>ENA-UOJR01000369-UOJR01000369.1-human-gut-metagenome-genome-assembly--contig:-C115P-NODE-369-length-64486-cov-48.473250_pt1 | contig 64486 bp, 66 predicted proteins | sample MGYA00242354_ERZ723901 | MGnify/ENA metagenome assembly ERZ723901
GGACGGCATGGATTTGGCGGACAAGAACACTGACAAGCGCGCCATCCGCCGCCGCTTCTCTTGTTACCTACAAAATAAAGCCATGAGTACGGCGGCACATAGGAGGATGCCGCCTTGCTCGTCTTTGGCTTTTTACACAGTACCCATGATTTGCACCAGCTAAAAAAAGCGTAGCCCCTCCATCGGAGTCGTCCGGCTTTGAAAATGAAATTAAACATCATGTAACAAGATATTTACTTGCTTGCGTCCGCATAGCGTCATGCTGTGCGGGCGTTTTTATATGCCCCTGCTTCTGGTCACGGTGGCCAGAAGCTCCAAGGTGCCGCGGGCCGCCTGTTCTCCATTTCAATCTGCACTCACCAACCACCTTTTGAAATGGAGGACAATTATGACGACTATCAACCTGAAACGGTATTACCCCTATATGACCGAAAATGTGATACTGGAAGTTTCGGACGAGATCGCCGCCGCCCTCTCGATGGGAGGCCGCCTGTGCGACAGCTACAAGCGGCAAAAGCGCAGAAATGGCGAGTGCTCGCTGGACACCGATCCCGGCTTTGAGGCCGACGTGCTCCGCCAGCCCACGACCCCGGACGAATACGTTGAGGCGCGTGAAACCACGCTTGCCCTCTATGACGCGCTGGCCCAGCTCCCGCCTATGCAGGCTCGGCGTGTGTACCAGCATTATCTTCTTGGCATGAGCAAGGCCGAGATCGCGGCAGCCGAGGGCGTTGGCCGGAGCCGCATCTGCTGCTCCATTGAGCGCGGGCTGGCCTCTATGAAAAATATTTTGAAAAAATCTCTGTAAGAGGGAGTACATTTGCCCCCAAAACCTCCTGATAGGTGAGAGGAGTTTTCTTCCTCGCCTTGAAAACTGAATAGACAGTATTTCCGATACGAAATCCGCGTGATAGCGACGTAAGGCGCGCCGCCACGACAGCCAGCTCAGGAGGTGATGGACAAGCTGGCCGAGCGATCAACGCAGCCTTTGACCCGGTGTTGGCAAACCGGGCGCGAGGACAGCGCGGAGGATAATGAAACTTGCTCACGCCCTCCCACAGACTTGAGGGGGAGTCCCTGCGGTATGCGCCAGCCCTCCACGGGCAGCGGTACTGTGGGGCTATGCAGCCGAAGCCATCGGCGGTCTGGAATACTCCCCGTGCCGGGGATGCGTGGCAAATACGGCACACAACGATCATACAGGGAGCCGTTAAACCGGGCCTTTCTGTCTTATGACAGCCCAAACCATTCCGGCGCGGCGGCTCCCTCTTTTGTGGATTGAAACGGAAAACAACTGTCCCGCTGCTTCTGGTCATCGTGGCCAGAGGTGGGGCAAGGTCAAAGGACGGCGCTTTTGTGCCGTCCTTTCACGTTTCCCCACGGACAACGGGAAACCATCAAATCTATTCACACCGCTGATTGTTATAGGAGGTTTTCAGATGACGGAGGCAAGAGTCGGCTATCACAAGGAAGTCAAAACCGCGTCTTTTCAGGGCAAATCCATCACCGTGGAAAACCTGACCCCGATGCTCTCGCCCAAAGCACGGGACAAGCGCAAGCGTGAAATTGAAAGCTGTCTGTATGAGGTCTTTGTGAAGTATGCGCCGGGACGGGCGCAGATGCACTAATGCGGGACATCCTTGAGATGCGGGGCTGCCAGAGGTATAATATAGGTGTAAGGTTTGGTAGCTCCTACACGGAAAGGAGCACCAAATGATTATTCGTGAAGATGCCATTTATGGCAGACAGTCCGTTGACCGCAAGGACAGTATCAGCATTGAAAGCCAGATTGAGTTCTGCAAGTATGAATTGAGAGGAGGCAATTTCCGCAAGTACACCGACAAGGGCTATTCCGGCAAGAATACCGACAGGCCCAAGTTCCAAGAAATGATGGCCGATATTCGCCGGGGCCTGATCAAGCGCGTGGTGGTCTACAAGCTGGATCGTATCAGCCGTTCCATTTTGGACTTCGCAACCATGATGGAAACTTTTCAGGAATACAATGTCGAGTTCGTTTCCTCTACGGAAAAGTTTGACACGTCCACCCCGATGGGGCGGGCCATGCTGAATATCTGCATTGTGTTTGCCCAGCTTGAACGTGAAACTATCCAAAAGCGCGTGACCGATGCCTACTATTCCCGCTGCCAGCACGGTTTTCACATGAGCGGTGCGGCCCCCTACGGCTTCCAACTGGAGCCGACCACCATTGAGGGCATCCGCACAAAAATGATGAAGCCTGACCCGGAAACGGCAGATATTGCAAAGCTGATGTTTGAAATGTACTCCCAGCCCGGAATCTCTTTCGGGGACATCGCCCGCTACTTTGCCGACGAGGGCATCCTGATCTACGGCAAGGAAATGACACGGGGCTTTATCTCCCAGCTTTTGAGAAATCCCATTTACGCACAGGCTGACCTCGATATGTACGAGTTCTTCAAAAGCCAGGGTACGGTGGTAGTCAATGAAGCCACAGATTTTGCCGGGACAAACGGCTGCTATCTCTATCAGGGCCGGGATGTGCAGGAAAGAAAAAACAAGCACCTGAAAGATCAGATACTTGTTCTTGCTCCCAGCGAGGGGCTGGTATCGTCTGATACATGGCTGCGCTGCCGGAAAAAGCTCATGGCAAACAAGACATTCCAAGGCGGGCGCAAGGCAAAGAACACATGGCTTGCCGGAAAGGTCAAGTGTGGCCGCTGCGGGTATGCGCTTATGAGCGTCGGCAATCCTACAGGCGTTCAATATCTCCGCTGCTCCAAGCGGGCTGACAGTAAAAGCTGTGACGGCTGCGGGACACTCCGTACACGGGAATTTGAAAGGTTCCTGTACGGTGAAATGGTCAAGAAGCTGTCCGAGTTCCAGACGCTGACGGCAAAGCGGGAAAAAGTCAATCCCAAATTGACCGCGCTGAACATGGAGCTTGCCCGCGTGGAGGACGAGATTGAAAAGCTGCTGAATACTCTGACCGGGGCCAATGCGGTGCTGCTGTCCTATGCCAACAGCAAAATCGAGGAGCTGGACACACACCGCCAAGCCCTGACAAAAGAGATTGCGGCGCTGTCGGCGGAAACCATGTCCCCGGAGCAGATCGAGCGGTTGTCGGTCTACCTCAACCAATGGGAAGAAATTGACTTTGAGGACAGGCGGCAGGTTGCCGACGGCCTGATCTCACAGATCCGCGCAACCGACGAACACGTTTCGATTGAGTGGAAAATTTGACTTTTACTTATCCATCGCACACGACAAAGGGCTGTGTGCCCTTGTCAAGCGATGTAAGCAATGCGAGAGCAGATGCTTGACCTTGTAGTTGATTTGGAACTTGAGTGTGGAAAGGTGCTATCTGTCCTCTGCATTGATTATGATAAATTTGCGGAGTGGAAAGACATTCTTCCATTTTATAAAAACATTCAAAAGGATGGTGTTGTTTTATGGCGGGCAGCTTAACGGTACTATCCGCACATCGCTTTGGTCGGGCCAAGGAAGAACTGCAAACAGCGGAGTTGCTTTTGAAAAATGCAAATTTCCGGTCTTCAATCAACCGCTCCTATTACTCTATTTTTCATGCGATTCGCGCAGTCAATGCATTGGATGGATTTGACAGCAGCAAGCACAGCGGAGTAATTGCACACTTCAATCAGGAGTATGTCAAGACTGGCGTGTTTGAGAAGGGAGCATCAAAAATTATCCGCAATGCGTCGGAGTTGCGTGAACAGGCGGATTATGAGGACTTTTATGAAGCAACACAGGAGGAAGCTTCTGATGTGTTTATGCAGGCATCTTAATTTATTTCAGAGGTGGAACGCTATCTTCATAGCAAAGCGATTCTCTAATCAGTAGTTACCTTTAGACTACTATTTGACTACTATCGCGAAAAACCTCGGAAGCCCTGCCTTGCAAGGCTTCCGAGGTTTTTTCTCAAAATGGCAGAAATTAGTGCAACACCAATCAAAGCCTTGCGCCGCAAGGCTTCCCGGTTTGACAGCCTGATAACTCCGACATTTCAGGTGTCTCCGGTTGAGATATGGCGCAAAGCCTTGCCGCACCTGCGTTTGCGGGAACGGCAGAGAAAAAATGCGTGGTCGTTGACTACTATTTGACGACTATCGCAGAAACCCACAACCAAATATGTGCCCGTAGCTCAGTTGGATAGAGCGTCAGACTCCGACTCTGAAGGCCGCTGGTTCGAATCCAGTCGGGCATACCAAGAAAAGATAGCGAAGAAATTGAAAGATTCTCCGCTATCTTTCTATTTTGGATGATGCAATGGGCCTTAATTCAGCACGATCGCGCGGACGGCTTCCATCAGCTCGACCACTTCGCTGCGCAGTACATAGGCAACGCTTTTGCCATCTATGGCGGCGAGACAACTGGAGCCATTATAGCGGTACAGAGAGATCATAACTTCGGGATGACCCTCGTTGCCCAGATGCAGCGTCAAGCTGGCCTCCAGTTGACCGGTGGCCTTTTCGGAGGTAAACTCCTCGACGGTCAATGCCTCCAACGCCTTCTGCAGATCATCGATTTCGATTTTTTATCCTGGTAGAGACACTGTAGAGCCTTGCCGTCCTTTTGCGAAGCAATCGTGTATGTCACATTTTCCAGCGTTGCCTCGATGCTGTTCACCTCGCCAAAATCGCCGGGGGAAATTTCCTGATTCCGCAGGTCATCATAGTCTGCGGCTATCAGCGTTTCATAGCTGCTGCCGGAGAGCCGGTAGATAATTTTGAAATCGCCGATGCGGGTATAGTCTGTGATGTCTGCGGTATCCGCCTCCGAGCCGCTGTCGGCAGCTTCTTTCCGCTCCTCCGGAGCGCGGCTGATGTGCAGAACGAAGGTATCGGAAGTCCCGTCGTCGGTATAATCCACGCGGACGGTCAGCTCGGGGTCGTCCAGACCGTAGGAGGCCAGCTCCTCATCGGTGACCTTAAGCTGATGGTTCAGGAAGATGCCCTTGTAAAAGCCAATGCAGTATTGCAATAATATATGTGACCATTATCAAAACCGGGGCTGTAGCGAAATAAAAATCACTACAGCCCTTTGCTTTTTTATGGACAATTTAGCTACAGTTTCTCGAAAGAATTCGCAAATTTGCCATTCTTCCAGACGTTTATCCAAACATTGCGCGGAAACGCGCCTGTGCGGCGCGGCCCGCGTCGGTCAGGCCATCACGGTCGCCGAGCAGATAGGCGACGATGCGGGAGAACATATCGAGGTCGTAGCTGTCGGTGAGCGAGGTGCGGTAGGCACTCAGCCTTTCAAGCGCGCGGTCCTGCTCGGCAGCGTCGTATTGACCCAGCCAGTTGAGGAAGCTAATGCCGCTGCTGCTCATCACCTCGTTCAGCCTGCCGCCGTCCAGAGCATCGGGGCGGAGGACATTGTTTTTCGCCAGCAGCGCGGTCAGATCGGCATAATAAGCGGGGCTGCCCGTGCTGCAATCGCCGCTCATGCTGCCCTCTAACATGCGTCGCGTGCCGCCGTCCGTGAGGCAGACGATATAGGGGCCGTCCAGGACCGTGTCGCCGTCCAGAAAGGCCCAGCCGTCCTCGTCCACCTCAGTGCCGCCCGCGAGCAGGATATTTTCCGGCTTTTGCGCGTGGTAATGCTGGCTGGAGCTGTAAACCTCCAGCGTCAGACCCTCATAGCGGGTCTCCGCACCGAGGAAGGAGACGTCTGTGTACCAGTCGTCGTACTGCGCGGCGCTGCCCGCAAGGGTGTCGTACCGCTGCCGAACAAGCTGCTTTGCCCGCGCGACGATTTCGGCGGGAACGCTCGGATCGGCAAGCGTCGCGTCGGCGACGTGGTCGGTGTGGCTGCGATCGGGCTTGTACAGCAGCAGGCTTTCACCGTCGAAGTAGAGATAGCGCGTGAAGTTGATCCCATCGCCGGGAGCGTCACCCGCAGACAAGCCGCCGAGGAGGATCGAGCGGCTGGCGGGAGCGGCGGACGTGTAATCCCAGTAGCTCATCTCCGGCCACGCGGCGGTGATGACGCTCTTGAGGTCGACGCCGTAGAGCTCGCCGCCGCGCTTGTAGTAGATCGCGGGGAAGTTGGGAGAGCTGTTGACGATCTCACACACGCCGTCGCCGTCCATGTCCATCTGCGTGAGCCAGTCAAGGGCATCGGAGGGGATGCGGCGGTCGGCAATGCGCTGTGCCTTCCCGGCAAGGGGAATAGTCATCCACGGCTCCCGCGCGGGCAGGATGTCCGCGAGCGGCGTCGGCGCGGCGGTCTCAAAGTCCGGCAAAGGCGCGGGCGAGGCTTCCAGACTGTCGATGCACGCCATCAGCGCGGGACTGTCGAGCCAGAGCGTCGGGCGGTTGCTGGGATAGCTGGAGGAGAGCGCCGGCTCGAAGGCGGGAGAGAGGAGGCGCACGCAGTCGAAGCCGCAGAGGAAGGTGTATTGCGTGCCGTCCCGCAGATTCACCGCGAGCGTGTAGTACGTGCTGTCGCCGTAGCCGCGCTGCGTGTAAAGCTCCGCTTCGGTGAGGGCGTTGAGAGCGGGCACGAGCTGCGCCGAAAGTGCGGTCAGCTCTGCATCGACGAGATAGCGCGAGCCGCTGCCATCGCGGAATTGCAGGTTATGAATGTCCTCTGCGCGCAGAGCTTGCGCCCAGTGCAGAAATTCGTCGACGACGCTGCGCTCGGCCTCTGTCAGATTGTTGGGGAACGCAGGCTGGGATATTTGCTCCGGTGCCGCTTCGCCGCGCAGATACGCGAGGAATGCGTCGATTTCCTCTTGACCGGAGAGGACCTTGTAGGATTTGGCAGCGTCCCTTGTGCCGATGTTCAGCGAGTAGACCGCCTCCGTGCTCCCCGGCGCGTCATACTCCCGAATGAAGTTGATGGTCAAAGGCTCGGCAGTGCCCCCGTCAGCGTCAGGCAGCGTAAGGTAGAGCGTAGACCACGCGGGGTTGACGGCGACTGTTTTCTTCGGATGCGCACTGCCGATGCGAACGAGCGCAAGATGTTCGGAGAGACATACTGTCCCGTCGGCGGGGGTATATCGCGCATCCACATCGGGCCGCTCCTCCACATAGGTGCAGGTCACTTCCGCATCCCAGAAATCACCGCAGACCGCGCTCAGCGGACGGGAGCTTCCGGTGAAGCTCACCGCGCACACGAGCGCCGCGAGCGCGACAGCGACGAACACCGCCGCGGTCTTCGCCTGCCGGTTCTCCGCAATGCGGGTGACGCGCTCCTTGAGACTCTTTTTACCGCCGGTCATGGTCGTCGCGCCGAGGAGCGGGTTTTGCGGCTTGGTGCACACGGGCACGAGCGAGAGCAGGGCTTTTCCGTAGGCGGTGCGCTCGTCCGCGCCGAGCGCGCGGAGCGTCCCCTCGTCGCAGGCAAGCTCGCCGTCCTCGCGCGAGAGCACCGCCGCGAGCCACACGAGTGGGTCGAACCAGTAGACGGTCAGACACAGACCGCGCAGCAGCGACCACAGTGGGTCTAAGTGCCGCGCGTGGGTCTGCTCGTGCGCGAGCACGAAGCGTAGCAATTCGGGCGAGGCGGCCGCCGCGTTGTTGAGATAGATGGCGGGGCGCAGAACGCCGAAGAGGCACGGCGAGGGCAGCGCGGACACGAGGTAGACTGGATAGCGGCAGCCCTCGACGCTGTAAGGCGTGCGCGCCTTGCGTAGCGCGCGGGCAAAGCGCAGATTGGTGAAAAGGAACCACGCACCCACGATCAGCATACCGGCGTACCAAACATAGGTGAGCGCTTCGGAGAGCGCGACAGCACGGTAGGTCGGTGTCACGATAGAGTATTCGTCGGCAGGGGCGCTCTGCGCTGCGTCGGACGGCGGAGACTGCGGGTCACCCTGCGACTCCTCGCCGGACAAAAGCTGAGCGGGGTGGCGCTCCGTACCGTCCTGCATGTACAGGACGGGCGTTTCCAGCCGCTTTTCCACGGCGGTCTGCACCGGCTCAGCGGCAGAGAGCACATTGTGTGCCAGCGTGCCGACATTCAGCGGCACAAGCAGCCGCACGAGCACCAGCGCCCAGAGAGTGTACTGCATGCGGCGCGAGATGGTGCGGCGGAACAGCCGCCGCAGTGCCAGCAGCGCAAGGATCAAAACAGAGGAAGTGAGCAGAATTTCTTTCATTTTGAGTTCCCTCCCGCTTGCTCCAAAATGGCGGACAGCTCGTCGATGTCCTCGCGCGTGAGCGCGCAGCCCTCGACCATGGCACTCATCATCAGCCCGAGGCTCCCGCCGTAGACCTTGCCGAGGAAGCTCTCGGTCTCGGCGCGGGCGGCGTCGCCCTGCTTGACGGCGGGGGAAAACTGCTTGGCGCGCGCGCCCTCCTCGTGGCGCACCGCGCCCTTGGCCTCCAGCCGCGAGAGCATGGTGATGACGGTGTGCTTCTCCCAGCCGGTTTCCTCTCGCAGGGCGGCGGTGAGCTGTGTGATGGTCTGCGGCGCGGTTTCCCAGAGACGGTGCATCAGCTTCCACTCCGCATCGGTCAGATTGCAGGACACAGGACATTCCTCCTTTCGGTATACGGCTGTATACCTATCTGAGGCCAGCATAGCAGAAAGGTATACGGTTGTCAACCAAGTTTTGCGTGGAAATGGTCTGCTACTATTTCCGTGCTTTGGAAACTCAGCCTGATATGCCCTCCGGCAGGAATTTGTACTTGACAAATGAGGTCTGTCCACGGTAGACCTTATTTGAGGACAATTTACTAAAACGTAGACATTTTGTTAGCTGTCGGATATAATAAACCCGAAGGAGGAGTGCTTATGATTTATTCAATCTACGAAATTCAGCAGCGAATCGCGCCGGTGGCAAAGCAGTACGGTGTGAAAGCGGTATTCCTCTTTGGCTCTTACGCAAGAGGTGAAGCCCGTGAGGACAGCGATATCGACCTACTGGTCGATACCAGCGGAACGAACCTGCGCAGTCTTCTCTCTTTGGGCGCGCTGTATTGCGACCTTGAAGCGGCGCTGCAAAAGCCAATCGATCTGATTACTGTCAGCGTGCTGGAACAACGTGCGCAAATGCCCAGCGAGGAAATGTTCCGTGAAACCGTGATGAAGGAGAAACTGAATGTATATGACGCAGCCTGACCGCCAGCGCATCCAGCATATCCGCGATTACTGCGAAGAGATCCGCAAGACGATTGATTGCTATTCCAGCCCTGAAGCAGTTCTGCGAGGAACAGCTTGCAGAAAACTGATAATTAAACGATATACAGACAAAACCGTCTCAAGCATGTTGCTTGAGACGGTTTTGTCATATGGTCAGCAATGACGAGAACCCGCACTGGGGAGAAAACCATCCCGCTGATGGTGCGTTTTTAGTCCTTTGAGTGTGCATCCTGCGCCGTTTGTTCCTCATCGGTGTCGTAGGAGTAAGGTGCTCCCAGTTCTTCGGCGATGCCCCATGCCAGCTTGAAGCCTGCCGTGAAGCTCATCAGCGTGGCCTCCTCCAGCAATATATTCTGTGCGTCCAGCAGGCGGAGCAGCTTCTTGCGCTTCTCATCATCCATTCCCTCGCGTACCTCTTCGCGGGCGGATTGGACAGCGCGGACGAGCCGCTCCGGCGGCTTCTTGTCAAACCGTTCCTGCAAGGCTTTCATGTAGTCGTACATGGTATCCCTCCCTTTGCAGCCACAACACATACCACAACTCGCCGCACAAAGCTACTGTTATTTCGATGCTGATGATATTCATATCTCCAGCATTCCCTGCAATCCCGCGCTGGCGGCCTTTTTGTTCTTGTCGAAGGCGTGTGTGTAAATGTCCAGTGTGGTGGAGGGCTGACTGTGGCCGAGGATGCCCGCCACCGTTGCGACATCCGTGCCGCCCGCGATCATCAGACTGGCGGCGGTGTGCCGGAGGGAATGGACGTTCAGCTCCTGCGGCAGGCCGTTCTTCTTGAGGATCAGCTTGAAGCGGTAGGTGAAGGTGGTGGGCGTCATGGGGAGCCGCGCTCCCTGACGGCGGAACAGAAAGTCATCATCGGTCAGCTGCCGCTGGTCATAGGTTTCGGTGATATACCGGCATTCTTTTTGGTACTCCCGCAGGAGACTTTCCATCTCGGCTGAGAAGTACACATAGCGGTCACCTGCGCGGGTCTTGGGTTCCTTAACGAAGATTTCCTCGTCCGTCACCTTGACCGCGTTGCGGCAGATGTGGATGGAACGCTGCTCCCAATCAATGTCGCACCACTTCAATCCGCAGCACTCGCCCCGCCGCATCCCCGTGGCGATGATGAGCTTGAAGTAGGTTTCGTACTTGATGCTCTCGCCCTCCAGCGCGGCAATGATCCTCTGCGCCGTTTCCTCGTCCGCGATCTTTTTCTCACATTTGCGGCAAAGTACCCGCAATGCTGCCGCCAGACCGACGATGATGAGCAAGGCGGGCTGACCTTTGAAATTGAGAAAGGGCGGTTGAGTTTTCGGCTGACCGCCCCATATAGCGAGGAACGCCGCAGGGCGGCAAGTGAGGCAGCAAAAAAGTGTGGCGTTCATAGATATGCTTTTTAAAGTTTTTGTTCGGACTCACATTTTCCCAATAAAGCTCTTTAATTTTCCGATTCTCTGATTGCGTCCACAAAAGCTGTGATTACATTGGAATATTGTCTTGTACTGGTAACACGCAGTATTCCATTATCATTTTCCAAAGCATCAACTAAAGCACATACGCTGTCATTCAACGTATTCAAAAATGAAACCTCGTCAGGAGTCAACGGTTCACCATTCTGATTTGCTTCAACCATTACGCGGATTCGCTCTTGGCAGTGCACTAAAATGGACTCGAAGTCCTCAAATCCCATAATTTCTGATTCTGCATTTCTCTTTGTCTCTAACGCCGTACTTTTAAATGAAGCGAACTGCTTCTTTGCCATATCCAGTTCAATTTCAACATCAATGCTCTTTTTATCTGTAACATCTTGGATAGAAGATGAGAGCAGAGTTGCTTCTTTAATGAGCGGTGTCAAGTAAATGTCAATCTGCTCTTTCTGATTGTGAATATGGGATAAGTAAATTGTAGCGACTAATATACTAATTGCGACTACAATACTGCCAATTAGAACGCTGCGTTTGATTTTCATATTGTATCCTCGCTTCCTTAGAATTCAGAGTCCCCATGCTCTTTCCTCAAACAAATAATATCATAAGATCTGTGAGCAATTCCACTATAATTTTACTAAGATAGAAAAAGCATGAAATTCTCTGACATATCCACATAACCAGCACTTCGCATGAAGTTATGTAGGTTTGTCAAACATATTGGACAGTGACCTCGGCGGGAGACATCCAGCGGAGAGGCCTCATGGGCAAGTTGTTGGAGCGGCGGTTGTGGACGGCAAGCTGCTTTGCAAAGTCATCCAAGGAATAGAACGAGCGGCAAGAGTAGAAGCGTTTCTGATCCTCGCGGTGGCTGCGCTCGACCTTGCCGTTGTGGCGCGGCGTGTAAGGACGGATCAGTTTATGCCGGATATTCAGTTCGGCGGCCGTTTTTTCAAATAGCGTCGGCAAATTACGCTTGCTGCTTTACGCATAATACGGAACAAACTCTCCGGACAGCGGGTGTAGCCCCGCTGCCGCAGCCGGTGCCACAGCTCGATCATGCCCAGCGTGGGATTCCGGCGGCGCATGTCGCGGATAAGTTTCAGCTCGGCCTCCGTGTGCTGGTTGGGATGGCTGTGGGGGCGTCTGGACTGGCAGGCAAGGGACGCCACACTTCCGTCCCAGCGCTGCTTCCAGAAATAGATGTACGACCGGCTCTTGTTGTACTTCCGGCTGGCGCGGCTGACGCCGTATTTCTCTGTGTACTTCATTAGGGATTGCCGATAGGCCATGTCTTGTGTTATACTTTTGCTCATGAGGGATATGGTCTCCTTTCGGGCTGGTTTGGTGTGGTAACTTAACTATAACCCATGAGACCATATCCTTCATATCATTTTATTCACTTGTCCAATATGTATTGTAGTCCTACAGCGCGGCGAAAGCCGTGGCTGCATTCTTCTCTCGACGAACAGGCCGATTCCTGCTATACTGAAGAAAAAGAACTATCTCAGGAGAACAAGTGCGATGAAGAAAATACTCTTTGTGTGCCTGGGCAACATCTGCCGCAGCCCGATGGCGGAGTTCGTGATGAAGGACTTGGTGAAGAAAGCGGGGCTTGCCTCACAGTTCCATATCGAATCGGCGGCTACCAGCCGGGAGGAGATCGGCAACCCGGTTTATCCTCCGGCGCGACGCAAGCTATCCGAGCATGGAATTTCCTGCGGCGGTCACGCGGCGCGGCAGCTTACGAAGCGGGACTACGACGAATACGATCTGCTGATCGGCATGGACAGCGCAAACCTGCGGAATATGCACCGCATCTGCGGCGGCGATCCTGGCAGCAAGCTGCACCTACTGATGGACTACACCGGCCGCCCCGGCGATGTTGCCGACCCGTGGTACACCGACAATTTCGAGGCAACGTGGCAGGATGTGCTGGCGGGCTGTCAGGGACTTTTCAAAGAATTGACCCACGATAAGACCTGAATGGGAGGCGAGAGCAGATGAATGGAAAAATCGTTGTAAACGGTGCTGAGATCACGGTTACTACCATCGAAGATAAGGATTACATGTCTCTGACAGATATGCTCAAGGCTCAGAGATGGTGACTTTTTTATCTCCGACTGGCTGAGAAACAGAATCACAAAAATAAAGAAATCCCGTGCAATAAATCGTCCTTTCCGTGCATTACATGGATGACAGGAGAAAAAAGCCCATGCTCAGTATGCTGATGACAACCGAATATGCGCCGGCAGAGGATCGGCACGAGCTGCAGCAGTTGTTGGTTCACATTGCCGGCGGCGACCGTGACGCTTTGGCGGAGCTGTATCAGCGCACGAGATCGGCGGTGTACGGCTTAGTGCTTTCCTACCTCAAAAACGCGCACGACGCGCAGGATCTCACACAGGACGTCTATGTGCAGGTGTGGGACTGCGCGGCGCAGTACCGCCCCACCGGCTCGCCGATGGGCTGGCTTCTGACCGTGTGCCGTAACCTGTGCCTGATGCGCCTACGGCGCGAAGAACGCCATGCTGCGCTCAGCGAGGAGGAATGGGACGCCATTCCCGCGCAGGAATGCGGTTTGGATGCCGACGAGCGTGCGCTGCTGCAAGGCGCGCTGGCAAGCCTCGCTGATGAGGAACGGCGCGTTGTGCTGCTCCACGCGGTCACGGGCCTAAAACACAGGGAGATCGCGGCGCTTCTTGCGCTGCCGCTTCCCAACGTCCTGTCGAAATATCACAGAGCATTGAAAAAGATGCGAATTTTTCTGGAAGGAGATGACGCCCGATGACCAATGAAAAAATGGAGCAGAGGCTGGCTGCGGCGCTTGAAAAGACCGTGCCGGACGATGTGAGCGGCGTTCTCTCCCGCTGTGAAGCGCGGAAAGGAACGGTAATCAACATGGAAACGAAGAAAACAACAAAGAGAAGATGGACATCGCTCATCGCCGCCTGCCTTGCGGTAATGCTGCTCGGCGGCGGACTCTTCTACCAGCGGGCGAACGCGGTCGCGTCCGTGGTGTCGCTGGATGTGAACCCGAGCATCGAGCTGAAAGTGAATCGGAGCGAAAAGGTGCTCGTCTGTACGCCGCTCAACGAGGATGCAAAGGCCATCCTTGCGGATATGGGCAATGGCGCCGACCTCAAGGGCGCAAAGCTCGACGTGGCGGTGAACGCCATCGTGGGCAGTCTTGTGCGAAACGGCTATCTCGACAGCATTTCCTCCGCCATCATGATCTCGGTGGAGGACAAGGATACCGCCCGTGCGGAAAAGCTCCAGCGTGAGCTGACGAGCGCCGTGGACGGCGTTTTGCAGACGAGCGAAGCAAAGGCCGCTGTTCTGACGCAGACGCTGACGCAGGACGCGGCGCGGGAGCAGCAGGCGCGGGAAAATAACATTTCTACCGGCAAGGCGGCGCTGGTGAACTGCGTCCTCGCCATCAACCCGTCGCTCAAGTTTGACGCGTTGGCAAAGCTCTCGGTCGAAGAACTCAAGGACCTTGCCGAAGCGGGCGCGCCTGCCATGCCCATCGGTAAAGAGGCCGCGGCCTGCGCCGCGGAGCAGTATGCCGGGACAACGGCGCTCGACTCCGTCACGGCGGAGGTCGATTCCGAGCTCGACGAATCTCCCGCGCACTATGAGGTGGAGCTGCACGCGGCGTGGGGTGAGTTTGAGTATCTGGTGGACGCCTACACGGGGAAGGTGCTCAGCGGACAGAAGAACTTGCTGGCCACAGCTTCCGTAGGGAATGAGGCGACAAAGCCCTCTGCGCCGTCCGGAGCAGTGCAGGACATTGGCCATGCCAAGGCGAAGTCCATTGCCCTGAACCACGCGGGCGTGAGCGAAAATGAAGCGTATGACATGGAGATCGAGCTGGACGACGAGGACGGCACGCTCGTCTATGAGGTCGAGTTCAAGTCCGGCGGCATGGAGTATAGCTACGAGATCAACGCCGCCTCCGGTGCCATTCTCAAGCACGAGGCGGAGATAGACGACTGACGCGATCGTCAAAAAATAATTTAGAAAAATATCCGAATTGAAGAAGCCTGCCAAAAACCGTCTCAAGCAATATGCTTGAGACGGTTTTTGGTATATGGTCAGCAATGGCGTGAACACCGGGGAGAAAACCATTCCGCTGATGGCGTATTGTTACTCCGTTGAATGCGTATCCTGCACCTTTTGTTCTTCATCGGTGTCGTAGGAGTAAGGTGCCCCCCGGCTCTCCGGCGATGCCCCATGCCAGCTTAAAGCCTGCCGTGAAGCTCATCAGCGTGGCCTCCTCCAGTTAATATATTCTGTGCGTCCAGCAGACGGAGCAGCTCCTTGCATTTCTCATCATTCATTCCCTCGCGCACCTCCTCACGGGCGGCAGTGAGCCGGATTGACGAAGTGTTTCCATCGCACTATAATATTCCCGAATTGCACTTTATTGCTTAAGATACGGAGGCGCGTCATGAAGCGCGATTTAACACGAGGCCCTGTCACCAAGTCGATGCTGCTGTTTGCCATTCCCATGATGTTGGGGGATCTGTTGCAGCAGTGCTATAACATCGCCGACACGCTGATCGTCGGGCAATTCCTCGGGCGCGATGCGCTTGCAGCGGTCGGCTCAGCCTTTACGCTGATGACCTTTCTGACCTCCATCATCCTCGGCCTGTGCATGGGGAGCGGCGCACTGTTTTCCATGCGCTTTGGGCAGCGGGATGAGAAGGCTCTTTGCGAGAACCTCTGTGCATCGTTTTTCTTTATCGCGCTCGTCACTGTATTTCTGAACATCTTATCGTTTGCCTGCCTGGACGGGCTTCGCACCTTCCTCCGGGTTCCTGCCGAGGTGTGGAGCGATATGCGCGAATACCTGTTTGTGATTTTCATGGGCATTCCCGCTGTTTTCCTTTATAACTACTTTGCCTCTTTTTTGCGGGCAATCGGCAATTCCGTTATCCCGCTGGGCTTTTTGGCTGTTTCCGCTGTGCTGAATATTGCCCTCGATCTCTGGTTTGTCATCGGGTTAAATAGAGGCGTTGCCGGAGCCGCGGAGGCAACGGTGATCGCTCAGTATGTTTCGGGGATTGGCATCGCCGTTTTCACCCTTGCGCGCTTCCCGCAGGTGCGCTCGATCTGGAAGCTCCGCTGCCTGCGGCGCGGACGTATTCAGGAGATTGTCTCCTTCTCCACGCTGACCTGCGTGCAGCAATCGGTCATGAACCTCGGTATCCTTATGGTACAGGGACTGGTCAACAGCTTCGGCCCCATTGTGATGGCCGCCTTTGCCGCCGCTGTGAAAATCGACGCCTTTGCTTATATGCCGGTGCAGGACTTCGGCAACGCCTTTTCCACCTTTATCGCGCAGAATTACGGCGCAAAAGAGAGCGAACGGATACGCGCGGGGCTGAAAAGCGCCGTGTGCATTTCCATGGCCTTCTGTGTGGTCATATCCGCGCTCGTCTTCGTATTTGCAAGACCTCTTATGGCGATTTTTGTGGACGCCGGAGAAACCGAAGTCATTCTGGAAGGCGTGCGGTATCTGCGCATCGAGGGTGCGTTTTACTGCGGCATCGGCTGCCTGTTCCTGCTCTATGGCTTGTATCGTGCGTTGGGGAGACCGGGCATGAGCGTGGTGCTTACGGTCGTCTCGTTGGGCACCCGTGTCGCGCTTGCCTATCTGCTGTCCGCGATCCCTGCTATCGGCGTCATCGGCATCTGGTGGTCGGTCCCGATCGGCTGGGCCTTGGCAGATCTGACGGGCTTATTCTATTACAAAGCCAGAAAGAAAGAACTTCTTGCTTGAACCGTGGCAGAAGTGCATGCCTTTTTTCATTCAACGCCCTTCCGATTGGCTCGAAAAGGGGATTGCCGCAGCGGGCTGCGGGGCGCAGTGAAAAGGAACGGTGAAGGGCGGCAAGGGTCAATGATTAAGGAAGTCTCGCAGGCTGACGGCTGTTTTGCCGCGGATGCCGTGCGTGGTCTCGGCGTGGTAGAGTGAGCTGATGATCGCCTCCTCGACCGCTTCAACAGAGGCCTCAAACACCTTGTCGATGCTCTCATCGTAGAACATTCGGCAGGTCAGAATATCGTGGTCGCTGTCATGCGGAATGCGGTTGGCCGTGGTGAAGGCGATCGCGATATCGCCGCTGCCGTTGCCGCAGAACGATCCCACGCGCCCGAGCGAGATCATAGCGCGCTTGGCCACGCGCCCGAGCTGCCGCTCGGAAAGAGGGATATCCGTTGCCAGGATCATGATGATGGAGCCGCGGTCTTTCACGTCGGAGACGTGGGCCTTGCTTGTGTCGTAATGTTGACCACCGATCACAAGGTTGCCGGGCGCTCCGAAGTTTGACATGACGAGCGCACCGACCGTATATTTTGCGCCGTCGATCTCCAACACGCGCGAAGCGGAGCCGATACCGCCTTTGAGCCCGAGACAGCGCATGCCGTTTCCGCCGCCGACGCAGCCCTCGGCAAAATCCTGCGCTGCTGTTTCAATGGCATTGCGGACGTCCGATTCCTGCACATGCATGCTGCGGATATCGTTGAGCGAACTGTCGTTGCACTCGGTGACAAGGCAGTTGACGGTGCCGGTAGTCACCCCAATGTCAGGATTTTGCTCCAGCATGTATTTGCACAGGGCCGTATAGGCGGTCCCGATGCTCATCGTGTTGGTCAGAATGATGGGGGTCTCTATCGTGCCGAGCTCCTGCACCTGCAAAAGGCCGATGCTCTTGCCAAAGCCGTTGATGACGGCGCAGGCGGCCATGACCTTGTCACGGAACAGATTGCCCCCGTGTGGAAGCACTGCCGTTACGCCCGTGTGGATATCCTTCGCCGGATCGGTCAGCGTGGTATGACCGACCAATACCCCCGGCACGTCCGTGATGAGATCCTTTTCGCCGCAGGGCCACTTGGCGTGCAGGTCAAGACTTTTTACATGATGAATTCCCATATATCGGATTCCTTTCTTTTGGCAGCAGCCGCGGCAATTTTTGCTGCGGCTGCTTTTTTGATTCCATTGGTGAAGCGATGCCGCTTATCACTTGTTGACGCAGGTGTCGGCGAAGCTGAAGCCGTTCTTCATCTGTTCACTGGCGCTGCGCAGAACCTTGTTGAGGATCTGCGTGCTCTCCTTCTGCGCCATGGCGCAAAGCTCGTCGTTCGCCTGCGCGGTGAGTGTGAAATCGCCGCTCTCGCGCATAAGCTTATCATACTTGAGGATGAGCTGGCGGCCGCGGATATTCACCGCGTCCTGATAGCCCCAGATACTCTGAATGCACGAGCCGTAGCACTTGTCGGCCAGCGCGCCGACAAAGCGGCTGACCCAGTAGAGATTGTCCGTTTCGGCGTCGAGCGTCACCTTACTTAAATAGTCCGGCATCTGCGCCACGTTCGTATACACCGGCAGCCATGCGGAAAACGTCGTGGAGCCAAAGCACACCCATTCAATGCCCTTGATCGCGTCAGGCACGTCGCTGCGGATCTGGCAGATCGTCGTCACACCCGTGCGGTTGATGCCGATGGGGCGGTAGATGCAGCTCTTTTCCGCGCTGCGGCCCGCGTAGGGGTCGTAGGGCGTGCCCTGATAGTGGGACGAGAGCAGGTACTGAATATCCTCGGCAGCAACCTTGCGCTCCGGTACATACGACCACGGAATGTCATCGCTCTCGGGCGTGAAGTCCGCGTTTTCCCCGTCCCAGCGGTAGGTGTGCGGTGCAAGAAAGCGTCCCATAAACCATGCGCGCGGCGTGTTGTAGATGTGATCCATATCGCGGTGCGAGCCGAAAATGTCTCTCGGGTTAAATTTGCCGTTCTGGTTCAGATCCAGATGATATTCTGCAATGAACTCTCTGAGGTCCGCCGAGCAGAGGTGGGACTCCTGCGCACCGAAGGCGTCCTCCAGATCGAACGAATCCATACCGAACTGGTTCGGGTTGATGACGACGCGATCCTCGGGGATCTTTTTTGCGATCCAGTGGTGGCCGCCGATGGTCTCCAGCCACCAGACTTCGTTTTCGTCGTTGAAGGCAATGCCGTTGGACTCATAGGTGCCGTATTGCGTGAGAAGCGAGCCGAGACGCAGCACGCCCTCGCGCGCGGAATGAATGTAGGGCAGGACGAGAACGACGATGTCCTCCTCGCCGATGCCGCCGCAGCGTTCCTCCTTGCCGTCCTCGGCCTTTTGCAGTTCGACCATCGGGTCGGCTGCGAGCACGCGCGGGTTTGAGGTCGTGGTCTCCGTTGCGGTCATGCCGACGTTTGCGGCATTGATGCCGGTCGCGGCCCAGATGCCGTGCGTGGGATCCACGCTCGGGCAGGACGTGTAGCGCATGGGGTTCTCCGGCAGTGTGATCTCCACGTGGGACTCTACGCTTTTATAAATCTTCGGCTGCTGGTCGGGCTCGACCACGATCAGCTTTTTCTCATCAAAATGACCGTCGTCCGTCCGTGCGATCATCGTCGAGCGGTCATTGGTCGCCAGCCTGCCGGCCAGCACAGTTGTACAGGGCATATCGTTCGATCTTCCTTTCTCGTTCTGTTTCGCGCAGCTTGCGATTTCTGTCAATTATATGCCGCGAAACGGCTGCTGTAAAGGGGCAGGCGTCCGAAAAGCGCCCGCGCCGCGTTTGGGCGCAGGCGGTTTGTTTTTTACAGCTCGATGGATTCGGGAAATGCTTCCTCGCGCAGGATGCCCCACATCTTGTCGATATAGGAAAGCGTGTAAAAATTTTCGTAGTAGTGATAGAAAAACGCGCCTTTCAGCGTCATTTCGTATGTGCTGCCATGCTCTGTGACAAAGCCGAGGCGCTTTGCAAGCCAAAGCTCCATTCCGTACATCTTCTTGAGCGGCACGCCGAAGAAGGCTTCAAAGTCATCGGCGTTCACTCTTGTGCTGTACGCCGTCCAGAACAGCCAGTAGACCATTCTCTGCCGCCTCGTGAAGCGAAGCGTCAGCGCGGTCGCAAGGCGGCCGGAGCGGATTCTCTCACAGTAGGAGTCCACATCAAAGGTATTGATCTTGAACTGCTCTTTGAAAAGGCTCGTGGCCGAGCAGCCGAAACCGAGGAAGTTATCCCGGGTCATGGACGAGTAGCTTGCGTTCGGCTCGTTTGAGAAGGTCCAGATGGAACTGCGCGGATAGCCCCGGCTCATGCAGTAGCGCGTGATGGCGTCCAGCAGTTCCCGCTTTTCTCTTTTTGGCATCGCCACAACGCTGCTGTCCGTAAAGGTAAAGTCGATAAACGGATAGATGGCGACGTGATTCGCCCCCAGTGAGAAGGCCGCGTCGATGTCGGCACGCAGATCTTCAAAGGTCTGCCCCGGCAAGGCAAAGATGAAGTCCATCGAGACCGTTTCAAATGGGACCGCCGCGAGAGCCGCCGCCATTGCCGCGGTATCGACTGTCTTTCTGCCGAGAATTTTTTGATACTTGTCCGAAAAAGACTGAATGCCGATGCTGATCTTTGTCACGCCCGCTTCCTTCAGCGTTTGCAGCGTCTCGACCGTCACATTGTCAGGGTGAAGCTCAAGGCCAATCCCCTCGGTGATGATGAAGTGCTCGCCGAGCGCGTCTATGATCTCTTTGATACGATCTGCCGCAAGCGCGGGCGTTCCGCCGCCGAAATACAGGCTGGTCGCCTTTTTCTGCCCCGGATACTGCCCGCCGACAAGATGTATTTCCTGAATCAAAGAATCAATATATCGGTCGCACAGCTTTGCGGAATAGCGCACCTTGCAGTAGGGGCAGAAATTGCAGATGCTCTTGCAGAAAGGAATGTGGACATATAGCCCCAGGCTCTCGCACTCCGCAAACGGCAGCGCCTGATCATATTCTCTTCTAAAGGTGAAGGGCTGCACGGTTCGCGTGAGCCACATTCGAGTTAAGCTCGTAAAAAAGTGCATGGCGCTCTCCTAAATATATTTCAAGTAAGTGCGGAGCATCTCGAAGATGATCTTGGGATTGCCCCGGAACAAAAGCGTATATTCCGCAACAAAAAAGTATCCACACTGCTCGCAGAGGCCGGGCACGTCAATGCAGCGCCCGCAGGTGGAGAGTTTTCCGTTTTCCATCACGACGCACTGGTGACAGGGCGTCGGAAAGCGGTTCTCGATGAGATAGGGAAAGGCGCTTTTCAGGTTAAAGACCGGCGCGCCCTCTTTCATCATCTGCGCGATCACATCGCAGCAGGCGGCCTTTTCTTCTTTGCTCAAGGCAAGCTCCCTCGTGTCGGGGTATGGCGTATGGAAGTTGAAGGATACCGCCCGCACATTTTTCGTGTCGCGCGCGGCGATACACACATCGCGCACATGATCCTTGTTGATCTGGTTGATCGCCATGTAGAAGCAGATGTTGTCCGCACTCGCGCTCACGATGTTCTGCATGATGGTGTCGTAGGTATCACCGCGGATCTCATTGTGGCGCTCCCTGTCGCCGTCCAGACTCAAAAGGACCAGATCTGCTTCCGGAAGATCGATGGGAAGCGTACCGTTCGTCACGACATTCACAATGAGAAAGCCTATGGCCTTCGCTTCGATGACCAGCTCTCTCAGCGTGCGCTCACCGTCGCGCCAGAGGAAGGTCTCGCCGCCGCAGAAGAAGAGGATGCGCACGCCCATATCATAGAGCTGCTGCATCTCCCGGCGGATCTGTTCATATGGATGGACGACTGCCGTGATATTATTGACCGAGCAGTGTTTGCAGTGCAGGTTGCATTTGTCGGTCAAGATCACCGTCCCGAGGATCGGCTCTTTTTTTCGCAGCAGGATCGTCTTGACGCCGAAGGCGGCAAAGTGCAGAAAAGAAGATGGTTTCATCGTTTTTCTCCTTTGTATTATCGCGCGATCGCTTCCTCGCCGCGGTGCAGTGCGTTCCAGTCGTTGATGAACTCGTCCGTGCTCCAGTCGATGTCATCGTTCTCGGGGTGTGTGATGCAGCCGTCGGACGCTTCGATGATTTTGGCCGCCTCATCGCGCGTCAGGGAAGAGAGGTATCTTATACGGATCTCATCGATCAGCTCCCAGTAGGCGGTGCGGGCAAAGGAATCGAGATCTGCGGGCTTGATCCCGAGAAGGCCGGCGAGCGGTTCCTGCTCGTGCGCGTCATATTGATCCTGAATGGCTTCGAAAATATCGTCCGCGTCGCCGCCGTACCGACTCAGCAGACCGATGAGGTTCGATTCAGGGAAAAGCTCCGCAAAGCGGGCGGAAACAGTTGCTGCGTTCATAAAAGATCTCCTTGTCAAGGCGTAGTGTTCTCCCATAGTGTCACATAACGGGGGGCAAATGTCAACACGAAGGCGGCGGAGAATGAAATGGGGACAGAGGGGATCATTATTTCACATTGAATCATATCTTGCATTTTTCTAAAGTTGTGGTTCCCAATTTCAATTTGTAGTGATATAATACAAATACTTTTTATGCCTGCGGAAGAGAGTTACAGCTTTCGAATTGGTTCTTATCACGGCGCAATCCCTTATGAGAAATGCTGATAGCGGCGTGTAACATGAGCGAAGGTCTGCTGTCTTTGATGGCTGCGGCGCAGGAATTTCTCAAAAACCGGACGGGAGATGAGATCTCCGTTCCCCTTGAGCGAGGAGGCGTATCTATGAAAAAAAGAAGATATCTGCTGTTGGCGCTTGCGCTGTCCCTGATCCTTGCGCTGAGTTTTACCGCCTGTGGAGAAAAGAAGGCGGAACCCACCACCGTGACGATCTGGCATGTCTACGGCGGCGAGGTGACCTCGCCTCTGAACGTGCTGGTGGAGGAGTTCAACCGCATTGTTGGACAGGAGCAGGGAATTCGCGTGCGGGTGGACAGCGTCTCCAACACCAACACCATTCACGAAAGCGTTCTTGCCGCGGCTTACGGTGACCCCGGTGCGTCCGAGCTGCCGGATCTGTTCATTTCCTACGGCTGAGAAGATCGATCATCAGAGCGGAGACTCCGAAGGGAACCACTTCGGAGTCTCTTTTTTGTGAAAACTACGGAAAACCTCAACAAGAGTTGATGTTACGTTGAGGGAGAGTTCATCTGCCTGCGATATAAGAGTACAATCCGATTATATCATTTCCACCGGGAGTACCCGCGTAAATCTGACCTACGGGGAAGGAAAACACGAACAATGCGAGTAAAAATCATTTCAGACAGCACCTGCGATCTGTCACCAGAGCTGCTCGAACGCTACGATATTGCCATTACGCCGCTGTGCATCATCAAGGACGGAGAAGAATTTCACGACGGTGTGAACATCACGCCTGCGGATATTTTTGCCCATGTGGACGGCGGCGGGAGCCTTTGCAGCACGGCGGCAGTCAGCCAGTACGAATACGGTGAAGTGTTCGCGCGCTATGCGAAGGAATACGACGCGGTGGTGCAGGTCACCATCGGCGCAAATTTCTCCTGCTGCTATCAGAACGCCTGCCTTGCCGCGCAGGAGTTCGACAATGTCTATGTGGTCGATTCAGAGAACCTGAGCAGCGGGCAGGGGCTTCTGGTCGTGGCGGCGGCAAAGCTTGCCGCGCAGGGGCTTTCCGGCAACGAGATCGCCGAGCGCGTGCGCGCGCTTGCGCCGAAGGTGGAGGCAAGCTTCCTCATCGAGCGGCTCGACTACATGCGAAAGGGCGGGCGCTGCTCCGCTGTGGCTGCGCTTGGCGCGAACCTTCTGCACCTCAAGCCCTGTATCGAAGTGTGCGAGGGGAAGATGGGCGTTTGCAAAAAGTACCGCGGCTCGTTCGAAAAGTGTATCCGTCAGTATGTCAAGGAGCGCCTCGACGGGCGCGAAGACATCACGGAAGACCTTGCCTTCATCACGCACCCCGCCTGCGAGCAGAGCGTGGTAGACGCGGCGATGGAGGAGGCGGCGGCATACGGCGCGTTTGACGAAGTTGTTGAAACGCATGCGGGCTGCACGGTGTCCTGCCACTGCGGGCCGAGCACGCTCGGTATCCTCTTTGTGCGCAAATAAAAAGAAACGAAAGGGAGCGCTCCGGCATTTGCCGGAGCGCTCCCTTTCAGACTGTCAAAAAACCATGTCATAGTGCGTCGGCTAAGGCTCCCATGTGTCAGTGGAGCTGTCAGCAAAGATGACTGATGGGTTGTAAATGTTCAATATTTTCCTATTTTTCAGCGAATCGTAAATTTTTTGGCTTACAATCCATTCGTCACGGCTGACGCCGTGCCCCCGCCCTTTGATGTCATTTTCCCTGCTCAGAGGCATTCCCATCGATGCTTTGCAGCTTCATTTTGCAAAATGAACTGTGATCGGGCAGATCTCCGCCTTTGTCCCCACGCGCATATTGGGCCCGAAGAGTCCGACGCCCGAGGTCACGATGTTGTGCATCTTCCCTTTTTGAAGATACCCGCAGGCATTTTCCCACATCAGCTTGATGGTGAGGTTCCCCGGGAACATCTGCCCATCGTGCGTGTGGCCGCAGAGGTCTAAGTCAACGCCCGCGTCTGCAAGCGCCTGTAATTCCTTCGGCTGGTGGTCGAGGACGATGATGGGCTTACTTTTGTCCATCTCCGCTGTGATCTCACCCGGCGTTTTGCGCACCTCGACGCCGCGGCCGGGACGGTGCGCGTCCGGGCGACCGTAGAGGTAGAACTTTCCGTCAATGAGTGTTCCCTCATCGTGCAAAAGCGTGATGTTTGCCTCTTTCAGAAAAGCGTCCATGCGCGGGTCGCTCTCCTTCTTCTCGCCCTGGCGGAAGGTGAAGCCCGCAAGCACCGGTTCCTCAATGTCGTGGTTGCCATAGCAGGCGTAAACGCCGTATTTCGAGCGGATACCGCGCAGCGTTTCCGTGATGCGATCCGGGTCGTCCACCGCCTCCCACTCATTGTCGAAAATATCCCCTGCAATGACGACAAGATCGGCGTCCTGTTCGTTGATCTTCTCCACCATTCTCTGCATTTGCTTTTCGCCGATGTTGTAGCCGAGGTGCAGATCCGCCACGAGCACGACCTTCATCTCGTCCATGCCCGCAACACTTTTGTCGATCGTCACGTCATAGGGTGTTACATGAATGATACGCGCATTGACAACGCCCCAGAGAGACGCAGTCAAGATGGCAAGCGCGCAAAGGCAGCCCGCGATGCGGTGCATCTTCGTCGTGACAAAAATGTGCTTGAACGGCAGCGCATACCCGAGCAGCAGCCGCAGAAGATCCGCCGCAACAATCGCGAGCAGCACATACAGCAGCACGCCCAGCCAGTAGTTGCCGATGAGCTTCATCACACGCCGCGCCCTGCCCTCGGGCAGGAAAAAGGCGATGACGATGGAGCAGACCAGAAACACCTGCACCGCAACGGGCAGCGCCCAATGGCGCACCGTTCGAAAAAACGGGAACCACGCCTTCACCCACTCCATCGTGCGGCGCAGCAGATAGTAATTTGCCAGCAGATAGGCCGGCGCAAGCAGAATTGCGATCATGGCAAGACGGGAGCTTTCTTCTGCGCTCCCCTCGCTTCCTTTCCTATCCAAAATCTGCGGTTATCATAGCACGTTTTCTTGTCTATTTCAACGCGTTACGGCAGTTGACATTCGCTCTTTGGCATGATAATTTTTTAGATAAGATAGATATATGAAACTCGCAGAAAAGAAGGGAAAGCAAGTATGACTCTGGATCAGCTGCATATCGGGGCGTCCGCAGTGATCACCGCTGTCGGCGGCGACGGCGCGCTGCGCTGCCGCCTGCTGGACATGGGACTCATTCCCCGCACGCGCGTCACGCTGCAAAAGGTCGCGCCCATGGGCGACCCCATTGAGATCTGCGTGCGCGGCTATGAGCTGACGCTGCGCGTGGAAGAGGCGCAAAAAATTGAAGTGGAGGGCGAGCTGAAATGATCTTTGCTCTCGTCGGCAACCAGAACTGCGGCAAAACGACACTCTTCAATGCCCTCACCGGCTCCAATCAGCACGTGGGCAACTTTCCGGGCGTGACGGTCGACCAGAAAATAGGCGAGATCCGCGATGAAAAAGGCTGCTCTGTTGTGGATCTTCCGGGCATTTACTCGCTGCGCCCCTACACGCAGGAGGAGATCGTCTCGCGCGATTTCATTCTGAACGAAAAGCCGGACGGCATCATCAACATCGTGGACGCGACCAACATTGAGCGCAATCTCTACCTCACGCTCCAGCTCCTTGAGCTGCGCGTACCGATGGTGCTGGCGCTCAACATGATGGACGAGGTGCGCGCCAACGGCGGCGCGATCGACGTGCAGAAAATGAGCGCGGCGCTCGGCATTCCCGTCGTCCCCATCACCGCCGCCAAGGGCGAAGGCGTGAGCGAGCTGACCGACCAGGCCATCGCCGCCGCGCGCGGAAAGGTGCTGCCCAAGGTGACGGATTTCTGCCCGGACGATTCGGCGGTGCACCGCTGCATCCACGCCGTCGTCCATCTCATCGCCGACCACGCCGACCGCATCGGCGTTCCCGCGCGTTTTTGCGCCGCCAAGCTCATTGAGGGCGGCGACGATCTGGCCGACCGCTTGCAGCTTGACGAAAATGAGAAGGAGCTGCTTGAGCACTGCATCGTGCAGATGGAGACCGAAACGGGGCTCGACCGCAACGCGGCGCTCGCCGACATGCGCTACACCTTTATCGAGAGCGTGGTCGACGCTTCCGTCATCAAGTGCCACGAGAGCCGCGAGCACGCGCGCTCCGTCCGCATCGACAAGATCCTCACCGGCCGCTATACGGCCATTCCGACGTTTCTCGGCATCATGCTGCTGACCTTTTACCTCACCTTCGACGTGATCGGGCAGCGCTTATCCGACCTTCTGGGCCTTGGCGTGGACGCACTCACCGCTCTTGTCGACCGCGCGCTCACGGCCTACGGCATCAACCCCGTCGTCCACAGTCTTATCATCGACGGCATCTTTGCGGGTGTCGGCAGCGTGCTGGTCTTTCTGCCCATCATCGTCACGCTCTTTTTCTTCCTCTCCATTTTAGAGGATACCGGCTACATGGCGCGCGTGGCGTTCGTTATGGACAAGCCCCTGCGCCGCATCGGGCTTTCCGGGCGCAGCATCGTGCCGATGCTCATCGGCTTTGGCTGCTCGGTGCCTGCCATCATGGCAACGCGCACCGTCTCGTCCGACCGTGACCGCAAGATGACCATTCTCCTCACGCCGTACATGAGCTGCTCGGCCAAGATCTCGATCTACGCCTTCTTCACGGCGGCATTCTTCCCCGCGCACCGCGCGCTCGTGATGATCTCGCTGTATCTGCTCGGTATTCTCATCGGCATTCTCGCGGCGCTTATCATGAACAAGACCGCGTTCCGCGGTAAGCCCGTGCCGTTTGTCATGGAGCTGCCGAACTACCGCATGCCGGGGCTCAAGAGTGTGGCGCTGCTGCTGTGGGAAAAGGCCAAGGACTTTTTGCAGCGTGCCTTCACGGTCATCTTCCTCGCCACCATCATCATCTGGTTTTTGCAGAGCTTCGACACACGCCTCAATGTTGTCTCCGACAGCGCACAGAGCCTGCTGGCGCTTATCGGCAAGGGCATCGCCCCCATTTTTGCGCCCCTCGGCTTTGCCGACTGGCGCTGTGCCACCTCGCTCATCTCCGGCTTCATTGCCAAGGAGAGCGTCGTCAGCACGCTTGAGGTGCTGCTCGGCGGCACGGCCATCGCGTCTCTCTTCACCACGCGCTCGGCCGTCAGCTTTCTCGTCTTCACGCTGCTCTATACCCCCTGTGTTGCCGCCGTCGCCACCATTCGCCGCGAGCTTGATTCCACACTCAAGACTGCGCTCGTCGTGCTGATGCAGTGCGCCGTCGCGTGGGTCGTGGCTTTCGCCGCCTACACGCTCGGAGGGCTGCTCTGATGAGCGCGCTCGACTACCTGCTGCTCGCGCTGATCGCGCTCGCCGCGCTCCTTGCCCTGCGCTTTGTGCGAAAAAGCAGGAAAAACGGCAGATGCAGCGGCGATTGTGCACACTGCGGCGGCACCTGCCATCGCAAAGAATAACGCTCGCTGAAAAAATCGCAAAGGGAGCGCCCCGGCAAATGCCGGAGCGCTCCCTTTTGGCTTGTCAAAGAACCTCGCCACTGGCGAGGTCCTTCTGCTATCATAGAGAAAAAGGGTGTAAGGTTGGGAAATTGGAGAAAGAATTCTCGAAGAGATATCGTGATGGTGGATGTAGATGCCTTAGTCCCCAAGGATCATTTATTGCGCAAGATAGAGAATGTAATGGATTATGAATGGCTCTATGCACGGCTAAGTCCATATTATTGCGCAGATAACGGCCGCCCCGGATCAGATCCGGTGGTGTTAATAAAAATGGTGTTGCTTCAGCATCTGTATGGGTGAGGCTTAAATATGCTGCCATGAATCTCAAAAAGATCGCTATTCGGAAGTGAAATGCTTCCAATTTTGTTCCCTATATAACGATTTTTACTCCCTTTAATGATAAAACGCCAGTCCCCGTGTTTTGAGAACTGGCGTTTTTTGACAAGCTGAAGGGTGGGGAAACTCTTTTTCAAAAGAGTTCTCCCGCCCTTTGATTGGTGCGTGCGGTGCTTTTTACAGCTTGCGGAAGCGGTCGGCGACGATGGCTGCGGCATCGGCGGTGGAGAGAATGCCGGTGTCGAGATAGAGATCGTAGCCGCCCGGTGCGCCCCAGATGCGGCCGGTATAGCTTTCGTAATACTTGCGGCGCTGCTTGTCCATCTTGCGGATCAGGCGCACGGCCTGATCGCGCGTGAGTTTTTCCTGCGCCATTTTGCGCTGAATGCGGTGCTCGTCCGGTGCGGAGACGAAGACGGTGAGGAGCTTCACGTTTTCCTCGCGCAGCACATAGTCTGCGCATCGCCCGACAAAAACGCACTCTTCGTGGCGGGCAATGCGGCGGATCTCGTGGCTTTGCAGGGCGAAAAGCACCTCGCTCGTCGGCTTGCCGCGCAGCACATGGTGGTTGCCCTCGTGTACCGTCTGAAAGAGGTAGGGGTTGGTCGCCTTTTCGTCTGAGGGGGAGAGCGTTTTCTCCGAAAGCTCGCCGTATTCACACGCAAGGCGGATCAGCTCGCGCTCATAGACGCGGATCCCGAGAAGATCCGCTGCTTTTACTGCAACCTCGTGGCCGCCGCTGCCAAACTGGCGGCTGATGCTGATGATGCGATTTTCCATGATTGGTAACTCCCTCCGCTTTTCTATTGTTTCAGCGCATTGAGCGCCGGCTGGGGAATCGAGAATTCGCGTTCCGCCGGCGTGATGACGGCGGAGAGCGACGCCGGAGCGTCAGAGAGGATAAGATGCAGCGCGCCGCTGCACGAAATGTTGACAGACTTGAGCGCGCCCTGCTCGCTCACGATCACGGAGATGCGCCCGGAGGAGAAGGTCACATTCTGCGCCTTGATGTCCGGCGCGATGGCGGCGGCCAGATCATTCATGGCGTCAGAATCGAGCGAGAGCCCGTAGAGATAGCCGTCGCTCACGCGCTCGCAGCCTGCGCTGCCGTCAAGGATCAGGCGGTAGCAGAGGTCGATGAGCGAAGAGGCGTCGACGAGCTGTGCACTTGCGGCGTCCACACTGTTGCCGCTCGCGTCGCAGATCTTGTCACCGGAGAAGTAGACGGCGAGCGTATTTTTGCGAATGCAGCCGTAGCTCTGACCGTCGATGCTGCTGCGGTCGTACTGGAGCGTGCTGCTCAGCACGATCGGGCCGCAGTCGGCGGAAAGGGAAATGTCAGACGAAGAAATGTCATTCGTCAGCTCGCCCCATGCGTGCAGCAGGCGGAGCGCATCGTCTGTCAGCGTGGAAGAAGAGTCGGCGCCGCCGGACGAGCGAATGGCGGAGAGCACCTCGTCCGGCACCGCGGGCGCAGACGCATCGGTAAAGACGGCGTCGGCATTTACGTGCAGATCACCGGAATTCTCCGCCGCAAAGTTCATGCGCATCAGCTCGCCGCTCTCTGCGGTGAGCGTCACGCGGATCGAGGAGAGCGCCGCGGCGTCGGCGATCTCGTCCGAGGTGAGAAGATGCAGCAGCGCGCTCGCGTCGTCGCCCTCGGCGGTGAAGGTGTAGACCTTGTTCTGCCCGTCCACGGATTTGCTCACGCTCAGCGTGCGGCAGAGCTCAGCGGTTGTATCCAGAAGCTCGGCGTAGTCGGGAAACGCGCCGCCGACGGCATAAGACTTGCCGTTTTCCAGGTAGAGCGCGCCGTTCGCGTAGTAGAGCGCCGCGCCGTCGCGGTCGATGCAGGTGACAGAAGTCCCATCTGCTTTCGTGCGGGCGACGGAAGCATCTGCGTGAAGAACGAGCTTGCCGCAGGAAGCGTCAACGGTGACGTCCATCGCCATGGGATCTTCCTTGATGCGCGCTTCGATGAGGCGGCAGGCCTCAAGATCCTTCTTGAAGTCGGACTTGAGGAAGAATGCCGCCGCTGCGCCAAGCAGAACGAGGATCGTGATGAGGATGGGAAGGAAGCGGCGGCGTCTGCGCTTTTTCGGCGCGGGCGGGACCGCGGGCTGCGTGAGTGCGTTTTCGCGCGCTTCGCGCTCCTCGCGCAGCAGCCGCAGCTCCTCTTCCGCGCGCGCAAGGCGCGCCTCAATGGAATCGGAGTCAACGGGAGCGGACGGAGCGGGAGCAGCTGCGGAAGCATTTTCTGCGCTTTCCGCTGCGGTGGTGACGACCGGTGCGGGGACTGCCGCGGCGGGAACGGCGGACGCTTCCGGCGCGCCCTCGCTGGCCTTGGCGGTATCTTCTGTCTGGGCGCTTTCGGTATCCGCGCTGCGGACGATCTGCTCGGCCTGCGTAACGGCGCTCATGCTGCGCGCGAGCGCTTCCGCGCGCCGGCGTGCCCTGCGCTTGCGGCGGCGGACAAGCAGAACGATCAGAAGAACAAGAACCGCCAGCACAGCAAGGCTGATGAGCCAGATGCCAAGGACGTTCAGCGTCCGCACGGCGGCGAAGTCAACGCTGTCACCGCTTGCCGTGAAGGTGAGGTAGCTGCCCATTGTGTCGCAGCCTGTTTCCTGCCAGCTGCCGCCGTTTTCGCGCACGTAGATGCGGATATTTTTCTGCCCGTCCGGCGGAAGATAGCGCAGGGTGTGCGTGTCCTGCTCATCGTCGGCAAGCTCCACGTGCCACTGCTCAAGCACTTCTGCGTTGGCGGTCGTGGAGGGGATCTCACCGCGGCGAAGGCAGGAGAAATAACCCTGTATGCGGTCGAACACGGTGCCGGATTGAACATCAAACGCCGCGGGTGTAAGAGACTGAGCGGTCATGGCGATGGCGCTGCCGTCGTTGTAGTTTCCTTCGACGAGAAGAATGGCAAGTCCGCCGTCGCGCGTCTGCTCGGAGGCAAGCGCGGGGGTGTAGGCTTCGTAGACTGCGGTGACAACGGTGTCGAAGTGCAGGTTTGTAAGGTCGCTTCGATCCCAGTGGACATGGCAGCCGTCCTTCTGCGGCGGATCGGGAATGTCGCTTTCGGCGAAGGAATCGCCGTAGTGGAAGGTGCGGCTGAGCACGGTCTCACCGTCGGCAACGAAGGTGAGAGAGAAGGATTTCATGCTCTCCGGCAGCTCGGGAAGCGTGAGAAGCTCTTCGTAGGAGGTGGGTTCTGCGCGTCCAGCGTAGCTCTGGCGGTTGATGCCGGGGAGATCGTCGGAGACGTAGTAGTTGTACTCAAACGTACCTGTATCGCTGCCGGAGATCGCGCCGCGATATTGCTGGCAATCGGTGATGTCCACAAGCGAATAGTTCCAGCGCACGCTGCTTCCGCTGCCGTCGATATTTTCCTGTACGCCGCTGCCGACGATGCCGCCAACGTACTTCTTGCCGCTGAGCGTGCACTTGGCAAAGCTGCCGTGTACCGTTGCGCCGGTAAGTCCGGCGATGCCGCCGGTGTAGCTGCCGTTTTCGCTTGCCACCGTGCAGGAAGCGGTTTCGCATGCGGTGAGATAGCCAAGATCCATGCGCCCGACGATACCGCCGACGTAGCTGCGCTTGCCGGTCACATCGCCGGTGTTCACACAGCTCTGGAGGATCGCCCTGTATTCGTACTGCTTGCGGTAAAAGCCGGAAAGGTGGCCGGTGACGTCGTCCTCGGGGTCGAGCGTGTATTCAATGGTCATGGAGCCTGTGATGCCGCCGGTATTCACATCGCCGTACACCGCGCCGCTGTTGCGGCAGGAAGAGACTTTACCGAACGTGACGGAATCGATGTCGACATCGGAGGCGTCGACAATGATGTCGCCCGAGCCGCCGCTGAGCGAGGAAATGGCGGAAAACAGCGTTCCTGTCAGCTCGTTGAACTTATTGTTGATCGAACGAATGTCATTTGCCAATGTGCCGACTGTGCCGCTGGCGGCGTTGTTGAGCATCGTGACCTGACTGCTCAGGCCGTTGATCGACGAGGTCAGCCCGCCAAGATCCGGTGCAGCGACGATCTGAGTCGAGCCGGTGACGGTGCCCGAGGCATTGCCCTCGTGGCTCGCGCCCGCGCCTGCGGCACTGCCGCCCCAGATGGTGGTGCTGTGACCGCTGTCGGAATGCTCGTGGTCGATGCCGCCGGCTGCGCCCTTGCCGCCGCCGATCAGAGTGTCGGAGGAATGGGAGCCGTCGCCGGTGATGACGCTGTCAATGCTGGCGTTCAGCCGGACGTTGTTCAGCTCATTGGCCGCGTTATCCACATAGCCGGACATGCTGTTCAGGCGCGAGACGATCTCATTCGAGCCGCCTTCGGCATGGTTGGCTGCCGTGTTGACAAGACCGCTGAGCTCGTTGAGTTGTGTTTTGAGCTGCTGCAGCAGACCGTCGGAGACCTCCATGTGGATATAGGGTTCCATTTGGCCGGCGATGCCGCCGACGTCCTTGCGTCCGCAGACCGCACCCTCGTTGCTGCACGCGAGGATCTGGCCGCTGCTGCGGCCGACCACGCCGCCGATATTGTAGCCGATATGCTGATAACCGACGGCGGCGTAGTTTGTGCTCGACGCGATCGCACCGGAGGAATAGCCTGCAATGCCGCCGGTGTCGGTGGCGGTGTTGAGCGTGTCGGGGCGGGAGAGCTTGGCGAGGTCGAGCGAGAATTCAAGGTTCAAATTGCTCAGGTCGATGGAGGGGTCGGTGCTCTCGATGTTTACATAGGCGCGGCCGCGGCAGGAGATGATGGAACCGAGGTTTTCACCTACGATGCCGCCTGTCATGTTCTGTCCGAAGATCGCACCGGAGGCTTCACACGCGCGTACAACGCCGCTGGATCGGTTGCGGCCGACCACGCCGCCGACGCTGCGTTTGCCCGAAACACTGCCATTGAACGTGCTCTGTTCGATGGCACCGTAGTTTTCGCCCACGATGCCGCCGACGCTTTCACTGTCGCCCGAGGGAGAGACCGTGCCTTCCACGTTCAGCTCTGTGATGACGGCGTCCTTTTGCAGCACGCCGAAAAGACCGGCAGGGGAAACGCTCTGCGTGATGGAAAGGCCGCTGATGGTGTGGCCGTTGCCGTTGAACGTGCCGCCGAACGTCGGGATGGGGAGCTCGTCATCGTCGGTCAGCTCGATATCGTTGTCAAGCACAACGGTTTTACCGCGCGACCAGGAGTCGAGCGTGCAGGAATGCGCGAGGGATCGTAAGTCTTCTGCGCTCTTGATGTGGATGGCGCCGTCCCCGTCTGCCAAGACCTGCGTGACAGGGAGAAGCGAGATGAGCAGCAGGCACGAGAGTGCAAGCGCGCAGAAGCGATAGAAATGATTAGTCTTCTTCATCGTCTTGCTCCTCATTTGCAGATCCGGAGATCAGATTCAGGTCGATGTCGCCCTCGACCGTGGCGTGCATGATGCCATGCACCGTGCCGTTGATGTTGCCGCGCACCATGCCGTTGACGGAGACCTTACCGTGACCCGATTTCTTTTCCGTGATGGACGGGACGGAGAACGAGGTCTTGTCGACGATGCCGCTGCCGATGAGCAGGATCTGCGGCAGGGCGAACATGACCATGATGATGGAAATGACCGTGCCGCGGCCGAGACTCTCGCCGATGCCCGCAATGACGGGCTCAGAGGTCATGCTGCCGATCAAAAAGCCGCAGATTGAGAGGATCGAGCCGGAGGTGATGATCGTCGGGAAGGCAAAGTTCAGCGTTTCCACGATGGCGTCGCGGTGGTGCATCTTGCCCTTGAGCTCCTGATAGCGGCTCGCGATGACGATGGCGTAGTCGATGTTCGCACCCATCTGAATGGAGGACACGATCAGGTAGCCTAAGAAGAAGACATACTTTCCCGTGATGGTCGGGAACGAGAAGTTGAGCCAGATGCAGCCCTGGATCACCAGGATCAGCAGCACCGGCATGCCGGCGGAGTTGAACGTGAAGAGCAGCACCAGCATAACCACGAGCACCGACACGATGCTGACGACCTTGTTATCCACGGCGAAGGACTTTTCAAATTCGTATTCGTTCGTCGATTCGCCCGCTAGGTAGACGTTTTCATCGGGGTAATACTTTTCGGCAATTTCGAGAATTTTGTCGGTGAAGGCGTAGGTCTCATCGCCGCTTTCCGGCAGCGTGAGGTAGACGAGCATGCGGTCATAGTCCGGGCCTTCGAGCTGCGCCTTGGCGCTGCTCATCTGTACCTCAGCTTCCTGCAAAAGCTTCGTCTGCTCGTCGCTGAGCGTGACGATGCCGGCGTCCACCTGATCGCAGACAAAGAGGAACATGTCGATGAGCGGGACTTTGTAGGTGGCGAGGTTGCCCGCAAGCTTGCCGTATTCCGAATGCTGCGCGGCGTAGGCGGCGTAAACGACCTGCGCGGCCTCATAATCAAGCCCCGCAAGCTCGGCGAACTGACGCGGCGTCAGCTTGTCGGCGAGCATGTAACCGTCGAGCGCTTCAATGTTGGTAAGACCCATCGTGGAATCGACCTCGTCGTACTGACTGAGCTCGCTTAGAATGGCAGATTCCTTGTCGTAATCGCCCGTGGGAACGATCAGCGCGAGCATATTTTTTGAGGTAAAGTTGTCTTCGATCATCTGCTGGGCAAACTGCGTTTCATTCTGCTTGGGCGCGGTGATGAGGCCGTAGCCGTAAGCGTAGGGGCAGTTGGACGAAAGGCGGAAACCGATGACAGCCAGTGCGACAAAGACCAGAGGAATGATATAGCGCGTGGCAAAGTCGAGCTTGCCGACAAAGGAGATCTTGGGGACGAAGCTGCGGTGCTGCGTGCGGTCGATGAGCGGGCCGAAGAGCATCAGAAGCCCCGGCATCACGATGAACGCGGCGAGCAGCGCAAAGAGAATGGATTTGATGAGGCACAGCGCCATATCGGGGCCGAGCTTGAACTGCATGAAAAGCATTGCAACGAGACCGCCGATGGTCGTCAGGCTGCTCGCGCCGATCTCGGGAATGGACTTGCTCAGCGCGATGATAACGGCTTCGCGCAGCGGCAGCAGCCGGTGTTCCTCCTTGAAGCGGTTGCAGAAGATGATGGCATAGTCGATGGAGAGCGCCAGCTGCAAAATGCTCGTGACGGAGTTTGAAATGAACGAGATCTTGCCCATCAGGAAATTCGTACCCTGATTGAGAACGAGCGCGACAACGAACGTTAGGATCAGTACCGGCACCTCGCCGTAGGTCTCGGACGTGAAGAGCAGCACGAGCACGATGACGATGGCAACATACACCATGATGACACTGATCTCGTGGTCGATCGTTTCCTGCTGCGTGTTGCCGAGGTCGGTGTCGACATACAGATCATAGTTGGAGAGATATTCCTTCACAGCGTTGAGCGAGTCAAGGCAGGCGTCGTCATCTTCGCTGTAGGCAAAGGTGATGGAATAGAGTGCGGAGAGGTTGTTGTAGTGCGCGGTGGTCTCGTCGTAGTCCACGCTCTGCACGCCCTTGATCTCCTTGATCTTAGGCTCCAGCGCGGCGGCCTGCTCGGGCGTGATGTTGGCCACCATGACCTCGGCCGTGCCGTAGGTGGTGAACTGCTCGTCCATGATGGTGAGCGCCTGCTTTGTCTCCGAGCCACCCGGCAGATAATACGTCAGGTCGCTTTCCACCTCGACCCAGTTGCGGGAAAAGACGGAGAAAACGAGCAGAATAATGGTGAGCAGAAAAATGAGATTCCGCTTGTCGACGATCACGGTCGCCAGCTTTTCCATAAAGCTGGAACCGGTCTCTTTGGATTCGTTACTCATGGTATAGCGATGAGCCTCCTTTTTCTCTGGATTGGGTTCGTTTCTTTCTGCGCTCTAAGCCGTTTTTGATCGGCGCTTCGCTCGGCGCGATCTGTACGATGTCGCCAAGCGAGCAGTCGAGCTTACGGCAGATGCGCACGAGCACCTCAAGCGAAACGAGTTCATTTTTCGAGAGCTTGGCGAGCGTATTGGAGCTGATGCCGACCTCGCGCGCAAACTCTGTTTTATTGAGTCCCTTGTCGATGAGGAGCTTAAAAAGGTTGTTGTAGGTAACGTACATGGCTGTACCTCCTGTTCTGTCGACAACATTATAGAAAAATGTCGGGAGAAGCAAGATAAAATTTGCGAAAGCAGATATTTTTTGCGCAAATGTGACAAATTGACCAAAAAAGCGAGGGCGCGGCAGAGGCGCATCTTCCGCGTTGACAAATATATGGCGGCTGCTTATAATTGATATGTCTGAAAAAATGTAAAATTGTATCGCAGAGGTGCCGCCGCAAGGCGGAGAATAGAGAATCCGGTGCGAATCCGGAACGATGCAGTCACTGTGTACGGGAGCGGCCTGCAATGCCACTGGGAAACTGGGAAGGGCAGTGCCGCGATGAACGAAGTCAGGAGACCTGCCTCTGCGGGGAATCTCAAGCCCGCTGTACACAGGCTGATATTTCTGCGAGTTTACCCGCGGCGCGACCATGTTCGCGGCGCGGTGTTGCTGGTTGGAAGCGTGAGAGCGGCTGTGGATCCACAGCCGCTTTTATATTTCTTTCAGAACGATTTTTGAAGAAGAGGTAGAAAAACATGAAAAAGACGCTTGCACTTTTGCTCACAGCCGTGATGCTGCTGGGCGCGCTGACCGCCTGCGGCAGCAAAAATGACGATGCGGCAGATGACGCGCAGAACACGGCGGACGCGGACAAGGCCGCGGCCGACCATGTTGCCGCGCTGATCGACGCGATCTATGTTCAGGAGCGCACCGACGAGACCGACGCACAGTGCGAAGAAGCCAAGGCTGCGTGGGACGCGCTGACCGACGCGCAGAAGGCCATGGTCGAGGGCGAGGAAGCCAGCCCCGACTACTTTGGCCTTGACACGGGCGACGCTGCGCTGGACGATCCCCGCAATCAGGACGGCATCGGCGAAAACGAGCTTCTGGTCGTTTCGTTCGGCACGTCCTACAACGACAGCCGCGTCAACGACATCAAGAGCATTGAGGACGCCCTGCAGGAGGCTTACCCCGACTGGTCTGTGCGCCGCGCATTCACGGCGCAGATCATCATCAACCACATTCAGGCCCGTGACGGCGAGAAGATCGACAATATGACCCAGGCGCTTGAGCGTGCCGTGGCCAACGGCGTGAAGAACCTCGTCGTGCAGCCGACGCATCTGATGCACGGTGCGGAGTATGACGAAATGTGCGCCGCCATCGACGAGTATCGCGATCAGTTCGAGTCCGTCTCCATCGCGGAACCCCTGCTCGGCGAGGTCGGCAGCGACGCGACCGTCATCAACGCCGACAAGGAGGCTGTTGCCAAGGCCATCACCGCCGCTGCGGTCGAGGCGAGCGGCTTTGACTCTCTCGAAGCGGCCAAGGAGGCCGGCGCTGCATTCGTTCTCCTCGGCCACGGCACGGCGCACGTTGCCAGGGTGAGCTACAGCCAGATGAGTACCCAGATGCAGCAGCTCGGCTACGAGAACGTCTTTATCGGCACGGTCGAGGGCGAGCCGGAAGAGACCGCCTGTGAATCCGTCATCGAGGAAGTCCGGGCTGCGGGCTATACGACCGTTATCCTGCGCCCGCTGATGGTCGTTGCGGGTGACCACGCCAACAACGACATGGCCGGCAGCGACGATGATTCCTGGAAGCCCATGTTCGAGGACGCCGGCCTTACGGTGGACTGCCAGATCGCGGGCCTTGGCGGGATCGCGGACATTCAGGCGCTTTACATCGCGCACACGCAGGCCGCCATTGACTCCCTGAACGCATAAAAAGGACAAAAAGGGCTCCGAAGCGGGCATGTTCCGCTCCGGAGCCTTTTGGACAGAACGAATTGGAGAAATTGCAGATGAAAAAAGTAACGACGATCGCGCTCACGGTACTGCTGCTGTGTGCGCTTTTGGCAGGCTGCGGTGAAAAAAACGGAGAAGATGCAGCGCAGCTCCCTGCAGAGCCTGCGCTCGCCGACGGCGTGTACACTGCGGAATTTAATACCGACAGCAGCATGTTCCATGTGAACGAGGTCTGCGAGGGCAAGGGAACGCTGACGGTCGAGAACGGGCAGATGAGCATTCACATCAGCCTGCCGTCGAAGAGCATTCAGAATCTCTTCTGCGGCACGGCGGAGGACGCGCGCAAGGACGGCGCGGCGCTCTTGCAGCCCACGACGGACACGGTTACCTACTCCGACGGGCTGAGCGAGGAAGTGAACGGCTTTGATATTCCCGTGCCCGCGCTGGACGAGGAGTTCGACGTTGCCATCATCGGCACGAAGGGAAAGTGGTACGACCACAAGGTCTCCGTGACGAATCCCGTTTTGAAGGAAGATGACACTGCCGCCGCGCCCGCTGAGACGCTGGCCGACGGCACCTATTCGATCGCTGTAACGCTCGAAGGCGGCAGCGGTAAGGTCAGCGTCCAGTCGCCCTGCACGCTGACAGTCGCGGACGGCAAAATGACCGCGCAGATCGTCTGGAGCAGCAGCTATTACGACTATATGCTCGTGGACGGCGAACGCTATGACGCGATTTCGAACGAAGACGGATCGACGTTTGAAATTCCCGTTTCCGCGCTCGATACGCCGCTTGCCGTCATCGGTGATACCATCGCCATGAGCACGCCGCACGAGATCGAATATACGCTGACGTTTGACGCTTCAAACGCTGAGGTGAACGGATGAAACGCATTTTGTGCGCGCTGCTTGCCGCACTGACCGCGCTGGCGCTCTGCGCCTGCGGAGCGGCGCAGGACAGCGAGAGCGGCGGGCAGGCCTCCCTTTCGTGGGGGGAGCTTTCGTTTGAAGAAACGATGCCGCTTCGATACGCTGAGCAGTTTTCCGTTTCGTATGCGGGAGAGGATTATAAGTTCATCACCATCGGGCAGGATCAGAAATTCCTGCTCGTGGCGGAGGGCGCAGACGTGCCGAACGGCGTGCCGGAGACTGTGACCGTATTGCAGCAGCCTCTCGACGAGATCTATCTGGTCGCCAGCGCGGCGATGGACAGTTTTGCCCGGCTCGATGCGGTCGGCTGCGTCCGCTTCAGCGGGCGCAGGGAATCGGACTGGTGCATCGAGAAGGCGCAGCAGGCGATGCGCTCGGGTGAGCTGCTCTACGCGGGCAGGTATTCAGAGCCGGATTACGAGCTGATATTATCAAAGGGCTGCGATCTGGCGCTTGAAAACACGATGATCTACCATTCGCCCGAGGTCGTTGAGCAGTTTGAAACGCTGGGCATTCCGGTGCTGGTAGAAATGTCGAGCTATGAAAGCGAGCCGTTCGGCCGCATGGAGTGGGTCAAGCTCTATGGTGCGCTGCTCGGGAAAGAGGACGAGGCAACGGCGCTGTTTAACGAGAAAATGGACAGCGTTTCGGGTGTTCTGGACGCTGAGCCCACAGAGAAAACGGTTGCATTTTTCTATGTGACGAGCAACGGGACGGTCAACGTGCGAAAGTCGGCAGATTATGTTGCCAAATCCATCGCCATGGCGGGCGGGCAGTACGTTGCCTTCGATGATTCCACGGAGGAGAACGCGCAGTCCGCCGTCACCGTCCAGATGGAGACCTTCTACGCCGGCGCGCACGACGCGGATGTGCTCATCTACAACGGCATTATTGACGGAGAACTCACGACCGTCGAGGAGCTTCTTGCGCTCGAACCGCTGCTCGGCGACTTCAAGGCCGTGCAGAGCGGCGACGTCTGGTGCCTGACGAAGGACTTCTATCAGGAATCGCTCGATCTGAGCGACCTTGTGGTAGATCTCCACACTGTTTTGAACGGTGCGGACGCACCGCTCCGGTTTTTGACGAAGCTGCAATGACGGATCGCTTCCCTGGCGGGAAAGCAATTCTGACAACTTTGAAATTTTACCAAAGGAGGGACGAACATGGAGCGAAAGCGGGCAAAACGGACGTATCTCGGCTTTTCGCTGCTGTTCGTCCTTCTGGCTGTTTTTCTGATCTGGAATCTTCTCGCGGGCAGCGTTTCGCTCTCCGCGTCTGAGATCTGGCAGATCCTGCTCGGCGGCGGGGAGGATCTGATGCAGCGGAGGATCATCATGCAGATCCGGCTGCCGCGCATGATGGCGGCGCTCATTTTGGGCGGCGCGCTGTCGGTGTCGGGGTATCTGCTGCAAACCTTTTTCCACAACCCCATTGCGGGGCCATTCGTGCTGGGCATCTCGTCGGGGGCGAAGCTTGCGGTTTCGCTCGTGATGATCTTTCTGCTCAGCCGCGGCGTAAAATCCTCGTCGGCGCTGCTCATCGGCGCTGCGTTCGTTGGCGCCATGCTTGCGATGGGGCTCATTCTGCTCATCTCGCAGTATGTGGATCAGATGAGCCTGCTCGTCGTCTGCGGTGTGATGATCGGCTACATCTGTTCGGCGCTGACGGATTTTCTCGTCACGTTCGCCGATGACTCCAACATCGTGAACCTGCACAACTGGTCGAACGGTTCATTTTCCGGTATGAAGTGGGAGGACGTAGAGACCATGGCGTGGGTCTGCGGCGCGGCGCTCCTTTTGACCTTTTTCCTCTCCAAGCCCATTCGCGCCTATCAGCTCGGCGAGGTTTACGCGCGCAATCTGGGGGTGCCGATCCGGGCGTTCCGCACGGCGCTCATTCTGCTCTCAAGCGTGCTTTCCGCCTGCGTGACGGCCTTTGCAGGGCCGGTCTCCTTCGTTGGCATCGCGCTGCCGCATCTGATGAAGGCACTGTTCAAAACGGCGGAACCGCTGCTGATGATCCCGGCGTGCTTCCTCGGCGGGGGCATCTTCTGCCTTGCGTGTGATCTCATTGCGCGCACGGCCTTTGCGCCCGCCGCGGTCAGCATCAGCTCGGTCACGGCGGTGTTCGGCGCGCCGGTCGTCATCTATATGATGATCCGCAGAAAGGCGGGGCGGACATGAAAAGCTATCTGAAAACGGAAAATCTGGCCGTCGGCTACCATGGAAAGCCGCTCATCGAAGAGGTTTCCCTCTGCGTGCAGCGGGGGAGGATCGTCACGCTCATCGGGCCGAACGGCTCGGGGAAATCGACGATCCTCAAAACGATCATCGGGCAGCTGCCGGAGCTTTCCGGCGCGGTCTATCTGGACGGAGAGACGATGCGCTCGCGCAGCCGGAACGACATTGCACGGCGTATGGCGATTTTGATGACGGCGCGCGTCGAGCCGGAGCTGATGACCTGCCGCGATGTGGTCAGCTCCGGGCGCTACCCTTACACGGGAAAGCTTGGCGTGCTGCGGGAAGAGGATCGGAGGATCGTTGAGCAGTCGCTCGCGCAGGCGGACGCGCTTTCCTTTGCCGATTCGCCCTTTTCCGCGATCAGCGACGGTCAGCGCCAGCGGATCCTGCTGGCAAGGGCGCTGTGCCAGCAGCCGCAGCTCATCGTGCTCGACGAGCCGACAAGCTATCTTGACATTCGCTACAAGCTCGAGCTGCTGTCCGTTCTCAAGCGCATGGTGCGGGAGAATGATCTCGCCGTGCTGCTTTCACTGCACGAGCTTGACCTTGCGCGGCGCATTTCGGACACGATCGTGTGTGTGGCGGGCGACCGGATCGACCGCATCGGCCCGCCGGAGGAAATTTTTACCAGTGACTATATCGCGCAGCTCTACCATCTGGAGCGAGGAAAGTACGATCCGTGCTTCAGTACGCTGGAGTTTGTTCCGTAGAAAATAAAAGGGGGGAGATCATGTGGAAAGCAACGCCGCGGCTGCTCATAGCCGGCAGCGGCAGCGGCTGCGGAAAGACAACGGTGACCTGCGCTCTTTTGCAGGCGCTTGCTGAGAGCGGGAGGCGTCCCGGCGCAGCCAAATGCGGCCCCGATTACATCGACCCCATGTTCCACCGCGCGATCACCGGCACGGCGGGCTGTAATTTAGATCCCTTCTTTTTTGACGATGACACGATGCGCTTTCTTCTTGCACAGGCCGGCGCGGGGAAAGATGTGACGCTCATCGAGGGCGTGATGGGCTATTACGACGGCATTGGCCTTGCATCTTCGCGCGCGAGCACCTTTGAGGTCGCGCAGCGGACGGAGAGTCCCGTTGTGCTCGTGCTGAACGCGAAGGGGGCGGGGCTGTCGGTGCTTGCCGTGCTGGAAGGATTCCTGCGCTTTGTGCCGCGCAGCGGCATCTGCGGCGTTGTGCTGAACGGCTGCACCGCGATGAGCTATTCCACGCTCAAGCGGGAGATCGAATCGCGCTTCGGCATTCGTGCCTGCGGCTTTCTGCCGCAGCTGCCGGACTGCTCGCTTGAGAGCCGGCACCTCGGCCTCGTCACCGCGGCAGAGGTGGAAAACTTGAAAGAAAAAATGCAGCGCCTCGGCGCTGCGGCACGCGAGTCGATCGACCTGGACGCGCTGCTTGAAATCGCAAAGAGCGCGCCGCCGCTCACATTTGCGCCGCCCGATATTCCGGGGGCGGGGGAGTATGTCCGCATCGGCGTTGCGCGCGACAGGGGATTTTGCTTTTATTACGAAGACAGCTTGGATCTTCTGCGCCGCCTCGGCGCAGAACTTGTGCCGTTCAGCCCGCTTTCTGATGAACGGCTGCCGGAAGAGATACACGGTCTGTACCTCGGCGGCGGCTATCCGGAGCTCTATGCGGACAAGCTGGAGGAAAACGCTCCGATGCGGAAAGCCGTCTGCGCGGCGGTGGAGGCGGGAATGCCGTGCATCGCCGAGTGCGGCGGGTTCATGTATCTGACGAGCGCCATCGCGGGACGCGCAATGGCAGGCGTTTTCCCCGGCGGGTGTTTTGACGCGAGGAAGCTGACGCGCTTTGGCTACCTGACGCTGACGGCGCAGCGGGACTCGATGCTCTTTGACACGGGCGAGAAGATCCCCGCGCACGAGTTCCACCGCTGGGATGCGGAAAATCCGGGCGAGGACTTCCTCGCGGAAAAGCCGAGCGGAAGAAGCTGGCGCTGCGCCTATGCGGGCGAAACGCTCTACGCAGGCTATCCGCACTTCCACTTTTATGCAGACATCGACGCCGCGGAGCGCTTTGTTGCTGCCTGCCGAAAGGAGAAACACCGCCATGAGCGAACCGATGAAGCCGATGGAAATTGAACAGCGCAGCTTTGCAATCATCACCGAGCTTTTGGGCGACAGGGTGCTTGCGCCGGAAAACGAGCTTGTCATCAAGCGCGTGATCCACACGACGGCGGACTTTGACTATGCCGATACGCTCTCTTTTTCCCCCCACGCGGTGCAGCAGGGCATCGCCGCACTCAAAAACGGCTGCGATATTGTCACCGATACACAGATGGCGAAGGCGGGCATCAACAAGACGATCCTTGCAAGCCTTGGCGGCGAGGTGCACTGTTTCATGTCTGACCCCGACGTTGCGCAGGAGGCGAAGACGCGCGGCGTGACGCGGGCGTTCGTTTCGATGGAAAGAGCGACAATGCTGCAAAAACCCTGTATTTTTGCCATCGGCAACGCGCCGACGGCGCTGCTGTCACTCGAGGCGCTGATGGAAGAGAATAAGGTTGCCCCCGCGCTCATCATCGGTGTGCCGGTGGGCTTTGTAAATGTGGAAGCGAGCAAGGAGCAGATCATCGACGCGGCGCACGCGCCGTACATTGTTGCGCGCGGGCGCAAGGGCGGCAGCAATGTGGCGGCCGCCATCTGCAACGCCCTGCTTTATCAAATCAGGCGGTAGCACCATGGAAGAATATCTCGTAAAGGACGGCAAGCGCCTGCGCCTCGGCTATACGACCGGCTCGTGCGCGGCGGCTGCGGCCAAGGCTGCGGCGTGGATGCTGCTGACGGGCAGAAAAAAGGAGACGATCCGCCTGCAAACGCCGAAAGGCATCGAGCTCAATTTAGACGTGCTGGACATTCAGCGGTCTGCGGACGAGGTACGCTGCGCCATCCGAAAGGACAGCGGTGACGACCCGGACGTGACGCGCGGCACGCTCATCTTTGCCGCGGTGAAAAAATCCGGAAAGGCTGGTGTGACCATTGACGGCGGCGAGGGCATCGGGCGCGTGACAAAGCCGGGGCTCGACCAGCCGATGGGCGCGGCGGCCATCAACTCTGTGCCGCGGCGCATGATCGAAGAAAACGTGCGCGAGGTCTGCCGTCTTGTGGGTTACGGCGGCGGGATCAGCGTGACGATCTCCGCGCCGGAGGGCGAGGTGCTTGCGAAAAAGACCTTCAACCCGCGCCTCGGCATCGAGGGCGGTATCTCCATTCTGGGCACGAGCGGCATTGTCGAGCCGATGAGCGAGCAGGCGCTGCTCGACACCATTCATGTGGAACTGCGGCAGCGGCGCGAGAGCGGCGCGGACTATGTTCTGCTTGCGCCGGGCAACTACGGCGCGGATTATATCCGCGACTTTTTGGGCCTTGACCCCAAAAACGCGGTGCTGACGTCGAACTTTATCGGCGACAGCCTTGAGCTTTGCAAGGAACTCGGCTTTCGCGGCGCGCTGCTCATCGGGCACATCGGAAAGCTCGTCAAGCTTGCGGGCGGCATGTGGAACACGCATTCAAAGTTTGGCGACTGCCGCATGGAGATCATTGCCGCGTACAGCGCGGCGCTGGGGCTTGGCAGTGCGCAAACGGAGGAGATCTTGCATTGCGCCACCTGTGATGCAGCGCTGCGCATTCTGGACGAGGCGGGACGGAAAGATGCCTTCCTCGCGCGTCTGGGACAGCGCATCGGTGTGATGCTCGCAGGCAAGGGCGGCGCGCTTGCCTGCGGCGCGATCCTATTTTCGAAGGAATACGGTTTTCTCTGCGAAACGGAAGGCGCGGAGGAACTGCTCAAACAGATCAGGGAGGGCTGAACGTGGTACATTTTGTTGGCGCCGGAAGCGGCGCGCCGGATCTCATCACGCTGCGGGGCGCAAGGCTTCTTGGCGAAGCAGATGTGGTGATCTACGCGGGTTCGCTGGTGAATCCCGAGCTGCTTACACTCACGAAACCGGGCTGCGAGCTTCACGACAGCGCAAAACTGACGCTTGAGGAGGTCATTGCCCTCGTCGAGGCAGCAGAGCGCATGGGCAAGACAACGGTGCGCCTGCACACGGGCGACCCGAGCATTTACGGCGCGGTGCGAGAGCAGTTTGACGAGCTTGCAAAGCGCGGCATCGCCTTTGACGTCTGCCCCGGTGTCAGCTCGTTCTGCGGCGCAGCTGCGGCACTGCGGACGGAGTATACGCTGCCCGACGTGAGCCAGACGGTCATCATCACGCGTGCGGCAGGCCGCACGCCGGTGCCAGAACGGGAGTCGATCCGCTCTCTTGCCGCGCACGGGGCGACGATGGTGCTGTTTTTGAGCACGGCGCTCACGGAAACGCTGCAAGGTGAACTGCTTGCCGGCGGCTATGCCGCGGAAACGCCCGCGGCCATTGTCTACAAGGCAACGTGGCCGGAAGAAAAGATCTTCCGCTGCACGGTGGGCACGCTGCACGAAACGGCGGAGGAAAATGGACTTAGGAAAACAGCGCTCATCGTGGTGGGCGGGTGCCTTGGCGAGGAATACCTGCGCTCGATGCTCTACCACCCTGACTTTACGACGGAATACCGCAAGGGGAACGCATGAAAATCGCAATTTTTGCCTACAGCCGCGGCGGCTGCGCAACGGCGCGGCGCGTCTGTGCGGCACTGCCGGAGGCAGAAACGCTTTGTTATACGATGCCGCGATTGGAAGAGGCGGGCTTTCTGCCGCTTTTCGGAGAGGCCTATCGGGAGAGCTTTTCGTCCGCGGATGCGCTTATCTTTATCGGCGCCTGCGGCATTGCCGTGCGTGAGATCGCGCCATATCTTGCAAGCAAAAAGACTGACCCTGCGGTGCTGTGCATCGACGAGAAAATGCAGTTTGTCATTCCGCTGCTCTCCGGCCATATCGGCGGGGCGAACGATCTGGCGCGCCGTCTTGCCGCGGCGCTCGGCGCATCGGCGGTCATCACGACGGCAACGGACGTGAACGGTAAATTTGCCGCCGATGCCTGGGCAGCAAAAAATGAATGCGTCATTTCAAGCATGCTGCTTGCAAAAAAGGTCGCAGCGGAAATTCTGGAGCGCGATGTGCCGCTTGTGAGCGATTTTCCGATCAAGGGTGCATTGCCCGGCGGAATTGTGGAAAAAACGCACGGTGCGCTGGGGATTGTGATTGGATACCGCACGAAAGAACCGTTTGCCGAAACGCTGCGCCTCACGCCGAAAGTATTGCATGTCGGCATCGGCTGCCGCAGGGGAACCGCACAGGAAACCATTGAAGCCGCCGTTGCGGCGGTGCTTTCTGCGCATCAGCTGGATCCAAGCGCGGTCAAGGGCGTCTATTCCATTGACTTAAAGCAGCAGGAGGCGGGGCTGCTTGCCGCCTGCGCGAAGCACAACTGGCCGACGGTATTTTACACGGCAGAGGAATTGCGCAGCGTACCGGGCGAATTTACGGATTCCCCCTTCGTGCAGGAGATGACGGGCGTTGGCAACGTCTGCGAGCGCGCGGCGATGCGCGGCGCGGAGAAATTATTGGTGAAAAAGACTGCGGTGGACGGTGTGACCGTCGCCGTGGCGGCAGAGCATTGGGAGGTTACCTTTGGGTAAAGTGATCGTGGTGGGCATCGGCCCGGGAAGCTATGAGGATATGACGATCCGCGCCGACCGCGCGCTGCGCGGAAGCGACGCCATCGTTGGTTACGGAGTTTATGTCAACCTTGTGAAGGAGCGCTATCCGGACAAGGCGTTTTATGAAACGCCCATGACGCAGGAGGCAAAGCGCTGCGCGCTTGCGCTCGAACTTGCGCGCGCGGGCAAGACCGCGGCCATGGTCTGCTCGGGCGACAGCGGCATTTACGGCATGGCGGCGCTCGTGTACGAGCTGCGCGGCGAGAGCGAAGAGCCTGAGATCGAGGTCGTCCCCGGCCTGACTGCGGCGTGCAGCGCCGCGGCGTTGCTGGGCGCACCGCTGACACACGATTTCGCCGTCATCAGCCTGAGCGACCGGCTGACGCCGTGGGAGACCATCGAGAAACGCCTTGCGCATGCGGCGCAGGCGGATCTTGCTATCGCGCTTTACAATCCCGCGAGCCGCTCCCGCCCCGAGCATCTGAAGCGCGCGTGCGATATCCTGCTGCGCTTTCTGCCTGAGAACCGACTCTGCGGCATCGCGCGCAACATCGGCCGCGCGGGAGAGAGCTGCCGCATGCTGACGCTCGGCGAGCTGCGGGAGGCGGAGGTCGACATGTTCTGCACCGTGCTCATTGGCAATGCCATGACCAAAACCATCGGCGGGCGGCTCATCACACCGCGAGGATACAAAAATGTATAAGATCTGTATTTTTGCAGGTACGACGGAAGCGCGGCGGCTTGTGGAGCTTTTGAGTACGCAGCGGCATGTTGCCGTCACGGCCTGCGTGGCAACAGAATACGGCGAAACGCTTTTACCCGACGCGGACAATGTGACGGTGCGCTCGGGACGCATTCCGGTGTCGGAGATCATTCAGCTGTTTTCCGACACAAAATATGATCTGGTGATTGACGCGACGCATCCTTACGCGGCGTCCATCACTGAGAGCGTTGCACGCGCCTGCGCGGAGACGGGGACGGAGTATCTGCGCTTGCTGCGTGAAGCATCGGAGCAGGCAGAAGATGCGCTCTGCGTTGCCGACGCAGAGGAAGCGGCGGCGCTTCTTTCCAAGAAAGAGGGGAATATCCTGCTGACGACGGGCAGCAAGGACTTGAAAATATACCGTAAGATCAAGGGCTTCCGCGAACGCGTCTATGCCCGCGTGCTGCCGCTGGACGCGTCGCTCGCGCTCTGCCGCGAGGCGGGAGTGGAAACGTCCCATATCCTTGCGATGCAGGGCCCGTTTTCCGAGGAGATGGACGAGGCGATGCTGCGCGCCGTGTCGGCGCAGTGGCTTGTGACGAAGGACGGCGGCGAAGCGGGCGGTTTTGCGGCAAAGGCCGCCGCGGCGCGGAAGGCCGGGGCGCAGCTTCTTGTGGTCGGGCGGCCGAAGCAGCGGGATGGAAAAACCTTTTCGCAGGTGCTGGATCTGCTCGCCGCGCGTTTTGGCTGTGCTTTTCGTCCGGAGGTGCGCATTATCGGCATCGGCCCGGGAAGCCGGGAGATGATGACGCGCGAAGCCTGCCGCGCGATCGAGGAGGCGGACTGCCTGATCGGTGCGCAGCGCATGCTGGACGCTGCCGCGCGGGAGGGGCAGAAAACCTTTGCCGCCGTTGCGCCGCAGGAGATCGCAGACCATATCCATGCGCACCGCGAATTCAGACGAAGCGCAGTCGTGATGTCGGGCGATACGGGTTTTTTCAGCGGCACGAGAAAGCTGCTGCCGCTGCTTTCCGACTGTGAGGTCGATGTGCTGCCGGGGCTGAGCTCGCTCGCCTGCCTCTGTGCAAAGCTGCAAACGTCCTATGAGGATATTCACGTCGTCAGCCTGCACGGACGCGCGCACGATATTGTGCCGGAGGTGCGCGCGCATGAGCGCGTTTTCGTGCTCGTCGGCGGCGAGGACGGCGCAGCGCACCTGTGCGAAACGCTGGTAGAGAATGGGCTTGGCAAGGTGAAGCTGAGCATCGGCGAACGGCTGAGCTACCCGGACGAGAAAATTACCACCGGCACGGCGGAAGCGCTGCGCGGCGGTGCATTTGCGCCCTTGAGCGCCGTCTTGATCGAAAACGATCGTCCTGACGCCGTGGTGACCCACGGCTTGCCGGACAGCGCTTTCCTGCGCGGCGAGGGGGAGGGCGGCGTTGTACCCATGACGAAGAGCGAGGTGCGCGCCATCGCGCTCTCCAAGCTCCGCCTGAGCGAGCGTGCGGTCTGCTACGATATTGGTGCGGGCACCGGCTCGGTGGCCATTGAAATGGCGCTTCAGGCGAAAAAGGGGCGGATTTTTGCCATCGAGCGCAGGGCCGACGCGGTGGAGCTGTTGAAGAAAAATCAGGCGGCGTTTTCTGCCGAAAACCTGACGATCGTTGCCGGCAGCGCGCCGGAGGCCTGCGATGACCTGCCCGCGCCGACGCACGCCTTCATCGGCGGCAGCGCGGGGAACCTGCGCAGCATTTTGGCAGTGCTGCTGCAAAAGAACCCGCAGGTGCGCATTGTGGCAACGGCGGTCTCTCTGGAGAGCGTTGCCGAGCTGACGGTGTGCATGAAGGAATTTCCCTTTGCGGATACCGAGGTCGTGTCCGTTCAGATCGCCCGCAGCCGTAAGGCGGGGGCATATCAGCTGATGACAGGGCAGAACCCGGTGTATGTGTTCACCATGCAGGCGGGAGGCGGCGTATGATCCGACTGCTGCTGCCGCTTCTTGCCGGCTTTGGGATCGACTGCCTTTTGGGCGACCCGCACAGCCTGCCGCACCCGGTCGTGTTGATCGGAAAGACGATCAGCGCATTGGAGCGTGCGCTGCGCAAGATGTTTCCCAAAACGCCGCGCGGTGAGCGCGCGGCGGGGGCGGTGCTGTGGGGGATCGTCGCATTTCTTGCGACGGCGGTGCCCACGCTGCTTCTGTGTTTGTGCGGCAGGGTGAGTCCGTGGCTGCGCCTTGCGGTCGAGAGCGTGATGTGCTGGCAGATTTTGGCGGCAAGATCGCTGCGTGACGAGAGCATGAAGGTCTACCGGGAACTCGAACACGGCAGCATCGAATCTTCGCGCCGCGCCGTTTCCATGATCGTGGGACGCGATACTGCGGCGCTCGACGACGCGGGCGTGACGCGCGCGGCAGTCGAGACCATCGCGGAAAACACGTCAGACGGTGTGGTCGCGCCGCTGCTGTATCTGGCTGTCGGCGGCGCGCCGCTGGGCTTTTTTTACAAGGCGGTGAACACGATGGATTCCATGCTGGGCTATGTCGAGCCGCCATACAAGGACATTGGTTTTGTGAGCGCGAAGGCAGACGATATTGCAAACTATCTGCCCGCGCGCCTATCCGCGCTGCTGATGCTTGCAGCAGGTGGGATCCTGCGCATGGACGCCAAAAACGGCTGGAAGATTTTTCGCCGCGACCGCTATCAGCACGCAAGCCCGAACTCCGCACAGACGGAGTCAGTCTGCGCGGGGCTTTTAGGGGTGCGGCTTGCCGGCGATGCGTGGTATCACGGCGTGCTGCACAAAAAAGAGCACATCGGCGATGCGCTGCGCCCGATCACACACGAGGACATCCCGCGCGCTTGTCGGCTGATGTACGCCACAACAGTTTTGGCGCTGCTGCTTGGCTGCGCGGTGAGAGTGCTTATTTTTTCTCTGTGAGGGAGACACATGCTGTACGGAAGAGAAAACTGCCATGGCGGAGATATTTATGCGGGCGACGTGCGCCTTGATTTTTCCGCGAGCGTCAGCCCGCTTGGCACGCCCAAGAGCGTGATCGACGCGCTCACGCGGGTGCTGCCTGAGCTGTACCATTATCCTGACCCCCGCTGCCGGGCGCTCGTGCAGGCGATTGCGAAGTTTGAGCGTGTGCCGCAGGAAAGGATCCTCTGCGGCGCCGGTGCGTCCGAACTGATCTATACTTACTGCGAGGCTGTGCGCCCGAAGCGTGCGATGGTGCTTGCGCCCACGTTTTCCGAGTATGCAATTGCCTTGCAGCGGACAGGCTGCGAGATCGTGCGCCATACGCTTGCTGCGGAGCAGCACTTTGACCTGCAAGAGGATCTTCTGCCACGCCTTTCGCGCGAAGGGATCGACGCGCTGTTCCTCTGCAACCCCAACAACCCGACGGGGCGGCTGATCCAGGGGGAGCTGCTTGAAAAGATCCTGCTGCGCTGCCGCGAGAGAAACATTGCGCTTTTTGTCGATGAATGCTTTTTGAGCCTGTCGGACGGAGCCGATGATCTGACGCCGTTTTTGCCTGACGTTCCGCAGCTTTTTATCCTCAAGGCGTTTACGAAAAGCTATGGCATGGCGGGGCTGCGGCTTGGCTACGGCCTGTGCGCAGACAAAGAGCTGCTGCAAAAAATGTCGGCGGCAGCGCCGCCGTGGACGGTTTCAACGCCGGCGCAGGCGGCAGGCGTCGCCGCGCTGAAGAACGCGGCGTTTCTTGCCGAAAACCGCGCGCTCATCCGCGCAGAGCGGCCGCGGCTTGAAGAAGAGCTGCGAAAGCTCGGCTTTTGGGTGTGCCCATCGCAGGTGAATTATATCCTCTTTCACGGCGCACCGGACTTGCATGAAAAATTGATGCGGCGCGGCATGGCGATCCGGAACTGTGCCAACTTTGAGGGATTGGCACCCGGCTGGTACCGCGTCGCGGTCAGGCGGCGCGAAGAGAACGAGCAGCTCATTGCGGCGATCAAAAGCGTGGCGGAGGAGTGAGAGCATGGCAAAGAATATTATGATCCAGGGCACGATGTCCAACGCGGGCAAGAGCCTGCTTGCTACGGGGCTTTGCCGCGTTTTGAAGCAGGACGGTTATCGTGTTGCGCCCTTCAAGAGCCAGAACATGGCGCTCAACTCCTTCATCACGAAAGATGGCGGCGAGATGGGGCGCGCACAGGTGGTGCAGGCCGAGGCTGCGGGCATCGAGCCGGACACGCGCATGAACCCGATCCTGCTCAAGCCGACGACGGACGTCGGCAGTCAGGTCATCGTCAACGGGCGCGTGCAGGGCAATATGCCAGCGATGGAATACTATCGCAGAAAACGTGATTTTATCCCTGCGGTGATGGAGGCATACGAGAGCCTCAGCAGAGAGTACGATGTTATCGTGATCGAGGGGGCGGGCAGCCCCGCAGAGATCAATTTGCAGGAAAATGACATTGTCAACATGGGGCTTGCCCGCATGGTGGACGCGCCGGTGCTGCTGGTGGGAGACATCGACCGCGGCGGCGTGTTCGCCCAGCTCTACGGTACGGTGGCGCTGCAAAGCGAAGAGGACAAAAAGCGCATCAAGGGCGTCGTTGTCAACAAATTCCGCGGCGACCGCGCAATTCTGGAGCCGGGGCTTAAAATGCTCGAGCAGCTCTGCGGCGTTCCCGTGGCGGGCGTTGTGCCGTACCTCCATGTCGACATCGACGACGAGGATAGCTTGAGCGAATGCTTCGGGCGGGATAAGGAGCCGCGGCTCATCGACATTGCCGTGATCCGTCTGCCGCGCATCTCGAACTTTACGGATTTTTCTCCGTTTGAGCACTATGCGAATGTTTCGCTCCGCTATGTGGAGCGTGTGCGCGACCTGCGCGCGCCGGATATGATCGTGCTGCCCGGTACAAAGAGCACGATCGCCGACCTCAGGTGGCTGCGGCAAAGCGGACTGGAAGCGGCGATCAAAAAGGCCACGAGCGGCGGCACACTGGTTTTTGGCGTCTGCGGCGGCTATCAGATGTTGGGACGGCATATTTCCGACCCCGAGCAGGTCGAGGCTGCGGGCATAACGGAGATCGACGGCATGGGCCTTTTGCCGGGGAAAACGGTATTTGAAGGAGCAAAGGTGCAGACGCAGACAAGCGGCGTGTTCTCCGGTGTTGAGGGGCTGCTCTCTGCGCTGAACGGCAAGCGCTACGCAGGCTACGAGATCCACATGGGCCGCAGCGAAGCGCGCGGCGCGCTCATCAGCGCAGGAAATGTCTACGGCAGCTATGTCCACGGCATCTTTGACGAGCAGGAGGTCACCGACACGATCTTAAAGGCGCTGTGCGAGAAAAAGGGCGCTTCCTTCAAAGCGCTTGGCAATTTTGATTTGAAAGCCCACAAGGAGCGGCAGTATGATCTGCTCGCGGACGCGGTGAGAGCGGGACTTGACATGAAACTTATCTATCGCATTTTAGAGCGGGAGGTGTGAGCATGCGGGGATTTGTGCACCTGTACTGCGGCGACGGCAAGGGCAAGACGACCGCGGCGGTTGGGCTGAGCATCCGGGCATCGGGCGCGGGAAAGAGCGTGCTGTTTACGCAGTTTTTGAAAGACGGCAGCTCCTCTGAACTGAACGTCCTGCGTGCGCTGCCGAACGTTAAAGTCCTCTGCTGCGAGCGGAATTTTGGCTTTTTCCGCTCGATGGACAAAGAGACACGGGCGGCGGCGCGGCGGGCCTATACGGCGCTTCTGGAAGAGACGCTGCAAAAAAGTGCGGACGGCGTTGCGCTGCTCGTGCTTGACGAAGCGGTCGCCGCCTGCAACCATGGCCTCATTGAAGAGGCGCGGCTGCTTGATTTTTTGCACCATAAACCGGAAGATCTTGAGGTCGTGCTGACGGGACGAGAACCGCCGCAGCGCTTGCTGGACGCGGCCGACTATGTGACGGAAATGAAAAAGCGCGCGCACCCGTTTGACAAGGGTGTTTCCGCGCGCCTGGGAATCGAGTTTTAAGGAGAGAGCAGTGCAGGAAAAGATCGAAGCGCTCGTGCGCGCCGTTCAGCCGCTGGATCAAAAGGCGATGTTGGCGGCGGAAACGCATCAGGCGCGGCTTGCCAAGCCGCCGGGCAGCCTGGGGCGGCTCGAAGAGCTTTCCGTTCAGCTGGCGGGCATTACGGGGAAAGTCCACAACGAGCTGCCCCGAAAACAGCTGCTTGTCTTTGCCGCGGACAACGGCGTGGTGGCCGAGGGCGTTTCCAGTGCGCCGCAGTCCGTGACGATGCAGCAGACGATCAACCTGACGCGGGGAAAGACCGGCGCGGCGGTGCTCGCCAAGCGCTTTGGCTGCGGCCTCACCGTGTGCGACGTCGGCGTGAATGCCGATCTTTGCGAGAGCGCTGTTCTGAACCGTAAAATTGCCTACGGCACGCAGAATATCTGCACCGGCCCCGCGATGACGCGGGAGCAGGCTTTGCAGGCGATCTTGACCGGCGCGGCGGTCGCGGAAAACGTCGATGCGGACGCTGTCGGTATCGGCGAGATGGGCATCGGCAACACGACGACTTCGTCGGCGGTGCTTGCCGTGCTGCTGGGGGCGGACGTTGACAAGGTGACGGGGCGCGGCGGCGGCATCACGGAGGGGAGCTTCCGGAAAAAGAAAGCGGTTATCCGTACCGCCATTGCGGTGAACCGGCCGAACAGGGACGATGTGATCGATGTGCTCGCCAAGGTCGGCGGGTTTGATCTTGCGGCGATGTGCGGCGCCTTCTTGGGCGCGGCGGCTTCCCGGCGCGCCGCGGTCATCGACGGGTTCATTTCCGCTGTGGCGGCGCTTTGCGCCGTCAGGCTCTGTCCGCTCGTGCGCGGCTATCTGATCCCGAGCCACGCCTCGTTCGAGATCGGCTATCGCCTTGCGATGGAGGAAATGACGCTGCGGCCGCTGTTTGATCTCGGTATGCGGCTGGGCGAGGGCAGCGGCTGCCCCCTCGCCTTTCAGGTGCTCGATGCCGCATGCGCCGTCATGAACAACATGGCGAGCTTTGACGAGGCGGGCATCAACGACGACTATCTGGACGAAATTCGGCAGGGCGACCAGTTCACGCCCTGAGAGAAAGGAGGGCACATGGGAACGCTGATTTTGGTTGCGGGCGAGAATGGCAGCGGCAAGAGCCGCTGCGCGGAGAACATCGTTGCGCAAACGACAGGCAGGCGCTACTATATCGCCACCATGCAGCCCTGCTCAGAGGAAAATCTGCGGCGCGTGGAAAAGCACCGCCGGCAGCGCAGGGACTTGCGTTTTACAACGCTTGAGCTGCCGCATCGAGTCGGTGCGGCAGCAGTCGAAAACGGGAGCGTCGTGCTGCTTGAGGACGTGTCGAACCTGCTGGCGAACGCAATGTTCGAGCGCGGCGGGAACGAAGATAGCGTATACTGGGACATTGAGGCGCTGCTTTCGCGCTGCTGTATTCTTGTCGCGGTGACGATCACGGGGCTGCGCGAGGAGGGTTACGACGGCGAAACGGCGGCCTATATCCGTGCGCTGAACGGCTTGAATCAAAGGCTGCTTGCCCGCGCTGCGGCAGCGTTGACAATGAAAGACAGACAGCCGTTTGCCGAAAAGGGAGAGTTGAATGAAATTATTTGAACCGCTTCTCATCGCGCTGTCGACATACAGCGCGATCCCCGTTCCGCAGTTCGACTGGAACGAAAAAAACATGCGCCATGCGATCTGTTTTTTTCCGGCGGTAGGGATTTTCTGCGGCGCGGCGCTTTGGCTGTGGGCGGTCATTGCACAGGCGACGGGCATGAGCGGCGTTCTGTTCGCAGCAGTTGCAGCGAGTTTGCCGATCCTTGTCACCGGCGGTATCCACATGGACGGCTATCTTGACACGGTGGACGCGCTCGCATCGCATCAGACGCGCGAAAAAAAGCTCGAGATCATGAAAGATCCGAGTTGTGGCGCGTTTGCGGTCATCTATTCCGGCGTGTATCTGCTTGCTTACGCAGGCTTTGCCTGCGAGGTGTATCTTGCGGGGAAGATCCTGCTGCTCTGCCCGCTGTTTGTGCTCTCCCGCGCGCTGTCGGGTCTGTGTGCGGTGAATCTGCCGAACGCGAGAAAGGCGGGCATGCTCTGTGCCTTTACGAGCCTTGCCCGCCGCCGCACGGCGACGGCGGCGCTTGCGCTCACCGGATTTGCAGCGGCAGCGGGCATGATCTGCCTTTCGCCTGCTGCTGGCGGAACAGCAGCGGTGTTTGCCGTCCTCTCCGCGCTGGTGTACCGCAGGTTCGCCATGGCGCAGTTCGGCGGCGTGACAGGCGACACCTCCGGCTTCTTCTTGCAGCTCTGCGAGCTGTGCGGATTGGTCGGCGCCTGGGTCGGAGGGCTGCTGTGATCGACATTCTTTTCATCCGTCACGGTGCAACGGAAGGAAATCTCCACCGGCGTTACATCGGCCGCACCGATGAGCCGCTGTGCGCGGCGGGCATTGCGCAGGCGGAGCGCCTGAGGGGGCAGAATCTCTTCGCGGACTGCCTTTTCGTCAGTCCGCTGCTGCGCGCGCGGCAGACGGCGGAGATCGTATTTCCGCAGATGCCCTACGCACTTGTGGAAGGACTGCGCGAAACGGACTTTGGCCGCTTCGAGGGGAAGAACGCGGACGAGCTATCCTCAGACTCCGCCTATCAGGCGTGGGTGGACGCGATGTGCCTGACGCCCATTCCGGGCGGGGAAGCGGTAGCGGACTTCAAAAAGCGCTGCTGCAAGGCATTTGCAGAAACGATCGCGGCCGTGCCGGACGGCATGTGTGCGGCATTTGTCGTGCACGGCGGCGTCATCATGGCAGTTCTGGAGTTCTTTGCGTACCCAAAGCGCGACTTTTACGCCTATCATATCGGAAACGGAGAGTGCCTTGCCTGCACGTATGACGGGCAGACGCTGCGTGTCAAAAGCATTGCGCGCTGAAACTCGCAGTGTCAGGATCATAACGGGTTCGACGACACCCGCGGAGTGCTCGCTGCTCTTGATATGAAAGACATAGGAGGACAGCGCGATCAGCACGCCGTAAATGACGTAGGAAAGGTACATGAACAGCTCGGTCTGGCTGCCGCCGGATGCGAGGCAGTATACCGTTCCGAGAAGATAGCCCGCCACGGAAGATTTGAGGTACTCTCTCCGAAAATGTGCATCTGGTTTTCCGCGCAGGTCACCTTGCAGGCGACGCGGGAATAGGGATCCTGTACCAGCAGCTTCTCCACACTGATCGCTTCCCGTCAGGATTTTTTCGCCATCTTTCCGGTGAGCTGAACGCCTTTCTTCTTGGGGAGAGAATTCCACAGCTCATCGGCAACCGGCGCCCACTTTTCAGCGGCGGGGACGCAGCGGTTGCAGTAATCGCAGGCGCGCTCGGGGCTTTCAAGATCCGTGGAACGGGCGCCGGATTCCTCCACGATCTGCGTCAGACGGCCGGGGTTATCCAGCACGGGGCAGGGACGCAGCATGTTGTCATTGAAGGGCTGGCTGCGGCGATAGGCCATAAAGAGCGGGGACTGATAGCACTCAAGCAGCGTTTTTTCCTTGATGTTGGAATCGGAGTAGTGAATGAATGCGCAGGGCTCCATGTCGCCGTTGGCATTGATGTGGCAGTAGCCGCGTCCGCCGGCGATGCAGCCGCCGACCGCGTCGCCGTCGTTCCAGAAGTCCATCGTAAAGAGGGGCTTGGTCTTGCGGAACTTGTGGATCTGCTCATACATGAACTTGCGCTGCTCCGCAGTGGCGATCAGCTCCGGCACGGCTGCCGCGCCGATGGGCATATAGGTGAACAGCCATGCGAATTTCGCACCCATGTCGATCATGGAATCGAAATATTCCTCGCTGCCGATGACCTCGACATTCTTGCTGGTGTAGCAGCAGGAAATGCCAAAGAGCAGCTTGCGCTCCTTCAGGCGCGTCATAGCCTCGATGACCTTGCGATAGGTGCCCTCGCCGCGGCGGAAGTCGGTCGCTTCCTCAAAACCCTCGATGCTGATGGCGGGGACGAGGTTCTTCACGCGCAGCATTTCGTCGGCAAAGGCATCGTCGATCAGCGTGCCGTTGATGACAACGGTCTCCACCAGTTTTTTGCGCTGTTCGTCGTCAATGTCCGTCCACAGGCTCTTCACCAGCTTCGACCAGTTGTTGTTCGGGTCTGAAAGCGCGGCACGGATCCCTTCAACCTGCGTGGTGACGGCCTGACCGTTTTTGTCATATTTTTCCAGCATATCGAGCAGGTTGGGAAGATTGGCTTCAGGATCCCTGTCCAGATAGCTGTAGACCTGCTTCATGGCAAAGCCCTTTAACACTTCGGAGGCGTTCATAACAACAGTTCCTTTCTGTTTTGTATTGCTTTGAGTATTATTATCTTAACGAAATCTATATACGAAAACTATGGACGAAAAAGTCGAAGCGTATGGTTTTATGTAGAAGCAGCGGCAATGCGCAAATTTGCGCAGAACTGTCGTTTTACGCAAAAAGAGCTGTCTCCCGTGCGGGAGACAGCTCTTTTTCATAATATGGCGATTATTTACTCGGCGGTTTGGAGCGCGCCGTGCAGGAAACTGTCGAACAGCGTGCCCAACCGGTCGACGCTTTCATCAATATCGTTTTCCATGCCGTTCCAGAAAAACTGCATCACAAAGCCGATGAAGGCGTAGCGGCAGAAGGAGGCGATGCTGCGCAGATTTTCCTCGGAAATATCGCTTCCCTCCGCCGCCTGATGTACCACGCGGGAGAAGGCGTCGTCCGTCAGCGAGAAAATGTATCGCTCCAGACGGTCGCGGGAGAGACCGTCGAACACGTGGTAAATGGTTTTGGAATGCTCCTTGCATCGGCGCAGAGCCCCTTTGCCGCCTGTTGATATTTTGATATTTTTGTGATTTCTCCTTGACAAGAGCGAAGTCGTGTTATACCATGTCGCTGAGAGAAGAACACTTCCTCATAATATGAATATGCACGGAGGACAAACACATGCGTATGATGGACGCGATCGTCAAGCCCGCAGCAGCTCCCGGACTGGAACTGCGCCAGGTTCCTGTCCCCACCCCCGGCGCGGGGGAAGTGCTCATTAAGGTACACAAGACCGCAATCTGCGGCACGGACGTACATATCTACGACTGGAACGAGTGGTCGGCCCAGCACGTGAAGCCGCCGATGGTCATCGGTCATGAATACGTCGGTGAGATCGCCGAGCTCGGCGCAGGCGTGACGGGGCTTACCGTCGGCCAGCGCGTTTCCGGCGAGGGGCACATTACCTGCGGCCACTGCCGCAACTGCCACACGGGCAACATCCAGTGGTGCAAGAACACCACAAGCGTCGGCGTGGACCGCGACGGCGCGTTTGCCGAGTATGTCTGCATCCCGGCGCGCAACGTCGTGCTCATCGACCCCTCGCTTGATGAGGACGTGGTCGCCATGTTCGACGCGGTCGGCAATGCGACGCACACGGCGCTGATGTTCAACCTCGTCGGCGAGGACGTGCTCATCACGGGCGCGGGCCCTGTCGGTATCCTCGCTGTCGCCATCGCCAAGTATGCCGGCGCGCGCCGCGTGGTCGTCACGGATCTCAACGACTACCGTCTCGGCCTTGCGCTCAAGATGGGCGCGGACGCGGCCATTAACTCTGCCAAGCAGGATCTCACGCTCGCCATGAAGGAGCAGGGACTCGTCGAGGGCTTCGACGTCGGCTTTGAAATGTCCGGCTCCGGCGCTGCGCTGCATCAGATGATCGGCGTGATGCGCAACGGCGGCAAGATCAGCCTGCTCGGCCTTGGCAACGGCCCTGTCCAGATGGATATGAACCTTGTCATCGGCAAGGGCCTGACGCTGCAGGGTATCTACGGCCGCAAGATGGACAACTGGCACCAGATGAGCTACATGGTACAGGGTGGGCTGGATCTCACCCCTGCCATCACCCACCGCTTCCACTACACCGAGTTTGAAAAGGGCTTTGAAGCCATGCACAGCGGCATGAGCGGCAAGGTCATTCTCGACTGGACGACGAAAAAGGAGGACGAAGCAGAATGAAGACCGCATACGAGAGCTACCGCGCAGAGCTCGCCGCCATCCGTGAGGCGGGCACCTACAAGGATGAGCGCATCATTACCACCCCGCAGAAAAGCCGCATCGACACCACCGCCGCGCACGGTGTTGTGAACATGTGCGCGAACAACTACCTGGGCCTTTCCAACCACCCGCGCCTGATCGAGGCGGCGAAGAAGAGCTATGACGACTGGGGCTTCGGCCTTTCCTCCGTGCGCTTCATCTGCGGCACGCAGGAGATCCACAAGACGCTTGAGCGCAAGATCGCCGACTTTGTCGGCATGGAGGACGCGATTCTCTATTCTTCCTGCTTTGATGCCAACGGCGGCCTTTTTGAAACGCTGCTCGGCGCGGACGATGCCGTGATCTCCGATGAGCTGAACCATGCGAGCATCATCGACGGCGTGCGCCTCTGCAAGGCGCACCGCTACCGCTATAAAAACAGCAATATGGACGATCTGCGCGCCCAGCTCATGAGCGCGCGCGAGGCGGGCTGCAAGAAAATCATCATTGCGACCGACGGCGTTTTCTCCATGGACGGCTACATCGCCAACCTCAAGGGCATCTGCGACCTCGCCGATGAGTTCGACGCGCTCGTGATGGTCGATGACAGCCATGCCGTCGGCTTTATGGGCGAGCATGGCCGCGGTACGCCCGAATTCTGCGGCGTGATGGACCGTGTCGACATCTTGACCGGTACCTTCGGCAAGGCCATGGGCGGCGCCTCCGGCGGCTACACCGCCGCCAAGCGCGAGATCGTCGACCTGCTGCGTCAGCGCAGCCGCCCCTACCTCTTCTCAAACTCCCTCGCCCCGGCCATCTGCGCGGCAACGATCGCAACGATCGATATGCTGACCGAGTCCACCGCGCTGCGCGACAAGGTGCATGAGAACGCGCGCTACTTCCGCGCGGAGATGGAGAAGCTCGGTTTCGATCTCCTGCCCGGCGAGCACCCGATCGTGCCCGTCATGCTCTACGACCCGAAGGTGGCGAATGAGTTCGCCCGCAGAATGCTCGAAAAGGGCGTGTACGTCGTCGGCTTCTGCTATCCGGTCGTGCCCAAGGGACGCGACCGCGTGCGTACGCAGATCTCCGCGGGCCACACGAAGGAAGACCTCGATTTCGCGGTCAAGTGCTTCGGTGAAGTGAAGAAAGAAATGGGCCTTTAAATAAAAATCATAGGACCGTACAATAACGGACCTGTTGACAAAGGTAGCAAATACGTCCGTTCTATGGTAGAATAACCATAAGGAGGGATGCAGCATGATGGGACGCCAAAGCAGACAAATGGCAATGCTTTTCGTAGATATAGAGTCACTAATTCCAGAAACCCACCTGCTGCGGAAGATCGAGCGGATGGTATCCTTTGATTTCATCTATGATCTTCTGGCGCCATATTATCCGGCAACAGGCCGTCCATCTGTCGACCCTGTCAGTATGTTCAAAATGCTCTTGATCGGATATCTGTATGGCATCAAATCAGAGCGGCGGTTGGTGGAGGAAGTTCAGCTCAATATCGCCTACCGGTGGTTTTGCGGATTTGAACTGGATGACACGATCCCAAATCACTCCACATTCAGCAAGACCAGAACACGAAAATGGCAGCAGAGCAGCCTTTTTCAGAAAGCCTTCTATGAAATAGTCAAGCAATGTATAGACAGCGGGCTAGATTGCAAACACGGCATTTTAACAGGCGTTGATGTATATTCTGCCAATGAGAAGGAAAGCGTCCTGATCTTGCGGCCTTCGGAACGGCAAATCAATCTTGGTATCCCAATGAGCCGGCTTGCTCTGGATCGCGGATATGAGACAGGTGCTGTTCACCGGGGGCTGGAGCTTCTGGGCATTACCGGATATATCCCCGCAATTCAGTTCTCCAATCCACCTGAGAAATATGGATTCTCCTACGATCCACAGCTGGACGCATTCATCTGTCCGGAAGGAGTTCCTCTTGCGTACCACAGGCTAAATTGCAGCAAATCGACGGGCAAATATCTGCGTTGCTACCAAGTCGAGGGCGATGTCTGTATGCACTGTCCAAAACGGCCGAGCTGTTTTGACAAGGCTGGAATTCGGCGCAGAGTGCTGGCCAGCAGCTGCTATCCGGCATTTTTCAGAGGGCATCAGCGCGTGGGAACTCCAGAATACCTGGCCATGATGCGGCTTCGTAAAATCTGGGCCGAGGGCAGCTTCTCCGTCTTGAAACGGGAACACTGTATTTCAAGGATTCGAAAAAGGGGCATTCTTGCAGCTACGAAAGAATGCCTCCTTGCCGCCATGGCCCTAAACCTCAAGAGGATGGTAAATGCCATCTTTCGCTATCCCCAAATTTACTGTTCTGCTGAAACCACTGTGGGTTCCAGCAGAATTTTTTCTTTTGTCAACAGGTCCAAATCTTGACGGAACCTTTTTCTCGGCTCGGAGCTGTTCAAGGGTTTTCGGTTTTTCCATTCTGTTTGACCTCCCTTTTTTGAAAATAGGTATAAAAAGACCGTCAACTTTTCGCATAGTGCGACCAGTCAACGGTCAGTTTTTCGATATTCGGTTTTTGTGTTTAGTTCGACAAACATTAGCAAGATTTGTCACTCTGTCAGTCGATTCTCCTCGCCCCAGACACAGAGCTGATCCAGCACCTTCATCAGCGACTTTCCGCGCTCCGATAGAGAATACTCCACCTTCGGCGGGATCTGCGGATACTCGGTGCGGACGATCAGTTTGTCTGCTTCCAGCTCTTTGAGATTCGTGCTGAGGGTCTTGTCGGAAATGGTTTTCAGATACCGTTTCAGCTCATTGAACCGCACGGTTTCAAACTCCATCAGACAATAGAGAATGACCATCTTGTGCTTGCCGGAGATCAGCGACAGCGTGTAGGCAAAGCCGGTGTCCTCGAAATTGGAGTTCTCGATATAATTCTTTATCATTTCACTTTCTCCTAAGACAGTACCTATCATAATAGACAGTACTTGAATTTCTGTTTTACTAGGTTATAATTATAAGCAGGATGAACAGTCCTGTCAATCTGATCACAAGGAGAAGTTATCATGAGAACAAAACTGAAAATCACCGAAGGCATTTTCCCCATGCCGGTTCTGATGGTTGCGACTTATAACGAGGACGGCAGCGTGAATGTCATGAACGCCGCATGGGGCACTATGCAGGAGCGGGACACCGTTGCTCTAAACCTCACCGAGACTCATAAGACCGTACAGAACATCAAGGCACGGGGCGCATTTACCGTCAGCATTGCCGATGCCGCCCACATGGTCGAAGCGGATTATTTTGGTGTGGAGTCCGGCAATAAAGTTGCCGATAAATTTGCCCGCAGCGGTCTGACTGCCAGCAAAGCCGAAAGCGTAGATGCCCCTGTCATCAACGAGTTCCCGATCTGCCTGGAGTGCAGGTTCATCGAGTATCAGAACAATGAATACGGATGCGGCGTCATCGGCAAGGTGGTCAATGTCACTGCCGATGAAAGCGTTATGGTGGACGGAAAAATTGATATGTCTAAGGTCAATGCCATCGCATTTGACCCCTACACCCACGGTTACTACAAAGTTACCGAGCGCGTGGGAGAGGCGTTCCACGATGGCTTAAAGATGAAAAAGTAAGGTGTGCAAAGAAGGAGCTTTCGCATAAGCGAAGGCTCCTTCTTAAAATATGTAGATTTCACAATCTCCTCTGCCTGCGCCTTGCAAGCATTCATCTGCCGCCCCATTCCATTTGGGCTGGATGCAAAACCTGACTTAAAATAGGTTGATTTTTACCTATATTTTGCGTATAATAGGTGCTACGAGGAGGTGTTCCCATGACCATTGATACGAACACGATCGTTTCCGTGACAGAAGCGAATCAGAATTTTTCCCGCGTGACGCGCATCGCTGAAACGAATGGACAGGCTGTCATTTTCAAAAATAACCGTCCCAAATATATGTTGGTCGATTTGGACAATTCACCTTTGATCGACATGACAGATGATGAGAAGGTCGACTTTGTGGCGGCAAGAATTTTAAAGAAATACAAGCCCGCGTTCATGGAGTTGGCAAAATGATCAAATTCTCAAAAGAGAAGGTCTTGCTGCTTCACAGGCTCATCGCGGAGGAGACAGGCGGGAGCATTGGCGTTAGGGATGAGGCTCTGCTGGAATCTGCGCTGGAGAATGTCTTTTCCGGCTTTGGCGGGCAGGAATTCTACCCTACCAAGGAGGAGAAGGGCGCTCGACTGGGCTATGCGCTCATCTCCAACCATGCCTTCGTGGATGGCAATAAGCGCATCGGTATGTATGTGATGCTGACCTTTCTGGAGGTCAACGGTATTCGCCTGGACTGCACCAATGCCGAGGTCGTCGAGGTCGGTCTTGCTGTCGCTTCCGGCGCGATGGACTACGAGGCGCTGTTGGAGTGGGTGCGGACACACCGTATCTGACCCAGTTTTGACCCAGAACAGAATTGGAGCGGGCAGGGCTGGATGGAAACAATGGAAGATCCGCCGAGCGGACGGTGGCAAAAAGCACAAATCGGAGCCGAAATGGCTCCGATTTGTGCGTGAGACAACCTACGGACCAGAAGGCCGGGGGTTCGAATCCCTCACGGCGTACCAAAAGTCCTCGAAATCGTATGATTTCGAGGACTTTTGCTTTTCATAAGTTGTCATTTTCGGATACCACTTTTTCCTGACCCAAACGCTGACCCCAACGGGAGCGGGTAGCGGAAAGCATCAGACGGCACTGGATAGGATGTTCCCCATCGTTTGTGCCGCTTTGAGCTGGGCGTCGGTGGTGACGTGGGCGTAGGTGTCCAGCGTGAAACCCGCGGAGTAGTGACCAAGCATCGAGGACACAGTCTTGACGTCCACACCGTTTTGCAGGGCCATCGTCGCGAAGGTGTGGCGGAGATCGTGGAATCGGATGCGGGGCAGCCCTGCCCGTTTCAGCACCCGCTGGAGCATGTGCAGGACGCTGTCCGGTGACATAGGGCCTCCGGTGGGCGATGGGAATACCCATTCGCTGTTACCTACCTTGCACTTTTGCATTTTCAGAACGCTTATCGCGTCTGCCGACAGCGGCAGGGTGCGGTAGGCGTTTTTTGTTTTCAGCGGTGCTTCGACCACCTTGCTGTTCTGCCGTGAGATGGCCCGTTGGATTTTCAGCACAACACGGTCGAGGTCGACGTCCGTCCATTTCAGTCCCAACAGTTCGCCCCGCCGTAGGCCCGTGGCAAGGTCGAGGTAGTAGAGCTCGTACACGCCGCTGTCCCTGGCCTCCCGGAAGAAGGCGCCGAGCTGGTCGGCGG
>ENA-UOJR01000371-UOJR01000371.1-human-gut-metagenome-genome-assembly--contig:-C115P-NODE-371-length-64408-cov-54.297562_pt1 | contig 64408 bp, 65 predicted proteins | sample MGYA00242354_ERZ723901 | MGnify/ENA metagenome assembly ERZ723901
TTGTCAATGACGGACAACTTGCTATTTTTTGATTTTATTTCGAACTCACGTTAAAATAACATCTGAGTTATGATTTGATATTGAAGAAAAAGAGGATGCAAATTAAACTGTGTCAGCAAACAGTAGAATATAATAATATTAAGTTTTGCTGACACAGTTTTTTTAAAAGAACTCTCTAACCTACATAAAAATGCTTTTATTTTTCATTTTTACTTCAATTAAATTTACCATTTCTATGAGACTCAATCACATCGCATGGTCTGTGAGTCTCAGCCGCAGACCTTGGCAGCAACCTACTCTCCGGCTATTGCAGTATCATCAGCGCATACAGCCTTAACTTCTCTGTTCGGAATGGGAAGAGGTGATTTCTGTATGCTATAACCGCCGTTGCTCTATTTGTTATCGAATGAACGTTCTAATTCAAGTTCTGGACGTGTAAGATAAATTTCTGTTTTAGAAATATCTTCTTGAGTATATTCAATAGAGGCGTTTTTAGCTCTGGTTTTTGCCCATCGCCTCAAAGCAGATATCTGCTCTTTCATTGTGGTAGACAACGGCACTGTTTTTGAAATCGCATTCATTAGATGCGTTGTCTTAAGTTGGGGATTCTCTGGATTTTCAACATAAGCATCAAACATCGCTTCTTTAATACACTCTTCAATTTCTGCACCATTAAAACCTTCAGTATTATTGGCGAGAGACTCCATAGGGTAATTATTCTTTATCGGGTTTTGACCTTTCTTGTTAAGATGAATGGTAAAGATGTTTTTGCGCTCCTCCTTTGATGGAAGATCAACAAAAAAAATCTCATCAAAACGCCCTTTGCGCAATAATTTTGGAGGAAGTTGATTGATATTGTTGGCTGTAGCAACGACAAAAACAGGAGAAGTCTTTTCTTGCATCCATGTCAGAATAGTTGAAAAGATACGCGAAGTCACACCGCCATCAGTAGATCCACTTGATTGAATACCGCTAAGTCCTTTTTCTATTTCGTCAATCCATAACACACATGGCGCGACTGCTTCTGCAGTTGCTATTGCTTTCCTAATATTATCTTCGCTACTTCCAACTAATCCTTGGAATACTTTGCCAACATCCAAACGTAGTAATGGCATATTCCAGAAAGAGGCTATACTTTTTGCTGTCAAACTCTTGCCGCAACCAGGGACACCAAGCAATAATAAACCTTTAGGCTCTTGCAATCCCCAATCTCTTGCTCTCTTTTGATAAGCTATTTGGCGTTTGAATAGCCAATCCTTCAGAACATCCATACCACCAACATCTTTCAAACTTTCATTTTTGGGAAAGAAATCCAAGATGCCTGATTTGCGAATGATTTGCTCCTTTTCTGCTGAAACTGTATAGGGGGCATTTTCTCCAAGGCTATCTTTAACAGCCGCTAAACAAAATGCAAGGTCTGCTTCCATCGAGGTCATGCCTAATGCTGCATCTACCATTTTGTTTCTCATCTCAACAGAAAGATTCTTCTTAGTTTGTCGTTCTACAACAGCCAAGGTTCGCTCCATGTCTGTTCTATCTGGTAGAGGTATATTAAGAACAGTTACATATTTCTCCAGTTTTGTTGGTAACTTATAAACAGCAGACAAAATAATTGCATGAGTGTTCGTGAATTTTGCATGCTCAGCTATCTTACGGATGTAATACTTGATTTTGTCCTCTTCAATGTAATTGCTCAGATCTTCAAGAATAAAGATATCTTTAATTTCTCTATTCTCATTCTTATAGATATACTTCAAAGTCATTTCTGGCTCATCGTATTCTTCTCCTTTATACAAAGAGCCTTCTGGGGTCTTCTCCATCAAGCCCTCTACGCAATTCCAAGTATAGATACGCACCTTCTTATTATCTGTGCGTAAAAGGTCTGCAATTCCCTCTATTTTCTGTTTTGTCCTGTCATATTCAAAACTATTCAGATAAAACACGGGGTAATATGCAGATAGCATATCCTTGATTTTTGTATAAATTGATTCCATGGCTATTTCTGTTCAATAGTTTGAATATTTACTCGGCGAGGCTTAAACTTTCCTGCATACTTCGCAGGTATAGGTTTCTTTGTCATCACACGCTTGTTTCCTAACAGCTGTTCCAAAACATCCATTGCGTCATGAGCACGCTCATTGACATCGTTAGGCAAATAGTCGGAATCTGTTACTATCGTGCCATCTTTAAGGATGGTGAACTTTATTTGCGCAACAGGTTCCGTCTCATTTTTATCTTTAGAGCGTCCAACCATATAGAAGCTATATACTTCTTCTGAGTTTGGTGTGAAATGTTCATTCTCCTTGTAATTAAACCCTTTCTTCTTAAACTCTTGAATTAATGAGTTCTTTGCATATGTGGCATTTAATGCGTAGAATTGCTCTTGAAGTTCTAATACCTTTTGGGTGGCATTGAGGCATATAATACGTGTTGTAAGTGACTTCATTTGTTGTAAGGTTCAACTTTAATGCAAACTCACCATATAGGCGAGATTTCTGCTTAGCATCTGAAACTGTTAGTATGTTATCGTGGATGGTGTATTGCCACCCCAAAGCATCGCATGCGGACTTTAATACGTCCACATGCATTACCTGAGGGTTACGCACAAATCTTGATGATTCGAATCTTGACATGTTATGATAACTTCTTTACTATTTCTTGTATATTGTTTTGATTCACTTGAGTTAAGCGTTGCTGTGTTCGCTTTTGCTTTGCAGTAAATTCTTCCTTGTGATTGAAAAGAGTAGGATACCTAAACAAATAACTGCTAATACCAATTGATAAATCAAAAGCATTATCTCTGTTACGTGAAGGCATGACTGTAAGCATTTCCATTAGTTTGACGAGTTCATCATCTTGAATTATAGCAAGCAGTTTGTCATTCATAGGAGTCTTCTTTATCTCCTGATTAATGAATGCCTGACTAAGTCTTGCTAAATACAAAGATAGACCGTTTTTAGTTGCTTCTGGATCTTCACTAAGAATATCACTTTGCGATGCAGTAATTGCAAGTTTCTGAGTATCAAATATTTGGAGCTCTAAAAGGTACAGAAGTCTAATTTTTTGTCATTTTTAGTCGTTGTAACCTATTGATTATCAATAAGTTGCATACTGTCACATTCTTTTTGTAAGACAAAGATAATTGTATTTTGTTGAATTTCAAAGTTTTCCAGCAAATAAGTTACAAGAACGAGGTGTTTTTACCCCTTTTTTTAGTGATGTAGCATATTCATCAATGGTGTGCAATATTACGCAAATAGAATACGTATTTTCGGGTTGTCTTTAAATCTTTGTGAAGTGAGATAATATGGAGATTGACGTTGGTTTGTATCGTTTTTTGTATGGTACAGTCCGTTTGTTGGCATTTGTGCTTGCATTTTATGATACTATGAAATTTAGTAGAACAATAGTAATTGTTAGGCTTGACTACTGTATACATCCTCCTCATATAATTCGTTATTTTTCCTGTTCAATATATTAGTGAATAGCTGATTTTTACAACCTACCATACTTGTTTATTGGTTATAGCTTTCTGCATACTGATGAAGCATAAGAGATATAATTTTTTCATAAGTTTAGTTATAACTGAGTTTTTAGTAAGGATTTCCAATAAAATTCTTTAAATTTGTACCTTAAAAATGATATTATGGAGTTTAATACAAGTTTTTTAAAGCATGTATCAAGTATAATTGCACCATCTGGTTATGAAAAGGATGTTATTGATATCTGGTGCAAAGAAATGTCTCAATATGTTGACGAAATTAATCTTACTAATATAGGTAATGCTGTTGCAGTCAAATGTGGTTGTGGAGATGAGCGTAAAAAGATAATGATAACAGCCCATGCTGATGAAATAGGAATTATAGTAACTTATATTGATAATAATGGTTATTTGTATTTTGATGAAATAGGTGGCATAGATACTAATATTCTTCCTGGTAGAACAGTCTTGATTAAGGGTGTTGACAATCGGATTGTTAAGGGAGTTATAGGGGTTAAACCAATTCATCTTCAAAAAGAGTCTGTTTCTAAACAATCATTGAATCCTGAAGATTTATGGATTGATATTAGCGTAGATAGTAAGGATTCAGCGTTAGAGTTAGTTGAGATTGGTAGTATAGGAACATTGGAGTCAGTAACATATCAGCAAGGAAATAGGTTGATAGGTAAGGCTATGGATAATAGATGTTCACTTTCTGCAATGGTTTCAATAGCTCAGGGACTTGCAGGGAAAAAATGTAATGATGACATATATTATGCTGCTACAACTCAGGAAGAACTCAGAGGAAGAGGAGCTCAAACTGCTGCATTTACTATAAACCCGGATATTTGTATTGTTTTGGATGTAACTCATGCAACAGATTATCCTGGGATGTCACCAGTAAGAGACGGTGATATTAAATTGGGAAAAGGTGTTGTTATTGCAATTGGTCCGAATATGGACAATGAAATTACAAAAAAAGTAGTATCTTTGGCCAAGAATTTGAATATTCACTACCAAATAGAGGTCTGTGCACGTCCAACCGGTACTGATGCTAATGTCATTCAGATTAGCCGTAGTGGAATACGTACTTTATTATTAAGTATCCCATGTAGATATATGCATAGTCCTGTTGAGACAATAGATATAGAAGATTTGAAAAGTTGCTGTACTTTAATAACCCAGTTAATAGAGAACAGATATTATTAATTAAATAAAAATAAGTTAAATATGAAAAAGACAATTTCATTCAGCTGGTCAGAAAAGAAGATTTCTGATGCGGAGCGCGTAGGAGCCATGTATTGCTTCAAACGTTGTGATGTAAACCAGAACTAATTTTGGTTTACAAAAAATTGATGCCCCTAAAAGTGGGGCATTTTTTATTTATATAAGTTTTGATAGATTATGAATGGAGAATTGAATTACGATGATATACTTCATTTCCCTAATGAAATAGTTGTAGAAAAAATCAATAATTTCTATCTGGTTATTGCCGTACAAACAGCAAATTGGATTGTTCTTTATAATGCCAGACAGATGGATTTTCTAAATATGCTACGTTCTGGAAAGTGCGTTGGTGATATAATAGAAACAGTGGATAGTGAAGGAGCAATGGGTGACTTAAAGATTGTCTTAGCTGCAATTTTTGCAAGAAGATTTGCAGGAGTCAATGCTGAGGTGACTAAAGAATATCTTGAAGGTTACAAAATGCTTAATATATATATTACAAATGCATGTAATCTTAAATGCAAACATTGTTTCATGCTGTCCGGGAATAAACTGGAGAATGAATTAACATTAGGAGACTGGATGAAAGTGCTGACCTCATTCAAAGAGAATGGAGGAGAATTTGTAACTTTCTCTGGTGGAGAACCTCTTATGTTTAAAAATTTTCCGCAAATAATAAATCATGCTCATGATTTAGGTTTGAAAAGTACTGTTCTTTCCAATGGGTTGTTGTGGTCAGATAAATTGATACATGAATTGGCCCCATTTATTGATGAAATTCAGTTCAGCCTTGATGGTGTTGATGAAGAAACAAACTCCATAGTAAGAGGAAGTGGGCATTTTGAAAAAGTTGTAGATACTATCGTGAAATTTGCCAATGCTGGAGTAAAGACGTCTGTCGCTACTACATTTACTTATGACAATCTTAATGAGAATACACAGACCCGATACAAAAATCTAGTCGATTTGATAAAAGAAAAAACATCAGGTAAAGATGTATTCTTCAAACTTAGCAAGAAGCTTCTTCCTGGTAGAGATGTGCATTTTACAGCTGAAGAGAACGAAAAATACTCTGCAATAATAAAGGATATAGAAAAGCATGTTGATGAAAATGCAGATTATGAGAACTTCCTTGCTGGTCATACTGCAAATTTGGTAGCTATAAATTGTGGATTAGGAGGTATATCTGTCAGTTCGGATGGAAATGTCTATTTCTGTAACAGAATAAACGAAATGGAATCATTCGGAAATGTTACTGAGAAACCAATGTCTTTTTTCATGGAAAAAGGTAAAGAAATACATTTGGTTACTTCGGTTGATAATGTTATCCCTTGTAAAGACTGTGAATTAAGATATATTTGTGATGGTGGATGCAGAATAGATGATTTCGATTTTGCAGGTAAAATACAATCTTCAGCTTTGCCATATCATCAGATAAGTTGTAATAATGAAAAAAAGAATAAGCTGAAGAAAAGAATGATAGATAGCTTTAATTACTTTTATAAATTTGATTGATGGAATACAGGTTTGTGTGTATATTGAATAATACGACTTCAAACCGAAATATTGACATTGAAGTCTGTATGGAAACAGGTTCCAGGTCTTTGTCTCCGTTTCAAAGAAAAGTAAACGGAGACGATATTCGTCGTTCCAAAACTTTTCAGACAGACCGTTTGGCTCAAATCCTGTTTATGGTTGGACAGGAAGAACAGCCGTTTATTTTCTCTCCAGTGCAAATGGTGAATGAAGAACTAATTCAAGCTTTGTCTAATCATGAATGGATATACCAGCGTTCTGGAGGGAAAAATTCATCTCTAAGAAAAATAAAGAATATAACATCTGTTCTGAAAAACTCTGTTTCCTCAGATAAAATACCTATTTGCAAAGGAAAACTTATCGGGGGAGAAATTTATATATCAGATATTCGGGCGTGGTGGAAGAAAATGAATCTAAGATTTAGATATGAAGATTCTGCTACATTATATCCAATATGTTATACTTCCATTCCAATTAAAAATGATAATAACGATTTCTTTTACAGAGATAAAGAGGGTGAAGATATATTTATAGAATCTATTGATTTAAATATTGACAGATTATACAGCACTTTATCGTTAGACAAGCCCGATGTGAAGGTACTCACAGAACTTATATCTAAGGGATGGAAACTCTATTTACCCTCTTCTAAAGGAACATACTCTACAGCTTCATATCATAGAGATAAGAATGGAATAGAGTGGTTTTCGTCTGCAAATGAAGAAAGTCCTGATTCTTTAAATATAAAAGATATTCTTCATGCATATCTTAATAGCAGAAATTATGTAGAGTCGGATGGTAACTTTAATTTGTTTGATTCTGATAAGATAAAGAATCTTACTCCTGAGAAGTTTATCGGTAGCTTGATTCCTAATAATATAAATATTGAGAATTTTTATAAACCTATAATACCTTTATCTGATAACGAAAGAGAAAAAATTAATTCGATAGTTATTGAAAATGTGAATGTACATTTGAAACCATATCAGATGGATGGCGTTATGTGGTTGTCTCAGCTCAGAAAGAATCATAGGGGAGGGCTGCTTGCTGACGATATGGGATTGGGCAAGACATTACAGACATTGGCTTATCTTACTACAATAACTGAAGAAAATAACAGATTTCTTGTAATATGTCCAGCTTCACTTACTGCAAATTGGAAAAATGAGATAATGAAGTTTACTCCCCAATTATTAGAAAGAATTGAAATACAGTCATACGAAGCCATAAGGATTCATGCTTCGGAATACCACAAAAGAGAATTTGATACAATAATAGTAGATGAAGGACAAATGGTAAAAAATGACAATACACACCGTCATAAAGCCATAGAGTCACTTAACAGGCATTATTTGATTATCCTTAGTGGTACTCCCATTGAAAATTCTATTGATGAAATATGGGCACAATTTAAACTTATACAGCCAGAAACTGAGCTGATATATAATAAAATCAAGAGTTTAACTGATACTAACGATAGAAAGAGGGTAGTGGAACTATCTAAAATTTTTCTGTCACCGTTTATATTAAGAAGGACAAAAGATGAGGTTTTGAATCTGCCTGATATGGTAGTGGAGAACGTATATATAGAGCTTTCGAAGGAAGAAAGAGAAATATATTCCAAAGTAAGAAAAACATTTCTCCTTGCTATGAGTGATGGAACAAGTGGACGATTGACCAGTATAGCACTTGAGGGGTTATTAAGATTAAGGCAATGCTGTGTAAACACCAGTCTTTTGCCACTTAGTCTGAGTGGAAAAGCGATTATAGACAGTTCTAAATTCAATTTCGCAATAAAACTGATAAAGGATTTCGTTTCACAAAACCATAAAGTATTATTGTTCTCACAATTTACTTCAGCTTTGGAGTTGCTTATAAAGCATCCGGAACTGAAAGAACTGAACCCGTTAATACTTACAGGTGAGACGCGTAATAGACAAACACTTGTCAATACATTCCAGAATGATTCTTCTGCTACAGTTATGATGGTAAGTATAAAGGCTGGAGGAACAGGACTGAATCTTACTGCTGCCGATAGAGTAATTCTTCTGGATGACTGGTGGAATCCTGCTGTTGAGAGTCAGGCTTTTGCACGTACTCATCGGATAGGTCAGAAAAATGATGTTAAGGTATATCGTTTGGTTTGCAAAGATACCGTTGAAGAAAAAATTTTGGAACTACATAAAAATAAGGAGGAAATGTCCGAATTATTCAATACTATAAATGAAAAACTCACAATAGAAGAGATAAAACAACTTTTTGACTAATAAATCTATATATAATGGAACATTTAAGTAATGCGCTGAAAGCTGTTTTTAAGGAACAGGATGGCGATGAAGTCCTTTTTTGTGCGGATATGTTGCAAAGGGATGGTAAATATAACCATAGTGAATTGCCACGTCCAGATACGGAGATGAATGAATCCCAAATTCAATTCTTATTAAGAAAAGTAAACACTTATAATACTTTAGATCAAGAATCCATGGTAGGGCAAGTTGTAATTTCTGAATGGATGGAGCCTTTGAAAGCTCATAAAGAGCTGAAATCTTTCGACCAGTCTGTATTTAATATGTTATTGCATTTTGCTTGTAAGACAATCTATTATAAAAATAATGACCCCGTATGTCGTTATTCTAAATTATTAAGATGGCATAATGTCTCAAATCTTTTTGGAGAAGATACATTTACCACAGTATTTGCAGCCTCTCTCGATATTGTTAACAAGTCCAAAAGGAAATATTTTGATTGGCCGGCATATATTGATCATGATAATAAGGAGCTGAATGCTCTGTTTAAAAATCGAATGACAGATCTTCATATGCACTTGAAAGGTTCTTCATATAATTTTGATATGAGTTGGCTTTCGATAATGAACAATATTACGAGTATGGAGGATGTTTTTTCCGAAGTTTATAGCTTGCGGAAAACTTATGGATGGGATAAGGACCTTTATGCAAAAATGTATAGAGCATGTGCTATACGTTTATATTTAGCTTCACGTACTGAGTTGCTTTTAGAAAAAGATAGGCTTACTTTTGCTCAATTATTAAATATAATTGACGATGAAATGAATCATGTAAACAATGTTATTGTAGATAGTAAAATAGATGAGTCTGCTAAACGTCAATTATTAGAATCCCATTCATTGGAATTTTTACTGTCCAAGGCGAAAGAAACATCAAGGCATTTTGATAACAGATCCGATTATCAAGATTTAGACTATATTAGAATACCTCATTATAATAAGGATAATATTAGATCGGTACTTTCATCTGAAAGAGAACTGATGTATAGGGCTTTTAAATTATTGTTGGAAGGGTGTGATGACTATAAAGATATAAGTTCACTTTTTTATGCTTATCTTTGTTATAAGATTAAATTCCGTAATGCGGTTGTACAATTAAACTCCACAGTAGGTTTTCATAATTTCACTTTGTTTGAAGAGATAAAAGATAGGTTTATTGTAAAAAAGTATAAGAAATATCTTTATAAGGCAGCAATAGAATCATTTCTAATAAATGGTAAAGAGAGATATCTGGAAACTCGAATAGTTCCTGATACAACAGAAGAGGGAATAGCAGAAAAAATAAAGGAAATAGCAGATAGTATTGATGAGAAATACAGATTTAATTTCTCCATTATCTTTCATTTCATAAAAAGTCGAGATAAAAGAAACGATAAGGAATACAGACACAAAGATTTGAGAGAGGATATCAAAAAAAGAGCTTTTGCGATTCATAACTTCCGTAATAATGCAAAGTATCAGGGGGTAGGATCAGAAGATTATGCTTTGTCTGGATATGTTGTAGGAATTGATGCTGCCAATTCCGAAATTTATTGCCGACCGGAGGTATTTGCCCAAGCTTTCCGATTTCTGAAGAATCATAATATAAAGAACAATGGCAGACAGAGACCTAATGACCTGAATATTACTTATCATGTGGGAGAAGATTTTTTTGACATAGCTGATGGACTTCGTGCAGTTGAGGAAGCTATGATTTATTTTAACTTGAAAAATGGTGATAGATTAGGCCATTGCCTTGTACTAGGTACAGACGTAAGAAAATACTATTCAATGCGTTATAACACTATATGCTGTACTAAGCAGGTCTTGCTTGACAACATGGCATGGCTACATCATAAATGTAAAAGGCTCTTTGGGTTTAGTCCTCTGTGTTATTACCTTGAAGGCGTTTTTAATCAGTATTTTTACGAAGTATATCAGGGAGAATTGTATAAGGATGGTGAGTTGAATTATAACTTATTAAATAATCCTAATATCAAAGACAATATCAATGATTATTATAGGTCTTGGGTTCTTAGAGGAAACAATCCGAAATTTGGAAGTATTAAGGAAAAGACTGATTATGAAAATGAATTAGAGCAAGAATGGGACAATTATGCAGAGAATCATGAATATGGAATAGAAATTGCTGAATTCAATATGAATGCATTAAATTTGTTCGATCAGTACCATAGAAATGATGTTATAGAAAGAGGAGCAGAAGCTGTAGCCTTTACCATAAAAAGAAGTTATGTAGAAGACTTCTACAAACTTCTTGAAGCAATACAGGAACAATTACTTCAAGAAATTGAAAGCAAAAGAATATCTATTGAATGTAATCCTACTTCCAATTACAAAATAGGAGAAATGTCAAACTATGATGAACATCCTATACTTAAATTCTATAATAGTGGTTTGAATACTCCTTACACTAAACATGATATAGCTGTTTCAATCAATACAGACGACCAGGGTGTATTCTCTACATCACTAGAAAGAGAATACTCTTTGATTGCGTTAGCTATTGAGAGACAACAAACAGAGGAATTTAAAAATTCACCTCGGAGAATCATTGACTGGCTTGATAAGATAAGACAAATGTCTGTTGAGCAACAATTTGATAATGATATTTTTAATTATAAATAAATATAGTTATGGGAATATTTTACAAAGAATTCGCTTTAAAGAAAGTACTTGAGTGTGGAGCTGCAAAATCTTGGGAAAAAATTAAGGTGGGAGATACAGTTCAATTGATATTAAATCTTGAAGACTATAATCTTACTGGTTTAAAAAAACAAGTAGGAGTTCTTTTTGTTAAAGTTGAAGAGGAGATTGAAAAAATCATTGGCATAATTCCCGAAGAAGAAGGAAAATTTATTAAAGACTTTCTTGATATGGGTTGGGATGATGAAATTTTATTTAGTGCAATAATAAGTCAAAATGATGATACAAAGCCGTTGGAGAATCGTTTTAAAGTGGCAGTTTATATAGAAAGATTTATTGATGTGAAAGAAAAATTAAAGGAAAAAATAGAAAAAATATAATTATTATTATGAAGGTGTAAATCAACTACACCTTCATAAATTCAAAAAAATTTTCTTCTACTTGTTTGTGAAATTGTTCTACTATTGATATGTCATCGTTGGCCTCCTCCACATTGAAGCAGTAGTATTTCTTGCGGTCACCCGTTTCATTTTCCAGGGATTCAGGGCGCATCTTATAGCCCCATTCATCGGTCATCAGATAGATGTCATACGCATTGTAACTGCGTTGCTGATACCACTGCAAGTGCAGGGTATGACCGTTTCGTGCATGATAGAGGAAGTTGATGTTGAAATCACCCCAGAACAGTCCGGTATTATCTATCCGTCGGTTCCTGTCGGTCAGTTCAATGATACCTTCATCCAAGAGCAAATTCAGGCAAGTATCGCGACGTTCAAAGTTCAGCATTACCCCATATTTGTAGCCGCAGTAGTATAGTGCGTCATGCGGATCTCTGATATACATGTCCGAGTCGTTCTTGTTCTCGGTCACGAGGAAGCTGACCATCGATTCGTCAGTTAGCAGTCGCATGCGCCGGTCGTCACTCGTCTTTTCCAACGGGCCGTCTCCCATCAGCAGGTGGTGGACTGGTTTTGAGTATATATAGCTGTTGTCGTTACCAACTTTGATCAGAATGCTATTCTTCCAGGTATTCGCGCTGCCGTTGAATATTTTAGCACTCCACCAGAACTGTGTATTCCAATTGTTGCAGTAGCTGTACAAAGTGCGTAGCGCATGTACTTTCTGTTCTGTTTTGACGCCATTCTTGTCAAATAGCAGTTGCGCCGTATCCAGTTTCCGGTCAAAGTTGCTCCAGTCTGTTTCACCTTTTTCATTGTTAAGCAGGAATGCTATGGCACCTTTGAAGAATGCAAAGCGTTCGGCAGCATCTATTTTTTCTTTCCAACTGTTGTCTGCCTTTATCTGTCGGGCTTTTGCTATCTCTTCCAGCAGTTGCCTGCGTCCGAATATGTTTTTCAGTTGACCTTCGTCTGTCTCAGCCAGGAAAGCGATGATGTCGTCGGATGCCTGGCAGGTGCTTTCACAATTCTGAAGCCTGGGCAGTGCATGAAGTCCCCGGTCGAAGAAACGGATGGCACTGACACTCTGTTCGCTGTCTATGTAGCTGTTTTCAACGATGTTCCAGACTACATGCATCCATTCTTTCAGACGACCGAAATCAATAGTCTGACAAGTAGTAAGATAGACACAGACGGCATGGAACACCACCTGTTGCTGAAGGTTGATGGAGTCAGGAGTGTTTCCTGTTTCATATCTAGGGATGAAATAGAAGGTTTTCTTTGTTTTTCTGCCTTCGTCGTCGTTCGCTTTGTTTTCCCAATAAGGGCTTAATAGGCTGTCCACTACCTGTGATGCCTGTTCTTTGCCATATTCGGTTATAGCTTTCTGATAGAGATCGTACAGGCAGTTCAGGCAGGTCTGAAGTGAGGCGATACACTCACGGGTAAGCACCTGATTGTAGATGGAAATACTCTGGTAGCGGTAGTCTTTGTTTTTACCGTTTATGGCTGCTGACAGTTGCTTGTAGAAATCGCGGGCTGTTACCTCTTCTGCTGTGGCGTCCGTGTTGCAGCGGGCGATGTACCAGTTGAGGAAAAAACGGTTGAGGAAATTCAGGTATATTTCGTCAATGTGGTATTCGGCCGAACGGTATGGCCAGAACAAGTCTGTCCACCGGGTATCAAGCAGTAGGTTGAAGCTGTTTTTGCTGGTATCGTTTTCCGGTATCAGGTATTCCCGGTCTGACAACTTGTATTTCAGCAGGTCAGCTTTGAAATTCTCAAAGTCGGTCAGAGTCTTGCCGCGGGCATTCATCTTGATGTAGAGATCGTCGGTCAGGGGCATGTTCTTGTCCTCCATGTTCAGCAGGTAGAAGCTGATGGGGGAATCCGCGCTTTTCAGCCGTTCCAGCAGCTCTTTTGCTTTATCCTCAGTAAGTTTCAGCTGCGTGGCATATTCTTCAATGTCGTCGATAATGTCAATGTCATTGTTGTCCTTGATATCCGTCCCCCCCAGCATGCGCAGCATGGACTGTATGGTAGGATCCTGCTCGTATGCGGAGTAGAACCAGCTTTGGTTGCGTACAAAGCCGGCTATATCAGCCTTTTGTGACTGATAGGGCTGGCTGATGCTACAGAGCTTATGGCAGAATGTTCTGGATGAGACACGGGTCTCGTACGAGAAATGTTTCAGTATGTTTTTGTCCTCGGACAGCGTGCCTGCGCGCAGTGCCAGATACCAGTGCAGCAGCCAGAGGGTAGTGAGTCGCTGCTGGCCGTCCAGCGGATAGAGGGTGTCTTCCTCCGTACTGCCATATACAAAGTCCAGTACCAGCGGCTCGGCATCGTCTTGCAAGGCGTCGAACAGTTGCTTGAGAAAACGCTCGCGTAGGAATTCCATGCCCTTCCTGCCCTGGGCATAGTCGCGCTGGATGATGGGGATAACTATATTTTTTCTTTTTAGCAGGTCCCAGAATGAGACCTTTTGGCTGTATTCACTCATGACAGAAAATCTTTAAGTACTTCTTTTATGTTATCTTCATAAGCCTTGGCGTCGTCCTTGGTCCATGTGTTTGGGTCGAACGAAACCGTATTGTAATATTTCAGGAATACGTATTTGGTGCATGGCGGGATGAATGACGAGGAAGCATTCTCGGGCTTACTATCCATTATTTGTCCTTCCTCATCGGTTTGGGGTGTGCCCACTTTCTTACCCTGGTCCTTGCCGATGATAGCCCTGCGTTTGGCAGGGAATATGGCATTACCGTAGCTCCGGTTGGTCGACGAATCGAGCAGGGTAAAGTTCCATATCCTGTTCTTTTCGTCCTGGCTCAGCCGCCTGCTGCTGTTGATGTCTTCAATAGCATTTTTCAGCTCTCCGAACTGGGTGTTGCGTTCTTCCTGTTTGTCTGGGTTATCGCTCTGTTCGTAGGCCTTTCCGGTATATTGCCTGAAGAAGTCTTGAATCCGCCCACGGAGTTGCTGATAGGCCTTGTCCTGGAGTCCGAAGTAGGCATTGAGCAGCCATTCGCGTTGTGCCTGTATGGTGTTCAGCTTGTTCTCGGTATTTGAGTCGATGTGCTCCACATCCCATCCTTCCGATTTGTACAGGTGGAAGGGGAACTTGTAGAACACGCCGTCGTCGTATTTCTTGTTTCCGGTCAGCACGTTGTTCTGATTGATGACCGTCTGAAGGTTGTGCAGCAGCAGGATAGGGCGGCAGTTGGTTTTGCTTCCGCCATTATGCTTCTGTTTATCGTCTGTATTGACTTCATAATAGGTGTTTTCAATATCTGTGCCGCGGAGGCTGTTCTTGATTTCAGGCATCAGGTATGTTTTATTGAAATCCGATTTGGCCGTGTAGCGTGTCCACTGGCTGTAAATTTCGTCCACACTCTTGCCCATGCAAATCAGGAATCCGATGTAGTGGTACAGCTCCTTGTCGTCGAACCACTCCTGCAGGGTCTGGAAGATTTCCTGTGCTTTCTCCCAGATGGTGTGGGTGGCCTGTGCCATCGGAATTCCTTGTTGCTTCTGCACGGTCAGGTAATGGTAGAAGTAGCGGAATGTTTTATAGTCATCGGCCGCTTCTTTTTCATTGTTGTCCTTGCATTGCAGCAGGTCGCTGTGGCAAATCATGTCGAAGATGAAGTCAATGCGTGTAGGCCGTTCGCTATTGGGCTTGTTGAGGAACAGCCAGAACTCGCTGGACTGGAGAGCATATTCCATGACATCCCATTCCATGGATATTTCCTGTTGCCACAGCCTGATTTTGTTGTCGTCGGCACTGTCGAAGTTCGATTTGTTCAGTAACAGGGCTTTTACCAGTTCGGCGTTGGTCAGTGAGATTTTTCCTATGTTCAGCCGTGTGAATACTTCCTTGGGGTTCTCTTCCTGTGTTTCGTACCAGATGAATTTCACTTGTTTCAGTAATATGCTCAGGAATTTTTCGGTATTTTTCTTTTCCATCCATTCGCGGATTACAATAACAGCCTGGCTGATGTGGTGATAATCAATGTTGTCTTCGTTTTCTTGTGTGGTGTCCTGCCTGGCTATCTTGTTCAGAAATTCGGCACTTTTTTCACGAGTGGCATACTTGATGTCGTAAAAACGAGGATGCTGTAGCACTTCCAGGATGAGGCGTATGGTTGTCAGTCGTTGCTGGCCGTCCACTACTTCCCATTGCCCATTCAGAAGACGCTTCACTTCGCTCAGGTCGTTGGCTTGGTGTATTTTGTCTAGCAGTTGTTCGTCCGACGATTTTCTGACGACCACCAGCGGTTGCAGGCAGTAGATGCCGGCATTTTCCTTTTGGCTGAATTCAAGAATGTCGTTGAGCAGGTCTTCTACCTGTTGTCGGGTCCATCGATACCCCCGCTGATAGTCGGGGATGAAGAATGCTAGGTCTTGCAACTCGGCTATGGATTTCAGTTCTAATGTGCTCATGAATATATATTATAGAATAACCTTGTATAGGGTTCATTGTTTATTTATACAAAAGCAAAGTCAACTACAAATCTCGCTTGTCAGTCATGGATGAATTTCCTTTTAAACTGTCGCGATAGTTGAAAAGTATGGGCTTCTAAGGTCTCCTCTTCGTTATTTTTGTCTGTTTCTTGGTATATATTACTCTATTATTTTTGTATTTAACCTAAAAGCATTTGAATCAATTCCCATTTGAAAAATCTTAATGTTAGGATTCAACTTTCTAGCAACATGGATTATTTTTGACTTTTCTTCGGTATTCATATTGACTCCTAAATATACGGAGTCGAAACATTCTCCTCCAATTTTGAGGAAGGCTCTTACTTCTTTCCAATCAATCGGACCTTTATTATCATTTTGCCATGGTAGTAGCTTCATATATGTCGACCATGGATTTAATATAAATAAACGCACTTCTTGTTCATGCTCCCAAGCTGTGGCTTTTGTCGATATTTGATACTGAAAAAAGTCTTTTGCGTCCTTGAAAAAATCAGGCTTTTCTACAATATCTTTATATTGTACTTCCACTTCCGAGCAACCAATCATCACACTACCATACATACGAGAAAGATACTTTTGGGCTTTCTCCATATCCAGACCGATACAAATTCCTTGATGCTTGCTATAATAGCTCCACATTAAAATTGAATTATGAATTTTAGAAAGACTGCATATCCATGCCTCCTCTCTAGTTCTACGAAATGGTTCCCTTTTTAATTCTTCGATTATTTCCGGAGTCCATCCTCCACATGCTTCTTTCGGAACATTAGAGAAATCAATTAGTGAAGGATGGCAATCAAACGGATCGTTCAATTGTGTAGCGTTGGTAAATTGAAGATTACTATTATACATCATCATCAATCCACCGTTAAAATCCAGATATTTATATAATTTCCCGGTTCCCATATATTTATTTATTCTATTTTTAATAAGTTATTGCCTCTTGCTTCTAGCATTTTTGCAGTTTGGATAAGAGCTTCGATGTTATTAAGCTTTATTTGTAATTCATTTGAATACCATACCAGATTTTCATTCAATTGTTCAGCTAGCTATTTGTTAACTCTGCTTTTCTCAGCGAGAACTATTTTTATTCTTTTTAGAATTTTAGGCTTCATGCTGTTACAATTTATACAAAGATACAAAGAATTCGCGAGACTATGGCAATAAATGTGGAATAAAGTAATGTGTTGAGAGTTAAGAGAGATTGGCGTTGTTCGTCCGAAGGGTGCTTTCGGCGGAAAATTCGGTTTTTGGAAGGGTTAGGAGATTGAATCGCTACCTATCCGTTGCCTTTTTCCTGTCCGAAATTCCGGTCTTGAAGACGGTTTTGCCGATGGATGATTATCCCTGTCTTATGTCATAGAACCCGCTTGTAAGGCATCTTTGCTACTGCAAATTTAGCGATTTTCTCTGGCATTGCGAAGAAATATAGGCTCCGGGATGGCATCTGTGATTCCTATTCGTGGTTCCGCTACGTTTTGCATACCTACAAATTACTCTATATCAGTTAATTTTGCAAACAAAGAATAGAGTTATGAAACAGAGCGGATTAAAGGTTTCGTTCTACCTTAAAAAGAGCGAGATGTCGGATGACGGTCTGTGTCCGGTGATGGGGCGTATAAACGTAGGCAGATACTCGGAGGCAGCTTTCAGCGCGAAACTCTCGGCATCACCTAAGGCATGGATGCTCGGCCGTGCCACGGGCAAGAGCGCCGCGTCAAGGGAAATCAACCGCCAGCTTGACGAAATCAGGGCAAGCGCACTTTCCGTCTATCAGGAACTGTCGGCTGTCCGCATGGGCGTGACTGCCGATGATGTGAAGTGCCAGATACAGGGGATGGCTTTCGGACAAGAAACGCTGATGGGATATTTCAGAACGTTCATAGAGAACTTCGCTAAGCGTGTCGGTGTGAACCGGGTTCATGGCACACTGAAATCATACAATTACACCTACAAATGCCTGGCAATATTTCTGGAAACGGAGTATAAGCTGTCGGACATTCCGTTTACGGCTATCGACCGTTCCTTCATAGACAAGTATGACATCTACCTGCGTACACAGCGCCGACTCGCCACCTCCACCGTGGGCTTTCATACGACACGGTTGAAGATGATAGTGTCGGAGGCTATCACCGACGGCATCATAACCGCAGATCCTTTTGCCGGATATGAGGCAGAAAAGCCGCAGCGTGAGCAGAAGTTTCTTACTTCGGAGGAACTCCACCGGATTATGACGACACCGCTCCACGACAGCCGTCTGTACCATGTCCGCGATCTCTTCCTGTTCTCCTGCTATACAGGCATTCCTTACGGCGATATGTGTCTTCTGACGGAAGATAATCTTGAAACTGCCGAGGACGGTACGGTCTGGATCAGGTCCTCGCGAAAAAAGACGAAGGTGGAATATGAGATACCGTTGCTTGAGCTGCCATTGAGAATTATCGAGAAATACCGGGGAATGGCACCTGAAGGGAAACTCCTGCCGATGTACAGCAACTCCACCCTGAACGCATATCTGAAAAGGATTGCCAAGATATGCGGCATAGAGCGCAGGCTGGTCTATCACTGCGGGCGTCATACCTACGCCACCGAGATCACGCTTGCACATGGTGTGCCTCTTGAGACCGTCAGCCGTATGCTGGGCCATAACCGGATTACCACGACGCAGATTTACGCGAAAGTGACCGATGACAAAATCGGGACAGACACACAGAACCTTGACAGCCGGATAGCGTCACGCTTCACTGTCGCCATTTAATAAACCAAAACCCACATAGTCATGAAAAAGGATAAAGACAACAATACACCCAAACGGCGTAGCACATTCGCCATCCTCTTCTATATCAACCGGACAAAAGTCCGCAAGGACGGAACATGCCAGCTTCTGTGCAAGGTCAGCATAGACGCCGAATGGGAGCAGATAGGAACGAAAGTATCTGTGAATCCGGATATCTGGAACCCCGAAAAAGGGCGTGCCGACGGACGCAGTGCCAATGCCGTGACCGTGAACCGCGCCATAGACTCGTTGACAGTCGAGATAAACGAGCATTATGAGGATATAAGGCGCAGTCTTGGCTTCGTCACCGCCGAGCTTGTGAAGAACGCCATGAAGGGCATCGGGCGCAAGCCATCGACCCTTTTGGCTCTTTTCCGTGAACATAACGAGGAATTCCACAAGCGTGTGGGCGTAGACCGCACAAAGGAATCATACGAAAGCTATCTCAACTCATATCGTCATCTATCTGCATTCGTAACCGGGAAACGGGATATGGATGATGTGCCGCTCCGTGCGCTTGACAGGTCTTTTTATGACGATTTCGAGGTGTTTCTCGGCGCAGACCGTGGACTCAAGCCCAAATCGGTTCACGAACACCTGTACCGTCTGAAGAAGATGACGATGCGAGCAGTCAGCCAGGGCACTCTCCGCCGTGACCCATATGCGAGGCTCCATCCACCGTTGCCACGTCGCAAGAGCCGCCACATGAGGCTTGACGATCTGAAACTGCTTATGGAAAAACAGATAGATGCCCCAAATCTCCAAAGGGTGCGCGATTGGTTCATCTTCTCGACATTCACAGGGCTGGCATACGCAGATCTTAAACAGTTGACTGAGGATGACATATCCCAGGCTCCGGACGGCACGTGGTGGATACATGTAAACAGGCAAAAGACGGGCAGTCGCTCGGCGATACGCCTGCTTGACATCCCAATGCGAATAATGGAGAAATACAGGGACGAGCGGCAGGACGGTAAGATTTTCAATCTTTATAGCAGAACCTATTTGATAAAACTTACCCGGCAGCTCGGCAAGGAGTACGGTTTCTGCCTTACCTTCCACAAGGCGAGGCATAATTTCGGAACACATATCACTCTGTCGATGGGCGTTCCCATTGAGACAGTAAGCCGAATGATGGGACATAAGAGCGTTACAACGACACAGATATACGCCCAGGTGACTGACCGCAAGGTTGATGAGGACATGAAGCGTCTGCGTATGCAGGCATCAAGTGCTGAAATTACCATTATTGACGAAAGCATGGATAAGGAAATGGCAAAGAGAAGGAAATATAAATTCAGGAACAAGACGGGAAACGGCCTGTGATTGCAGACCGTTCCCGCCTATGCCTGATAGCAGCGCATATTGCGGAACTCAGCGGCTCTTAGAGCCACTTCTGTTCCTCCACGCATTTACGGTGCGCCTTTTCAAGAAGGCTCTGTATCTCGGATTCCCGGTACAGGGCCTTTCCCTGTACAATGTAGTAAGGGATAAGACGAGCGGTGCGGTATTCCTGCAAGGTGCGCCGGCTCACTTTCAGCAGGCGCGACAGCTCCTCGTCAGTGAGGAACCTGTCCCCCTTGAACATGGGGCGTGCGACCGATTCAACTTGTCCGAGCGCCTGCCCGATGTTTCCGAGGCGGCGCAACAGGTCCGCCACACGCGGATCCTGCCTGTCGATAAAATAATGGCTCATAGCTGTGATGTGTTTGGGTGATACGACGACTGTAATAGTCTCTCTACATCCTCCGGACGGTAGAAGAGCTTGTTCCTGATACGGCTGAATGGCAGGATGCCTTTGTCGCGGTAGGTCTGCAAGGTGCGCTTTGAGATTCCGAGGATGTTGCACACGTCCTCGTTGTCGAGCCATTTCTTAAGGCCGATGTCCTCATTCTTCCGGCTCAGCAGTTCGGATTTTTCCTCGATTTCCCTGATTCTGGAGAACAGGGCATCGAAGGTTCTGATGTCCATGCTTATTATTTCCATGATGTTACGGTTTTTAGATTTTACGATATGTTTCAGTGGCTCACGGCGGCGGGTAGCGACTTCCCTTTCATCTGTAGGAATTCCTGTATCTCGGATGCCTTGTAGTAGGTACGCCCGTCTATCATGTAATAGCGGATAAGCTTCTTCTGTCGGTATCTCGCAAGGGTGCGCTTGGTGACGCCGAGCAACCGGCACAGGTCGTAGTTGTCGAGCAGCGTGTCGCCGTCCAGACAATCCTTGAGCTTGTTCATCCGCTCGAATGCCCTCTCCATCTTGTCAAAGCGTTCCATGAGCGAGGTAAACATCTTATGCACTGTTTCATTATATAGCATAGCTGATTTTTTTGATGTAAATGAATTGGTTTGCTTTACACCGTGTTGCGCAATCGGTTATACTACACATATTGGCTAATGCCGTGCCACCGCCTCCAAAAGGCATGACAAGACACCGATATTCATCAGAATATCAGTAAGATAAAAATATTCAAACGTAAAATAATGGAAATCAGAGGTCTTGCAAAATGCAAGACTTTCCGGCGGTATGCAATAGTCTATTGCGAGATTATCGCGCTTTGCGTCGGTAAATATTTCGGCAAATCCCGTTCTTTAACCGGGTGGATTTGCTTAATATCCACCCTGACGGCACGCCGTTTTGAAAGGTATGGGTTCCTGTACCTGCAATCTCAGGCAGAATGTGGATTACCAGTTCGTCTATTATATTGTAACGGAAGAGCCGTGTCATAAGATCCATACCGTCCAGATCCGACACTTCGGCGGTGTATATGCAGGATTTATCGGTGCTGCCTTTGTCACACACAAGGTCAAGGACCGGGTAATCCGCTTCGAGGGTGTATGTGCCTATGTCATGCCAGTATCGGAAGCCTTTGGCATCGGTCATAAGCCAACGCATCCGGGGATTGTCGGCATCCGGGAGGAAACCGTCGATAGTCATTGCCGTTATGATGCGTACCGTTGCCATGTCGTTTCGTTTCTCTATTATTTGCAAAAGAAAAAGCGCGGTGACTACGCTTTCAGACAGTGGCTCTGGTAAGCCAGTAAAGAGAAACGTAACACCACGCTATGACAAGGCATAGCACAAGTATTACGCAACAGTGCTCTTTACTTCAATTTACCAGATTTCTGTCTGAGACTCTTGCGAACTTATGTATGTAAAGGCAGGCATATAGGAACACGCCTACCTGTTTTTTCTATTTCACGCCCCAAAGTTACAAAAAAGTAGCGAGAAGGGCTGTATGTCAGGGCATAAATATTACTCTATGCCGTATTTGTTTATCTTGCGATATAATGTCGTAGGATTGATGTTGAGCATTTTCGCCGCCTTTGTCTTGTTGCCGTTGCATGATTCTAATGTGCGGATGATCAGTTGCTTTTCTGCTTCGTTATCCTTAATCGGGCGCAAATCGGGAACGACTTTTATGACATTATCACTTGTGAATTTACGGATATTCAAATCCGACGCTACGATAACAGGTGCTTTGGAAATAAGCACTGCCCGGCGCACCCGGTTCTGAAGCTCGCGGATGTTGCCACTCCACGAGTGCGCCAGCATAAGCCGCTCGGCATCCGTGCTGAATCCGGATGTCTCCTTGTGAAGTTCATCAGAGAACTTCTTGCGGAAGAATTCCGCAAGCGGGAGGATGTCTTCGGGACATTCCGCCAGAGATGGCTGGTGTATCTCGAACTCGCAAAGGCGGTGATAAAGATCCTCGCGAAAACGACCCTCGGTGATGGATTTTTCCATATCCTCGTTGGTCGCCGCGACGATGCGCACATCGGCACGGCGTTCAGAGTTTCCACCGACAGGCATATATACATTCTCCTGCAATACCCTAAGCAATGATGATTGAGTGTGATAAGGGAGCGTGCCGATCTCATCAAGGAACAGTGTGCCGCCTTTCGCAGCGTCAAAATATCCTTTTCTGTCGGAATCCGCACCCGTGAAAGCGCCTTTGACATGACCGAAGAACATGGAGGCTGTAAGTTCCGGTGGGATGGCACCGCAGTTCACCGCGACAAACGGCTCGTCTTTTCTTGGGCTGTTGAAATGAATGGTACGGGCTATGGATTCCTTGCCGGTTCCGTTGGCACCGATAATCAGTACCGATATGTCAGCGGGGGCCACAAGCTCCGCCAGATGCAACGCCTCACGCGCCTTCGCGCTGTCACGCTTGAAAAGCCGTTCAAGCGAATGCTGTATGGTCACGGCCGGATGTACCAGGTCCTTCACAATCTCGAACAAGCGCTCCCGGTGTACAGGTTTTGGCAGATAGTCCTTCGCGCCCATCTTTATGGCTTTGACGGCATCCGGATACGAAGCGTATTCCGTCATAATGACAACCGGAATGCCCGGCTTCTCTTTCTTCAGCCATGCAAGCAGGGACAGGCCGTCCCCTTCTGGCAGGCGTACGTCCGATAGTATCAGGTCAAAATCAGCTTTGCGTATAAGTCTGCGTGCCACGGCTGCATCTATTGCTGTCGTGACTTCATATCCCTCGCGTGTGAGCCAGTCCTTCTGCATCTGCGATAAGGTTACGTTGTCTTCAACTATCAGTATCCTGCTCTTCATCCTTTAAAAGAATAATCTCTCGGTGTGCGTTGGCTCGTATATCAAAGATAATACGAGTTATTTCTCTAACGGAATTTGATATTATATCCCAAGAGGTATTCGATTTTTTCAGTTCTTCCCTCAAAATTTCCAACCGATCCGCCATATATAACATTTCCCAAACAGGGTAAATTCTATGTATCACTTCACGTAACTTAATTTTATCATGTTTTTCTGTGGCTTTCCTTAGCTCAGAAATATCGTTATCGCAACTGGTCTTTAAACTTTGCAGAATACTGATTTTATCTGTTGCTTCTAAAAGCAATATTGAAAAATCAATATGTTCACCATTTGCTTTATGAGGCATAATATTTGCAATATGTTCCAACAGTTCCTGCATAGAAAATGGTTTGAAAATGCTGCTGGCAAAACCATATTCAAGGAGCGCATCGGTTTCACAATCACCTCGAGCCGTCATCGCTATAATTGGGATGTCCCGTGAATTGCCAATGTTTGATTTTCGTAGCAATTCAAATAGGGCAAAGCCGTCTGTACCCGGCATTTGAATATCGGACAATATCATGTCATAATCATGAGAACGCATTTCCTTTACAACATCTGATGCCGTTTTACATATAGTGCAACTTACCATATTGCGTTCAAGCATTTCTTTTATAATCTCAAGTTGTAATGGGTCATCATCAACAACCAAAACACTGTGAGGCATGTGCATAGGATTTGATTTTTGCATTTGTGAATTATTGACACAACCATCAGTTAATTCAAGTGGCAAAGTCACCTGAAATTCAGTGCCTACTCCTTCTTTACTGGAAACACTTATCGTTCCTCCAAGTAAAGCAACAAGACCTTTTGTAATGGTCAGCCCTAATCCAAATCCTTCAATATTTTCTAAGTTATCTGCGCGCTCGAATGGGCGAAAGATACGTTTGATGGTATTCTCACTCATCCCTATTCCGGTATCTCTAACTATCATGTCCAAATTACCGTTACTATATGTAACAATTAATGCAACTTTACCAATATGAGTAAATTTAACTGCATTGGACAATAAGTTATCTGCAATCTGTTCTATCCTGTCTTCATCCCCCAAAACGGTCACATTCATATTCTTAAATTCAGCTTCAAAAACAAGACCCTTGTTGTTAATAATATGACTGGCGGCAGTGGATATGCGTTTCATCAAATCTCCAAGTCTAAAAGGAATATTATTAGGAGTCTCTTTTGCTTCGTTAAGACGATACATGTCAAGTAGATTATTGAGTAAATGTAATACATGACTACAGAGGATTTGGACGTTTTTAAGATAATTGTCGCGTTTCTTCTTTTCTCTTGTATCCAATGCCAATTCTGCGCTTCCTCCAATAATATTCAATGGACCTCGTATATCATGAGATATAGTGAGAATGATTTTCTTACGCATCTCAAGCAAAAGATTATTTTGACGTATACTTTCTTCAAGTTTGTGCCGCGAACGTTCTTTCTGCCGAAAATCCCAAAGTATTACAATATAGGATAGGAGAAGAAGGACAATCAGTAATACAGTAAGACCGCCCATCTGTCTGTATGAGCGTTCACGCATAATGGATATCTCATTCTCTCTGCATCGAAGATTATTACGAGCCTTATCTTCAAGTTGCCGTATTATTTTGTTAAGTTGTGTGTTCAATATCTTATTACGCTCCACAATACTGTCGGTAAGTTCTGAAAGATGACGATTGTGATTTGCATATTGAGATATGGTATTACAGTTGAGTGTTTGAAGCATTGTAGACGTAGCCGTTGGAGATAAATCTTCTTTTTTACCGAAAATACCAAGAAAACCTTTGCGTTTCGGTTTCTTTATCTGTTCCTGGATACTCGTTTGTGCAATAATTGGAATTTCCTTTGTTATTCTATCATTGGCTCTTTTTTGTCTAACAATGGCATCTGCAAGATTTAGTAATCCCGTAGCTTTATTGTCAATTAATTGCCGTACGCTATCAATATGTTCATTAGGATACATCTCATTGAAGTGACATAATATACTATCTATCTTAATATGCTGTTCTTGATATTGTGCCTTATCCACATCATCCCAATTCAAGAACCCTTCACCAGCAAGAGAAAATTCAGAAAGGATCATATTGAAATCATTGATATCTTCTTGCAATTTGTTTGTTTCCCGATTTTGCTCTTCCAATTCTTCGAGTCTAACCCATTCATAATAATAGGAATAAATAATCATTCCTATTAATATAAATATCAAGATATACCCTGATGTGACTATTTTACGTGCCAGACTCATACAACACTATATTATTTATACTTCTTAATGAAATCAATTATATCTTGCAAAACTTCGGGGGAAATTGTTTCCTCAATTGTGCCGTATTCCTGTACTGCGCCCGTTTGAGCGTACTGGAAAAGGTGATTAAGTCCGGGATAAAGTTTCACGGTCGCTTTCGGGGCGAGTCGTTGCATTTGAGGCATATTCAGTTCAGGGCGAACTTGTATATCCTTTTCTCCGTATAGTACGAATACCGGGCAATCCGTATCAGCAATGCTTTCCGCCGGTGAAAAACCGATATAGAAATTTAACCACGGGTTATTGTCCGCTGCTATCTTTTTCAGATTGGCTTTCAATGATGTGTGAACGGGAGTATTTTCCCAATTTGCACATATAGCTTCAATACTGTCAACGGCCATATTATTACCCTCCCTTATTTTCAGTTCATACATCTTGCGCAATGCTTCAACATAATCAGACACAATATCCGCCGGCATGTTACCTTGTTTCAGCATTGTTGCACTTTGGTCTATTAGAATCGAGTCTCCCCGAACCGTCTGTGCGCCAATGGCAATAATGAAATTCGGATTTGAGAACAGTCCCGAATTGTTATCTGCTCCCGACATGAATGCTATGGTCGCTCCCTCACTATGACCTAATATGCCGACATTCTTGAATTTCATTTCTTTGCGCAGGTATTCCATTGCTGTTTTCGCATCTCGTGCAAAATCTTCAGTGGTGGCATTTTTGCCGTCGCCGGTTGATTCTCCATATCCTCGGTCATCATATCGTAAGGTTGCAACGCCGTTTCGGGCAAGGTAATCGGCGATGACAGCAAACGGCTTATGTCCGTATATTTCTTCATCGCGGTTTTGCAATCCGCTACCGGTAATCATTACGATAACCGGAGTTGTCTCATTAAAACCTTCAGGTAAAGTAAGTGTCCCAGCGAGAGTAACACTATCTGATAAGTTATTGAAATGCAACTCCTTTATAGTGTATGGATATGGTGGCTTAGGCGTTTGAGGTCGCTTTAATTCCACAATACCCGGAAATAATTCAAGGTCGGCACTCATTGCTCCTTGTGTGCATTTACCAATGAGTTTCCCATCTTGTTTTCGTCCGGTAAACGTCAATCCGATGCGTCGAACTGTCACATTTACAGAATCAGCTGAAAGGAAATTCACTTCTCCAGCTATGCCGTATGCTCCCTGATCCGGAGAATCAAGCGTGACTGACGGATTGCCATCTTCGCTTGTCTTGAAATTGAATACAATCTTTAACGCCACTTGCGGAGTTATCTTCAACGTACCATGCCATATCCCCGAAATATTATCATCGGAAGCCATGATGTTCAGCACGGAACAGGTGGCTAAAATAGATGCAATTATTATTCTTTTCATCATTGTAAAACTATTGTTTTGTTAGCTCCATTAGTATATGTCCATACGCATCTGTCAGATACAGCACGGTATTATTTTTTAGCTCGTATGACTTGACACAATGTAGATTTGCTTCAATGCTTCTTTCCAATTCCAGACCATCACAAGATATTATACCCTCTACAGCCTTTTCAGTCATGGATATGTTGGAGAAGGACAAAATGTTTTTATCCTCTACAAAATTTCCTGATATAATGTTACAGTCAGTGGTGCAGACAAATCCGGTATTGTTCAACTGTAAAATACAGTCCGATTCCTCGTTTACGTCAGTTAGTTCATTTGAAGCTGTGACAATGCTGTTGTATTTTTCAAGTCGCCATTTTCCACACAAACTTTCATCCGGTGAGTCATAACTGATTAGTTCCATCAATATATGACCCTTATCATCCTTCAATACCAAAATGGTATCATCCGTAATCTCGTATGATTTGATACATGGCAAATTAAATACTATGCTCCTTTCCACCATCATGTCATCACAAGCTAATTCGGTAAAAGATATACCAGAGAATTTCAAGGTGTTTTTGCTTTTTTCAAAACAGCCGGAGATGGTATTGCAATCGGTGGTACAATGGAATACTCCGGTGTTGTCAAGTTGCAATACATAATCACAATTTCCATTTACCTGTGTCAACCCGTATGACGAAGTGGCGATACAGTTGTATTTCTCAAGTCGCCATTCCCTGTACAGGGCATTATCTGACGGGGCATTGCATGAGCCAACCAATATGGCTAATGCAAGCATTATTGCTGTAAGAATGTTTATTTTCATATCATTTGCGTTTTATGGTCTGACATTTTCGCTTGCTCATTTCTTCTGCATACTCTATCTCTCCATGCTCCCGTATATAGCTGATACAAGCCGGACGGTCAGAGTTGAAGAGCAAAGCGAACACTTTGCTTATAAAGTTAGAATAGATTTTACACTCCCTTACGTCACGCTCGCACTCAGCACAGGTATGATAGCCTTTGCTTATGCAGCACTGGCGGATTTTACACCACGATGCTTTCTCGTTATTCTTACATCCGGGGCATTTGCCGGACAAGAATTTGCGACACGCTCCGCAATACAGTCCACAAGCGGCTATATTGCTTTTATCAGCTGTTATATTCTCCATATATTTAATGTTTTCTGTCCGTATAATTTTTGCCACAGCCATAACATAAACCGTCATGCACTGATATGACACCACCGCAATCGGAGCAAGTCCAACGAACCTTTTCTCTTTGCAGAAATTTTTCAATACCATTTTCTCCGATAAAAGCGAGATTGCCCATAAGCGATTCTATCATTGGATAGGCGTTGGCATACCAGCACTCCTTATCAACAATCTCCCTGCATGGATATTGAGGACATTTGTCACAGAACCCGTCCGGCAGTGTTTTCCGTATTTCGCACTTTACAATCTTACATAGATTGGCGCAATACTCACCTTTGTAACCCTCATTCCGGCAACCAACGCAAGGGCTTTCTTTTCGCAGTGCTTCGCTGCACACAGCACAGTTCAGCCCGCATGGGGCAATCTTGTTTCTATCTGCTGTTATACTTTTCATATTCAAAGTTTTCTAAATGATTTCATGCACAAACTCTCCTTCATACCAGACGGTAGCGGATTCGCCTATAAAACGTAGTAGCACAAAGTTGGGGTCTGTCGGGCCTTGCGGATAATGGCGGTACATCCATTCTTCCCACAGCTCTTTTCGCTTTTCATCGTCGCACATGATTTCCACATAGCCGGTCATCACCATAGACCTGCCTTTCTCGAAATAGCAAAGGCCGGCTTTCGGATTCTCTCTAAACTGTGCAACTTTTACAGAATCCGCGCCGGTTGACACCCATACTTCATTGATTCCGGCAGAGTGAATTTTGCACATCGGTATCGGACGGGGAAATCCTTCGCCGTCAATAGATGCAAGAATAAGGTCTTCGCATCGTTCAAGCATTTGGGCTATTCGTTGTTCTAATGATTGCTCCATATTTCTTGTTTTAAGTTCAAATAGTATTTGTTACAGCATTATATTTTACCTGATGTCTAAACCTTAAATATATAAAGACCGTCACGATACAGGCTATGAAATCCGCTAATGGAATACTTAACCAGATTCCGTTAAGTCCCAGATTGAATAGTTCGGGTAATATGAATATCAGAGGAATCAGAAACCCTATTTGACGTATCAATGACAAGATTATACTCGTTTTAGGCTCTCCAATGGACTGAAAGAAATTAGTCAGCGTAGTCTGTACCGCCATGACAGGGAAAACCCATGCGCATATACGAAGACCGATGATCGCCATTTCGTTTAATGATATGTCATCTGAGAATAATCGGATGATCAGTGTAGTAGCTATTTCGCTGATTAGAAAAATAGACAACATAAAAACTATGGCTATTGTCAAGCCCGTGTTAAGAGTTTTAATAACCCTATCCATCAGACCTGCTCCGAAGTTGAATCCCATTATAGGTTGCATTCCGATACACAAACCTATAATTACCATTGAGAACAACATATAGATACGGCTCACGATGCCATAAGCCCCAACTGCGAAATCGCCTCCATAGAATCCGATTCTATTTATAAGGGCAATAGTTATAGAAGCCGTGCATAGATTTAATATGAACGGGGGCATGCCCAATTTCATGATTTCAGTTGCCAGCCGTAATTTCAATTTGAAGTATTTACGTTGAAAGTGTACTTTGTCGGATTTAAGGCAAAAGAGCCTCACAACACATACAAGCCCGATAACCTGTGATATTACGGTGGCTATTGAGGCTCCCTTTATGCCCAAGTTCAATACGAATATAAGTATCGGTGTCAGTATAAGATTTAATCCGATAGTAAGCAAAGTAGATTCCAATGATTTTTTTGGAAACCCGTTGCCACGAAGTAGATTGTTAAGGCTTAAAAACAAGAATGTTATAGGATTGGCTCGGAGCAATATTTCAATATATTCCTTTGCAAAAGGAAGTGTGGACTCACTTGCTCCAAAGAATCGAAGTACCATATCGAGATTGAGGTATATGATCCACCCTGTTAACAGACTGATTATAAAACCTAAAATCACTACATTATGCAATACTTCGGTCGCCTTTTCATATTGCTTTCGCCCAAGACTGATAGAGGTCAATGTAGTCCCACCTATCCCCACCAGCGTATTGAACGCTATTATACCGTTTATTATCGGGAAAGTGACCGCAAGCCCGGAGATTGCCAATGCTCCTACTCCATTGCCTATGAAAATGCTGTCTGTCAGGTTATATAAAGATACGACCGCCATATTGATTATGGCAGGTATGGAATATTGAAGCAACAATTTTCCAATTGGGGCTGCTTGTAGTTGGCGGTATTTCTCTTGTGACACGTTTTGCATTATCAGGATTGATTTTTAGATACAGGAGATGCCGTACTGAAAAAATACGGCATACTCCAAGTATCAGATAAGATATGTATGTTTCAGAAGTCTTATTGCTGTTGGTTGACGTAGTATTGGAAAGCTAACGTATAGCTTGATTCAGCAGGCACACCTCCGATCAAACCGGGGTGGAATTTTGGAAGCATACGCGCCACGCGCAGAGCCTCGGCATCAAGTGTCTTGCCTGAGCTTTTAACGATTCGGGCATCCTTTACAACTCCGTCTTTGGCGATGGTAAGCTGCACGACGGCATCCATGTTAAGAACACCGTCTTTGTATGCGGTTGCAGGGAAGGAGATGTTTTTATTGATAAAGGCTCTCAGTTTGTCCTTACCGCCGGGGAAGTTGGGGGCGGTTTCGGTCTTAATGAATGGCACAGCGTCTGCGGCATCAGCCTTTTCAGTTACCTCCACGTCTGAATTTCTTTCTGTCACTCGAATGGTGGAATCGGATTTTTCGCTAATTTTGTAACGCAGATCCTCCACCGGCGTTGCGGCAGATACCTCGTTGATTACTGCTGACACCGCAGGGGTGGCCAGACCGATTAACGCGAGTGCCATTGCAGGCACCATGACAAAGGCACGCACATGGGCTTTGCCTGTCGGTTTACTTGATAACATCATAGTTATACGTTTTTTAAGTGAACTGTGATTGAGACAGTTGGAAAGAGTTGCGAACCTTGCTCCAACTGTCTTTTTTATTAGAAACATCTGATACTCCTCTCGTTTTACGCCCGATGCAAGCACACGGCTGTCGGCTTCATACTCATGGAGGGTATGAAGTTCATTGCGCAGAAGCCATATAGCAGGACAATACCAAGTGATAATAATCGCAGCCTGCATAAAAAGCAAGTCAATCCAATGGCGACATTCTATATGCGCTTTTTCATGGCATACTATCATCTGCCCGAACTCGTACCAGTCACGTCTTGGCATCATGATATATCCGCACCATGCAAACGGGGCGACGCTGTTATGGCGATGAAGTATAATGCGGCAGTCATCCTGTTTTATGTGCTCACCTTTGAGAATGAACAGTGCCAACCGTACCAGTGAAACGAGGAAATAGAGAATCATGACAATAACCCCTATAAGGAAAAGTGTGACTATATAATCCCATATCGGAGTGATTTGCTCTGATACCGTATTGGCTATATAGGCAATCTCGACTGGATTAAAAGCGATTTCAATATTATTCTCCATAATATCCGCTACCCAAAAGGAATTAAGTATGAAGATAGGAAAAACGAAAGCAAGCGTTATACAGGACAACAACAATATCCTGTTGAACCGGAAACATCCGGTATTGGCAAGAACGCATTTGTACACCGCCCAGACTACAATCAGGAGGGTGCTTGCCAATAATGAATATGCCAAGAATATGCCTGCCATTGTTATTCCTTTCCTCTGTTAGATATTTGCAATATTATTTCCTTAGCCTCTTCATCGCTATATTCCTCGCTTTTAATCAGGAAGTTCACAACATTCTGAATGGAATTGTCGAAATACCGCCTAATGACACTCTTCAGATTCTGTCCACAATAATCTTCCCGCTCTATTATTGGGAAATATATGAAGCCTGTGCTTTCAGCCTTGTGGTCGAGATAGCCTTTCTGTTCAAGAAATTTCACGAATGTGGCTACCGTAGTCCGGCTTGGACGCGGCTCATTGTGAAGGGCAACGACATCCCGAACCGAGAGTGCCCCGCTTTCCCAAAAGAAGTTCATCACTTCTTCTTCACGTTCTGTTAATGGCTTCATATCTTCCATTTTATATAGTCTAATTAAATTAGACGATTTGATAACGCAAAAGTAGTCTAATTATTTTAGACAACAAAATAATCGGGCAGAAAAATTGATTATAGATACGGATAGTGGAGAAAACCGAGTAGTTCTCTCCACTGTAACCTACGTTTTCGGCTCTTTACTTGTCGCCATAAAGCCCGATGCGGTTGCCGACAGGATCGGCGATGATAGCGAAGTAACCCCAACCGTCAACCTGAATCTTGGTCTTGGGAGTTACGAGCGTCGCGCCGTTATCCAATGCAGTTTTCACGCTGGCATCCAAATCTTTTGTCTGGAGATACACCAACACGCCTCCGTTAGAGGGTGCGAAACCGGGGAACGAGGGAGCCGAGGAGATTGAGCATACGCTCTTGCCTTCTTTCATAAGACAGGCCATTTTCTCATCGCCGAACTGCGACACCTCCAGCTTTTCGCCAAAGAGAGCCTGATAGAACGCCACCGACTTGTCGAAGTCATTGGTGGGGATTTCAAAAAATGCAATCATACTTTTTATTATTTGATTAGTACGCTGCAAAGTTACAGCGATGTAATAGCCTGTGATAGTAAAAAGCGGACATCCGTGTTAGGTTAAAAGACCTAATGATGATTATCCTCAGCTTTATAACTATTCTGCAATTTGTTACTGAATGATTCCCTGAGAGCTATCCGCAATCCATTCAAGAAAGATTCTTGGATATATATTGAGGATGTCGGACAGTTGTCGGCGCACAGCCGGCACTGGATGCAATTTTTCTCGTCAGTCGGTAAAACCGTATCTTTTAGTGCGAATATGTGCATCGGACAAACATTGATACATTTCCCACACTTTATACAGGTAGAGGTATTGAGAAACACCACCTTGTTACCGGCTACTATATATGAACCCTTGCGGCGTATCGGTATGCTTTCAGAATATCCTGCAATCGGATTTTTACAAACAAATGCCAAAGGATGCAATTTCCATCGAAGCTTTTCCGAGAACAGTCTTGCCTTGAACATATCCCGCTCATTCGGTCTGACTTTATTGTAGCCGTCCATCAGAACCCACGGCCCGGTGCGGTCAAATCCTCGGCAGGAAAATTCGCCAACTATAATTCCACCTTTCCTCTCTATGATTTTTTTGAGGGGGCTATGATATGCCCCCAAGAAAGGTCTGCAACGGGTGGAAAATACGAACACGTTTTTACCTTTAAGATATTGACTTGAAACAAATCTTTGAAGTCGTATATCGTGAGCGGCAAAGTTAATCGCTGAGCCAAAGCCGATAAGGTCATAATCCGACAGGTCGATTGACGTATTGCTGTCGATAGATACCAATTCGGCAGATAGGGCATCCTTCATGCTTTCCGCAATCTTCAGCGTATTGCCTCTATATGAGGAACGATAGAATATTATTGTTTTCATCTTGCGACTGATATTCTTGTTTCAGGTGTTCCGGGGCCACCGTTTACGCCCTTATACCCCACAAACATCAGAGAACTCGTGTCAAAGTAATAATCACAGCTCCAGAAAGCAGACATAAAGCCGGTAAGACTGACTTCGATTCTTACCGCATTCTTTCCGTCTAATTTCTCATTTCCTTTCTTTGCTGCCGACATGGTATATAGTTTTATGTTGTCAGGGCGAAAACATTCGTATTCCACAGACCTGCCATTTTTCAGAGTTAATCCCGCATTATAGGCTATGTTTTGATACCACGGCTTGCCTTTACTTTTCACCTTTTTTGAAATCTGTTTTCCATTGAATTTGCCGGATATGGAGTATATCCCATTATTCAGACTGATTGACAGATTGGTGTTTGAAGAAGTATTTACTATCTTCCAACTCTCGGTTTTATAACCGCTTCCTAAGATATACTCATGCTTCTCATTGCCTTGAACCGTGTACAGGTATATCTTTCCGTCCTTGTGTTCTTCCGTCCATTTGATAGCGGTTTTCGTCCTGCCACAGGTGGAAATATAGTTTCTTTCCTGTGCCATTGCAAAAGCTATAAGAAACAGTGTAAGTGCTATTGTAATGATATGTTTCATAGACAGTTGTTGTCAAAGATAAAATCCACATATTTGGAAATCATAGCTTCCATTCTTTCCCATGCTTCCGGTTTGCTGAAATCTATGCCATTGATTTTGTGATATTGCCTCGTGAAAAGAACTATGTAGTTGATTGCGGATATGATTATGGCGATAGACATATTGTTATCGCCGCTCCGATCCAAAAACTTATTAAGTTCCTCCTGCAATTTATGACCGATACGCTCACGTTCTTCTATAATTCCCTTGAAAGACGAATGACCTGACAGTTCCCATACCAGAAGTTCTTGCATGAGTACATTATCTTTTAGATAGTTAAGTTGACACATAAACACATCCTTAACAATCTGCTTTATGTTACCATCTTTAGCTCGTTTAATGGTGTCAATAAACTCCGAATAGGCAAACGAATAATAGTCATGACGCTTTGCCCATTCCACGAGCAAACCATCCAATCCACCGAAATAGCGATAAATCAAAACCTTATCGCATCCGGCTTGATTAGCTATGCGATTAACTCCGATTTTGGTAAAACCGTCGTTCTCTACGATATGGCTCACGGCTTCAAGAAGCCTCTTTTCTGTTTCTTTCAATTCCATTGTATTATAATGTCACTAAGTGGTGACAAAATTATAAAAATAATCGGTGACAACCAAATACAAGGCTGTATAAACGCTATTTTTCAGAATGTAAAATAGTCAGAGAAAGGAGAATTATATTTGATATAATCTGTCGGAGTATAGCCTGAGAATAGCTTGAACTCTTTAATCATGTGAGATTGGTCTGTAAATCCACAATCATAAGAAAGTTGTGCAAACCCAATTTCAGGATTGTGCTGCATTGCCGATAATATGCGTTGAAGCCTTACTATACGCATAAACTCTTTTGGCGTTGTTCCTACATTTTCTGAAAAAACTCGACAGAATTGCTTTTCACTCAGGCATGAAATATCAGCAAGCGTTTTGATATTACCCTGTCTTGAATTGTTTATGTAACGGATTACTTCTGCAAGCCGAGGCAAATGGTACGACGTGTTATTAATCAACCGTTTGCACAAAGAGGATTCAATCAAATCAATGCAGGCATCCTGATCTTCGCACTCTTCAATCTTTTTTGCAAGATCAAGCAGTGCCATGTCTCCAATATCGGACAACGCAACGTTCCTGTCACGGAGGATATTGACAGGCATACCGAAAAACATCTTTGCCGTATGAGGCTGGAATACGACAACAACCATCTCGATATTTCCTGTCGCGATTATCTCTGAATATCCGCCTTCCTGACCGCAAATAAAACTGCGGGGCTGTAATTCTTGACGGTTGATAATCCGCAATCTTTCGCCACGATGGAATACAAGGGATGCACAACCCATAGGCAACGTGCGCTGTGATACGCTGCCTGACGATGAAGACTGTAATATCCAATAATATCGGATAAATGGCTTCAGAATATCAGATGGTTGTATAACTCTGAAAGTTTGCATCTAACAAAATTATGGCGAAATATCCTGCCGTGATAGTAAAAAACGGACAAATTCAATCAACCGAAAATTCCTCTGAATGATAGTTGCTGTAAAAGCGTCCGGAAATTGCAGTGAATTTAAGCACACAATAGTCGGGATCGGTGACACCTTCCGGATAATATTCCGTATCTCCGTCACGCCAAATCATTTCCTTGCTTTGGGCATCTGTCAGCACTTCCATTGTTCCGCGAAGCATTGCACCTCTGAAAAAGCGGTTGTCACAGAAATATACACAGGCTTTGTTGTCTGCGAGATATTGACGCACACGCATCGAGGATGTGTTTGTTGTGAAGTAGAATACTTTTATGCCTTCTCTTTTCCGAGGCTGGAGCATAGCCTTGACATTCGGGAATCCTTGCTCGTCAACAGAACCTATGAAGGCGGTTTTTAACTTGTCAGCCATATTGCCGACTGTTTGTTCCGGATTTCGCATAGTTTATAGAATTATAGAGTTATATGTGCAAATTCATGGTTTATCCAGATAGTTGCCTCCTTGCCGATGAAATGCACAAGCACATAGTTTGGATCTGTCTGGCCGGCTGGGAAGTAATTTATAAAATACTCCTGCCACATACGTTTGCGGGTTTCATCATCTTTAATGACTTCAACTGTACCTCGCAACGCGACACTATCGCCATAAAACGAATATGAAAGTCCAGCTTTAGAATCGAAGTTGAAATCCCTGACTTTCTCTGAATCAGCAGCAGTGACTATCCAGACGTCATTGCAACCTACCGAATGGATTTTATCCAGAGGCACAGGACGCGGAAAACCATCTGCATTGACCGAAGCTAACGTAACTTCTTTGCACTGAGAAAGAAGATGTGCTGCCTTTTCAATCAAACTTCTCTCGTCGTTCTGCTTCCAGCGTTTTAACGTCGGAAAGAGTTGCTGCATTTGAGCCTTTGCCTGTTGTGGTGTCAGATTCCAACCGGTTTCCTTGTTAATCTGGTCGGTAAACTGTGTGCAGAACTCAATCATCTGATTCATGTTGAAGTCCTGCAAGAACACACCGTTCTTATAGCAGTAGCCACAATAGTCCTCGCTTCTGCTCCCGTCTGAATTTGTACCGATATTTGCATCGGTAAGCGGCATCCCGCAACTTTGACAAAATTTTTGTTCCATATATTGAGATTTATCAAGTCATTTTTGTGGTTCAAGATTGCCAAAATCAACTTTTAGCAATTCATAATAATGGCAATCTAAAAATTTCCCATTCTTGAAACAGGCATCACGATGTATGCCACATTTGCGAAAGCCTGTTTTCTCCAATACTCTCATTGATGAGATATTATCTGCATAGACATTTGCATAAATACGAATAACATCTGTATTGGAAAAATAGTTACCAATAGCAAATGCCAACATTTTAGTCATAATGCCCTTACTCCAATAAGGCTCGGCAAGCCAATATCCTAATTCAGCATTGTAGCGTTCTACGTCAACGCCACGAGTAAAACCAATATTTCCGACAGCCTCACAATTTACTTCAATGCAATAATTATTCTGCTCGTTTTGATTTAACACAAATTGGATGAATTGTTGTGCATCGCTTTCCGAGTAAGGATATGGCAGACTATCCCGACAATTATCCCATATCTTTTTGTTATTAAGATATTTTGCCAAAGTGGAATAATCTGCTTTATGCCAACTTCTAATTTTATATTTGTCCATATTGTCAATCTATTTTATTACTGCGTTTCACTCAAAGAATAGCCAGGATAATTCTCTTTCTTCCAGATTCTTACTTCTTTCTTCTATCCAGTCAAACCAATCCAGACTATTCTGGAAATTTCTGCTATGATAGCTGATGTTCCTGCCATGTCATAGCCGGAGTCAGCAACAAATACCGCAATGGAGTACCTCACACCATTGGGCAGGTTAACATATCCGCAGTCGTTTATGGCTGATATACGTCCGTCAGGTGTCGGGAAGCCTGTGCCGGTTTTATGTCCAATCGTGGCATCACTTGACAATAAGGGAGCAACAAGCCTATCAATTCCGGTACGGCATTGTTCAAGCATAGTTGCGATTTCGGAATACGATAGTGATGTGTTCCTCATCTCAGCATCAAATCTGTTAAAGAGTTGCGCCATTGCCAAAGGTGTGGTACGGTTAAGATAGCTTAGGTATGGATCACGGTGCATATCTTCTTCCGAGGCTCCGATTACAATCTCATCAGAGATACCCATTTGCCTCATTATTGATGTTACTCCCGATGTTCCACCGACGCGATGCAGGAGTATGTCTGCCGCATTGTTGTCACTCTCAACCAAAGACCATTCAAGCAGTTCTCTTATAGTCATGGTATTTCGGCTCTTACCATACTTTTTGAGCATCGGGCTATAGGTATCCTCTTTCATAGCCTTCTCGCTGAATGTTACGGTATCGTTCAGGGACATACCGTTAGTATTTATCCAGTGCGCTACCGTCAGAGCCAGCGGAAATTTGACTACGCTCATCATAGGGAAATCCCGATTACCGTTGACAGATACGGTGTCTTTGCCATTGATAATGACCGCGACACCTATCCGGGCATCTTTCCCTTTGATATACTCGTGCAAAGCATTCTCTATCGCCTTGTTTCCACCAGCGAAAGCAGGCGATATAAAAGACAAATATATAATTATAAACAGTAACTTTCTCATTTTGAATGCAGTTTGTTTCTAATTAGCATACAGGCATGAATATGAGCCATCCAATGCTCGGAAAACGGCATAAGAATCAGTCCTTTCAAATCCTCGCCACACCAGTAATCTATCAACCATTTTGCATTATCGGATTGGCTTACTACACATAAGGATTCAAGACGTAATTTATCTTCGATTGTAAAACTACGCTTCAAATCTGCGAATACCAGATTCTTGAGCATAAGCTCCGTATTAGCTTTGACCTTTGTAGAGTATTGATATAGTGTCTCTAAATCCAATTTCTCCGAAAAGTCACCGATACGCTGTTTTACAAGTTCATTGCCGGTAGTTATTATCGGAGAACCGATGCGCTCTTGAAAATTCTCGGAAAAGAATATTTGGTCATCTCCGTTAATTAGAGCATGGCTGACAATATCTTCAATACGGAATATATGCCAGATGGAATAAGCGATTGTCTTGCTGTGAAAGCCATCCTCTCCTATGAATGGCATAGCATTAAAATCATCACGACATAATTCCGCCTTTAATTGCAATATGGCGTTGAACAATCGTTTACGCAACAGCAACAAATTTTCAATCCCCAAATGAAATGTGTTTTCATTGGAGATTTCTTCTTTTATCTTACTGCATAATTCTATCAGTTCGTTATCCATATTGTCATCAGTCTTATTCTTGGCGATTGCCTTCTATCACCTGATTTATCAACTCCCGGACTTCATCGTCTGACATTTTTCTATCTCTTACAAGAGTGCTTATCACTCCACGAATGGAATTATTGAAATATCGCTGAACGACATTTTTCAGATTATTGCCACAATACTCCTCTCTTTCTATAATGGGATAATAGATGAATCCGTTGTTTCCTGCCGGCTTGTGGCCTAAAAAGCCCTTATCAACAAGAAACTTCACGAATGTGGATATGGCGGTTCTGCTTGGACGGGGTTCGGGATAAGTGGCGATAATCTCCTTAACGGTAGTTTCACCCTTCTCCCAAAACTTGTTCATCACTTCTTCTTCACGCTTGGTAAGTTGTTCCATTATCTTCAACTTAAGATTTATAGTGCAAAGTTAGTCTAAATTCGTTAGACCGCAAAGATTTATATGCTTAAATTTAGAATCATTATATCTACTCTCCAATAAAAGAAAGAAATTTGAGATTCATGTACAGGTGTAATATATCTGTTAAATCAGGATAGGATTTACTTTCATGGTGGAGAGATTCAGATACAGCCCGTGGTGTTCTATCATACCGTGGCGGAACAATTTCCACAGCAGATTGCAGCCGAGCTGCGCCAGTGTCGAGTTAATAAACAGGTCTTGTTTCTCCAATGCTTCGGCAAGGGAGCAACTCGGACCAGAATCATTATCTTTCACTTTTGAATACCGCACGAGGCGTGTCACCACTTTCAGAGAGCTTACCGTTTCATAAAGATGCGATTCCGGCTGCTTGATTTTTCTTGGCACGGTTCCCAACACGACCTGTCCGCTTGACTGCGAGTTTCCGAAGTCGAGCCAATATATCGGTGTGCCATGATTGGTGTAGTCTGATTCCGGTACAGCCTTCAACACTTTCCATAAATCCATACGTGATTTCACATTGTCGGTGCAGGTAATCGTTATGTTGGCCATATTGTCCCTTCGTGCATCCTTGGGACATACCGGATATAAGTCCGGGATTGCAGCCCAGTCATTCCCGAAGAAGTTGTTTATCCGTGTCACCAGACACTGCGCCTTGTTCAGCCCGATATCCGACCATCCGAAAAGCTGGCGCCCGATATTGGCTTCGGTAACTATGTCCGGGTCATAGACTGTCACGAACAGACCGGGATGGTTCAATGCCCTCAGTGTCACATCGAGCCGGGCGAGATTTGTAAGGACCTGTGAACCCGTGCCGCCGGCGCCTATAAGATTTACCGTAACCGGATGCTGCGGATTGAGTAGGTAATTGTGAATATAATGTACACGTTTCATTTCAGAAGGTCTTTTAGTTTAAGATTATTCAGAGGTATAAGTTCATTGAGGTTGAACGGTTTGTCACGTGCGGCCTTTGTCACCAGCACAAGATTGGACTTCGTAGGATTACGGCCTCCGCCCAAGTGTGAAAATTCCGTCAGCCAGAACCTTTTCTCAAGATATTCCAGAAATGTTCCGAATGTCGGTTGCCTCGGACTCTCAATTTTCGGATTCCCCATGCACACGTTTGCGCTCGTGACGTTGAAAAACGGGGCGGCATACAGTTTTGTCTCCGGAGTTGGGACTTCTCCCTTGAAGGCATACACGTTCATTCCGCCACCTTCCTTTGATTCATAGATCACTCCCGGAACATTGTATTCCGCATTTTCAATCTTCAGGCTTTCCACAAAATACATCATTCGTCTTTGCGGCGGATTATACCATACATACCGTTCAGACCCCTTGCGAGTGTCGCAATACAGCAGGTTTGACGGCAACATCCCGCATGGAGTGCCGTTGTGGACTTCCGAATAATTCCTCACAAGATCGTTCATGAACTCCAAGGTCACAGGGCGTCCTTCACCCATATTACCCTTTTTATCTATTGCACGCATCTCAAGGAAATGTTTCTTCTCGTCCTCGCTGACATAGGCGATGAGAACGGCTTTGGGATATATCACGGAGCTTATCTCCCGAGTCAGTTGGTTGGAATTCGTCATGATTCAAGATTACTTATTATGTTAATGAACTTATCGGACCATTGGAAGAACCGTTCGGGATACTCATCCGATATTTTGAAGAGTGATTCCGTTTTTGGAGTCAGTTTCATAGTTGTCACCGGTATTATCTCATACGATTCCTGATAATCCGAGTTTATGAAGTCAATCAGTGTCCTGGTGACTATGTCATCTTCCTCATAGACAATGCAGATCTGACGGTGCAGACCCACCGGACGTATGTCCGGGTCATTATCGTAATATGGGTCATAGGCATAATGCATTATCGGTTTCTTCGGTTCAAGGAATTCCATTCCATCCAGCATGGCATCTATAAATTTTGATTCCCATGCGTTAACGGGTTTATAACCGTGCAACGCCGTGTGTATGTCATTATGATATGACTTACTTTCAACACGTCTGAGCAGTTTGTATATTGCTCCTGACTGATATGACTCTATGCGCTTCCTGTCCCTGATAATTTCTTTGTCTGCCTCGTTAGTATCATAATCCATAAGGACACATTCCATTATACAGTCATGTTCATCGCAGTCCAATATTGAACCGATTCGGTTGGCGTGCATAAACTTGTTAAGGAACGATATGGCTATGCGCCTAAGCCCGTTGTTGATTCGGGTCAGAAATTTCACCGGGAAATAATACAGCTTGCAGGTTCCCCACCTGTGGCATTTCCAGAGTGTAAAATGAAGCCTGCTGTCATACATCTCGATATTCAGTCCAATATTGTCGGAGAGAATGGTCTGCATGTCATAATACAGTTGGTTGATACTTTCATTCAGAGTCCTGCCGGGTGTGTGATCGGTCTTCACGTTCAACAATTCCGCATACCGGAAATATGAATCACGCAGGAAATCATAGTTCTCCTGCGTGATTAAGTTGAATGTATCCTCTCCATAATCCTTGATTATGAAAGAAGGTACGGTGCTCTGGAAGGTCGTTTTCAGAAAAGAATTACAGCACCGCTGGGCGCTGTAATTCTTCTTTGCCGGTTCACTCCGTAATGATAGCGCCTCTCTGTCTGACTTATGAGCAGCTTTGCGAGCTGTTCCGACTGTGATTCGCTCAGGAGTCTGCATTGGTTCTCTTTTTTAGGTTTTACGGGCATTGGTTCTTATCCTTTGGTTCCGATTGTGGTTTTGAACTCATAGACCGCCGCGTCGTCCTTCATGGTGGGACCGTGTACCGTGGCGATTGTCAGTTCGGGATAGGTGTTGGAATAGAATCCCATCACCATTTCGGGGCTGTCCGACGGATTGGGGTCGTCAAGTGTGATTGTGGCTGTCCCTTTCTTGAAAGTGAACACGCGTTTGATTCCTGTGATTTCGAGTGCCATAGTCTTATATCATTTGGGGTTGTGCATAATTTCCTTGTAACATTGATGCCGGGAAGTCGGGATATTCCGCATATTCCTCCGGTCGGTATGGTGGTGCGTCATCCGGATCCGCCATTCTCGGCGCATGAGCCGCCATGTCGTGATCGAACGACATAGGCTGCTGCGCATACCGTGGCTGCCCGTTGGTAGGATATGCACCGTTTTGACCTCCGTTTTGCGGCATCATCCCGCCATTGGGATGCGGATATTGGGGATAACCACCGTTGGGTTGCGCCTGCTGCGGCCATCCCATCGGCTGTTGCGGATATCCGTATTGACCATCATATCCCTGTCCGGGGTTGCCGTATGGCTGTTGAGCGGGGTGTGCGGCTTGCGCCGGCATTTCCTGCTGTGGCATGGCGGACTGATGTTGTGGTGCAGCTTGCTGTTGAACGGTCGGTTGTTGAACCGGTTTAACAGGTTCCGGCATTGGCTGAGGCTGTACCTGCGCCGTCGCGGGCTGTTGTGTCGGTTGCTGGACTTGGGACTGCTGCGGTTGAGCCTGCTCGGGTTCCTCCATCATTGCGAAGAGATCTCCCTGTCCCACTAATTTCTTCTGCTCGTCAAGCCGCTCGTCGATTGTCTTCAAGTCGTCGGGTTTGGCGTATTTGCGTGCCTCGGTAAGCGCGTCCACGGCCTCCTTATGTCTCTTGGCGGCGATATGCTCCTCCGCCTTCTTGAGATTTTTCTCATACTTCTCGCGCTTCTCCCTGTCCTCTTTGGATTCTTTTGCCTTGGCTTCCTTAGCTCCCTTGCTTGATGACGCCGCTTTGTCGGCCTGCGCCTCGAACTGCGCCATGTTGGAGATCAGCCCCGACGCCTTCTGCATGGGACGTCCCACCACCTGCATGAAGCCGGTGTCAAGTTCTTCGGGTGTGCCGTTCAGTGTCAACGGCACGATGCTGTTCTGCGCCTCATCCTTGAGAGTGTTGGACTTCGGTAGCACCGACACTGCCATGCGCCCGTCGGCGGACTTGCGGATGACCAACGTGATATCCACGTTAGGGTTCATCATCTGGTTCATTGATTGAAAAAACATATTCTTATCGTGTTTAGTGTGAATATTTCCGGTTATTGCCTGCGCTCATCCCTTGAAGAATTCTGCGAGAAGCCTGTTACGGTCAGGATGGCGGCTTATCTCCATTATAGGATCCAGGATGGTGGAGATATGCACCGGTCCCCCTGTCCTGCGTGACGGGAACTTGATTTCCGGTCTTTCAATCCGGACGATTCTTTTCTTCGGCACCGGGATTGTAACCGCCGGTTGTGCCGCTGTCATGATAGCCTGTCTCATAGTCATTTCTTTTTTAATTTATTATTGAATATCCTGGCTTGGCAGCCCGATGAACTACAAGGGCATTACAGCGGCCGACTCCGGTAATGCAAGGCTTTCGGGAAAAATACCGGAGCGAAGCGAGGATGATTTTTTCCGAAACCGCAAGGCCCGGCCTTGCAGTCCGAAAGAGGCGGACGCTAATTTTGCCCGGTAGTTTCTTCGGGGCTGTCAGCCAGACTATTCCTTTCTGCCTTATTATCTTCTTACATATATTTATTTCATACAGCACATAAAAAGAGCCGCCCATGTGGACGGCTCTGCCATATATGCCTTTTGTAAATCTATACCTGAGATGGAAGCTCATGATGCGTTGTTTCAAAAAATCAGACCGCTGATTATGGCGAACAGCAGAGCCGCCGCCACTATGATGCAGGCAATCTTATAGAGGAATCGGAAGAATCCCCTGAAAAAGACTATCGCCAACGCCGCCCATACAGGTGATACGCCCCTTGTATAGAGGTATCCGAACACGGCGGCCAAAGCGAGTATCAGGATTGCTTTCCACAGCCAACCCATACCGGTGATCCTTGTGATAAGTGCAGATGCTTTCATAACTGTATATATTTACCGGGGGACACGGTGTCATCCGGATTTCGGAGGCTCCCCCGTGGCGCGCCTCCACAGGCAAGGCTACGGGTAAAAATACCGGAGCGCAGCGAGGATGATTTTTGCCCGTACCGCAAGGCCCGGCCTTGACGGTGGAAAATGGCAAGCCACAAACTTCGCCTCCGAATCCGAATGACGGCATTCACTGTCCTATCTCTTTCTTGAAGTCTTCCTGTCCGGGAAAACGAGTGTGACATTGTAGCCGCGGTCGAAAACGAGCATGGCATCGAATGAATTTCCCTTCTTTCCCTTGAACCCCTTTATCAGCTTAGTCCTGCCGGATGACAGCAGTTGCTCGATATGGCCGTCCGTGAGTTCCTTGTTCAAGAATCGTCTGAACACCATCAGACCGCAGGATGTATTGTCGCACCGGGCGGTCTTAGCCCGTATCACGACATTCCCTTTGCCGCATTTGGGACATGGGCGGGAATGCACCGGGGTGACAGGCACTGTGATTCCGAGAATCTCAGTGGTAGCCTTGCGTGTATAGCCGACGATGGCGTTCATGAATGTAGAGGGTTCAAGAGTGTGCCGTTCAATCTGCAACAGTGTGTTTTCCCAGCTGCCTGTCATGCCTACATCCGCCACGAGCATATCCTTCACGGCATCGTACAGTGCCAGACCTTTGTCAGTGGGTACGATACTCTTGCCTGAGCGTCGTATATAGTCACGTCTAACCAAAGTGGCGATAATAGCCGCACGGGTGGCGGGCGTGCCGATGCCTATGTCGCGGACAGCCTCGCGCGCCTTCTCGTCGGCGATATCCTTACCGCACGATTCCATTGCGGCAAGGAGGGTGGCCTCGGTGTACAACGGGCGCGGCATGGTCTTCCTCTGCGCCAGCCCGTGCCCCGACACCGGCGCGGTGTCACCAACAGAAAAGGCTGGGCAAGCCGCATTGTCATCGGATTCATCCTCGCCACGGTCCTCCTTGCGGTCGAACACGGCACGCCAGCTAGGTATTATGACGGACGTGGACTTGGAACGGAACGGCATCCCGCAGATTTCGGCTTCTATCAGGTGTGATTCGGTGACACACGGGGGTGAGAATGCTTCGAGCATACGCCCGGCAATCATCAGATAGACGGCACGTTCGTCGCTTGAAATGCCCGAAGGTGTGACACCGGTGACAATCAGAGCGTGGTGGTCGGTCACTTTGGAGTCGTTTACACTGCGGTTGTTGAGCACCGATAGGTCAAAAGTGGCACCGTAGGTGTGGAATTCCGGCATGGTGCACACCTTTTGCAGCAGTTCCGGCACGGTTCGCATGACATCATGCGGTATGTAACGGCTTCCGGTTCGCGGATAGGATATCAGTTTCTTCTCGTAGAGCGACTGCGCCACGACCAAAGTCTTCTCTGCGGTCATGTCGTGGTGCACGTTGCAGTCCTTCTGGAGAGCCGTGAGGTCGTACAAAAGCGGTGGCTGGCGGTCGGAACGCCTGCATTCCGCCTTGGTGACACGCCCGGTGGCACCGGGGACGATACGGGAAAAGGCGGCGTCAGCCTGTGTCTTCTCTCTGAAATCATCCTTGTGGAAGAAACGGCACAGCCTGCCGTCCCTGGAGAGAGTCACATGTAGCTGCCAGTAAGGGACGGACACGAAATCACGGTTCTCACGGAAACGGGAGCAGACCATAGCAAGCGTGGGTGTCTGCACACGTCCGATGGAGCTGTTGGAAGTGCCCGACACGCAGGCGAGGGCGCGGCTGGCGTTCATTCCCACAAGCCAGTCGGCTTTCGCGCGGCAGTCTGCGGCGGCATGAAGGCTATTATACTCACGACCGTCGCGCAGGTTCGCCATGCCGGTACGGATTGCCTCGTCTGTGAGCGATGATATCCACAGCCTGCGGAAAGGCTTGGTGTAGCCGAGGTATTCATAGATATAACGGAAAATGAGTTCCCCTTCGCGTCCGGCATCGGTCGCCACGATGATGCTGTCACATCTGGAGAACACATCGTCGATGATCTTGAGCTGTTTAGTGGCGGCGATGTCAGTCACCATGCCCCGGTCGGTACGGATCTGGCGCACCACAAGTCGGAATGGGTCGGGTATCATTGGAAGGTTTTCGGGTGATGTACGGTCATAGCCGTATGCGCCCGGCATGGCGAGCGACACGAGGTGTCCGAGCGCCCATGTCACCATGTAGCCGTTGCCGGTACAGTAACCCTCTTTGCGTATGTTGGCGCCGACGACACGGGCGATGTCCTGCCCGACGCTCGGCTTTTCAGTTATGATTGCTATCATATTGGTGAAAATTTAGCCGTTCCCCGCCATAGTCAGGGAGGCAGGGAACGGCGGTTTGACATTGGGTTATATAAGAACTCTGTTATGCGGGCTTGATGCCGATAATCTCAAGGAGAGGTTCGCCGTTTTCCCTGCGTACAAGCTGCAAGGTGGCGTCAAGGACGACATCCACGCCGAGGAGCACAAGACTGAGGGATATCACACCGGTTTTTTCTCCTTGCAGGAGCGTGTCGAGTTCGCCGGCCATCTCCAGCTCGTCGCGGAGTATGCCGATGGATTCCAGTTCGCCCCAGTCCACATCTTCGGCATTGAAAGGAGTTATGTTTTCCTGATTCATTGTCATGGTCTTTTACGTTACACATTATTTTTCGTCAGCCGACGCTCTGGCCTTTCGGCTTGCGGTTCTGCTGACCTTGTCCCTGTGACTGACGCCGTTCCTGAGCCTGGGCGACCACATTGCGTTGCGAGGCGTCGCGCTTGCGGGTGGGATCCTCGTTGTAGTAGTCCAGACGGCCGGTGTTGAAGTTGGCCTTGACATATTGGGCGAATGGTTTCTTGTCAAAGCCTATCATCCCTTCGATGAGCACCGCCTTACCGTCCTGAAGCTGGGCGCGTTCGGTGGCGGTCAAAGTCTTGCCCCACAGTTCTGCGGGTATCTTGAACTGCTCTCGCTGCTCGAAGCCGTCCGGCATTCGGGAGTAGCTCAACCGTCCGGTTTCAAGGTCGGCCTTGATAAACGAGGAGAATTCCTCGCCTTTGCGGTTCACCATTTCTTTGAGGAATATTACCCGACCGGCACGCAGTTCCTCCCGTTCTTCACCGGTGAGCTTCACCCCGTTGATTTCCTTGGGGATATAGATTTCACGGTCTCCTTCGGGAGAATCCGGATTGTAGCGCGTGTATGCGGGACGCCCGCTTTGCGGGTCAAGTTTGACAAACGAAGAGAAGTATTCACCGTCCTTTCGCTTCATATCCTCCACGAAGATAGCTTTGCCGAGATTCAGATCCTCAACCTGCTGCTTGGTGAGTTTCACTCCGCCGAGTTCCTGACGGTTGAACACCCTGTCGTTCTCGAAGATGTATTCGATGCCGCGACGTTCGGCGCTTATCTGTACCTTGGCGTCGAAATCGTTGCCCGCCTGCGACTTCATGCCTTCGAGGAATATGGCCTTCCCTTCCTTGAGATCGTTCTTTTCCTGCTCGGTGAGCTTGACACCCTTGATTTCATCGGGGATGAATACGTTCTCGGCCTTCATCGCCACAACCTCGTTGGTGAGTTTGTCGATGCTGATGAATGTGGGGACAATCTCACCGCTGCGGGATTTGAGGTCCACAACGCGCCCCATGTTGCCGGTTTCAAGCAGGTTCTTCTTGTCCTCGTCGGAGAAGATATGCCCGAAATACGGGCGATCGAGATCCGGTTTCTGACGCATCCCGTGGATGGCGAGCACCACGGGGCCGTTAGGCGACTGCTGGAACGACAGGCGTGCGTCCGTGCGGAGCACGGCTGAGCCGAAGTTCATGGTTATAGGCACCATCTGGTTGGTCTTGTAGCCACGAAGCATCTGGTCGAGCAGTCCGCGCTCGGCGAGATAGTCGCGCGAGATACCGAATAATTTGAGCTGTTCCCAGTCGATCATTGACTCGTTGTAACGCGGGGCGCGCTGTTCCGGCTGTTGTCCGGCGGCTGCGGCCTGCTGTGCGTGTACCTCGCGGGGTGACATCCGCACTTCTTCCTGGTCTTTTTGTTTCTTTGCCATTTCTTCTACATTTTGATTATTGGTGTTTTCTTGTTGTTTCCCCTTCGGGATAATCTCGTATTTTTTGAGGAATTCCTCCACCGCGTCGGTTTTCTTCCCTGCTGCGATATCCTCTATCGCCTGTCTTACATCGGGGTCGTCAAGGTGCTTGTCCTTTACCGACAGGATGCCGAAGCGTGTGGGGTCTTTGAGCTGGCTCCAGAAATTCTTGAGGAAATTCTCGAACATGTCCGCATAGCGGTCGATTTTCAGGAACGAGTTTCGGTGTTTCGTGTCTGCCGGGACAGCTTCATGTCGCCCGTCCTTGTCAAGTTTTGACACCGCCTGCAATATCAGCTCCATCTTGTCAAGGATGAACACGATGTCGCTCATCTGCTCGTTCTCGGTGATTTTTGGTGTCGGCGGCTCCGGTTGCGCCCTTGCTGATTTTTTTGCCATACATTGAAGTATTTAGAGTGAATAAATAAATGTTTCCACTGCAAATATAGGCTCTAAAATCATACAAAATACTGATTTGCAAACGCTTGACAATACGTTACACCGAATGTCATCACGTTGCACCGCAGGGTGTCACGCAAAGGTCGGAATGAACCGATTACGGAACGAAAAAGACAGGTACGGAGGGAAACGGAAAGGAGAACAGGCGGGACGGAGAAAACGACCGTAATATGCAGAATTGAGAGGCGGAGCTGCTTTTGTCCCCGCTTATATCCGTCAGTAAAAAACAGGCGGCAGGATTATGTGTGTTCTTGTAATATTATATCGGCTGTGGCACCGTCAATATTCCATAATGCCGGCGCCACAGTTTCTCAGTTGACCGTTTTATGCGTCATCGGTCGGCATCGCTTGCTAAGTCCCGACCGACACTACAACTCGGAGGGGCGAAACCGGAACGTTTTTTCCAAGAAAAATTACCGCAGGGAATTTTTTGCAGGAAAACCCGAAGGGCCTGAACGCGAGGATTTCGGTCTCCGAGTTACCTTGATAAAGGGACTTAGCCGGCGCTGCCGACCATGCTGTTATTTTATTCATTAATGGCAAATTACAGCGTATTGAACGCATAATAATATTTGAATGTGGTAGGCTATGAAAAAACTCATTCATCGTTAATCACTATTAAATCAGATAATTTCTCAAAAGCAACATTAAAAGAATAGCCCATATATGAATTTATTTAAGTGATAATTAGGATATAACGAATTTAATGGCTAACTTTGTCCTCGAAATTCATTTCACAAAATTGCAATTTTCGCAAAAATATTAAATGACATGGTTATACCTCGTGACAGATACTTAGAGTTGCTTGTGTCCCGTAAGCATAACGGGTTGATAAAGATCATTACCGGCATGAGGCGATGCGGCAAATCTTTTCTTCTCTTCAAATTATTCAAGGAGCATCTTATAGCAGAAGGTGTCCCTGAATCACATATTATCCGTATTGAACTTGATGACCGACGGAACAAATCATTGCGAGATCCTGATGTATGTCTGGAATATGTGACAAGCCTGCTAAAAGATGAAAGAAAGTATTACCTACTTATAGACGAGGTACAGTTTATGGCGGAATTCGAGGATGTGCTCAATAGCTTTCTTCACATAGATAACCTTGACACTTATGTCACGGGCAGTAATTCCAAGTTCCTGTCCACAGACATAATTACAGAGTTCAGAGGGCGCGGAGATGAAATACACGTACGTCCGTTAAGTTTTGCGGAATACTGCGCCGTATATCCGGATATGGCGTGGGATGACGCATGGAACATCTACCACACATACGGAGGTCTGCCTTATGCGGTATTATTGGATAAAGCGGAAGATAAGGCGCAGTATCTTAAACGGTTGTTCCGGGAGGTTTACCTTAAAGATATTGTGGAGCGCAATAAAGTCCAGAACAATATCCAGATAGGTATTCTTTTGGATATAATATCATCGAGTATCGGCTCCCTGACAAATCCACGAAAACTGGAAAATACATTCAAAAGCGACGGTAACATGAGCATATCGGCAGCAACCATAAAACAGTATCTTGACTATTTCATTGATGCTTTCATGGTGGAAAAGGCGGAGAGATATGATATCAAAGGGAAAAAATACATATCCACTCCTCAAAAATATTATTTCTCTGATCTGGGTTTGCGCAATGCAAGGCTGAATTTCCGCCAGCAGGAGGAAACGCACATAATGGAAAATGTCATTTATAATGAATTACGTATGCGAGGTTATTCAGTTGATGTGGGCGTTATTGAGATTAATGAGCGAACATCAGAAGGCACCTATGCGCGTAAACAGATAGAAATAGATTTTGTTGCAAACAAGGGAAGCCAGAGGTATTATATTCAATCTGCGTTTGCTCTTCCTTCTTTGGAAAAAGTAGCCCAGGAAGAGCGTCCCTTAAAAAATGTCCCTGATTCCTTTAAGAAAATCATAGTGGTCAAGGACAACATTATGTTACGCCGTGATGATAATGGTATAACCACAATGGGATTAAAGCAATTTCTGCTTGATCCGCATAGTCTGGAATTATGACTTAGTACAGCGATTATCTAACGTGTTCGTTCGTAACACTATAACAGCGGAACCTGCTTCAATGTAGATTCCGCTGTTATAGTGAGTTTTAATTGTATAAACTCATTTGGGATTTTTCGGTATCTTCAAGTTGTCACAGGTATCTTTCAAAGCTACCCAATAGCCACCATATTCGGTATGATCCTCGTGCATACTTTCCGCTATCCGATCAAGTTCCTCGTCGCTAACAGCATCGGCGTCATATCCTACGGATACAATGTCCTCTCGTGACACGGTTGAGACAATGGCATAGCCGTCATTGTGTGACAGTGCCAGTTTTATTTTATCAAGGAGCTTTTCAGACAGCCCATTATCCGGATGCGAGCGTATATACTCCGCACATTCTTTCAGTAACTTTATCATAAGCATTTATTATTTGAAAGACATTCTTCTTCTGCCCATTTGCCGAATCTGTAGCATCCGACCAGTATGAAATCCTCACAGCCATATTCTGCCAGAGATTTGAAATCGGAAAGGCAGTCGCAGTAATAGAATATGCTCTCTTCCATTGCTGCGGATTTGTCATCCACTTTCAATGATATTTTTATATCATGCTCATTACCGTCATCCTTGTACACTATCCGGCAGTTGGCATAATCCGGCTCTGTGTCCGAATAAGACTTGAATTCCTGATACAATCTGTCGATATCCATTTTGACTTCATCGGGATCGGTCAGTTCCGGATATGTACCGCAATCCTCGCACTGTCCGTACAGGAAAGACTCATCCGTATAACGCTTGAACACATTCCCGTTGGGATTTACTATCGCTTCACAAGCGACATTGGTGCTTCCGCACCTTGTACATATAACACTCATATATCTTCTATTTAGTTGATTATAAATCCTTATCGGGCACAGCAGCCTGTGTCCTATTCTTGCCGCCATGACAGCCACACGCCGGACAGTGCAAGGCTTTCGGGAAAATACCGCAAGCCCCACGGGGCGCGGAAGATTTTTCCACGAAACCCGCAGGGCCCGGCCTTGCATCCGTCCCAAAGGCGTGTGGCTACCTTTGCGGATAGAATAGACACCGGCTTTATTTCTCCCCGGCCTCTCTGTTATCCTCCGGCGGGAGCAGATGCTGTAATTCCGGGTCGTTCTTGATGCGCTCCATCTCGTCGGCGATTATCTGCTCTACATCATTCTTTATCTGAGAATAGTTTCTTTCAATCTGTTCCTGCATGATGTCGTTGCCATCCTCGTCCAGAAAATCATTGATTACAGGTATTTTCTTGTAGGCTTTCGTCTCAGCCGCCACTTTCGCGCTGTCAACAATGATGCGTGAATGGAAAATCTTCTGGTCTATCTCCTCGCCGAAGTTGTCGGCAACGCTGCCTACGAACGTTCCCTGCGACAGATTGGCTATCTTGGATGCCGGGATAAGGAAATCAAGCTGGGTGTTTATCGAAGTGGAAGTATCTTGTCGGTTGATGGATACCGACTGGCGCTGCTGGAGTATCTTTCCGAAGCGTTCCGACAGGTTCTTTGCCGTCTCGCCGACGACCTGCCCGCTGAAAATGTTGCCGACAGTGTTCTGGATAACCTTCGCCTCCTTGTCACCGTAGTCGCGCGCAAGCTGGGAGAAGTCCTGAAAGCCGAGACATACCGCAACCTTGTTGGAACGTGCCGTGGCGATGAGATTGTCGATGCCGCGAAAATATATGGTCGGCAGCTCGTCAATGATGATTGAACTCTTGAGCTGTCCTTTCTTGTTTATCAGCTTTACTATGCGGCTGTTATATAGTCCGAGGGCGGCCGAATATATGTTTTGCCTATCCGGATTATTGCCTACACAAAGGATTTTGGGAGCCTGCGGATTGTTCAGGTCGAGCGTGAAATCATCGCCGGTCATTACCCAGTACAGTTGAGGTGAAATCATTCTGGACAGTGGGATTTTCGCGGAAGCTATCTGGCCCTGGAGTTGGTCCTGGGCGCCCCCTTTCCAAGCGTCCATAAATGGAGACAGGTAGTTTTCAAGCGATGGATATGAAGTGAGAATGGTGAAAATGTCGGCATACGGCTTGTTGAGGAATTCTATGGCATGGGGGAAGGTGCAGTAACGCCCTTCCTTATATATACGGAGGTACCATATTATCGCGGCGAGCAGGATAATCGGTGACTCAACGAAGAAATCTCCCTGTTTCTGTATCCATGTCTTGTTCAGATTCAGGAGTATTGTGTATGCCGATTCGTATGCGTCGCTGATATCCGCCATGAACTGCGGATTGATGGGGTTGCACCTGTGCGAGCGGCGAGGATCGTCGAAATTTATCACATAGAACTCCGGCTTCACCTTGTACTTGTCAAGATTCCTGAGCAGTTCGTTGTAGGCGATGATGGATAGGTCATCGAACTTGTAGTCGTATAGGTATAGCGCGAACCCTTTGGAAATCTGCTGTTTGATATAGTTGTTCACCACAGCGTAGCTTTTCCCGGAACCCGGTGTACCGAGGACTATCGACGCACGGAACGGATTGACCACGTTTATCCATCCGTCCCATTCGCGTCCTTGATACACGAACTTGGTCGGCAGGTTCACCGAATACTCATTCTCCATGAGGCGTGTCTCCTGCATGAAGCTCTCGTTGGCCGTGTTGAACACATCGTCCATGAGGTTGTGGCGGAACATGCGGCTCGTCCATATTCCGGCCATGAGCAGCAGTATATATCCGGCCGTGAGTGTTGCGGTGTATAACGCCGCATTCACCATCGGAGACAATGGCAAGGAAAGCATCCACCAGTTCATGAAGAAAAGCACGAGTCCCGATATGTAGGCTCCGTAGATTTTCTCCCATGTCATCTTCTGATTTTTGACACCCTTGGTACCGAGGCATGACAGGGCGAGGAATATCAGTGCGAACATCTTGGTGATAAGAAGGTTCTTGAAAAGTCCCGCAGTCCGCTGGAAGTTCAGCAGTATGCGGTCCACGACACCGATGTTCACACCGAGGTCGGTTATAGCCTGGTAGCAGTACCAGTAAACGTGTATCACTACGAATATTATGGAGATGGCGCGCATGAATTCCATGACTTTTGCCAGTCCCCGGAGGTCATCTTCCTGTTGCATATGGGATAATTTTTAATGGGTTTATAATATTGGTTGTCATTGCAGGCCGCGATAACGGCGTTTCTTCTTTTTCTTTCGGAGCAGACGGTTCGCCAGAGCCTCCTCCTGCGGATCGGGGCCATTGGTGTCGAGAGACAGTATTCCGAAAGCCTGCTGTATCGCTTCGCCCATGTCGGTGACAGCATTGGAATGTGTGCCAATACGCAGGTCGTTGTTAAGTCCGTCAAGTCCCGGAATATCTGTATTGGAATTGAAAAGATTCTCGAAAACGTTTGCCGAGAACTCCTTGCCGAGCCGGGAGCCGTTATACACCTCTTTATTGCGGTGGTCAATGAAAGTGGCGCCGTAGATGCGCCCGTCATCGTTCTCACGGAACACCACGTCTATGCCGCGCAAGGCCAGTATAGACACGAAAGTGTCACGGTCGCCACGGCAACCGTGCTTGGCAAAGGTGACATCATTCGCAATCTTAGGCTGCCATTTCTTCGCCTTGTAGTCACGCGCGTTGTAGCCGATACGTTTCTGTATCCCCTCATACCCGAACCTTTTGCCAATAAGCGATGACTTGACAGGTGTGCTGACCGGACGACCCGAATCATCGGTAATCGCATAGACGATACCGTTGTAGGGAGCTCCGTCATGTTCGCCTTTCACCTGTTTCGCCTCGATGTTGAAGCATGACAGCAACGCGCTGTATTCTCCGAACGACTGGAATCGGTATGATGAAAACACGCTCTTGAGTATGTTGCCGATCTGACGCTTCACACCACCGTCACGGTAATCGGCCTTTTTCAGATATGGTTCCAGCAGCTCGCGGCGTTTGTCAGCCACCTGCTGCAAACCGAATTTCCGTTCCAGCTCGCGGCAGGCGCGCATGGAGCGGTTCCACTCGTATGAGTCGTCGATCTTCTCTCCGCGCTCGTTCACGCAGGTTGACACTATATGTATGTGGCGGCGCTCTATGTCTTCGTGAAGGAACACTATGTATGGCTGGGAACCATAGCCCATCTTGCGCATATACTCGTCGGCAAGCATTGCCAACTGCTTTTCCGAGAGATTGTCATCAAGCGACGGATTGAGAGATATATGCAGTATAGGCTTGTCCGTGTTCTTGTTTGCCAAAAGGTATTTCCGGAAGCCGTAGATGGCATTCTGCATATTCATATCGGGGCAGTTGGCCGAATCAGTAATCATTCCATTCCCCGATATTATACGCGCGGTCCTGTCATCCACCTTCTGCCAGTTATAGGCGAGTGCCCCGTAGAGCGAAACGCCCCGGTTGATTTTCGCCACCATGTTAGTCCGGGAGATGGGTGTCAAGATACTTCTCCTTGTACTCGTTGATGAGAGCCACTATCTGGCGGCTCACTATCACAAGTTCGACGGTCTCCTTCTCCAATTTGCGGAGCAGCACGAAGGCCCTCTTGTCCCCGAAATTGGTCTTTACGGCTTTTACCACTTGGTTGTAGTTGTTGCCAATCGCCTGGAACTGGTGATAAAAATTGGTGAGCCGGATGTAGAAATCCGTCGTCGCAGGATCTATCCTGATTATTTTAATAGTCCTATTCAGCAACACGGATTTGATGAATTTGGAGTGATGCACCGCCTCTGATTTCTGAAACATCAGTTTGAACTGACGGTTCTCATCCTCGTCCATACGGACAACATAACGGTATTTTTCGGGTTTGGCCTTAGGTTTTCGCCCGACTTTTCTTCGTTGTGGGTTCTCTTTTTTCATACGGTTCAATACATTTTTCAGTTACTGATAATCCGGCACGGATTTCCGACTTTGGAGGAAATCCCCTCCCGAGCCGTCAGGCGAGTGGCAAGTTGTTTCAAGGCACGAAATTTATTTCGTGTGCCGAGAAACACAACTTGCTATGTTCGCTTGAACATGAATTTTCCTTCGTCAAATTGTTTCCGGGCCTCTTGCCTGACATTAGTTGGGATTTCCACCGATTGCATCGGTCCGTTTCCTTGTCGGTGGCAAAGTTACAGGCATTTATCCGGTTGTAAAATAGAGTGTTATATGCAACGTGATGACATGCGGTGACACGTAATGTCAGGGCCTTGACAAGATGGTTGAAAGTCGAAAAAATCTCCTTTTATTTGCAGTGTGATTGAGATCCGCAAGTCAGTAGTGACCGATTGAAAGATTGAGAGACATCTTGACTGAGTGAGGTCAATCAGGCACGAGTGACAGAGTGACTGCACTTAAAGAATCAGTAAATCACGAATGAGTGAATGCCCGAACTCATGTATGTATGAATGACTGACAGAGGTCATGAATGAGCGTACACATTCAGTCATACGGACATGCACTCATGCAGGAATGAATTCAGCATCATATAACATAAAAAACGTAGACATGAAAAAAGAACCATTATTCGTTGCCATCAGCAACCAGAAAGGCGGGGTCGGCAAATCCGCCATCACAATCATGCTGGCCGGGTATTTCCACTACCTGAAAGGTCTTAATGTAGCCGTTGTTGACTGTGACTTTCCACAGTTCAGCCTTATCCGTATGAAAGAGCGCGATATGCGCACAGTGGAGAACAGCGAGTATTTCCGCCAGCTTTTGGTGAACCAGTGGAACCGTATCCATAAAAAAGCCTACGCCATCGTGGGGGCGCAGGCGGAAAATGCGAGGGAAGCGACAGACCAGCTAAGGAAAGACGGTGAATACGACCTCATTCTTGTCGATCTGCCCGGCACCGTGAATTCAGCAGGTGTCATCCGTACCATAATCAACATGGACTATGTGATAACCCCGATTATCGCAGACCGCATCGTTATGCACAGCAGCCTCTCATTCTCAACCACCGTGTTGGAATATGTGCGGGAACACCCGGACATTCCGTTAAAGGACATTCTTTTCTTCTGGAACAAAAAAGATGCCCGCGCATCCACGGAGGTGTTCGACGCATATAACAGCATCATGAAGGATCTCGGACTCACCCTGCTGGATGCGGTCATACCGGACACCAACCGTTATGACAAGGAACTGTCAACACAATCTAAAAACTACTTCCGATGCACACTTTTCCCGCCTCCGGCCAAACTGATGAAAGGCAGCGGATTGTCCGAACTTGCGGAAGAACTGATTGTCAAACTTAAATTGGACGGACATGGAGAGAAATAGAAATAAAGTGGAAGTCAATGAGGACATGATAAAAGATATCATGGCAGGCGATATCCCGGTATTCGGCAAGGGCAAGCAGACTAAATCAGTCGCAGACCGGACTACGAGTGACCCGGCTGAACCAGACACAAAGACAAAGGCAGAACCTGTACCCGGTGAAAAAACACCTTCACGTCCTAAAAAACGTAAGGATGAGAGTAACGACTACCGCGCACTGTATCTATCACCGGGGAATGTGACACATCGCCAACAGACTTATATCAGTCAGGCGAACTACCAGTTCCTTAAGCGTTTCCTTCCGATTGTTGCACCGGAGGTAAGCATATCCCGATACGTGGACAACATTTTGTCCCTTCATCTTGAACAATACAAGGAGGAGATTGACCGGATTTACAATAACGAGATTACCAACCCATTATACGACAACTGATATGAAAACAGAACCAAAGGCAACCAGGCAGAAAACAAAGAAGATAAAAACTCATCCGACTACCGCGAAGTATTCCTGACCAACACGCAGGCTTCCAACCGCTCCCATGTCTACATCGACAGGGAGATTGTGGACTGCATCAAGCGCTATCTACCTATAATAGCCCCCGGTGTCAGCGTGTCCGGGTATCTCAGCAACATATTCAAGGATCATATCCAGTGTCACTGGAATAAAATCCATGAACTGTATATCAACGAATCAGTAAAACCCCTAAAACGAATGTAAGTATGGAAAAGCCAATCAAAAAAGCCGGTATTAATGAATCGCAGCCACGCGAAATATCCAATATGGATAGAACTATGAGAAAAAATCGTTATGATGGAGCAAGCTATAGACGCAAGTTCCTGAAGAACAATCCACAGGGACGACGTGTGCAGGTATATATTGACCGTAGCCTGCATAAGCAGATCAAGCGTTTTCTTCCGGCGGTAGCGCCGGATGTCAGCCTGTCGAGCTATATAACCAATATAGTGGAAGAGCATTTCGAGCGATATATCGACGAGATAAACAGAAGGTACGAGAAAAGTTTCTCGCCAATCAAACTAAACGCCAAATGATATGATGACCAAAATCTATCTGACCGTCAAAATTGTATGTGCGCTCTATATCCTATACCGGCTCTGGTTCTTCCTGTTCCGCCGTAAGGCAGAAGGTCTATGGGACCGGCTATACCGTTGGGCGCGCATGATCCGCATAATGATGTGGCGATGGCACAAAAGACGGATGGCCTCCAAAGCCGAACGAGAAAAACGCCTCACTGTCCGTAACCAAAAGAAGAAAAAGGAAGCAGCGGCTGTTGCCCCCTCTACACATTGTGAGGTGATTGGCAAGACCAAGAGTGTATATATCCCGGATCCCAAGAAAGCAAAAGAACCGGTCAGAAGCGAGCCGCTGCCAGAATCTGATTTCATCGGCGAGGACGATGATATTTCAGCCGATGATGTGGATGACATTCTGGAGCCTATGGATGATAGGGATTTGCAGGAACTTATGGAACCGGGCTTATCCGAGGCCGACCCAGACTTCTCCCAGGCCATGACATACGACGACATTAACAATATGGTCGCGGTGGCTACGGGTGCAAATAAGGATGAAACCGATACTATCCGTGCAGTCGAGACTCTGTATTCCATCCGTCAGTCTGACATCTACGAGTTTATTCTCAGCGAATCTGACAATAAGGATAGGATTGAGAGGCTTATGAACGAGCGTTTTGATGAAAAAGCCGCCCCGAATAAGCATTCTGAACGACTTGAAGCACAAACATCCGGCTTTGATTGGAGCCAATATGTATAAGCACTATAATCAAAAAAGGGAATGAGCTGCAATGTGCAGTCCATTCCCTTTTTGATTTATGGTATTTACCGGCTCTATCAGAATTCAAAGTCATCTATATCCTGATTATCCTGCATATCCTGTTTATTCCTGTTTCTGCGGTTAAGGTATAGCCAATCATCATCAAAAATATTGAACATCCCGTATGGATAGCGGGATTCATATTTCGGTTTTTCGTAGCGATGTTCGCTTACCTGTTTGTGGGTACGTATGATATGACATACGAAACGGTAGCATTTCGTCAGGTCGCTAAGTATCGTGTTCTCGGTATCAGTATGCGGATTATAGTATCCGCATGAGAGATTTATACAAGATACTGGCAGTCCCTGTGTCTTGAGCTTATATACATCCGTCAACATTCCGGAACATTCCCTATATCCGTATTTCTCCGGTTCAACCGCTCTAATGAAATCATCGGAGCAGAGCGGCGTACCGTTTATCCGTGTCACCATATCGCTGTTCCCTCTGCGGTCACACTGTATCACGAAACGGCAGTCATTGAAGAAATCCATATCCGCACGACCGCTTCCGACACAGCCCGTTTCCTCACCGACGAAGAAAACACATTTCATATTCTTGAAACGCTCAAGCATTTTGAAACATATCCAGATTCCGTTCTTGTCATCGGCACCGATGCCTGTCTGACGCTTCTTTCGCATATCATAGCCTATCACCATTTCATCGGCCACGACATACGCGCCATAGTTGCCGGTCTTGTTACGGTGCACCTCGTCGATGTGTGCCACTACGCAGGGATAGGTGTCGGCATTGCCCTTGACGGCATAGATATTGCCGACCTTGTCTTTCCGGTAGGCGACGCCCATCTTTTTAAGCTCCGCCATTATGTATTTCGCCATAAGCTTTTCCTTGCCCGACGGTGACGCGATATTATACAGTTCTATCAGTTTTTCCATATCATCCTCCATTACCGGTCGTTATTGAACAGTCTCTCGATTTGCAGATAGCGTTTCAGCTGAGGTATAGGTTTCCCCCTTTTGAACAGTGAGGAGGGATACTGTTCCCCCTTATAGGGAACCGGATGCCCGTTCAACACCCTCCCGAATATTGTTTCAGTATATATTTCCGACATGCACTGTCCACAGAATTTGTTATAAGAATCGTTATGAACCCGATTGCAACGCGGACACACATAGGCGGTCCGCGTCGCATATCCGCTCGTTGACTGGCAATCGGCAATCTGGTTGCCGATGTAATAATTGCTGAGTTCAAGACACTCCCCGTTCACAGTCAGATTGATGAAAGTGTCAAGATAGGGAACCCCTCTTTTGTGCCACTGACCTACCGGCACGTCAAGCACAAGGTCGGCGGAGGTCTCGCCATCTTCTTCCAGTTCCGCTATGGGGTTCAGGGCAACGACCTCCCGTTGATGTGAGAAATCGTTGTACTTCTTGCGGAATATTATCCCTGCTTTCTTTGCCGCATCCCTCATCATGTCGATGACGAATGTATGGGATGTGTATATACGGTCCATGAGTGACACATCCACATCCGCCTCATATTCACGATGCCATCTGAGCCCTTCCCATATAATTGCGCGCCCGAGGATATTTGAATCCTTGTCCTTGGCAACAAGGATTTTGGCTCCTGCGAAGTTACGGTAGAAATCGGCGGCATTACGGGCTTTCTCCTCAGTACGCATACATGAACTGTGGAGAGTGGATACATCGTTGTCGGTGGTTATGGTGTAGTTGTCCTCGCAGTACGCCTCGTAAAAGTCCTTCATGCCCGAATAGATCCTTATCGTCACACGGCTGTCGAGCGTGATGGTGCTGATAAAGTATTTTATCTCCTCGGAGTCATATTCGGGAAGGTTTCTGAACAGCCCCACAAATGTCGAGGGGTCGATGTCCGTGCGGTTTTCTTTGAACCACGGAGCGCTCGGATTTCCCTTGTCGGGGAAGTTCTCATGTTCAAGGTTCTTGGCGCAGGCCGTGAACATGATGCGTATCTTGTGGTACGAATCATGGTTCACCTTGATGCGCTTGGTCGTGAAATAGTTGTATGTGCCTCTGATGATTTCCGAGGCGTCGCGGTTCTTTCCCAGTTCGGACAATATATCCTCCGCCACCACGCTTCCGTTGGCCGCCGCATTTTGCAGGCGTGACTTCATTTCGGGACTGATGCTGATTTTCATATATTCAGAATTTTTAATTAGACATAGACCGGCTCTCGGAGCCAGTGTTCCGGTTTTCTTACGGCCATTACAGCCGTGGACCGGATTGTGCAAGGCTTTTTGGAAAAATACCGGAGCGCAGCGAGGATGATTTTTCCAAAAACCGCAAGGCCCGGCCTTGCTCAATCCACAGGGGACACGGCTAATTTTGCCGTCAAGAAAATCGGAATCATGGCACACATCTTTTAGCCTTTATCTTTTCTCTGTCATCCATGCTTTTTATATCTCTTCCGCACCCCGCAACAGTGTCGGCGATGCAACGTGATGACATCCGGCGACACACATCGTCCGACTTGTAAATCAAAGGATTAAGCGCTATATATTTGTGGTCGAAATCATTTTTTGTCTCACTTTTAAATGTTTCGACACATGAAAAAAAGAATCATTTCCGCAGCGGTGGCACTCCTCGCCACGGCAGGGGCATACGCCCAGGGTAACGGTATCGGCGGCATCACGGAAGCCACCAACATGGTGACATCCTACTTCGATCCCGCGACCAAGCTCATCTACGCCATCGGAGCCGTTGTCGGCCTTATCGGAGGCGTGAAGGTCTATTCAAAGTTCTCTTCGGGAGATCCGGACACCTCCAAGACCGCCGCCTCCTGGTTCGGTGCCTGCATCTTCCTGATAGTGGCGGCCACCATTCTCCGTTCATTCTTCCTCTGATCATGGCGGAATACCAGGTAAACAAGGGGATAGGACGCAGCCCGGAATTCAAGGGCCTCAAAAGCCAGTACCTGTTCATCTTCGCCGGCGGACTGCTCGCGCTGTTCGTGATTTTCGTGGTGATGTACATGGCCGGAATATACCAGTGGGTGTGCATAGGGTTCGGAACGGTATCGGCCTCGGCTCTTGTCTGGGGCACGTTCCGGCTCAACGCCCGCTACGGCGAGTTCGGACTCATGAAATTGCAGGCATCGCGCAACCGTCCCCGCCACATCATCAGCCGCAGGAGTTTCCACCGGCTGTTTTCAACAACCTCAAAAAACGAAGCGTATGAGAAACGTAGTGAAAGCCGCCACACTTGAGAGCAAGTTTCCATTGCTCTCTGTGGAGAAGGGCTGCATCATCAGCAAGGACGCGGACATCACCGTGGCATACCGTGTGGAGCTGCCGGAGCTGTTCACGCTCACGCAGGCCGAGTACGAGGCGGTACATTCCGCATGGGCCAAGGCGGTGAAGGTGCTGCCGGCATACAGCATCGTGCACAAGCAGGATTTCTTCATTGAGGAGAGCTATAAGCCCGACATCTGCCGTGACGACCTGAGTTTCCTCAGCCGTTCCTTCGAGCGGCATTTCAACGAGCGTCCGTACCTGCGCCACGACTGCTACCTGTTCCTCACCAAGACCACAAAGGAGCGGAGCCGCACGATGAGCAACTTCAACGCACTCACGCGGGGATTCATTATCCCCAAGGAGATGCAGGACCGGGAGACTGCGACACGTTTCCTCGAAGCCTGCTCACAGTTCGAGCGCATAATCAACGACAGCGGCTTTGTCAGGATAAGCCGCCTGTCCGATGCCGACATCACCGGAACGGATAAATGCGCGGGAATCATCGAGAAGTATTTCTCGCTCTCGCAGGAGGACACCACCTGTCTGCAAGACATCACCCTTGAACCGGGCGAGATGCGCATAGGCGACAACTTCCTGTGCCTGCACACGCTGTCGGACCCGGAGGATCTGCCATCAAGCGTCGCAACGGATTCTCGCTACGAGCGTCTCTCCACCGACCGCAGCGACTGCCGCCTGTCGTTCGCCGCACCCATAGGTGTACTGCTGACCTGCAACCATATTGTGAACCAGTACCTGTTCATCGACGACTCTGCCGAGAATCTGCGCAAGTTCGAGCAGACCGCCCGCAACATGCACTCGCTGTCGCGTTACAGCCGCTCCAACCAGATAAACCGTGAATGGATAGAGGAATATCTGAACGAGGCCCACAGCAAGGGGCTAACCTCGATACGGGCGCACTGCAATGTGATGGCATGGAGCGACGACCGCGAGAAGCTGAAACGTGTCAAGAACGACGTGGGGAGCCAGCTGGCGCTCATGGAGGCGAAGCCGCGCCACAACACAGTTGACCTCCCCACGCTGTTCTGGGCGGCGATACCAGGCAACGCCGGCGACTTTCCGGCGGAAGAGAGTTTCTACACCTTCATCGAACAGGCGTTATGCCTGTTCGTGGAGGAGACCTCCGGCAAGGACTCGCTTTCCCCGTTCGGTATGCGCATGGTTGACCGCCTGACAGGGAAACCTGTCCATCTGGATATTTCCGACCTGCCGATGAAGACCGGCGTGATAACCAACCGCAACAAATTTATCCTCGGTCCTTCCGGTTCGGGCAAATCGTTCTTCACCAACCACATGGTCAGGCAGTATTACGAGCAGGGAACCCATGTGCTACTTGTGGATACCGGCAATTCATATCAGGGACTTTGCAACCTTATCAACGCGAGGACGCACGGTGAGGACGGCATCTATTTCACATACGAGGAGGATAACCCCATAGCGTTCAATCCATTCTTCGTTGAAGACGGGGTGTTTGACATCGAGAAGAAAGAGTCAATCAAGACGCTTATCCTCACCCTGTGGAAACGTGATGACGAGCCGCCAACCCGTGCCGAGGAAGTGGCATTGTCTAACGCAGTCAATCTCTTTCTGGAGAAAATACGCGCCGACAGGTCGGTGGTGCCTTCGTTCAACACATTCTATGAGTTCATCCGTGACGAGTATCTGGAGATACTGAAGTTGAAGCGCACTCGCGAGAAGGATTTCGACGTGTTCAATTTCCTTAACGTGCTTGAACCGTACTACCGTGGCGGCGAATATGACTTCCTGCTCAATTCCGACCGGCAGCTGGATCTGCTGAACAAGCGCTTCATTGTCTTCGAGCTGGACAACATCAAGGACAACAAGGTATTGTTTCCAATAGTCACCATAATTATTATGGAAACTTTCATCAACAAGATGAGGAAGCTCAAAGGTATCCGAAAGATGATACTTCTGGAAGAGGCTTGGCTGCGACATGTAAGTCTTGTATATGATTGTTTAACATTCCATTCCACGCGCT
>ENA-UOJR01000376-UOJR01000376.1-human-gut-metagenome-genome-assembly--contig:-C115P-NODE-376-length-63847-cov-6.934522_pt1 | contig 63847 bp, 46 predicted proteins | sample MGYA00242354_ERZ723901 | MGnify/ENA metagenome assembly ERZ723901
CCCCACGCCCCCGCCGTTCCTTTCTCCATGCCTTCATACATGGCTGTCCGGCATCCATGCGGAAACGTCCCATCAATGCAAAACCATCAAAAAATCCGTCAAATTCATCCATCCCGCTACGGGAACAGACTTCAAGTGCAACATAAAAATCCGAGGGGGTCCGGGGGGAATCATTCCCCCCGGCGGAGCCTGAGGCAGAGCCTCAGCGGGTGCGGGCAGAGCCCGCATCATCTCCCTCCCCTCGCTTACTGTCCGCTATGCGCCGACGTGCTCGGCGTACTTGTCCGGATCGTCCGTGATGACATAGATCACGCGCACATCATCAGGATCGACGGCATGGGCCTTGGGGAACTCCTTCTTCAGCTCCTCCACGCGCTTGTGAGCGAGTTCGAGCATGGCGGCGCGTTCCCCGAAGCGCATGGCTCCGGTGGGACAGGACTGCACGCACGCGGGAATGCCGCCCGCGCTGATCCTGTCGATGCACATGGTACACTTCACGATGGCCCCGGTCTTTTCGTTCTTGCGGGGGATGCGGTACGGACAGGCGTCGAGAAGCACGTCGAAATCGTTCTCGGCGGTCTTTTCCGTATACACCACCGCGCCGGTGGCCTCGTCGTGAATCATGGTCCCCTCATCGGCGGCGAGCACGCACGGCGGGTTCACGCAGTGGCGGCACATGTCGGTGAAGAAGTTCCAGTAGGGTTTGCCGTTTTCATGCCGCCCTTCGCGGAACCGGACGATCTTGTAGGTATCGCCGTTCATATCGGGCGGGTTCTGGTAGGAACCGGTCTGCACGGTATCGGTGGCGGGCAGCTCGTTCCACTGCTTGCAGGCCACCTGACAGCCGCGGCACCCGGTACAGCGGGATACGTCAACGAGAATAGTCTTTCCGTCGGACATGGCCTTCCCTCCTAAGCCTTGATTTTGTCGATGTTGACCATGAACGCCTTGTATTCGGGCGTCATGCTGTTCGCGTCACCGACCATGGGACTGAGCAGGTTTGCCGTGTCGCCGCATTCCTTGGGCTGCAGCCAGCCGTAGTTGAAGGTCATGCCCACCTGATGCACGGTTTTGCCTCCGCATTTGAAGGGCGTGAGGCGCACCGTGACCATCGCTACGGCGTCGACCGTGCCGCGCGCCGAGGAGATGCGGACCTTTTCCCCGTTGGCAATGCCCTTTTCCTTCGCCAGCTCCTCGCTGATCTCCACATACGCCTGCGGCTGCGCTTCGACGAGCCACGGCTGCCAGCGGGTGAACGCGCCCGTGCACCAGTGTTCGGTGCAGGAGTACGTGGTCATCACCAGCGGGAAGTCGGGCGATGCGTTGGCGATCGGGTTCATGTCCTTGCCGAAGCTATGGAGGGCCGGGTTGACCCGCTGGGCGGACATGATGTTCTTCTTGAAGGGGCTTTCCATCGGCTCGTAATGTTCCGGGAACGGGCCTTCGGCCAGTCCGGGGCCGTACAGGGCGCCGAGGCCCTCCGGCTGCATGATGAACGGCAGCTTGCCGCCCTGCATGGCCAGCGGCGGGGCCGGACCGTCCGGCACGTCGCCGATCCATTGCCCGTCCTTCCACTGCACCAGCGCCTTTTTCGGATTCCACGGCTTGCCCTGCGGGTCCACGGAAGCGCGGTTGTAGATGACGCGGCGGTTGACCGGCCACGAGTAGGACCATTCGGGATAGAGGCCGAGCCCGGTGGGGTCGACCTTCTTGCGCCGCTTCATGAGGTTTTCGCCGGCGCGGGTGAAGCTGCCGGAACAGATCCAGTTGCCGCACGAGGTCGAGCCGTCGGCCTGCAACAGCGGGAAGCCGGGCACGCATTCGCCCTTCTTGTATTCCACGCCGTTGATGGTCACGTCCTTGAGGAAGTAGCCGTTGATGTACTTCGCCACCCGCTCGGGATCGTAGCGGCCCTTGCCGTCCACGAAGTCGGTGTTCGCCGCCAGAATCGGCTCGGGGAACGTGCCGCCGTCCTTGGCGTACAGCTCCTTGAGCTTGCTCATGACGCGCCAGAACACGTCGCCCGTGGAGATGGCGTCGCCGGGGCCTTCGGCGGCGGCATACTTCCACTGCATCCAGCGCCCGGAGTTGGCCTGGCTGCCTTCCTTTTCCACGGAGGCGGTCACGGGAAGCAGGAAGCATTCGGTCTTCACCTTCTTGGGATCGAGGCCGGGGCCCTTCCAGAAGGACGCCGTCTCGTTGTCGAAGATGTTGACGTGGACCATCCAGTCAAGGTTCTGCAACGCCTTCCGGACCTTATTGGAATTCGGGAGGCTGCACGCGGGGTTCTGGCCCACACAGGTGAGGCCCTTGATCTTGCCCGCATACATGGCGTCGATCATGCTCATGACCGAGGCGTCCTGCCCGTCGTCGAGCTTCGGCAGATAGTCGTAACCAAAGCCGTTTTCAGGCGTCCCGCCTTCGGGATAGAAGGCCCGCATCAGGCTGGTGGCGTACTTGCCGGTATTGCTCATCCAGTTCAGGGACTGCGGGTTCGCCGTCTGGGGCGTGGTGCCCGCGATGTACTGCTCCAGCGTCTGCCACGAAGCCTTGGGAGCCTTGAGGTAGCCGGGCAGGTAATGCGACAGCAGGGCGTGGTCGGTGGACCCCTGCACGTTGGGCTCGCCGCGCAGGGCGTTGATGCCGCCGCCGCAGATGCCGATGTTGCCGAGCAGGAGCTGCACGATGGTCATCGTGCGGATGTTCTGCACGGCCACGGAATGGTGGCACTGGCCGAGGGCATACATGATGGTCCCGGCCTTGTCCGGCTTGCCGGTGGCGGCGAAGGCCTTGTACACGGCCAGCAGATCCGCCTCGGGCGTCCCCGTGATCGAGGAAACCTTCTTCAGATCGTACCGGTCGTAATGCTTTTTCATCAGCTGGAAGACGCAGTGCGGGTTCTTCAGCGTATCGTCGCGCTTGATCAGGCCCTTGCCGTCCTTCTGGAACGACCACGAGGACTTGTCATAGGCGTGTTTCTGCGCGTCATAGCCGGAGAACAGGCCGTCGTTGAACGAGAACTTGGGGTTCACGAGGAACGCGGCGTTCGTGTAGCTCAGTACGTAATCCTTAAAATAGAGATCATGATCGAGGATATACTTGATCATGCCGCCGAGGAACGCGATATCCGTGCCCGAGCGAAGCGGGGCGTACATGCTTGAGCGTGCCGACGTGCGGGTGAAACGGGGATCGACGTGGATAACCTCGGCCCCCTTGTCCTTTGCCTTGAGCACCCATTTGAACGAGATCGGGTGGTTTTCAGCTGCATTGCTGCCTTGAATGAGAATACAATCACTGTGCTGGAGATCGATCCAGTGATTCGTCATCGCGCCGCGTCCGAACGACTCTGCCAGAGCCGGTACAGTGGGGCCGTGTCAGACCCGGGCCTGGTGATCGATGTACACCAGGCCGTAGGAGCGGGCGAAGACGGCCATGGACCAGCACTCTTCGCTGTCGACGTTGGAGCTGCCCAGATGGGCAACGGACTCGACACGATTGACGGTCTGCCCTTTCGCATTCTTCTTGACGAAGCCGGCGTCACGCTCTTCCTTGAGGTGCCGCGCGATGCGATCGATGGCGAAATCCCAATCCTTTTCCTCCCACTTGTCGCCGTAGGGAGCGCGGTACAGCACCTTGTCCAGGCGGCGGTCGTTGGCGGCCGTGGTCTGGTAGATGCCCGCGCCCTTGGCGCACAGCGAGCCTTCATTGATGGGATGTTCGGGGTCGCCTTCGATATTGATGATCTTGCCGGTCTTCGTATCGGTGCTGCACAAAAGCCCACACCCCACCGCACAGTAGCAGCAGATGGAGGTGGACTGTTTGGCGGTTTTGATCCGGTCGTATTTGGTCAGTTCCTGAGCAAAGGCTTCGATGGGAAGCACACTCACGCCAAGGCTGGAGAGCAGGATTCCCGCGCCCAGCCCGCATGACAACTTGAGAAACGATCTGCGTTCCATAGTCACTCACACGATGATGAGGGTTATCCGAATGCCCGGACCGCTGACGGCGGACGGATTTTCGGAGAATTCCCAGTCACGGTACAGGAAGAAACCGTTTCATTCAAGGCGACCCCCTTTCTTTTTCGTAATGTTAACAGCCTATTGAGAAAACAAGTGCAATCTTCAATTATGCTTATAAAAGCATAATAAATCAGTAAGCTGTACGCGGAGGCAGCCCTGTCCGGAGCCTTCCGGCCCAAATAGGGCGTGTCGTGCCCCCACCCAAAAAGGACATGGTCTCACGGTATTAGGAATCTATCAAAAAAAGCAGATCTCTTTTGGGACAATCTCGGAAAATGAGCAGAATGTCCGCAATGTCGCGGAAAAACCGTTCTCCGGGATACGGCGAAGACGTGGGGAAACCGTTTTAGCGGCGGGGCAAACATGGATACCGTGCCTCTCCTGCGGGTACCGCGGGGAATCCGCCTCATGGCCGGGACAGGGAACCTCCCGGCATCCGTTCATCCTGCGCAACAAAAAGGGACTGCCCCAAACAGGGCAATCCCTTCCGTTGCATGAAGGCGACGGGCCGCCAGTGAGGAGCGCACATCAGAAGCAGCAAGCAAACAGAACCATGAAAAACCGTCATGGAATCGCACGCCTTGAGCCGAAGCCTCGACCGGGCTGCCCCCTGCCCTGCATCCCGCCCAAGCCACACACGAGGCGGCGAGAACACTCTCCCCAAGAAAAGGGAAAAACACTCCAGAAGAAGCGCCATAGACGGAAAAGCACAACGCTTCCGACTCATACCGCCACCGCTCATCCCCTCATCCGGCCAACAGCCTCTCTCCGGCGCAACGCCTCAACGAAACGTCATTTTTTGATCAAACCGGACGAATACACGCAACAGCGGGACTTCCCGGACTGCTTCGCCGCGTACATGGCTATGTCGCTCTGCCGTACCAAGTCGTCCAGCTTCGTTCCCGGGTCCGCGCTCGACGCGATGCCGATACTCGCGGACATCACGCGCAGGTAATCCGAAACCTGAAACGCCTCCAACAGACTTTGCAAAAGCCGATTGGCCTTCTCTTCCAAAAACGCTAAAGACCGCTCACCAACAAGGCAGATCAAGAACTCATCACCGCCGAGCCGTACGATGAAATCCCCGGGGAACGCTTCCCGCATCAGCCGGGCAACGAGTTCGAGCGCCCCGTCGCCGATGTGGTGGCCGTGAGCGTCGTTCACTTTTTTGAAATCGTCCAAATCGACATACAGGAGGCTGAGCTGGTTCTCTTTCCTGTTCTCGTTCATATACTCATAGAAGAAGCGGCGATTGTATAATCCGGTCAGGGCATCGGTATTCGCGCTGATCCAGATCTGGTGCTCGAATGTCCGCTCGATGGTTACGTCACGGCAGAAGCAGAACTGCCCCACCCGGTTGCGTAATACGTCAAAAATGGGTTCTTCATGGAACTCCAGAATCCGCTCCTCGCCGTCGCCGTGCAACCGAATTTCGAAGTGCCCCTCCCCGTAGGTCTTGCAGAGGCTTTTCTGGATAACGTGCTTCCATTCCTCATAGGGCTTGCCGACGATGTTCTTTTCCTTCGCGGCGAAATATTCCTCAAACTTGGCGTTCACATTAATGATCCGCCCGTCGTTGCCGCTGATGAGGATCGCAAACGGCATATTCCTCAGGAAGATCTCCAGCTCCGCGCCCATGTTCGCAAGATCGGTCACGTCATGCGCGATGCCGACCGTCCCGAGGATCGTCCCGTCGTCGTCGAACAGCGGGGACTTGTATGTCTTGAACTGACGCATCCCCTGTTTGCTCTTGACCATTTCGTCAAAAAGGCAGGTACGCCTTTCCTCAAGCACGATCTCGTCAGACTCCAGACAAATATACTCGCCCTGCTCGTATTCTTCCTTCTTCAGATCCCATATGTAATAGTGGCCGCGTCCTTGTACGTCCTCCTTCTTCTTGCCTACGGCATGGCAAAAACCGTTGTTGACCTTCAGGTGCGACCCTTTTACATCCTTAAACCAAATAAGATCGGGAATGCTGTCGATGATCGTATCCAGATACGTCTGGGTCAGGCGGCTGTCTTTCCTATGCTTGATGCCCGCTAATATCTTTTTGAAGCGTACCGCACCGAAATCCCTATGGAAAGGCTTCACCCAGATGTCGTCGGCGGCCTCCAGGGAAGGGGTGCGGAGAACGGCGAACGCCTCCGGTTCCATGCAGAACACGAGGATCGCCCCCGGTTTGCACAGTGCTCGAACCGCTTCCGGACGCTCCGCCACGGGCAAATCAAGAACGATGATATCACTGCCCCGCACGGCTTCCGGAGAAAAACTCCGGTAACCGGAAACCTCATGCTCAAACCGTTCCAGCGGAGCGATGTTCCGTACGTCTGCCAAAAGCAGAGGATCCTCGCTGAAAATCCTGATGTCGAGCTTACACCTGTACACGTCCTATCCCCTTAAATGATGTATCACGGACACCATGCCCGGCCTTCGTCAAAACCGGGCCTCTCGGAAGCACGAAGGCCCCTCTTCCCCCAGCTCTCAGTGAAACGATTCCTTTCCCAGCAAAAACGGTTCCCTCATTCTCTTGTTTACGGCACTTTGACGTTCCTCTGGGTCAAAACAGGCTCCTCTCCCGCCGGTTGGCTAAACCGGGAGCCCCTTTGTATCAGCCTATGCTGTTCAGCATTGCAATGCCAGCACTGTTTTGGGCCCTCCGTCGGTGCTATCGCGTAACCATCCATCATGATTTCCTTCATGCGGCACAGATTTTCTTCAGCGCGGCATCCGTTTCAAAAGCCGGGACGAAAGGCGTTTCACGATGGCCGAAGAAGGGGTGCGCCGCAGCGGGGACGGCAGCATGACCGCCAGCCGGGCGGCCTCGCCCCGTGAGAGGCTTGCGGCGGATTTTCCGAAGTAATGCCGGGCTGCGGCCTCCGCCCCGTAAACGCCGTTGCCCCACTCCGCGACGTTCAGATACAGCTCAAGAATCCGCTCCTTGTCCAACGCGAGTTCCAGACGCCATGTCATGATGGCTTCCTTGATCTTCCGCAGGATAGAACGCTCGGGCGTAAACCACAAACACTCATTTCATGTCCAAATGGACCTATTTGAACTCATACTATTTTATATTTCAGTATATTATATAAAATCATTCATCCAGAGAAGTCCAGACAAAGCGCCTTGCATCCCGCTGTTTTCCGGGTATTATTCAGGGTATCCATACCAATCGGCATTCTGATATATTCTCACATAATTTACTGAAAATACTACAAATATTTTTATTTGTGGGTATCGGATGCCATAGGATTCATGGGGACTCACGGGTATCCCTGACACGGAGAAAACTATGCTGGATGACCGCTTTATTCAAGGCTTGCAAGCCGCCGACAAGCCGAAAAAGTATGCGGACGGCGGCGGGCTGTTCCTGTTTATTCCGGCCAGCGGCAAAAAACTCTGGCGGCTGGCGTACCGTTTTGAGCGAAAGGCCAAGCTCCTTTCCTTCGGTGAATATCCCCAGGTGTCGCTCCGTGCCGCGCGACAACGCCGGGATGAAGCCAAGGCGCTGCTCAAGGACGGCATTGACCCGGCGGAACACAGGAAGGCCGCGCGGGCATCGACCGGCAAGGCCACCTTTCAAACCGTGGCTATGGAATGGTACGAGCGGGAAACTCTTCACTGCCGGAACCGTTATCGCGCCTTCATGTTGCGCGGGATGGCGGAATATTTCTTTCCGGTCTTCGGTGACAAGGCCATGACGAACATTGCCGCCGAGGACATTATGGAAGCCATTGAACCGTTGCGACAATCCGGGAAATTGCGCGGAGGCCGCAGACTGACGGATGTCTGCGGCCAGATATGCCGCTATGCCGTCGCCACCGGCAAGGCTGCACTGGACGCCACGGAAAAACTGCCCGCGTCGCTACGCTCCAAACAGACAGGACACAGGGCCGCCGCGCTCGACGCCGGAAAGCTCGGTCAGATTATGCTGAGCCTTGAAAGGCATGACGGTTATTTTCCTGTGAAATGCGCTCTCCGGCTGGTTCCCTTGCTGTTCGTCCGCTCCGGCGAGCTGCGTTGCGCGGAATGGAGCGAATTTGATTTCTCCCGCAGGCTCTGGATTATCCCGGCTCAACGCGTGGCGGCGAAGCATGAGCATGTTGTGCCTCTCGCGCCGCAGGCAGTCAAAATTCTCAGGGAATTGAAGGAGTATTCCGGGCACGGAGCCTTGCTGTTCCCCGGCGTCCGTTCTCCTGAACATCCCATCGACATATCCACTATCACCGTTTCCCTGCGCAGACGCGGATATGACGGCGTAAAGCTCTCCTTTGACGGAATCCGTTCTCTTGTCGCCAGGCTGCTGCCCGGCCTTGGGTACGACCAAAAAATCATTGACATGCAGTTGGCGCACTCCGGCCGCACATGTTTTGACCCGTGGCAGTATCTGACGGAAAAAAAAACCATGATGCGGGAATGGGCCAATTACCTTTTTCTCCTGCGGGACAAGGCGTTACAGGAAACATCAAGTCAGGAAGGTACGTCATGCTGACCGACACGCAGATCAGAAATCTGAAGCCCGCTGAAAAAGCCAGAAAGTATACGGACGGCGGCGGGCTGTACCTCTATATCCCCAAGACCGGCTCAAAACTCTGGCGCATGGCGTACCGTTTCAACAACAAGGAAAAACTTCTCAGTTTCGGGGAGTATCCAATTGTTTCCCTGAAGGACGCCCGAACCAAGCGGGACGAGGCCAAAAAACTGCTTGCCGACGGCATTGATCCGGGCAGGCACAAGAAAGAGATGAAAAACGCCGCCCTTCTCGCGGAAGCCAATACCTTCGAGCATGTTGTCCTCGAATGGCACGATACGCAGACAGTCCACAATTCCGAAAAAGACAGGGAGAGAAAACTGTACACGTTCAGGCACTATCTTTTCCCCGCATTGAAACGGAAGCCCATTTCCGAGATCACGGCCCAAGACCTGCTGCTGATACTCAAACCGCTTGAAAAGCAGGGTCAGGAGCTTATCGCACACAGAATTATCCAGTATTGCGGCATGGTGTTCCGCTACGCCGTTGCCACAGGCAGAGTGACGCGCAACATCGCCGCCGACCTGCGCGGAGCCATACGTCCGCATCAGGGCAGGCACAGGGCCACCATCGTTTCCAATGAAAAAGTCGGCGTGCTTCTGAACAGGCTGGACAACTATCAGGGACATTTTCAGGTCAAATGCGCGCTACGCCTTTTCCCCCTGCTCTTTGTCCGTTCCGCCGAGCTTGCCTGCGCCGAATGGCGCGAGTTCAATCTGGAAGCGCGGGAATGGCACATACCGGGCGAGCGCATGAAAATGCGAAAACCGCACATCGTCCCGCTGTCATCACAGGCCGTTGTCATTCTCAAAGAGCTTCATGCCGTCACCGGAGGCGGAACGTATCTTTTCCCCTCACGAAACAGCATGAGAAAGCCCATTCACTATTCCACCCCGTTACAGGCGTTGCGGTCCCTGGGGTACGGCAAGGAGGAAATGTGCATTCATGGCTTCCGGTCTATGGCCTCAACCCTGCTCAATGAACAGGGCTTTGACCCGGACTGGATAGAGCGGCAACTGGCCCACAAGGAAAAAGACACGTCCCGTATCGCTTATAACCATGCCCAATATCTTCCCCAGCGACACCGCATGATGCAGGCATGGGCCGACTTTTTAGACCGCTTGCGCGAAGAGGCACAGAAGGACAATGAAGCGCAGTAGCAGCATCTGGAGCCTGTAATAGACGAATACGTCTCATATAATCCAGTGGAAACATTATTTTTATGCGTGTTTATAGTTATGTAATTTCAATAAATTACATAATGACATTTCTAAGAACAAAAACATGTCAAGTGATATTTTGAATTTTTTTTGAACACAAGCGGCATCTCACAGGACACTATTGGATGTATCCTGCTGTATACGGGAACCTTAAAAGAGAAAGACCGGGAAAACCCATGATATGCTGTGCCGAACATCACCAGACAGGAGGAACTCCATGCAAAATATATCCAGTAATGCTCTGTTGCGTCTGCCCCAGGTACTCGCGCTCATTCCCGTCAGCCGCAGCGCATGGTGGGCGGGCTGCAAAAGCGGTCGTTATCCGAAACCCGTCAAACTCGGCCCGCGCACAACGGCGTGGAGAGCATCGGATATTGCCGCGCTTCTGGAAAAGCTCACTTCCGGGATGGAGGAAAAATGACTCTCGTTTCTTCCCCGGCTCTTCGTCCGTCACCCCCGTATGGGTGCCGGAAGCGTGCATCTGGTCAAGGCCATGCCCTGCCGGGTCGCTTCGTGGGCCTTGACCGCCATGCTCTTGCTTCCGGCTATGGATGCTTGCGGGCGACGGACGAGGAAGCCTCCGGCGGGGACTCGGTCAAAGGAAGCTCGCGGTTCAGAGACACAAAGGCAACGACACAAAAAAGCGTTTCCCGCCTCTCACAGCTATCCCCCATACCGACACGCGGCGAGCACAATACCTGCAAGTCCGCATCGACGTATGCTTCGCAGAATCTTCCCTATACATACGGCGTTGCCTCCCGCCCGGCGTTCAGATACCCGCGCCGTCATGTGCATCATGCTGACCACACTTTACGCCGGATACAGATCGGACGGCTTTTGCATACCGCTCCGGTTTTCGCCGCATACCGACTTCCCGTGAGCCGGATGTTTGCCCGGTGCCACCGTCATACCCGTCAGCAGCGCACCGGATACAACTCCGCTTCACGTCTGATACGCACCCGCCACATTCCTGATGCCCGCATCATGTGTCCCCGTTTTTGCGCGGATGCCTGTTCATTCGTCCGGCCTTGTCTCCGAAGGCCAGCCTACGTTTCGTATAGACGCTTCGCGTCATACTTCACGGCTGGCGAGGGGCGCTGCCCCTTCGAACCCCGAAAAAACCAAAGACGGGGAAAGCGGTGAAGCGCGTCAAGCCCGTCCGCAACGCCGCCGTCATTCTGCGCGTGTACCCGGAGGAGCGTGACATCCTCCGCTTCAACGCCGGGCTGCACGGCATGAGCATGTCGGATTACATCCGTCAGACCTGTCTTGGCGTCCGCCTGCGGAAAACGCCGGAAGAGAAACGACGGTTGCGGGAGCTGGCCCGCATCGGCGCGAACATCAATCAGCTCGCGAGATGGGCCAACACCTACAAGCGGGCGGCTGAAGCCGTGGAAGTATTGACGGCGCTGGCGGGCATTGAGCGGCGCATTGCCGAATTCGCATCATGCGCCTCAACGGCAGATGAACCGGAGGCGGAGCCATGCTGATGAAGGTCTTTCCACATGGCACCGGGGAAGGCGACAAGCCCAGCCGCTATCTTGTACGCCCGGATTATCCGGGGAGAGACACAGCCCCGCCCCAGGTGCTGCGCGGCGATCCCGCCATGACCCGCGCGCTTGTCGACAGCATAGAGCTGCGATGGAAGTTCACCTCCGGCGTTCTGTCATGGCACCCGGATGAGAAGATCAGCGAGGCGCAGGAAGAGGAAGTCATGGACGCCTTCGAGCAGGTGGCCTTCGCCGGGCTGGCAGCCGACCAGCGCAATATCCTCTGGGTGAGGCATACCCATGCCGGGCATCACGAGTTACATTTCCTCATTCCGCGTCTGGAGCTTTCCAGCGGCAAGGATTTCAACGCCTGCCCTCCCGGCTGGCACAAGGACTTTGACGTCTTCCGCGACCTCTTCAACTGGCGCGAAGGCTGGGCGCGGCCCGATGACCCGGCACGGGCGCGGGACGAGCTTCCGAAAAAGGCCGATCTGTTCAAGGCCCGCATGGAAAGATGGGGTAAGGAAATCAGGGAAAGCGACCGTGACCGGGCAAAGGAGGTCATTCATGCCTTCCTCAAGGAAAAAGTGGCGCGGGGACTTGTCCGGGATCGGGCGGACATTCTGAGCGCCCTGAAAGAACAGGGACTGAGCATCAACCGCGAAGGCAGGGACTACATCAGCGTCATCGCCCCGGTCAGCGGCATGAAGATGCGCTTCAGGGGAGGCTTTTACGCCAGTGGATGGACGCCCAAAGCCGCCCCGGAGGAAGAGTCCGGAGAAAAGAAGAAAGAAACGGCGCGGCGCATGGTCGCCCGTCTGCAACAGGATTTTGAGCGCGTCATTGAAAAACGCGCCGCCTGCAACACCAAACGCTATCCGGCAAAATGGAAACAGCTTCCCCGCGAGGAAGCCCTCCTTTTGCCCCAGCTTCAGGAGGATACCATTCATGACCGAAACCGAACGAATGTTGATGCAGAGTCTGAAACGGATGGAGGAGAACTGCAACGCCCGGCTGGCGGCTTTCAACACACGGCTGGCGACGCAGGAGGAAAAGCAGATGCTGCTTCAGGCGGAACTGCGCACCTTGAAACGATTGTTCACCGATGTCAGCGAAGTGTACAGCAGCTTGCAGACCTTGTTGGCGACCTTGAAAAACGGCGCATAGAACGGGAGCGGCAGAGCCGACCGCGCAGGCGAATGAGATAGGGGGAAACGCATGGGAAAATTCAAGCGTATTCCGGTGAAAGACATCAGGGCCATGCAAAAAATCCTCAATGATTTGCCGGACAGAAATCTCGGCAAGACGCGGGAGGAAGCCGCCGAACTGCTCAACGCCCATATCCTGAAAGCGCTTGAAAAGGGATACACGGTGAAGGAACTGGCGGACATCATGGCCCAGGGCAATGTGGTCATTCCCGCGCCCGTCATCCGGGCAAAGGTGCTTCCCGCGAAGACGGTCCCGCGAAAGCGTGAGCCGAAGCCCCGGCCTGAAACCGCGAACCCCGTTGCGGCTCCTCCCGCCACGTCTCAATCACAGGAACAAATCCCGGCCTACTACACGCCGGACAGACCCGATACGGAGCTTTGATCATGAACATTCAGAGCAGTGTTTTTTATGTCGGCGGCAGCAAGGGCGGCGTCGGCAAAAGCCTCTTTTCCTTCGCCCTCGTGGACTATCTTCTCAGCAGGAATGCGAACATCCTGCTTGTGGATACCGATACCGACAACCCGGACGTGTTCAAGGCGCACAAAGACCTTGCCCTGCCGAATCTGCTCTGCCGCCTGAACAGTCTGGACGACGCCGACGGGTGGGCGGAGCTGCTGGATACTGTGCAGAACTACCCGGACCATGCCGTGGTCATCAATGCCGCCGCCCGCACCAAGACCAGCACGGCCAGCTACGGCGACATCATGAAGGAGGCCCTGCGGGAAATGCGGCGGGAACTGGCTGTTTTCTGGATAATCAACCAGCACCGCGATTCCATAGAGCTTTTGCATTCCTTTCAGGAAGTGTTCACGGACGTATCCATCCACGTTTGCCGGAATCTCTACTTCGGCGAGGCACAGCGTTTTGATATGTACAATACTTCCAAAGCGCGGGAAGCGGTGGAGAAAAACGGCATGACGCTGGATTTTCCGGCGGTGGCCGGTCGCGTGGCCGACTGGCTCTATTCCAAACGCATGTCCATCCGCGCCGCCCAGCCTGAAATGCCTTTCGGCACACGGGCGGAATTGCAGCGCTGGCGGGCGCTCTGCGCAAACATGTTTGAACGTGTCATGGGGAAACGTCATGAGTATGGACAGCATGATTGACCTCAACAAGGCATGCGGCAGGGAATTGTCCCAGGCGGAAGCGGCTCGTTTGCGGGAGATCGGCAGCAGGTTGAATCTCCGGGAAGACGACGCGCTCTGGCCGCTGCTGGCCGCGATGGAATATCAGCGCATCTACTATGAAGCGTTGCCGGAGAAAATCGTCGGAGCGTCCAGAACCATCATGGACGGCATGGCCGCTGCCGCCGAAAAGGAAATAGCCGCCGCCCAAGCCCGGCTCACCGACAGCGTAGTGAAGGAGGCGCGGAACCTTGCCTCGAAAATTCAATACGACAGGTTGGTGCCGATGTGGCTGCTGGCACTCATTTGCCTGCTGGCCTACGGGAGCCTGATGCTCTGGGCGGGCTTCCGTATCGACACCGGCAGAGATATTCCTCTGGCGGCGGTCCTGCATATGCCATCCGGCTGGCTTATCTGCGGGCTGTGCCTCGCGGCGGGTGTGTTTTGCGGTGTTTTGACCGCAAAGAGGTTCGCTGAAGCAAAAAAGGTGTGGTGGCAGATCTGCCTTATTACAATAATGTTGATAGCAATAGGCGGGTTACTATTTACCCTTTCATTATATCCAATAGATATACATTAAGAACTCAACATGCTTCAATTGGTGGATTCATTAATATATTTTATATTTTTGAATTTTCTTGAATTAAATATACTATCAACATATATATTTCATAACAAATTCATAGTTTCTATAGCAGTGGAAAGAATTATTTTTTATAAATATCATGAATTATTTTTACACATCCAACAGGTTAATTCGACGGTAGCAATCTTGCACTACATATATTATCAGTGAAATATATCAATCAAATAGTTTTCTTAATTTAACTTCAAAATGGGTTTTTAAAATACTTTACCTATCATATGCAACAATGTGTCCAGAGCGTAAAATGATAGGGTCAACTTTACCGCTATGTTTCTTGTTAACGGAATGAGTCTATGAAGGGAATGCAGCCAGAGAGTTGACCCTGATATACGTCACCTCGAAAGCTTTACATGCCCTGAATTGTTGGAGTCGATTGGCAAAGGTAAAGGCGTCCTTCATGTCATATTGCTGAAAAATATCCAATCCTCGATCCAGTGAGATTTTCCAGCCCGTGTCGGTAACGATATGACGGGCATGAATGGTTCCAGACCGGTCAAACTCCCACGAAAAAGAAATCCCCAGGGCAGCCGCCGAACTCTGTATCTTTTCAAAACACTCCACCTGTTGTTCCGGCTTAAGTTCATCTACCCCGGTAACGAGGTGGACAGAAATTTCATCACCGGTTGCCCGGTACTTGATGATGGTTTCAAGAAATTCCATGAAGTTGCGAATCTGGTAGAATATTCTGACATAGGGATCTGTCACCGTGATTTTGTTCGCGCCCAGCAGATATTCCCCAAAAAGATCGTCATAGGAGACTCCTCTTTGGTTTTCCTGGAACGTGACATGCCCTTCTTGCGGCCCGCTCGGCATTGACTTTTCGTTTTTTACGCTTTTATCGCTTTGACCAGTTTGAGGGGACGCATAGAGCGAACGCATATCCTCGTCGCCCGGCGTGGGCATCTCCTGGTCGATTGAATCAACAACCGGTTTGTCTTTATAGTAGTATGTAGGGAACTCCTTCTCTTCCAAGGTGGTCACCTGCACGGTTTTCCCCGCAGCATTGCTGTAGGAAAATACGACATCTTCATATGTCGTATCTATGCGCATGAGCTGATCTTTTACTCGTTTGCGGCCCTCAATGGCAAAGGCCAGCAACATTTCGATTTCGTCTTTACCCGCCTCGCCGTTGGGAAAGAGCAACTTCATCAGTCCGGAGAATGTCTTGTTGATGCCGTCACGGTCGCGTGTGGAGATGTCCGAAGAAAGCGTGAAGTGCGCTTTATAGCGGTCGGAGTAGTCATAATTGCGCAAAGCCCGCAATATTTCGGCAAGATAGTCCACCACAAAACCATACCCGTCCGAAAACATTTCTCCCCGAATGATATCCACTTCCCAGCCGGGGATATAAAAATGGATACGGTCAAGAAAGGCGGAATCGTAAAATTTTTCGGGCAGTTCACAAAATAAGTCAGAATGTTTGAGCATGTACGGGACAGTATGCTGCGTATTGCCCACAAAGGCCATGGACGCTTCAGCCCCAAGCGTTTCCACGCCCCGCGAAAAGGACTTGTTGGCCATATAGTTTTTCATGATGTCCACAAGCGCCTTGTCCACGCGTTTTTGCTTTCCGGCGAACTCGTCAAAGGCAACGCAGTCCCAGTAGCCTACCAGGCCGATCTTGCCGGAAGAGTTGTTCACGAAGAGCTTGGGGACAGTAACCTCGCCGCCGGAAATCAGAATGCCGTGCGGGGAAAATTCGGAATAAATATGTGATTTGCCCGTGCCTTTGGGGCCAAGTTCCATCAGGTTGTAGTTGCGCTCGCAAAAGGGGATCAACCGGATAAGTTGGGTCAGCTTGCTGCGCTTGCTGAATTTTTCAGGATTAAAGCCGATGCTCTGAATAAGAAGGTCAATCCATTCATCCAGGGAAAACTTTTTACGGGTGGCCAGGTGGCCTTCAAAGTCAAAATGGGAAAGCTGGATAGGCTTGAGCTTGGTCAGAAGCCAGGGGTTGGTGTTTTTGTTTTCCGTATATTCATACTCCACATCAGCGATGCACCATACGCCGCTGACCAGCAGTTTGGGGTGCGCCTTGATGGTTTCGGAATCAATGATGACCTTCTTCAGGCCCAGATTGGCGAATTCGGCCTCATAAGCGTCCACCTTGTCGTTCAGGGTCACGCTGATTTTGTCAATAACCTTGTAACGGCCTTTTTCCTTGATATGGGAGCGGACAAGTTCGGATTCATTGCGATGCACATAATGTTTGCGCAGCACCTCTTTTACCGTTTCTATACCCGTTTGAATTGTCGCTTCATCATTCGTCGCGCAGTATTGGCCGAGCAGATACTCCAGGACGTAAGTGGGGACGATGGCGTTTCCCTTGACCGTTTTGACCAAATCTTTGCGCACCACCAGGCCGGGGAAGCATTCATTTATCTTCTTGTCCAGTTCTGTCATCGTGTCCGCTCCCCTTTAAAAATCGAAATCCGTGGTAAATGAGCGCCGCATCGTATACCGTCGGGTAGCATATTCCGCGTAATGACTGGTACCGGCAAGCCGCCCCTCAAGCCTGAGCACCACTTCTTTGCCGTTGGTCTTATCCGCCTTGCCGGTAAGGATAAAACGCACTGTTTGCTCGCGATCACGCGGGTTTTCCGATGTTTTGTCAAAGAGCAGCTCATGGCTGTCGGAAACGAGTTCCCCTTCTTCTGTATAGATACCGGCCCGCAAGGATCTGGGATGGATTTTGTCCGTCACGGCATCCCGCTGATACAAGATGACGGCCAACTGGCCGGAAGTAATAGCTGAAGTGGAACTGCCTATGATCTCCACCTCCACCAGGGAAGTATCGCTTTGCCGTTTTTTGTTGATCTTAACCACCGGCACAAGGATTTCCTGCAAAGAGGCCCCACCGTGGACATAACGGCTTCCCGCGCCCTTCAGGCGCAGGCGATTGATGGATTTGGGTATTTGCACCTGTACATCCCCCGTCAAGCCAAGCTGGGCGGAAGTGAACGTGTGCATCCCAGGCGTTGCCGAGAGGCTGTGACCAAGCACAAAACGGCGGCTCTTGTACAGTATCTGCGCGTCCTTCAAGTCGACTTCGGCAAAATCGCTTTCTTCAATGGCCCGGTTCTGGAAGAGAAAACCGTGATCCGCTGTGACAATCAGATTGCTGGCATTATTGCCGGTCAATTTTTTGATGAGGCGAACAAGTTCATTGACGGTTTCATGAGCAGCCTCAAAAACCTTGTCTTCCGACTCTTTTTTATCCCCGGCGGCATCAATCCTGTTGTGGTAAATGTAGAGCACATCGTTGGCCTTCAGGATTTCCCGCGTTTCATCTCTGTCCATGGACAAGATTTCTTCCGCCGTCACAGCCCGGCCCCGCAACGCCGCTTGCAGGATTTTGGTTCGGTTTTCCGTGCCGGATGAAGGCTGGCTGTCCACCAGGACCGTAGAGCTTTCGTTGTCAGCAATGGCCAGCTCTTTATGCGGCAAAAGCGCGGCCATGCCCAACTGGGTATAGCTGGGCAGCATGGCGAGCATGGGGGTAAGCTCGGCGGCGAATTTATCTTCCTGCCGGATGACCCGTTGCAGCTCTTCGCCGATTTCATAGCGCATAGCATCGGATATGATAACACAAACCTTGTTGTCCTTGCGCAGGAAGGGTCGAACATGGGTTTCAAAAAAGGCGTCCTGGCGCTGGATGGACGGGATGCTCCAGGTGGATAAGGTGCCGACCATTTCCTGGAAGCGGTTGCCCAGCTTGAGAACAAAGCTGTTGGCGTAGAGATTTTCTATTTGCTCGTCGAGTTTGCCTATAAGCGTTGGCTGAGTGGACATGCGGGCATGGTAGGCGAAACGGCGGTAGAGCTGATCCATAAGAAACCAGGATTGGCAATAGCGCTGGACGCCTTCCGCAGGATTTTCCATTTCAAGCCGGATGCGTCCCTGCATGTGCAGAAACTGCGAAGCAAACGCAATAGCGTCATAGAGATGGGAAAATTCCTCATACCAGATGCTTTGCCGCCGCAGGCGCACCTGTTCGTCAAGCTCGGCATGGCTTATGGTTCTGAAGGAAACGCCTTCGGCCAGAACACTGATAATTTTTTGATCAATAATACGGAAGAAATCCAGTTCAAGAACATCACAATAATCGCGCTTTTCGAGATCCTGAGCTATGGCCAGGGCTTCGGCATAGCGCCCCGACAGGGTTGTGAAGGCCTCTTTACATTTTCGGTTGTCTTTCCAGCGTTTCAGAAAGACCAGGGCATCGCCGGAGAGTTTCGCGTCCGCGCCCAGCGCCAAGGCGTAGGACGACTTGAACAAGTCCACGGCAAAATCCTGCATGGAAGGCGTTTTCGCGTCATACCCGTATACATCCCGCATTTGTCGCCAGAAAAAGGAAGCCAATCCGCAACGTTCCATGAATTTTATTGTATCGCTTTTGTCTTCAGCCAGTTCCCGGAGCAGGCTTTCCAGAATGTCATCCATGCGGGCTTCCGCGCCGGAACAGACAGCCAGCATTTTCATGCGGATTTTTTTGGCGGTATCGTTGGGCTTGAGGAGTTTTTTCAGCGCTTCTCTGCGCTTGACGGCACGGAAAAATTCAAGATGTTCCTGCACCACATCGGCGAACTCCAGGCCAAGCTCAAGCTCGGAAAGCCAGAGACCGACCTGATCCGTACGGAATTCGCCGTTTGCCAGCAGCACGTCCAGCAGCCAATTCTGCAAATCTTCCGGTTGCGGGCCTTCATGGTATAAAAGGAACATTTGCTCCGGTTCTTCCCGCAAGATGCGGTATTTGAGAGCGTATTCGTTGTTGGCGATTTCAAGCTTGGTGACGCCCTGCAAGCCCACGGCTTCAAAGTCGGCCCGTAGTTCCTTTTTGGCGTCGTACCAAAAAACAATGCGGTGCTTTTCAAAAAGCGCGGCCAGGGCGCTGGCGATGCGGTTACTCATGAGTGGCTCCGTTGAGCTGCTCAAGAGTTGAAAGCCATTCATGAAAATGGCGACATCTTTCGCGGAGTTTGGGGATACCTATCTTTTCCGTAACAGCCGGGCCAGCCGTTGCCTTGTCATACTCCGGTATTTCTTTAAGGATGCGTTTGGAAGGAGCGGTTTCCGGACTATTGTTGATGAGTTCAGGATTCTCATCGCCCACCATGGAAATTAAATGGGCAATGGCCTCATCATGTTCCAGATATTCCCAGTCAAGCTGCTGCGGATCAGCCAAAATGAGGGCCTCAAATTCATGGAGCTGGATATAGGGAATAAAACGCTCATCACCTATATCTTCTTTCAAACGTGTTTCAAGGATTTCAACCTTTTGATAGGCATCCCGCTGTGCCTGGGCTTCGGCATAACCGGGGAAGTCATTGGGCAGTGCATACAGATCAAACATGGTCGTGAACCGACATTCAGGGTGGTCATCCTCTTTAAGCCAGTTCAAAATATCCTGCTTCGCCTTTACGTAACTTATAAGACCTCCACGGTACTCTTTGGACAGGCGATTATCCTTGCTGGTGAGAACGCAACGAGCATCCACAATAACCTGAAGTGGGCATAAATGCGGCGCAAGCACTGACTTCGTGAACCGCTGCTCGGTTTGCCCTTCTGCGGTGATATGCAGACGAATCATGGCTGGCCCCCAAGAACATTCTTCTCCCACAGTTCGGATAAACTGTACTCATTCAACCAAGCAGCCAGCTCTTCAGAATCAAGTTTTTTAAAAACCGAGCCGTGCAAATTCTCATCGCGCTCCACAATTACCACATTGTCAGGGGAAAATTCATCCACAAGTCGTGGCGATTGCGTGGCCAAAAGAACCTGCGTTTTTTGCGCCGCCATGTTGACCATGGCCGCGAGTTCCGCAATAGCCGCTGGGTGCAAGCCCAGTTCCGGCTCATCCAGAACAACAAATTTGGGCAACAGGTCCGGCGGCTGAAGCAACAGGGTTGCCAAAGCCATAAAGCGCAAGGAACCATCCGATATTTGATGTGGACTAAATAAATAGTCACTACCAGAAGAATCCCGCCAATTCAGACGGACATAATCCTGATTTCCGGGTAGTGGCTCCAGTTCAAAATCGCCAAATTGCGGCATGACACGCTGGATACGCCGAACAATACGCTGATAGTATTTTTCATAGGGAGGGTGGTCTTTCAGCATTTTAAGAAATGTTGCCAAATTGCCGGCATCGTGGTGCAATTCTTTTGCGTCATCAATATACCCGCGATCTTTAATTTTCGCTGCCTCTGATGTGTCGTGGAACTGGTAGATGCGAATTCTCGACAAAAAATCATAAACACGTTTACTGGTGCCTCTATCGTGCTGGGCCAGGCCGGATTCTCCACTCTCCCCCTGAGGGATGGAGTAACCATCAGATAGCGTCCGCTCTCCGTTAGACTCCTGATGACGGACGGGCTGTTCTGTGCCTTGTTTTTGACCAAAATCAATCCGTTCGTAACCAACAAAGAGATTATCGCCATGCCCGAACGGTAGCTTTATTTCGTAGTAATTTTCCGCCCCGTCATCAAAAAACGTTTTGAGTGTTATGGCCTTTGTTTTCTTCGGGCCATAAAAGAGCAAACTGCTGACACCCTGTTTGCTGACAAATTGCCGCAGTTCCTGTCTGGCGATGCTTTGCAGCAAATGAAAGGCGGAAACAGCATTGCTTTTCCCTGCTCCGTTGGCACCCAACAAAACCGTCACATCCCCAAAAGGAATGGTGGCCCCGTGCTCTCCATCAATGGACTTGAAACCTTTTATATAGAGTTCTCGTAGTTTCATTATCATTCCTCCTTCGCCTCCAGCCCCGGAATCTTTTTCAACGCCGCGCCGAATTTGGGGTAGTTGGCCTTTACGCCGTCATCGAGGTCAATTGCGATTTGACGGGTCGCCAGGGGGTACAGGGTGTCGCACTCGTAATTTTCCAGTTCCTTGATGGTCTTGCGGATGGTATCCAGTTTTTTGGTGGCTTTGGCTTTTTCCGCAGGGGAGGAACTGGCTGAGGCTTCTATGGTTTCCTGAAGGGCTTTTTCCGTGGCAAGTTTAGTTTGGAATTCGCGCAGATAATCATTCAGCACTATACTGACAGTATCCGGGACATAGCGGTGCATGTAGATAAGCGCGTTGAAGCTGCCTTTGGGGCTGCTGAACAGCCAATAAATGGGACGTTTTTTATAGCGTTTCACATGGTCGTTATAGAAATCTTTGGTGAAGTATTTGCGAATATCCTTGCCGATGGCCTGTTCGATGAAGGCGAGGTTTTCTTCGTAGTGTTCTTCGCCAAAGGTCAGGCGCAAAAAGCGCCGGAAGCGCTCCGTGATATCATCGGCAAACCATTCTCCGTCCAACATGGGAATGACGTTGTCTTTGTCCGCCGGAAACGCCGGGGCGGGAACCTGCTTCAGATAGTCCGCATACGTCTCGCCTTGGTTGGCCAGAATAAGGCCGGGCTTTTCCAGGGCGTAACGCCCGAACATGCAGCCCACGGCATAGGAGATGAATTCCTTCATGGTGTCGGCCTGTAGTAGGGCTTCCAGCTCTTCTTCCGTTTTGTCCCCGCCGTAGCGGTAATGGGGATTGCAGGTCAGGGTGATTTCCTTGAGGGGCACGTCAGGCGTCAATTCATCTTGCAGGCCGTAGGCTTCAATGAAAATACGGTTGTTTTCTTCTTCCAGACACTGCATTTCTAAGGTGATGGAACGCCAATAGGCGCGGAGAGCGGCATAGGTGGCGGCAAGGGTTGACTGGCGGAAGTCAGAGGACAAAAGCGGGAGGGTGGTAAAATCCCACGAGGTTTCGTAGGAGTCCCAGTCAGATTGTGCTATATTAACGAGCTGTCCACACAAGTCCCTATGTAGCTTACTGCATTCCAAAAAAGGTAGTTTTTTTATAATTTGAGGTGTTACATTTAATGTTGGGTTTAATATTTGTATAAGATACATTGCAATGGATGAGTTCAAAAAAAGTATGGCATCATATAGGAATTGTTTTTTATCGGAAAAAATTGCTAATCCAGCGGAGTCAAAAGAGAATCCTTCAGGATAAAATCTAAAACTTGAAAGAGAGGAGGTAATTTTTGACCAACCGATATGTTGTCGAAGATAGTATTCCTTGCCATCATGCCGAAAACCATCATTTTTTGTCATTTCAGTTAAATGACTAGGAGAATACTTCAAAATATTCTCCCAGTTTCCACACCATCTTCTATAATCACCTCCCTTATTATGCTTGAAATAGCTGTATGTGTGCAAATTTTCTTTAAAAATAAGAGAGTACATCACTTCATGCCAATATAAAATAAATGTTTCATTTTTACCTGTACATATACCAGCTTTAATCGTAAATGTAGTATCAAATGTTATATTTTCAGAAAAACATTTTTTAATTTTTTCACTCACCCAATATGCAATTGGTGTACCAGGAATTTTTTTAAAATCAGCACAAGATACACGGTAGTAATTATTAGTTGTTCCTAATTTTCTTAAAAAAATAAGTCTTTTATCGGCTGATTGGGGGGCGTCGTTAAGGTCGTAGTAATAACCTGGATTTTTTTCACGCGATATTTCCATAACAAAGGCAGCACATTGAACAACTTTTGAATTTAATTCAGGAAAGGAATTATAGCCAATTTGTACCAATGTTTTAATGCTGTATTTTGAAATGATTTTTTGTCTAACTGCTTCAAAAGAAGAAAGAAACATCCAGCTTTGCATGGTAATCATGGCTACCATGCCGTCCTTGCGGGCCAGTTCGCTATTCCGCTCCATAAACATGGCGAACAAGTCAGACTTACTGTTGGGATAATTAACCTTTGCCCACGCCCCCAGTCTGCCGTTCATCCCCTTGCCGCCCATATACGGTGGATTGGCGATGACCACATGATAGCCCGGACTCAAATATTCCGATTGCTCCAGCACTCGCAGCACTTTTTCATGTGTTGACTGCAAGAGCAAATTACGGCCCACATCTTTCTTTTCCAGAATGTTCCTCATTCCAGCGGCATCGGTGATTTCCGGCCTTATCAGCGCACCGAAATTGTCCGCTTCTTCAAACTGGCGCAGGGCGGCGGCAAGCGGCGCGGTAAACAGATCATGCCCGATGAAGTCCATGTAGCGGGCCAGTTCCCCGTCCTCGAACTTCACGTTTTGCAGGACGCAAATTCTGGGCTGCACGGGCTTGCGGAAAAAGCCACGTTGTTTGGCGCGGGCCTTCATGCTCAGGGCAAAGGCGGCCAGGGCTCCGGCGCGTTCGTCAATTTCCACGCCGTACAGGTTGTGCGTGAGAATTTTTGCCGGAATTTCCGAGGGAGTGTAACCTTCTTCTTCATAGATGGCATACAGCAGATCAAAGGCATAGGTGAGCATATGCCCGGAGCCGCAGGCCGGATCGCAAATTTTAATCTCTTCCGGCGAGTTCACGCGCAGAAAGTCTGTTTCGGGTTGTTCCGGCTTGATGTAATAGAGCATCTTTGTCGCCAGCCCGGACTTGGGACGATTGAGCATCCACAAACGGCCCAGAGAGTTTTCCACCAGGTAGCGCACAATCCAGTGCGGGGTAAAAAGCTGGGTGGCTGCCGGAATATTCTCCGGCGTGACCTTTTTGTTCTTTTTCAGTCCCTCGAATACCGCGTCTTTTTTTTCGGAAATATAAAACTGGTACAGCCAGCCAATGACTTCCACATCCTTGCAATTTTCTTCCGTCATGGTTTCCCGTGTTTGGGCCAGGATGGAACTTTCGGAAAGCAGATCGCCCGGCATGAGCAGTTCCGCATAATCGTGGATGCGCTCGAACATGAACGGCATGGTTTTGTGCCAGTAGTTGCATATGGCAACCAGCAGCAGGCGGTAGGCTTCGCCCTGAGGATCGTTGCTGGTGATTTTGCCGCCTAAGAGATCAAAGACGCGCTCCCGCGTGGCGGGGATGGCGACCATATCCTCGTCGATATGGCCCATTTTGGCTTCGCCCAGAATCTCCGGCTGAAACTGGCCCTCCGCCGGAGACACCACGCCCACCCGACTGTAATGGTTCACATCCATGAACCGCAGAGCGCAAAAACGGTTGAACCAAATATAGGCCACACGTTCCACGATCTGCTCCCGACCGCGCTGGGCAATGGCTTTTTCAAGCTCGCCCACGACCATGGGATTTTCCCTGCGAGCGAGGCTGTCCGGCATCAGCACGCCGGTCAACTTGGCGGCAACCTGTTCCATAAGCGTGCGCCGGGCGGCTTGGGCGAATTTTTTCAGCGCATAAGTATCCATTATACTTGAATCCTTTTCCCTTTGCGGATTTCTTCAAGCAAGGTCTTGCGTGTGGAGTCGAGGTAGGTGTCCAGATCCGCTTCGCTCGTAAGCAATGGCTTGTCAAAAGGCACTTTTACCGACCGGATGGAGACGATTTCCACTTTCGGGGCGTATTGCGACGGTTCCTGAACATCCCCCGTCCGGGCTTGCGGCTTGTCTTTTGAAGAGGCGGGAGAAGAATCGGCGGGCGGCGTGGAAGGTCCGCCTTGCCCACCCGGCTGCGCGGGCGCCCCGGCGGCTGATTTTACCGCGGCATTGGCTGCCGCGCAGACCTGAGTGATAATGCGCGGATACTCGCTTTCTTCAAAACGGCGGACGCCTTCCCGGATGACAGGGATAAGCTTTTCAAGTTCCATTTTTTGGGAAAAAGCGACGAATCCTTCCACCATCTTCAATTGAGCATCTCTGGCAAGCAACGCGAATTCGGCCACTTGGATCAAGCCTTGTCGCAATTCTTCACTACGTTTTTTCGCGGCATCGCATTCTTGTTCCCGCCGCCGCTCAACTTTTTCCCGCAACGTTTCCAACAGGCTTTTGACCTGCTGCATCTTGTTGCCCCTGAAGCAGTCCTTCGCATCAAGGATAGCGGTTATGTTCGCCGCTTCATCGTCTTCAATATAGGGAAAGTTCGGTTTTTGCTCCTGAAGGTACGCCCTGGCTTCTCGGTAAATATCCTTTTGTGGGCCGTGCATGAAAGCTCGGATGGGATCAAGCAGATCCTCCCGCATTTGCAGTAGCCTCTCTTCCTGCCGGACGAATTCGGTAACGTACCAGGGATAGGGCTTGCCAGTGCAGGCCGTTATATTCTGAAGCGGTTCCCGCAACAAATGGAGAAACGGAAACTCGCGGGATTGAGCAAGCAGTTTCTCCAGCTCATGCGCCATGTCCCGCAGGGCGTGCGCCGTATCGTGGGCCAGAGCTTTGGCCTCGTTTGACGCGCCGGGTGCATCAAAAAGATCTTCGTACAGGCTTTTCAGCCGCTTGACTTGCGAAGCCGTGAATTCCACCTGCGGTTCCAGCATCAGATTGCCGTGCGCGGCCGAGTTGCGAATGGCGTGTTCCAGATCGGCTTCTTCCAGCACATCCCCGTCTTTGCGGATTTCAACTTTGCCGCGAGCGCATAGTTTGGCGAGAAGGCACAGGACAGCCGCGTAAGACCAGCCGTAAGGTTTGCGCTGAAAATTTTCCAGCAGACTTTTTATGGTGGTGCGCACCCCGCCCCGATTGTTGCCCTGGATAAAAGCCAACATTTCCGTTTCCGCTTCCGTGAGCGGCGTCAAGCCATCATCAAGCGTATTTTCTTGAGCGAGACGCACATACTTGCCGATGTCGTTTTCAGAATAGGCAATGTCCCGCAGCATACGCAGGTTCGGATACACACGGGTGATGAGTTCCTGAAAACCTTTGATAAGCCGGGCCTGTGCGTTTTCACCGCCGATATCGAGCTGGCTGCCCATGACAAAAAGAGACGCTTTGGCCACAAGCGCCTGCACCTGCTGTACCAGGTTGGCTTGCCGTTCCTGGTTCCGCACCACCTTGTCGGCCAGAATACGCTTTGTGGATTCCTGCTGCGTGAGGGATGTGTTCTGGCGGATATATTTTTCCGTTTGCTTGTAAAGCACGAGATCGCGCATCAGGCGGTTGTCGGGCGGGAAAACCACCAAAAGCTCGCTCCGTCCGGTATTTTGCATCTGCAAAACGGACTCGTTGGAAACATTATCGTTGAACGGGGTGACCACATTGATGGAGAGCTCCTGATCCCGTCCGTAAACGTGGTCATCCAGCTTTTTGGCAAAGGGGTAGTCCTGCCCGTTTTCATAGCGGATTTTGCGTTCCTTGAGGGTACGGTCGAAAATCAGCGTTTCGAGTTCCGCCAGCACGTCAGCGCTTTCCACTTCCGTGCTTTTGATCTCTTCTTCAATGTCCTTTTCTTCATCAGTCAGATACTCATAGATGTCGCCGTTTCGCTGGATATAGGTTTGCTGTTCCAACTGCGCCAAGGCTTCGTCAATGTCTTTTTTGAGCTGGGGCACGTCCTGATCAAAGCTTTCCAGCATAAGAACGCACAAGTTGCGGACAGTAGGCTTGAACTCTTTGACGTATTTGACTAAAAACAGTGCCTTAAGCAGCTTGACCGCAAAGGGGCTTACCGGGCTGTCTTCCGCCTGAAGGATGGCTTTTTGGATTTGCGATTTGAGCGCGGTGCGGATGCCTTCAAACATCAGATCAAAAGTCGCCAGACTCCCCAGGGTCAAGCCGCTTATCTGAACGGCAACCTGCTGGAACACGCCCAGCATGGAGCGCTCTCCAACGGAACTATGCTTGCCTTCAAAGGCGTTGTGATTCGACAATCCCTGAATGGCGGACTGGAACAGCGCGAACTGGTAAGGGATAAAGGGATACGAATAGATAAAATGTTCTTTATCTCTGAAGTTTTTGTAGTTGTGGGAGCCGTCGGCAAAGTCGAACAGCGTTTTGAAGCTATTTGAACGGGCCTGGTACATGTCGGCCAGCAGGCGTTGACCTTCCTCATCTTTCTGCAGCAAGCGTTTTTGAATGACTTCATCCACGTCCTGGCTGGTCAGCTTCATCCGGTTGGCAAAGCGGGCCTGAATTTTGGAAAAGTCATGGGCCTGCTTCGCGTTCATATCGCCCAGCACTTTTCCCATATCTTCCTGGGCGGTGACGATTACCCAGGCACGTCCACGGCATTTTGTGGCCAGGCTCTCGGCAATGGTTTGCAGATTGGTCATCAGTTTGGTGTTTTCGGCAATGTACTGACCGACCTCATCCACAAAAAAATTCAGGCGAAAGTTGGGAACCTGCGTTTCAATGTAGGCCTGCGCCTGCTCAGCAAAGTCCTCAATGGAAACTTTGTACTGGTTACGGTACTTTTCAATGATGCCGGCGGCAGCGGATTCGTCTTCGCCCGCCGCCAGAGCGTAGGCTTTGGCTATATTGTTCTTCTCCAGCAAGGCCTGCTCCCGGCCTTCCTCCCACGACAGATGGGATACGCCTTTAAAGGCTTCTTTGAATTTGCCGTAGAGGCCACGGGCATCAAGATCGCGTTCGAATTGCGCTATATGCCCCTGTTTGCCGTAATAGCCGCACATTTCGTCAAAAACTTTGACGAATACGGCGAGCAAGGCATCCACTTGCGTTTTGCTGATAACGTCGGCTTTTTGGTCGATGTTGAAGAGAATACTTTTGGAGGGGATGGAAACCGCCTTTTTCAGCGAAGCGCAAAGCATGGCGTTATCGCCGCATTTCGGCAGGAACAGATCGAGGGCGGACGCGCCGCCAAGATTACGGTTTTCCATCAACAGGGCCAGCATTTTCAGCAAGTGCGATTTACCGGAACCGAAAAAACCGGAAATCCAGACACCATTGGCGTTTTCATAGTTATTATAGGCGTCCAGAAAGGATTCCAGACGCTTTTCAATTTCATTTGTCAGGACATATTCTTCCATTTCCAAACGGAGGCTGGCTTCATCATCGGCTTTGATGACGCCTTCAATGGGGCGGTCAACCGGCTTCGCAAAAATATCCTTGAGAATCATCTTGCCTCCTTATTCACGCTTCGCAATGGAAGATATTGAACGCGCGGTAGTATTTATCGTCATGAAGCCTGCCGAACAAATCCAAAGAAGCACCGGACTCAGGCGAATGGGTATATTCCCCTGGGAAGAACATAACCGTGGGTTTGTCCTTGGCCGTGCTTTGCAGGTTGTTCAGAACATTATGAGAGCGGATGTACGGAAATACTTCCCCCACCCCGGAAAGAAACAGCACGTCATGCGGTTCGCTGGCCAGGCGGGCGGCAATGGCGGGGACGAGACGTTCCGCCGGATCGAGCACACCCTGCAAAAGCTCTTTCAATTCCGCCTTGGAGACAGAGGTTTCCATGGCAAGTATCCGATCCCAAATGCCACGTTCTTTGAGTAAGGTAATGGACAGATCATACAAATTGACTTCCAGCGCACGTACTCCGGCGCTTTCAAGCTTTTTGACCAGACTCCGGGTATGCCGGGCCACATCCACGGCTTCCTGCGGGGCATAGGAGCAAATGAAGAACGGAACCTCATTGCCGAGACCCTGCTTTTTCAGAAAGCGTTCACCGGAAATGACCGCGAACAAGTGGGAAAAACGATCCTTGAGAGACATGCGCATTACATCGGGTCGCATGCTGCTTACCTCACCAGCCCCGGAATCGGGAAAAACAGGGTTTCGCGTCCTTTAACGGAAGCCAGAAGCTTTTGAAAGCCCGTTCCAGGGGTTACGGGGATAATCGTATTGTTTTTGTCCAGCAAATTCGCCTCGCGCAGGATCTGAAAAAGTGTTTGCCGCAGTTTGCGCCGTGTGGAAGCGGCTACCCGGTCAACCTCATTATGCCATTCTGCTTTCTTGTTGAAAAAAATAGCATAGTCGTCATAGGAGACGGTATTTTTCAGCGAAATGAAGTTGTCATGGATAACATCAACAGCGAAGTCACCAATAAAAGCATAACGTCTGCATATCGCAAGCCATAAAATATAACGTCGTTCTATATATGTCGCTTCGGCAAAAAAAGTAAGTTCTTGTTCACTCAACGTTCTTAAACGCGAGATTATTTCATTGGTGATGCGCTTCAAGGTATTTGTTGTGCGAGCCTGAATGGTATTTTCGGCAACAACGACTTCCCTTATTTTTTCCCAATGCTTTAGAAAAGAAAAAAGCTCAACTATCTTGGCGGACTCGTGATAAAAGAGCGCGCCAGTGGTAAAAGACATACTGTATTTTGTCGTTGTCATCCGAATTACGCATCCTTCTTTTTGCCTTCATCAGCTTCACCAGCCTTCACACTAGCAACCGCTTCATCCTTATGGGATTCCAAAATGGCCCCATATGGGGAACAGGCGTTGCCCAGATCGGCCCAATCCACAGGAACGTTTTCCGCCTCGCTTGCCAGTTGTTGGTGGTGGAAATCCAGAACAAAACGCTTGCTGGACGTGGTCAGAAAACTGCCCACAGCGGTTTTGTCGATTTGGGTCTTTCATCCTAGAGCGTGTCGTCAATTATTGTGTAACATGTTGATATTATTGTAAAAATAGATAACGTAGTATGTATTTTTACCCAATAAAATCAATATGTTATATTTAAATGACGACACTGTCTAGAAGTCACACAGAACACTTCGTTTTCTGTGTGAAAATCGCTACGCCGAAAAGCGTGGTTTTCGGCTCACTCACGCCGCCTGCGGCGGCGCGCCGGACTTCCGTCCGGCGGCTGGTACCGTGTAACTTTAAACGTTACACGGTACTAGCGCTTGCATGGAATGGTCCAGAAATCGCCTTCCATTGCTTGGGCCGCAGGAACGCCTGCACCAGGCGCTCAAAACGGTTACCCTTGTCTCATTCGGAAAAGGAAATAGCCCGCTACTTGGCAAGGATATTCTGAAATGTCATGGGGAGCTCCCGCAATGGAAGACGGGGTATAATATTATCCCAGAGCGTCCAAAAAGAAAATAGGCAAAGCAATAAGGGGAAATTCCGGGCTCCGGCAGACCAGCGCTGCTGCGCAGTGTGTCCAATGACACCCCGTAACGTATTTCCTCACCCTGATTTTTGGTGGGTAGATTTCCGGGTATCAAAATTTCTTCAAAAAATTTTATCTTATTATTTTAATAAAATATAATACAAAACAGGCGTAAACCACAGGTTCTTGGCAAGCTGCTGCGAGATGGTGCTGCCCCCGGCGGCCATCCGGCCTTTATCCCAGTTACGCTTCAACGCATCGTACATTTGGGAAAAATTGAATCCGTCGTGCTTCCAGAACAGATCGTCTTCGGACGTCACCACGGCTTGGCGCAGCGCCGGAGCAATGCGCTTGAGCGGAACCCACTGCTGCCGGATACGCATGGCCTTGCCGTCCTTCGCCCTAGGGCCGTTCTGCCATTGCTCCTGACGGTATTCCATAAAAGACGTGGTCCGCGGCTGTTCCGTCTCCAGCCAGCCGACGGGAGGCCACACCAGATATCTTCCGATATCCAGCATGAGGAAGAGGATTACCCCGAAGAGCAAACTGCGTACCGGACGTTTTCGCCATGACGCGGCTCTATTTCGCACGAATGTTGTGAAAAAAGACATCGCAGAACCGTACTCCCATCACCCCGCTCCTGCAAGGAGGGATGCAATCCCTGCCTGTGGAAAAGGCCAGCATTCGGAGAAAGGCGCATGGGGCTCCGAGCTTGGGAACCTGCGGGAGAAAGATTGGAAAGCATCAAAAAAGATTAAGCGATAGGCTGTTACAAACTCTCAGGCAACGCTACAATGAGAATATCCGCCGAAAACGTTTTCCGCCTTCGAGCGCCTTTTCCCCGACCCGAAAAAACGGCGCTGCCGGAATCCTTTTCCGACAGCGCCGCGCGCATACAGGGGAGACGTCATACGGAAACGCTCCCGTTCCTTCCCTAAAGTTTGCCCGCCATGCGGCAAAGCCGGCCCCCTGCCGTCAGGCCGGGGAATCGAGGAGATACCCCCCGTCGACGGTCACGGTGATGCCCGTCACATACGAGGAGGCGTCCGAAGCCAGCCAGACGAGCGTGCCGATAAGCTCGTTGGGATGCCCCATCCGGTGCATGGGCGTGGCGTCCACCCCGCGCTGCGCCTTGGCGCGGTAGCTGCCGTCAGGGTTGAACAGCATCTGGGCGGGGTTGTTGTTCGGGAAAAACCCCGGAGCCACGGCGTTTACGCGCAGTTTCGGGTTGAAATCACGGGCGAGGTGCGCGGCGAGGGACTGGGTGAAATTGCTCACCCCCGCCTTGGCAGCGGCATAGGCGATATGTCCGCGGATAGCCGTGAACGCGCTGATGGAGCTGAAATTGATGATCGATCCGCCGCCGGGGTTGTCGAGCATCTTCGCGCCGTACGCGAGGCAAGGCCAGAAACAGCCGCCGAAGAGGTTCAGCGTCACCGTATCGAACTGCGGCTGTGCGTCGAGATCGAAAAGGCTCTGCTCGTCCGTGTAATACGCGCCTTTGACGTTGCCGCCCGCCGTGTTGATCACCACGTCGATCCCACTGAAATCGCGCATCACGTCTTCGGCGTGTTGCCGGATCTCGTCCTGGCTGAACGAATTTACCTTGTAAGGCTTTATCTCCACACCCACGTCGCCGATTTCGGAGATCAGAGTGTCCAGCCGTTCCCTGCCGGAGTTGTAACACGCCGCCACGTTGGCCCCCGCATAGGCCATCGCCCGCACGGCGGCCCCGCCAAGGGCCCCGGAAGCACCGGTCACAACGGCGGTTTTCCCTTTCAAACTGAACAGCGCATGAATATCCATCTCGTCCTCCTGACAGGTTAACGCGCGTTGTCTCCATCTGACTCCAGCCGTGAAGCTCATTCCTCATCAAGCCACGCGGCCTTCTCGAAACGCAGCGTCCGATCCGCGGGATAGGCCTGCTTCCAATAGGCCGCGCACGCTCCAGAAGTGGCGCTCCAGAGATCGGGGGCACCCGTAACCGCCCGCATGAGCCTGTCCAGCACGGCCCGGGCCGCCCCGAACTGCATGAGGTACGGCTGGATCACAAATGTGGACTGCCTTCCCCACGCCCGCACGCCTTCCAGCTCGGCGGCCCAGTTTTCCCAAAGCGCCCGCGTCTGCACGAGCCCGCTCCCCTTGCCCACTCCGGGGAAAAACATGAAGAACTGCGTATCCATCGCGTAATAATAGGGCAACATGAGCAGCGTGTGCCGCCGGTCGTAATCCGTAATCCAGTAGTGCGGGATGTCGTCCGCCATGGAGTTGCCGAAATACCCGCAACCGGCTTCGAGCAGCAGTTCCCCTGTGGCTTCGGAAACCGAACCGCCCGGATAATCGTCCCCCGTGCGCGGCAGCGTGAACCATCCCTCAGGCCGCGTGCCCGTCAGCTCCGCAAGCCCCGAAAACGTCCGCTCAATGCGTTCCCGTTCTTCGTCAGGGGAAAGCCCCGCCACGTCCTCCTTGGCGAAGGAACCGGCGGCGATTTCGTGGCCGTCCGCATGGGCGCGGCGGACGCTCTCGGGAAAGGCCCGGGCCATCGCCAGCGGCACGGCGAACGTGGCCTTCACGCCGTAAGCGTTCAGATAGTCGATGAGCCAGCCGCCGGATACCGCATTGCCCCACACCGTCCGGGCATAGGCGATCGCCGCCTCATCAATACCCTCGGCACCGGCTGGCACGCTGTAGTCCACCACCACGGACACGGCGGCCTTGCCCGCAGGCCACACGATGCCGGAAGGCGACATTTCATCCGAAAGCGTGAAATCTTTTTTCCAAGGCATGGCGTCCTCCGGGATCAGGCTGAAGCCGGCCCTTCGGCCGGAAACCGTTCAAGGATGTAGTCAGCAAGCCACGCGGACGTGGCGAACAGCACGTCGCCGTCCTCCCGCGTCCGGCGGAAAAACCGCCGCAGCATTTCGAGGCGGCAAAGCCTCCCGCACAAGTGCGGATGGATCACGATGTTCATATAGCCGGTCGTTTCGCGGGCGGCGGCATAGGCTTCGAGAAGCGTCTGAAGGAACGCTTCGGGGGACTGGATGCGCTGCTGCTCGTTGCGGCTTCCGAACCATCCGAAATAGAAAAACATCGCGTCGTCATGGATAAAACTGATCGGCAGGTTGAGCATCCATTTCCCGATGTTTTCATAATAGACATAGAAGGGAAACTCGCCCTGCGGCGTATAGGAAACATATGTGTAGGCGTGATCCCGGAGCGCGGCGAGGTCGTGCTCGCTGCGCGTGCCCGCCGGGTATTGTCCCGTCAGCCCCTTGATGAGCGTATCCGTCCTGTCGATGTGGACGGCCTCCTCCTCAAGCGTCGGGGGGATGTGGTGATCCCACATGTGATTGGCGATTTCGTGCCCTTCCCGCACGGCGCGCCGGAGCACTTCCGGATATAAGAGCCCCGTCTGCCCGGGCAGGAACAGCGTCGTTCTGACGTCGAATTCGCCGAACACGTCCAGCAGCCGCCACAATCCGGTCCGGCCCCCGAACTCGCCCTGCGCGCACCAGAGTTTCGGTTCGCGGAGGAACTTCCGAAAAATCATCGCGTCGAAATCGACCGTAAAGTTGATGATGACCCTGACGCCGCCGGGAAAGACGAATCCCGGGATATCCTTGATCCGGCGGGCCGTTTTGTTCTTGAGCATCAACGGAGCTTCCTGCATCGCCTGTACTCCCTCTGGGTAAACCCCATTACACTTCAGTGATCATGCCGCCCGACAGATTGAGGGACTGCCCCGTCAGATACGAGGACACGTCCGAAGCGAGGAACAGCGCCGTCCTCACAATGTCGTCCACGCTGGCCATGCGGCCCAGCGGAATGGTTTTCCGGATGGCCTCGCGCAGGGTTTCGGCGGGAACACCCAGACGTTCCGATTCCGCCGCCACCCGGGACTCCACCATCTCGCTCTCGACGGGGCCGGGACAGATGCTGTTGGCCCGGATCCCGTCTGCGGCGTACTCCACCGCCACGGACTTCAGGAGCATGATCAGCCCCGCCTTGCTGACGGAATAGCCGCTGTACCCCGGCAGGGGGCGCTTGCCCGCCCCCGACGCGACGGCGACCACGGACCCGCCGCGTGCCCGCATGAGGGGCAAAAACGCGTGCAGCAGGCGGAACGTGCCGTGTACGTTGATGTCCTGCGTGCGCAGCCACGTTTCAATGGAGTCTTCCGTCAGCTTCACGGGATCGGGGAAGACCCCCGCGCACTGGATCAGGATATCGATGCTCGGAAACAAGCGCCCGACCGCATCCCGCATAGCCTCGACCTGCGCGGCGGAGCATACGTCCGCCGTGAACGCCCGGGCCACCACCCCTTCGGCTTCCAGTTCCCGCGCCCGTTCGAACACACACCCGTCCCTGTCGGCGAGGCAGACGGATACGCCCTGCCGGGCCAAGGCTCCCGCAATGTGAAAACCGATGCCCCTTGCCTTCCCGGCACCCATCACAAATGCCGTCTTGCCTTTCAAATCCGTATACATAACGTGCATCCCTTGTTGTGGGCCGGACGGCAGCGGAGGAAGGAGGCCGCCCGGCCCGGGGAGTGGAGAATTCCCAAAAACCTAGAACTGGCGCGGCCCCCAGATCTTCATCCTGTGCCCCGCGAACAGGATGGCCGCACAGACGGCAATCATGACGACGTGCATGATGAGCATCCCGGAGATGCCGAACCCGCCCGGCATGGTCACCGAGAGCAGCAGGAAGGGGAACAGCGGGATGAGGGCGTACACGTTGTTCAGGCCCACTTCAGCGGCCGCGGGCGTCTTGAAATCGCTGTCCACGATGCGCAGCAAGGCGAGCCCGCTGGCCGCCGTACCGGTAACCAGCCCGAACACGACCAGCAGCCGCTCCAGCCCGAAGGAGCCGACCCTGCGGCCGAGGTACAGCACGCCGAGAAGCGTGATCAGCGTGCACACGGCGATGACGAGGATGAACGGAATGAAATACTTCATGACCGTCGCGGCGCTGACCGCCATGAGCGCGGAAATGATCATGTAGTCGATGGTGGTCCCGAGGATGCGGTTCTGCGCGTCATCGCTGTAGAAGGCATTCGCGGCGGTGTGGTTGATGACGAGGCGGAAGATCATGCCCGCGAACAGCGCATAAAGGTAAATGAACCCGAAAGAGGCCGTCTGATAGTTCGGCGGAAGGACGAAATACTTGAGCACGTAGCAGACGATCCAGCCCAGCCCGTACACGGTGGCGGCGACGGCGAAGTGCAGCGCGAACGTATCCACGTTGCCGCTGTGGGTCGTCAACTGGCAGGCGGGAACCCGCTTATCCACCGGGCGGAGGCCCTTCAGGAAATCGGAGGAAAGCTCCTTCGTGCCGTAGGTCGCATAGCCCTTGCGCAGCCCCCAGTTGGCGAGGGGCACGCCCACAAAGTTGGCGACCATGAACCCCGCCGCCGCGTAGGCCAACCCCATGGAAACGCAGTCCGGCAAGCCATAGTCGTTTTGCCACGACATGCCCACGGAAAGGGCCTGACCGGGGCCGAAAGCAAAGCCGAACCCGGCGAGGAACCCCGTCGCGGCGGTCAGGTCGGACCCGGTGATCTTGGCGTAGAGCTCCGTAATCCCGTAGCCCACGGTCGCCTGAAGGCCGTAGAACAGCCAGAACAGCAGATCGATCCACAGAGCGCCCTTGATGAGCGTCATGCTGCGGCCCTTGGTGTGCGTGCTGAAGCACCCGAGGCCGATGATCCCGAACCCGAAACTGAACAGATGGAAAGAGATCATCCCGAAATCACCGACCTTGAGCGGCACCCAGCCCTCGGGCGAGGGATAGCCTATCCACCCCAAGTTGATCAGCGCAAACCCGAGCGTCCCGGCGATGATCCCCGCCGGAACAAGGTACTTCTGCAGAAACGTCACTTTGGCGCGCAGCCAGACGCTCAGGAGCAGAAGAAACGACATCCACATGACCGCCATCAGATAAGGAAGAAACGAGCTTTCCATGCTGCACCCGGAGAGTTGCGGGGCGCTTCCCGGCATGGGGAGGCGCGCCCGGGTTTCGAGGCCCTTCGTCCGCCCGGCGGCGACGAGGGAAAAGCCGGTGACGCGGGGAGGCAGTGGCCTGAGCACGGGAAGGAACACCCCGCTCAGGCGCTTCTCGTTCAGAAGGCACTTGTAGACAAGCAAGCATAATGCCAACATGATATTCCATATAAAAGATGAAATTCCAGTATGATATTGACAAATCCGGATCAGCGTTATATTCCTTTTCCAAAAAACGGGACTGCATAATCCCGAAAACGGGATTTATCCGTAAAACGGGAATGGCCTCGGAGGTTCCGCCATGTACGCAGGGACAGTATCGCCATCGGACCCCATCCTCGCCGCGCTGACGCTCTCGCTCCGCCTTTCGGCAGCCCCGCTCAGCGAGAGGCACCTCTCCCTCATCACCGGACAGCCCGAAGAAAACATCCGGCAGATCTTATTGGATTTGGAAGGATTCGGCTTTGCCGCAAGGACCGAAGCGGCGTGGACCTGCGGCACAGTCCCGCCGTCCCTGCTCGGCGCAATGGCCGCCACGGTCCGGGCCAAGATTCCCGAATCCCGGATGCCCCACTATCTGGGCTTCCTCCTCCCGGACGCCCCGCTTGAGGAATGCGAACTCGTGGTGCGGTATCTGGACGAGGAACTGAACCAGCAGGCCCCGGAAACCCTGCTCTGCCTCGAATTCGTCATCCGGTACCTGCGGGACTGGGGAGAAACCCACGCCGACGCGGCCTTCCAAAAAAGCTCGCAGTACGCGGAGATGGTCCTCATCGTGCAGAGCCAGTGCCTGTTCCTCAACAGCCAGATGCAGATGGCGGTCAAGCTGACGCCCATCGCCTACGCCCTGACGCAACAGTCCGGAAATGAGCGCTTCAGGACGCTGGTGGCGATTTTCGGGTGCTACCTCAAGGTGTTTTCCGACGAGCCGCTGCCGCAGGACATTTCCCGGTACGTGGAGCGGCTTGGGGAACTCCCGGATCTCGGGGACAAGGAAATGCAGGACTGCCTGCCGCTGTTCCGGGGCATCCTGCATTACGTGCGCGGCGAGTACCCGCATGTCCTGAAATATTATGAACAAAAACTGGAAGTCTACGGCTGGAAATACCGGCGCTTCGCCATGCTGCTTGCATCCTGCGCCAGCCAGTCCGCGTTCTACCTGCGGCAATACCACCTCTCGCTCGGCATCAACGAATCGTCCCGGCGCACGGCGGCCCTTGCCGGGGACCGTATGCTCTCCATGTTCTGGATGCTGCATCTGGCCTTCGCCATGCTCCGCGTCGGGGACATGGACGCCGCCCTCCTCAATCTGGACTGCCTGTTCATGGCATTCGACGCACGGCAGTACAACAAGACCGCCGTCAGCACCGTCCGGGGCATCGCGCTCTACCATTATCTGAACGGGCGCCTCCGGTCCGCCCATGCCCTGCTCACCGGGCAGGCCGCGAGGGGCGTTTCTCCCAACGCGCCGCACGTCCCCTTCGAAGACCCCCTCAACCTCGACATGCTCTATGCGCTGGAACAGGCCGGGTTTCCGCCAATCTCGCGGTACCCCCTCGCTCTTATCGTAAAAAAGCTCAAGGAAGGCACCAACCGCCAGCTCAGGGGGGCTGCGCTGCGTATTGAAGCCCTCCGGCTGCGGGATCGCGGCGGAGATCCGAAGCGTGAGCAGACGCTGCTGCGCGAGAGCCTGGACTGCATCTCCGGAACGGGCGATCGCCGCGAAGAAGCCCTCAGCGCCAATGAACTGGCGAACGTCCTCGAACGGACCGGCGATACGGCCTCGGCGGCGGCCCTGCGGGATCAGGCGGAAGCCTGCGCCGGGTTCCGCGTCGACCGGAGCGTTTCCTACCAGCAGATGGTCCTTCTTTTAACCCGCCATTCCCAGGGAAACAGGCTCCCCGCCCTCGGCGACGGGCATTACGACTGCCCGCAGGACTCCTGCGTGGAACGCTGCCACCGCGCGTTCAACGCTTTCTCCAATGAAACATGCCTGACCAGCGCCCTGCACCGCTTGGTCGCCATCGCCCAGAAGGAATTGAAGTCGGAACGCGGAGCGCTGTTCCGGCGGGACGAGGACGACCGGCTTGTCTGCGTCGCGGCCGTCAACCTGACCGACATGGAACTGAAAAGCGAGCAGATGCGCCCGTGCCTCGAATGGCTCGACGGCTTTTCCGACCGCCCTGCCGCTCCGGGACGCGGCGAGCAAGGGCTTTGTTTGCCTCTCGACATCGGCGAATCCGGCCTTTGGCTGCTCTACCTGGACAGCACCTTTACCGACGGCCCATTCGCCCACCTCCATCAGCCCGAACTCCATACCCTCTCCTATTTGTTCGCCTCGGAAGTACGCTCCGCCCTGCGCCTCAAAAAAGTGCGCGACGAGGAATCACGGCACCAGAAGGAACGCTTCCAGTCCGTCGTGCTCCAAGAGGACAGAAACATTGCCCCCTTGTTCGGAACCGGCCTCGGGGAGCTGCTCGAACAGGTCAGGCACGTGAGCGTGACGGACGCGCCCGTGCTCATTCTGGGGGAAACCGGCGTCGGGAAGGAGGTCATGGCCCGGCAGATCCACCTCATGAGCCGCCGGAGCGGGCCTTTCATCGCCGTTCACCCCGCGAGCACCTCGGAACACCTTTTCGAGAGCGAGTTCTTCGGCCATGAGCGCGGCGCGTTCACCGGAGCCATCAAGCAAAAGCTCGGCTTCTTCGAAATGGCCGACGAAGGGACGCTCTTCATCGACGAAGTGGGAGACATCCCTCCGGCGATCCAGACGAAACTCCTCCGCGTCCTTCAGGAGCAGCGGTTTATCCGGGTCGGCGGCACGCGGGAAATCTATTCTTCCTTCCGGCTCATCACCGCCACGAACAAAAACCTGTGGCACGAAGTGCAGGAAGGCCGTTTCCGTGAGGACCTGCTCTACCGCATCTCGGTCGTCCCGCTCATGCTGCCGCCGCTGCGCGAACGCAGGCAGGACATCATCCCCCTCGTGCAGAACTTCATGGAGCATTTCTGCCGCCGCTACAATCAGCTCCCGTTCGCCTTGAATCAGGAGGAAACCGCCGTCCTCCGCAGTTACGATTGGCCCGGAAACATCAGGGAGCTCAAGAACGTGATCGAGCGGGCGGTCATCCTGAACCGCCTTCCGGCCCTGAACGTGCCGCACTCGCCGCCGCACCGGAAAACCAGCGAGGAAACGCCGAACCGCCGCGGGTTTGTGGTCGACGACATTCCCACACTCGACGAACTTGAGAGGCGTTATCTCGAACATATTTTTAATATCGCCTCCGGCTGCGTGTACGGGGAAAAAGGCATGACGGAACTGCTCAATCTCAAACGTTCCACGTTGTACACAAAGCTAAAAAAACACGGTATCATGCTGCGATAACAGTCCGCACGCCGCCAGCCCTCGCCGTATGGCTTCCATCCGGCGCGGGCCAGCTGAACGAGGAATTCGACCGCCAGACGTGCGACGAAATATGGAGTTCGGCGTCTACGTCATCAACAACGATTCCCTGCCCTCCCCCCACATGATCGGCCGGGCCAAGGCCCTCAAGGAAACCTCCACCGAACTCAGGGGACGGCTGCGCTACGCCGTGTATGACGATGCCATCCGCCGCCAGCTTTTCCGGGAGAAGCGTCTTAAAAACATCATGGGAGCGGCCCTGCAGAACAGGGATTTCCAGGTCTACCTGCAGCCCAAGTACCGGACCGAAAGCGAAACCATCGGCGGCGCAGAGGCGCTGGTCCGCTGGATGGGCGCCGAAGGCATGATCTATCCCGACGAGTTCATCTCGCTGTTCGAAAAGAACGGATTCATCATCAGCTGGACCTTTGGGTGTTCGAAGAGTTTTGCCTCCGCATCCGGGCGTGGCTCGACGCCAGGCTGCCCCCGGTAAAAGTACCGATGAACTGCTCCCGCGTGCAACTCAAATCCCCTTTTCCTGGAGCGCCATATCGAAATCTGCCAGAGGTGCGGCACGCCGCCGCAATACATTGAAATCGAGCTCACGGAAAACGTGGTGTTCGAGGACGTGGGCAAACTCAGCAAGATCATCGACTCCATCCATGCGGCCGGTTCCGGTTGCGCTATGGACGACTTCGGGAGCGGCTATGCCTCCCTCAACCTGATTCAGAACATCCCGCCGCCTGCTCGATCTTTCGAGTATGCCTTTCACCAGCAGGTACAACACCGCCATGCTCAACAGTATAGCCCGCGACGGCAAACTCTATTGCCTGCCCTGCTCGGCGCAGGTGCGGGACATCGTATACAATACAATCCTCTTCGAGGAAAAAGGCTGGAAGGTCCCGTACGATTTCAACAGGTTCATAGCCTTGTGCCGGACAATCGAAGCCAGAGGCATACGTTCTATCCATCTCAGCTTCGGCAATTCCGAATTGCTGGATACGGCCTTCGGGGCTACAGCTACGGAAGCGGCTTCAGCCCCCCGGCCGATGCCCAATGGCTGGCCGACTACAAAAGGGGCCGGGGCAGCTTCGGGGAGCATTTCCGCCCCGCCCTCAATACGTTTCAAACCATGCTCGACACCGGCGTCTGGAAAAAAAGCGATCTGAGCCTGACCTATGCCGAAAGGGAAGCCATGCTGTTCAACCGCCAGTGCGCCATGGTCGAGGATTCGGTGCTCATGGCCCAAAGGGGGGGTACGCCCTCACCGGCTCCACCGATCAGTTCGCGCTCATGCCTTTCTTCAGCCCCGGCACCCCTTGCGACTGGGACCGCCTCTATATGGTGTGTTATATCGGTTTGAACAAACATCTGGGCGAACCCCAGAACAAAAAGAAATACGATCCCTTCATGCAGTTGATGGATTACATCAGCACGCCGGAAGGGCAGCTCGCCCTGGCGGCGGACACGGGGGCCATGTATTCCAGCGTAAAGAAAGTCCCCGCGCCGGATATCCCGGAAATTGCGGACATGCTCCCGGCCTTGAGCCATGGGCGGTACGCCATCTTTCCTGAGCCGAAGAACGCTCAGAACGCCTTGCGGGAAAGTTTGGCGGGGATGCTCGCGGGTGCCCTCACGCAGGATGACGTCATCCGGATGGTGGATCACTAAAACAAGAACCCTCCGCCTCCGAAGGCTTGCACTGTCATCGGAGAAGCAACCGCGGACTTCACGCTCATAGAAACGGGGAATTTCCTCACCGACGCCATGAGGGCCAAGGCCGGGGCGGACGTCGCTCTCTTCCTCGACAACGGCAAGGGGGTCAGCGCACGGTTCAGGCCCCAGACCACTAATGACGTGTCCGGGCCCTCCCCGATATGAAGCACGGCGAATCGGGCGTGTTGCAGATCGTAGACATGACGGGGGAAAACCTGCTCCGGACGTTGGAATACGCGATACCGGCAGACAACGACATCCGAGGATGGTTCTACTACTTCTCCGGCCTGAAGATGACCTACGCGCCCTCCGCCATGCCCGGAAAACGCATCATCAAAATAACCGATGCGGAGGGCAAGCCTCTTGAGGCCCAGCGGGTCTATACTGCCGCGGTCATGGATCAGACCTTTCCTGAAGATGCGATCCAATCCTTGACGGACACGGGGATCAGCATCCAGGCCCTGCTGACTGAAACCATACAGTCGCGCAAAACCATCACTCCCGGCAAAGACGGACGGTTCATCATCCGGTAGCCTGCTCCACGCGGTACAGCAGTATCCCCGCCTACGCGGGACCTGCCCAATCTCGAAAAGACGAATGGCCAAGGGGAAGATCCCTTGGCCATTCAGCATGTTGATGTATACGCAGTCTCTTACGCTTCCGAGGATGGAATGAACTTTTGAGCGGCGACACGTTTAAAGGTTCATTCTGCCGAAAACCTCATTTTCGGCTGAATCCACACAGGATTGCCTCCCCGTGCGGCCGTCCTCGCCAGCGTATTTCAAGCCGAATGCCTCTAAACGCATATAAAAAACACCCGCCAACATCCGTGCGGGAGCGCTATTGCGCCGCTGCGCCGGAACCCCCGGCTTCCGCCTCATGCGCCCATAAGGGGGAAGGCGCCTGATGGCAGGCCTTGCAGTCCGTGGGCCCCGCCGGTTTGCCCGCCGCAAGCGATTCGGTATGGCAGGCGACGCAACTCGGGTATGGCCCATGAAACGCGTTATAGAAATAGAAAGGATTCAACGTGGGCTTGGCGTTCTTGTCGGTGCGCAGCGTGGCGGTCAGGCCGTCATGGCATCCGGAACTCGTGCACAGGAGGGACTTGCCGTCCGCGTATCCCGTGTGATGGCAAATGGTGCAGTTGATCAGCGGCGTATGCGCCTGATGGGAGAACCGGGCCGGGGGCATGGTCTGCCGCGCTCCGGAAGGCACATGGATTTCCCTTTCGCTCCACTGCACCAAGGGATGGTGCGCCGAAAAGTCCATGGGCTGGCCATGGCACAACGCACAGTTGCCGTAACTCCCGAGCGTGGCCGCCTGTTGCTGGTACTGGAGAGGCGGGAGGTTGTCGAGATTGTCGGCAAGCGGGTTCCTCGCCGGATACACGGCGTGTGGCGCGCCGTGACAGACGATGCAGCGCACCATGAGCATATCGTCGCGGCGTCTGCTGAAGAGTCCGGACAGCCCCTCGCTTCTGGGCGTCCACTTGTTGAAGGCCGACGCGGTGAGCAGGTTGGGCTTTTCCGAGAAATTGTGGCAACTGGTGCAGTCCGGTTCCTGTACCCAAGGCAGCCGCCCCTTGATCTTGTCCAAAGGGACCTCGCGTGCCGTGATGCCGGACATGAGCTTGGCGGCCTGCGGCAGCCCAGCCTCTTGCTCGGCCTTGAGCAGCGCCAGGGAATGATCCTCCATGAACCCGTGGCAGCGCACGCAGGAAAGCCCCCGATCCACATGAAAATCACGGGCGAACAGACGGCGCGGGGCATCCTTCGGATCATCCCCCGTGCGGCCCAGATCCACATGGCAGGTCTTGCAGGCGTCAGCGCCCCTGTCGGTCAGGTAGGTGGCGTGCCAGCCGTGGATGGCGGCGGAAACGCTGAGTTCCGGCCCGCTCTTCCCTTCACCCGCCTTCCCGCCTTTCAGGCCGACATGGCAGGATCGGCAGGCAATGACCTCACCTTTCGCGTGCTGTTCCATAAAGTGGGTGGACTGGTGGCGGTCGTGCACTTCCAAAATGGCCGTCCCGGCGTTCGCGTGGCACTGGGCACAGCCGAAGCCGGGAGAAACAGCCAGCACGGCGGCGCTTTCGGCCAGGAGTTTCCCGGTCTTTTCGTCTTTGGCGCGCAGCGTAATCACCGGATACGGGTTGAGCACACCGTCGGCGTTGACGGCGCTCACGGGAATCGACGCCGCGAAAAAGGAATCCTCCACAGCGTTCATCCGTCCCTGACGTGTCGTGGAATCTTTCGCCAACCCTGCTTGCGGGCCCAGCTCCCACGTTACATCGACGCCCTGGGTCACGATCTCGGGGACGGGCGGCCCACGCTTGATGACTTGCGCGTTGAGCTGCGGCTCGGGATAGGAAAGGGTCCAAACGTCGTTCGGCGCGGACGTCTGGTAAAATCCCTGCAACCCGGCTCCCGTCAGCACATATTCCTGAGAAGCCGTAAAAGGCATATTGGGAGTGGCCAGCGAACCCTTGGCGGGCAGAGAGTCCAGCACAGTGCCGGGATCGCTTTGCGCAACCCCCGGAAGGGACGGTTTTTCGGCCTTTCCCTCGATCGGAGACGTGGAAAAAAGAACCCAGCCCAGCCAGATCAGGAACAAAGCCAGCGCGGCCAGCCAAGCCGCCAAGGCCCACGCTCCATAAGACGTTGACGAGGATGACGCGTGCTTGCTCATTGTGCCTCCGGGGAAGGAATGGTCTGGCGCTGTGCGCCCATACGCTCAAGATAGTCCGCCAATGCCTGACGATCCGCAAGGTTGCCGGCAAAAGGCGGCATGGAGCCGAGCCGCGTCCCCTGGCCTTGAAGCTGCGCCTCAAGGCCATACCGGGTCAGACGCCGCACCCGGGGGATGATGTCGATACGCGGCCCGCCCAAGCCGTGGCAGACGTTGCATTGCAGCGCGAACAGCATGGAGCCTTTGCTCAGCCCGTCGGCAAGGGGCGCTTCAAGCTTCAGGGAACCGCTTTCGACCGCATCAAGCGTCCGTACCCAGCCGGACACGGAGGCGATCCCCCCGGCCTTGGCCCGCGCACCCTGCGCAACACTCATCCCGTTGGAATACATGTAGCCTTCGGCCACCCAAGGACGGCGTGCGGTTTCGCGTACCCACTCGAAACTCCCCACCAAAAGCAGCCCCGAGCACAAGATGACGATACTCAGGGGCTTGCGGAGGCGCTCGGCCCGCACAAAGGCCACCACCCCGGCCAAGAAGACCACGGGCAGCATCCAGCCGTATGTGATGAGGAAGGGGTGGATATCGGAGGTCCGGCTCAGGACGGCTTCCTGCCGATCCGGCGGCAACGCCATGAAATACCACACGGAACCGCCCAGCAGCAAAAAGAAGGGAAGGATGATCCACAGGCCGCTCACCCGTACCGCGATATGCCGGGCCTCCGCCGAGGCGATGCGTGGGGCGGTGAACAAAGCGAACATCCCCGCCAGGATCAGACAGATTCCCAGGCGGACAACCACACTCGGCCAATAGGTGGGGTTGAAGAAGCCAAGCCACACGTTTCCGGTGGCCAGCCCCTGTCCGGGAGTCAGCATGAACGTGATGATGCCGTTGATCAGCACGAGCGACAGGAAGCCCGCGCAGGCATAGACAATGCCTATGCGCATGTGGGTTTCCGGGCTCATTCGGCCGCTGCGGCTCCAAGGATAGGTATAGTAATAGGCCAGCAGGGAAACCACTTCCAACAGGAAAAGCCCCCACTCCGCGGCCCAGAAAAAGACGAAATTATGGATCAGCATGGACGTGGCCCCAGGGTTCACCACGCTCATGGTGAACCAGATGCCTACGCCGCTGAGCCCGCCGAAAACCATGGTCAGGAGCAGGAAAAAGTGCGTATGGCGCTCCAGCCATTGCAAGATCTCCGGTGCGCCGTCCCGGTAGGCTTTCCGCTCCATCCATACCAGATAGATCCCCCCGCCCACGGCGAACTGGGCCACGAAGACGTGTAAAACGGAGACAATCCCGATGATCAGCCCTGAACCGATGCCGACGAAATGCCAGACGGGCAATTCCATGTCATCCCTCCCGGATTTCCGAGCTTTCGCTGCGGTTCAAGGCATGAAAAAGGACGCGGCCCAGCCAGACAAGGACGGCAACCACCAAGACGGTGGCTACCAGAAAGAGCGACAAGGCGGCGGTCTGGCCATGAGGCATCGCCAAAGCGGTGGGAGCCGGAGACGCCACGCCGCTGTAGGGCTGAAGCATGGCGTCGCGTACCATGCCGCGCACGCAGACCATGACCAGAATGACGCCAAGGGCTGCGGTGCTGGCAAGCTTGAGCCCGCCCTGCCGAACAAGGATGAGGGCGATGCACAGCCCGGATACGGCTAAAATCAGGGCCGCCGTGGACAGCGCGTCTCCTCCCAGAAAAAGGCCGCGCACATCCGGGGGCAATGTGAACAGGAACAGCAGCCCCACCGGAACCTGCGCCAAGGAAACGTAGAAAAACCAATCCAGCCCCCGGCGGAAACGGCGCTCGGCCTCTTCCCTGTCCACTTCCGGATCACGCTTGCTCCACCGGACGCGCCAGGCCATCGTCAGGCCGCCCACAGCCAGAGAAGCCAGTAAGATATGCAGATAGCGCGGGAATAAGGTGGGATCGCTTGTGTTCAAAAGATGCCCGTGCGGCTCGGAGAACCACCGGAACCAGAAGTCCGGGCGCAGCATCAGGGTACTTGCGTTGCTCAGCAGAAACGCCGTCATCAGAAGCAGCAGCGCGGACAGGAACAGTATCGGGGTCCGCCGCGCAGGCCTGACCGCCCCGTCGCTCACGTAAAGCCCGTAATACGCCAGCATGGCGAACAAGGCGACGAACATCCACCACACGGCCATAAGCACGATGCTGGGGTACAGGAAATGCCCGTACAGCACCTGCAAAAAGAGAAAAGGAGCGACGCCGAAGTTCACGGCAAGGGCCAACACCTTGGGCATGAAGGCCACCCCGCCCTTTCTGTCCGAAGCCGAAGCCCGCCGATCGATGACCGACAGGATCACCGAACCCAGGAGCACGTTGACCAACACCAAATGCACAAAAAATGTCAGCAGCAAAAGCACCTTTAAAAACCCGGACGGTACCGGCAACGCCATCGGGGGAGAAAGCAGGCGCGGCGCCTCGGGCGAAGCGTAAGCGGCCGCAGCCCAGAGAAACATGCCAAGGGCCATGACGGCAATGCCTATCCGTTTTTTGCTCATGCGTCGTTCCTTTCGTATCCCAAATCCAGCGAAAAATCGGCTCAGACGTATGCTGTTGACGCTACCCGCCCCTCGCCTCCTTTTCCATTATAGATGAGGAAATACCATTAGACTCATACCCTGTGGGCAGGCATTGGGGAACCTCCGTGCCCTTAAGGAACGAAAACGCAACTCACACGGGAATAAACCATATTATCATGGTGCTTTCACTCCCATGCGGCTACTCAACGGAATAGAAACATGTGAAGAGCACGCCTCAAAACACGTTTCCTGAGGCGGATCCCGCAAGGGTCCGTACGGTTCAACAGTAAAAAGACAGGAGAAATACAGTGAAAAAGGTATTGATCGTCTTTTCAGCCGTGATGCTTCTCTCTTCCTTCGGCGTCGCGTTTGCCGACGGCGATGCGGCCAACCTCTTCAAAACCCACTGCCAGGGGTGTCACGGCGCTGACGGCGGACGTGTCCCCGCCAGCGGCATTGAACCCATCAAGGGCCAGAGCGCCGCCGATCTGCTCAAGAAACTTGAAGGATACAAGGACGGGTCGTTTGGCGCCCAACGCAAGCTGGTCATGGAAAACGTCGTCAAGCAGCTTTCGGACGAGCAGTTGAAAAGCTTGGCCGACTATGCTTCCACGCTGTAACTGAACGTTACCTCCGGCCCCATTCCGGATCGTTCCCCAAAGGGGCGGCCCTGATGTTTTCTGTAAGGGACGCGCCGAGACGCCTTCTCAAGGAAGTTTTACCAACCCCGGCGCGGCGTTCCCGCTCCGCATGAAAAATCTTTACGGCCCATTGGGGTCCACTTTCGCCAGCATTCTTTCGACCAAAACACAAGAGGCCACCAATATGGTGGCCTCTTGTGTTTTGAGGAATCGGAAAAATCTCGGTGCTGCCTTCCTGAAACCTTCCGGAGCGTAACGGGCTATGCCAGATCAAACTTTCCGGTCACTGCACGAGAGACGGAATAATTGATGTGCACGCGCATGGCCTTCTGCGCCAGATCGGGATCGCGTTTTTCCAGCGCTTTCAAAATATTCGGCGCGCCGTCCGCATCGCTGAGGAAGTCTTTGTCCCACAATTCCAGATAGTACCACAAGCGCATCATCGTCTGAAGCAGATCGTTGACGACACGGGTGAGCTCCGCATTGCCCGCGGCTTCATACAGGAGCTGATGGAATTGCGCATCCCACGCGGCCGCCGCATCGCTCTTGCCGTCGGCGCAGGAATGGATTTTTTCGACGAGTTCCCGCAGCTTCCCAAGCTGTTCGTCCGTAATGCGTTCCGCCGCCAGCTTGGCGACCACGCATTCCAGTTCCAGACGCAACTCCACAACATCGCGCATATGCTTGATGTCAAGCCGGGTAACAACGGTTCCCATGCGGGGAATGGTTTCGATGAGGTTTTCCTGCTGCAAACGGACCATGATCTCGCGCATGGGAAGGCGCCCGATACCGTAGTCCTGCATGATCTGCTTTTCTTTGAGCAGCTCGCCGGGCTTGAGCTTCGAGGTGATGATGTCGTGCTTGAACGCCGTATAAAATTCGTCGCGGTTCACAATGCGCCCTGACCGTTGAGGATAGGAAAGGAAGCGATCCTACCAAAGCCCCATATCCCTGTCAAAGGAATATACACTATACTGTATTCTATACATACCAAGGCCTTCCGGAGAAAAACAGGGCAACACCCCCTTCCCCGGAAGGCCTCTCCAAGCGGAAGCCGACACATTGTCCGGACGTAGCCGGAACACGACTACTTGTTCTTGGTGATCAGCTTGCCCTTCGCCTTCTGTACATCCAGCTCGTGTTGCGTGACGACATGGACCTGATCGAACGGCTCATCCATCTGCGCCTTGAGGTCCGGGCGGCGTTCGAGCAGCAGCTCGACGTCGTCGGCCAACAGGGCAAGCTGTTCGATCGGGACGCCGAACCACATTTCATTGCCGGTGATCTTCATGAACTGGCGGGCGCCGAAGCAGCCGAGGGAATACATGGGCTGACGGGTACAGAACGGGCCGGCGATGACGCTCTGGCAGGTGCCGGGGCCGGTCATGCCGTAGCAGATGCCGCCACGGGAATACAGGGTGCCGCGGGCCAGATACATGGCCTGACGCGGATTCAGTACGAAGATGGCCACCTCGTCCCCGCGTGCCGGGCCCTCATTGGCCTTTTCCAGCGGCATGTAATAGGCGCACTTCACCGTACCCACGCGCACTTTCGGGGATTCTTCATACATTCTGCGGGAAAAAGCGGGAGCCCGGAACAAGGCACGCCCGTTGTCGGGATAGTCGCCCGTAGCCCATTCGCCGCTGAAATGGCCTTCGTAGCTTTCATCAAAGCCAAGCCAACGAATGGCGTTCTTGCATTCATAGTGATCGTTCTGAACCGTATAGAACGATTTCCCTTCAAAGCGCACCGTGTCCAGCATCTGGCAAGCCTTGAGCGGTTCGCCCTCATAATGGGGCAGGTTGGCGGGAGGGGTATCGGACAGGCCAATGACGACAATCCGGTGCTCCAGACGAAGAGCTTTGCGCAGTCTTTCGGAAATATTCGCAAAATCAGGAAGTTTGGGAGGCATGACCGGCTCCTTGGTTGATGTTGCAAACAGGCCGGGGAATCATTCCGGCCATTCCCGTACCGCACGTGGAATGCGTCGCCTCTCGGCATTTGAGGCATCCCGCGACGATCCGGCGTATACCGTTCCGTTGCGCTCAAAAAAATCATATCAATAGATTCGTGTCAAGTATCATCACTGATATTATCAAAAATATTTTTTATGAGTTTATTTTTAAGTTTGATCTATTGACAAGTTTTAGTCATATCAATTAGCTTCGAATTACAGACTTGATTTCATATTGTGGATTTTAAAAAGACGAGGTCATCGTGAAACGCTCTCCGTGGAAGCTCTCGCCTCTCTTTTCCCCACATTCCATTGCCGTCATCGGGGCATCCCCCAAAGGCGGAGCGGGTTCCATCGTCATCAGGAATCTTCAGCGCCTCGGGTTCGCGGGAACCATCCATCCGGTCAACCCCAAGTACGCAGATGTATTGGGCTACCCCTGCCACCCCTCATTGGAGACGATCCCCGGCCCCGTGGACTGCGCCGCCGTCCTGCTCGGGGACAAGGCCATCCTTTCCATCCTGAAGACGGCCCACGCACGCGGCGTCAAGGGTGTATGGGCCTTTGCCAGCGGGTTTGCCGAAACCGGCGAACAGGGAGCGGCCATGCAGCGGGAAATCCGTGATTTTTGCCGGGAAACGGGCCTGCTCTTCTGCGGCCCCAACTGCGTCGGCTACGCCAACATCACGGACGGAGTCGGCATGTACAGCGCTCCCCTCCCCCGCGCCTTCCGCAAGGGCAGCATCGGCGTCATCGCCCAAAGCGGCGCGGTGCTGCTGGCCCTCGGCAACTCGCCCCGGGAAGCCGGGTTTTCCCGGCTCATTTCCTCGGGAAACGAAGCCGCCCTCGGGCTGGCCGATTACATGGATTACCTTGTGGATGACCCCAAAACCGCCGTCATCGCCCTGTTCGTGGAAACCATCCGCGATCCCGAAGGCGTAGCGGACGCGTGCCGCCGGGCCCGTGACGCGGGAAAGCCCGTCATCGCGCTCAAGGTGGGACGCTCGGAACTGGCCTGCCGGGTGGCGGCAACGCATACCGGAGCCATCGCCGGGAGCGACCGGACGCTCGACGCCTTCTTCCGGCGCTGGCACGTCATCCGGGTCAACACGCTGGACGAGCTGCTCGAAACCTCCATCCTCTTTTCGGGGTTGCGGGGGGCTCCCACGACCTCGCGGCGCGTAGGCATGAGCACCGTTTCCGGCGGCGAAATGGGGATGCTCGCGGACATCTGCTCCGACTACGGGCTTGAGTTCCCTCCCCTTTCCGAAGAGGGCAAGGCCGGGCTCCGCAGCGTGCTGCCGCCTTATGCCCCGCTCGCCAACCCGCTGGACGCATGGGGAAGCGGCGACCTCAAGGAAGCTTACCCCGCCAGCCTCAGCATCCTCGCGCGGGAGCCCGCCGTGGATCTGCTTATCGTCTCGCAGGACATGCCCTCCAATATGGCGGACGAACAGATCGCCCAGTTCTCCGACGTGGCCGCAGCAGCAGTGCGGGCACGGGCGGACTCGGGCAAGCCCGTGGTCGTCGTATCCAACATTTCCGGCGGGATAGATCCATCCATCCGCAAAATCCTTGATGACGGCGGCGTCCCCGCCCTGCAAGGCAGCACCGAAGGCGTCGGGGCCGTCGCGGCATGGCTGGACTGGAACAGGGCCCTTCCTGAAGAAACGGAAGCCCCCCTTCCCCTTCCCGCCGATCTCCTTGCCGAGCTGGACACCTGCGGCGGCATCGTCCCCTACGCGTTGTCGACGCGGGTTCTCGCCCACTTCGGCATCACGGCCCTGTGCGAACGCCTGACCCAAACGCCCGAAGAAGCAAAGGCCGCCGCCGAAGCCATCGGCTATCCCGTGGCGCTCAAGGGCATCTCGCCGGACATCACGCACAAGACGGAAACCGGGCTCGTCAAGCTCAATATAGCTGACGCGGGGGCCCTGCGGCAGGCATGGGACGAACTTGAGCGATCCATGAACCTCCACCACCCCGATGCCCGCCGGGAAGGAATGCTCATCCAAAGCATGGTGACCGGCGACGTCGTGGAAACCATCGCCGGGGTCAACCGCGATCCGGCCTTCGGATCAGCGGTCGTCGTCGGGCTCGGCGGCATTTTCGTCGAGCTGCTGCGCGATGTTTCGCTGGAGCTGGCCCCGCTCTCCCCCGCAAGGGCGAAAGCGATGATCAACCGTCTCCAAGCCGCCAAACTCCTTCAGGGGTTCCGCGGCAAACAACCCGCCGACATAGCCGCGCTGGAGGAAACGCTTGTCCGCCTTGGGCGGATGGCCCATGCGCTCGGCAAGCGGCTGGTCTCTCTCGATCTCAATCCTCTCATGGTGTTGCCGGAAGGACAGGGGGTACGCATCGTGGACATCGTGATGCAGGCCCGGCCTTCCGGAGATTCCCCCAAGCACCTTCCATAACGCTGGAGAAATGATTCATGAAGGAACTCTTGTCAGGAAATGAGGCCTTGGCGCGCGGCGCGCTGGAAGCGGGCATCGAGATCGCCTGCGGCTATCCCGGGACGCCCAGTTCCGAGATCCTCGAAAACGTGGCGAAGTACAAAGAAATCTATTCGGAATGGTCCGTGAACGAAAAAGTCGCCATGGACGCCGCTGCGGGCGCGGCCTACTCGGGACGCCGCTCGATGGTCACGACCAAGCAGGTCGGGATGAACGTCCTTTCCGACTCCCTGTTCTACACGGCCTACACGGGCGCGGAAGCCGCCCTCGTGGTGATCACGGCGGACGATCCGGGCCTGTTCAGCTCACAAAACGAACAGGACAACCGCCATTACGCCAAGCTCGGCAAGTTCCCCATGCTGGAGCCTTGCGACAGTCAGGAATGCAAGGATTTCATGGGCGAAGCCGTGGCCATCAGCGAGCGGTTCGACACGCCGGTGGTCATCCGCACGACCATGCGCACCTCGCACTCCAAGTCCGTGGTCGAACTGGGCGAACCGGCATCCTATGGGAAGCAGGTGGGGCCGTTCCCCCGCAACATGGAGAAATATAACTGCATGTGCACGTGGGCCCGCGAACGCCATTATGTACTTGAGCAACGGCTTCTGGATCTGGAAGCCTTCAGCAACGAATGGCCGGGCAACGCCATCCACTGGGGCGACCGCGAATACGGGTTCATCGCCGGGGGCATCCTCTACGAATATGTCCGGCAGGTTTTCCCCGGCGCCTCGATCCTCAAGATCGGCATGTGCTATCCCCTGCCGAAAAAGCTTATCCGCGAATTCGCGGAAGGCGTGAAGAACGTCATCGTCGTGGAAGAACTCGATCCGTTCATGGAAGAACAGATCCGGGCAATGGGCATCGACGCGCGGGGCAAGTCCATCTTCCCCATCTGCGGCGAGCTGCTGCCAGAAGACATCGCGGAATGCTGCCGTAAGGCGGGCATCCTGAAGGACGCCCCCTCCGCCAGAGCCAACGAGGCGATCCCGGATCTGCCGATCCGCAGCCCGTTGCTGTGCTCCGGCTGCCCGCACCGTTCCACCTTCTACCATCTTTCCCAGATGAAGCTCCCCGTCGCCGGAGACATCGGTTGCTACAACCTCGGCACCCTGCCGCCCTTCAACGCCCAGCATACGATGGGCTCCATGGGCGCGAGCGTGGGCGTACTGCACGGCATGGGGCTGTCCGGCCTGCCCGAGCCCGCCGTGTGCACCATCGGCGACGGCACGTTCTTCCATGCGGGCGTCGCGCCGCTGCTGAACATGGTCCACAACAAGGGCAAAGGCACGGTCATCATCATGGACAACCGCACCACCGCCATGACCGGGCATCAGGACAACCCCGGCCTTTCCAAGACGCTCTCCAACGGGACCATCGAGCCCGTGGACATTGCCGGGCTGTGCCGGGCCTGCGGAGTGGAAAAGGTCGTCACCGCCAACGCGTTCGACATGAAGGAAGTCCGCAAGGGCCTTGAAGAATGCACCGCCTACGACGGGGTTTCCGTGCTCATCACGCGCGGGGACTGCGTGTTCGTCTCCCGCAGCCCCAAGCCCGCCCGCGTGGTGGATGCCGACAAGTGCATCGCCTGCGGCAAGTGCATCCAGAGCGGCTGCCCCTCGGTCGTACTCTCCGACGCCGTCCATCCCAAAACCGGAAAACGCAAGGCCCGCATCGAGCCGGTCACCTGCGTCGGCTGCGGCGTCTGCTCCCAGATTTGTCCCGTACAGGCCATCTCCGGCCCGGAAAACGCATAGGAGCCCGTTCATGCAAACAACCCGTTTTCTCATCACCGGCGTCGGCGGACAGGGAACCATTCTGGCGAGCGACGTGCTCGCCGAGGTCGGGCTGCGGCTCGGCTACGACGCGAAGAAATCCGACATCCTCGGGCTGGCCGTGCGCGGCGGCTCCGTGGTCAGCCATATCATCTGGAGCGACAAGGTCCGCGCGCCCATGATCGATGAAGGCTCCGCCGACTACTACATCAGCTTCGAATGGCTCGAAGGGCTGCGCCGCATGGCCTACACCAACCCGGACACCGTGATCCTCGCCAACGACTGGCGCATCGATCCCGTGGCGGTCAGCTCGGGTCAGGCCGAATACCCCGCCGTGGAAGGCATCCGGAACACCATGCGGGAACGCTGCGCCGCGCTCCACGTCCTCCCCGCCACCCCCATGGCCGTGGATATGGGCAACGCCCGTGTATTCAACAGCATCATCATGGGCAAGCTGTCCCTGCTCGTGGGCGGGGACGGGGACGTTTGGCGCTCCGCCGTGGCGGACACCGTCGCCCCCAAGGTACGCGACCTGAACGTCAGGGCCTTCGACGCCGGGCGTTCCTTCGGGCTGTAGGGCATCCCCCGCACGGCCCGACCCCATAATTCCCGGCGGGCCGTTTCCCCTTCTTTCTGCGAGGCATCCCATGTTTGATACGCTCTTTTGCAACGCCCGGATCGTGGACGGCACGGGCACCCCGTGGTTCTGGGGTTCCCTCGGTGTGCAGGACGGCTTCGTCGCCGCCGTGCTCCCCCGCACCACCAAGCCACTCTCCCGGCACACGATCGTTCTGGAAGGCGGCATCCTCTGCCCCGGCTTCGTCGACGGGCACAGCCATTCCGAACGTCCGCTGCTTTCCGGCGAACCCACCGACTGCAAAACCATGCAGGGCGTGGCCACCGAAAACCTCGGGCTGGACGGCATGTCCCCCGCCCCTATGCGACCTATCCCCATATTCTGGGGAGGTACGCGCGCGAACTGGGCGTGCTGTCGCAGGAAGAGGCCATCCGCAAGATGACTTCGCTAACCGGCCCGCAAGATCCGGCTGGCGCACAAGGGCGTCACCCTGCCCGGATTTGACGCGGATCTCGTGGCCTTCAACGAGCGGACCGTGCTGGACACCAACGGCTGCGACAATCCCCGCGTCCATCCCGCCGGGATGCCCCATGTTCTGGAGAACGGGGCGTTCGTCGTCGGAAACGGCGTCATGACGGGTACGGGGCCCGGCAGGGCGATCAGGGAGTGGCCCTCTCGAGGCGGTTTCCGAAAGGCGGAGCCAAGACGGTTGGTTCCCAAAAAGGTTTTCCGATCCGCGCACTTCGGATTGTTGGATCAAGGCGGCATGGGGTGTTGACGTTTCCCGGCCTTGAACCGGTTCTGCAACAAGCGGGGGATCCCATGCGAACAGTGCTTGTCAAAAACGGTATCATCGTTGATTCCGGCGCACTCAGGGCGCTGGGCATACTCATCGCCGGGGACAGGGCTCCGCACGGCACGCCCGGCGTGGAAACCCCGTTCGGCGTGACGTGGGATGAGGGCATCAACAGGGGGGCGCATCGCCGTCACGGATTTCGTCAGGATCATGAGCCAGAATCCGGCGAAAACATTCGGACTTTACCCGCAAAAAGGAACACTGCGGCCCGGTTCCGACGCCGATATGGTTCTTGTCGATCCGGGATGGCCCCGGACCGTACCCGAGCGCAATCCCCATCTCGTGGTGGGTTCCAGCATCTTTATGGGCAGACAATGCCTCGGCGGTCCCGTGACCGTCCTCCGCCGGGGGAAATCATCCGCAAACGCGGCGAAATCACGGGAGCCCTTCCCGGCCGCTTCCTCCCCGCGGGCCCATCCTAAAGGGCTGACGCACCATCTCCCAAGCCTTTCGGGAACCCGCCGGAATATCGGCCGGGGTCTTCTCCCCTTGCCGAATATAAGAATATATCTTTTTGAAAAAACTGAATAAAAAGTAGCTAAAAAACCTTTACAGCTTTGTGATATTACCAGTAGTATACACTTAAAGATTCATGAAGGGCGAGATTTCGTCCACCTCCAGCAGGCCAAGGCAGCCACCCGGTTTTCTCATTCACGTCAAACCGCGTTTCTCAGGAGGATCATCATGCTCAAGCGTACACTGGCAGCTCTCATCGTTGCCCTGACCGCCTTCTGCGGCGGAACGGCACAGGCCGGGCCTCTCAAGCTCACCTTCTCCACCGGCTCCGTGGGCGGAGGCTTTTTCGCCGTAGGCAGCGGCATCGCGGGTTTCGCCTCGCAAAAGATCCCCGGCATCAGCATTACCGCGATCTCCGCCGCCGGCGTCGTGGAGAGCATCAACAGGCTGGAGCAGGGCAAGGCCGATTTCGCCATGCTCAATACGCAGGACCCGCCACTGGCGTGGGAAGGCAAGGCCCCCTACAAGAAGCAGTATCGGAACATGCGCGGCATGGGCATCCTGTACATGCAGGCCGCCCAGCCCTACACCCTCAAGTCCTCGGGCATCCGCACCTTCAAGGATCTCAAGGGCAAGACCCTCAGCGTGGGCGCTCCCGGCGGCACCATGCATCTCGACTTCTTCCGCTGGGTCGAAGCCAATGGGCTTGATCCCAAGAAGGATTTCGGCAAGGTGCTGTTCCTGCCCGCCAGCGAAGCCATGGAAGCGGTCAAGACCGGACAGGTGGACGTCGCCGTGGAACTGTCGTCCATCCCCTCGCCGCAGATCTCCGAACTCTCCATCCTGCGTCCCGTGCATATCCTCGAATTCCTGCCGGGAGCACGCGCCGACATGATGCAGAAGTACCCCCAATACCTGCCTACCACCATCGAAAAGGGAGCCTACAACGGCATCGACCAGCCCATCGAAACCGTAGGCACGGGCGCCATGTTCGCCTGCCGGGCCGACCTGCCGGACGACCTTGTCTATGAAATCGTCAAGACCGTCTACAGCCAGGAAGGCGTCGACTATCTGGGCAACGTCATCGCCGCGCTCAAGAGCATGAGCCCCAACCTTGCCGTCAGCTACAAGCCCATCCCCCTGCATCCCGGCGCGGAACGTTATTTCCGCGAAATAGGCCTCATCAAGGATTGATTTACATTCGTTCGGCGCCTCCGGGGAGCCTCGGAGGCGCCTTCCCCCTTCCCTTACGGAAAGCCTGCCGAGGAATACCATGAACGAAACGCCTCTCCATGAGCCGCTTATTGCCGAAGAAGGCAAGGAAAAGGAACGCGTCTTTACCGGCACCCCGGAACGGATCGTCAATATCTGCCTTGCGTCCATATCCGCGCTTATAATCTATTGGACCGTCTACGTCAGCGCCGACGTGATGTGGAAGCACGGCCTCTACATCATGACCGTCTTCTGTATGACGCTGGTCATTTACCCCTTCGAAAAAAAGCCGAAGGTCAACCACGTCTCCCTTGTGGACTGGCTGCTCATCATCGGCAGCATCGCCGGTTCGGCCTACGCCATCTGGGAATATCTGGATCGCTTCATGCGGCTGGGCATGTTGACGGAAATGGATATCTTCTTCGGCTGCCTGATGCTGTTCCTCGGCCTTGAGGTCGGGCGCAGGGTCATCGGCTGGTCGCTGACGCTGGTGTCCATCGTCCTCATCCTCTATTCGCTGTACGGATTCGTCATCCCCGGGCACTTCGGGCACGGCGGCTTCGATCTCGAAGCGGTGGTCACGCAGGTCTATGCGGGCATGGAAGGCTACTACGGGCTTTCCGCCAAGATGATGATCCAGTACGTGGCCCCGTTCATCCTCATGGGCGCTTTTCTGGAAAAGTCCGGAGCCGGGGATTTCTTCATCCGTCTGGCCTTCGCGCTCACCCGCAATACCGTGGGCGGACCGGCCAAGGCCGCCGTCATCGGCAGCGCGCTCCTCGGCTCCATCTCCGGCAGCGCCGTGGCCAACGTCTCTTCCACCGGCGTGCTGACCATCCCTATGATGAAGAAGGTCGGCTACCGGCCTCATGTGGCGGGCGCCATCGAAGCCGCCGCCTCCACGGGCGGGCAGATCATGCCCCCCATCATGGGCGCCGTGGCCTTCCTTATGGCCGAATTCACCCAGATCCCCTACCTTACCATCGTGACCGTCGCCACCGGCCCGATCATCCTGTATTACATCACGCTGATGGCCTTCATCCATTTTGAAGCCAAAAAGCACAACATCGGGCAAATGAAGGATCATCACATCCCCTCCGCCCGGACCGTCTGCAGCGAGGGGTGGCACTTCTTCGTCGCCATCATGGTCATCATCGTAATCATGGCCTTCGGGTATTCGCCGGGCATGTCCGCGCTCGGCGGGATCATCACCCTCATCGTGATCCACAGCATCAAGAGCCGTAAGGTCGACTTCAAGATGCTGTATGAAGCGATGGTGCTCGGCGGGCGCTACTCGCTCGGCATCGGCAGCCTCGTGGGTTGCATCGGCATCATCCTCTCGCTCGTCGGCCTGACGGGCGTCGGGCTCAAGCTCTCGTGGCTGTTCACGACCCTCGCCAACGGCAGCCCTCTCGTCGCCATCCTGCTCGTGGGCCTCATTTCCATGATCCTCGGCATGGGCCTTGCCAGCGGACCGGCCTACATCGTCACCGCCATTGCCGTAGGCCCCGCGCTGGCGGATATGGGCTTTCCGCTGATGACCGCCCACTTCATCATGATGTGGTTCAGCATCGACTCGGAAATCACGCCTCCGGTGGGCCTCGCCTCCATCGTGGGCGCGGGCATCGCCAACGCCGACCCCATGAAGACCATGTTTACGGCCTTCAAATACGCAAAGGCGTTGTATATCCTTCCCATTCTCTTCTACTACCGCCCCGCGCTGCTGCTTCAGTCGAGCCTGTTCGACATCGCGCTCACCTTCGTTACCGTCATGCTCGGCCTCATCGCTTTCGCGGCGGTCTGGGAGAACTACCTGATGCGCCGGACCACGCTGCTCGAACGCCTCCTGCTGCTGGGCGGCGCGCTCCTGCTGTTCATTCCCGGCCATATCTGGGACTTCGCGGGCATCGGCCTCTTCACCATCGTCTACTGTCTGCAACGCTACTACTGTCCCGCCGGATTCCGGCAGACGGCCTAGCCCTTCCTCACGCTTCAAGGAGACCGCAATGCAACTCGCACTTCGCACGGAACACATCCCCTTTTCCAGCCTCTGCGCCTTTTTCGACGCGGCGGAAGCCCGACAGCGCGCCGGGCAGGGCATCATCAACATGGTCATGGGCCGCCCGGACTTCCTCCCCGCGCCGCACATCAACGAAGCCGTCAAGAAGGCCGTCGACGACGGGCAGGTTCACTACACCTCCAATTACGGCCTCCTTGAACTGCGGCAGGAAGTGGCCCGCAAGCTGAAAGGCGAAAACGGGCTCGGCTACGCCCCGGAAACCGAAATCGTCATCACGGCAGGCGTCTCCGAAGCGCTGCACCTGAGCATGGCCGCCCTGCTCAATCCCGGCGACGAGGCGCTCATACCCGCCCCCGCGTTTCTGAGCTACGGCAGTTGCGTACACATGGCGAGCGGCGTCCCGGTATTCGTGCCCACGGAACAGGCCAAGGGCTTCCAGCCCGAACCCGATGTTCTGGAGCGTCATATCACCCCGAAGGCCAAGCTCATCCTCATCAACTCACCCCAAAACCCCACAGGAACGGTTTATCCGCGCGAAACGCTGCAAGGCATCGCGGATCTGGCGATCAAGCATGACCTCATCGTCGTCAGCGACGAAATCAATGAGAAGATCATCTTTGACGGCGAGGAACACATCAGCATCGCCTCTTTGCCCGGTATGCGCGAACGTACCGTCGTCCTGAACGGCTTTTCCAAAGCCTATGCCATGACAGGCTCGCGCATCGGGTACGCGGCGGGTCCGGAACGGCTCATAGCCCCCATCTATTGCGCGCATCAGTATTCCGCCATGTGCCCCTGCACCTATGCGCAGTGGGGGGCCGTCGCCGCTTTGCGCGGCCCGCAGGGACACATTGCGGATATGGTAAAAGAACTGGATCGCAGGCGGCTCATGCTGCTCGACCGGCTGGCCGCCATGCCCGGCGTTTCCTTCGTGCGCCCCAAGGGAGCGTTTTACATCATGGTAAGCATCCCCGGTCTGGGAACGCCCATGCAGGCCGCCGAATTTCTGCTTGACGCGGGGCTTGCCATCGTGCCGTGGGATGAGGAGCACCTCCGCATCTCCTACGCCAATTCGTATGAAAACCTGAGCATCGCCATGGACCGGATGGAAAAGGCCCTGCGCGGACGCTTCTGATTCTCCCTCCTCCCCCAAAAGCGGGCCTCCCGGCTTCCCAAAGGCCGGGAGGTTCCTCCTTCCCCCACTCACCGAAACAGAAAGCCCGGCGACCGGAATATTCTCCGACCGCCGGGCTTTCTGTTTCTGATTGGGAGGTTAGAACTTGTAGGTGAAGCTCACGTTCACGCCATGTCCCGCCTTATGCTCCGAAGCGCGGATGCCGTAGTCGAGGCCGAACGAGATGTTGTCCTTCTGCACCTCAAGCCCGAGCGTGCCGTCAAAGGATACGCTGTCCATCATCCGGGCCTTGATCGTATCGGAAGCCGCGACGCCCGGCACCCGGGCCTTGGCCTTCGCCTTGAGATCACCCGCAGCGGGCGCTACGGAAAGGTCGGCCCTCGGCTTCACCTTCCAGCCGGACGACGTTTCAAAGTCGCGGCTGAAGCTCACGCCGATCGGGAATGTCCAGATCTCCTGCGTATCGCGTCCCACGCGGAACACGTCGAGATCGTCGATCCGAGATGTGAACCCATCCGTCCGCAGGTTGTAGTATCGTACCCCGACATGCGGCGTCACATCGGCCCAATCCGTTTCGAACCGGTATTCGCCGCGCAGACCCGCCGTCAGCACGCCCGTATCCACATCGGCCCTGAGCTGGCCGAGCTGCATGGTTGCGGGCAGATCCTGCTTCACCTCGTTCTTGTTGGCGGAATAACCGAGATCGCCCACGATATTGAACTGATCCCGCGACCAGCTCCCGTACAGGTTCATGCCCCAGAAATCGAAATCATTCTTGGTCGCGTTGAAATCCCCACGGGAACGGACCGTACCGCTTCCGGCGTTCAGGGCCATGCCGACCCGGAAATCGCCGAACGCGTAGTCGCCGCCAAAGACGATGCCGCCGAAATCGGCATTATAGCCGCCATCAAGAGAGCCCGCGCCCAAATTGCGCGCGTGTTCCGCTCCATACAGGGCATTGAGCCAGAGGTTCAATCCGTCCTTACGAATGGCCCCTTCACGCGTGGTGGTCATATGTGAAAGCGACGCGTGATCCTGAATCGCCCGAACCGGGGCATCCGCCGCCGCGACGGCCATACCCTGCACGCCTCCGGCCACGGCGATCTGCGCCGCACCGTCAACAGTATGCACCGTGTCCGCCTTGGGCAGATGGTTTTCATTGACCGCCCGAGAGAGGAACCGGATACCCATGTTGCCGCTTTCGGTGTCGTTCAGCCCCTTGCCCCAGATGGCATCCATCGTGTTGACGAGGGAAAGCCCCCGGAAAACATCGGACGAGCGCCGGGCTGTGGCCTGTACCTTCATCGAACCGTCGGCATCCTTGCCCAGCACAAGCCCAATGAGATTATCCGGCGTGGAAAGGTTGTCTCCGTTCCAGCCCTGCACGTTGCTGACCGAGAATCCGGACGTAATCGCGTATTCGCCCTGCGTGATGTTGTCGATAAGCAGCTTGGCGCCCGCATCCACATTCAGCGTCCCGCCCTGGGACGTCAACGCCGCGGCGCCGTTGAGACCGCTCCCGTCAATGAGCAGCAAAGAACCGTCAGCGAAAGTCGCCGTATTCGGAGTCAATACCGGAGCGCTGGTCTTGGTTCCGTCCACCATCACCGCGCCTAGCGTACCGTTCAACGTCTGCGGCTTCCGGATAGCCAGTGCGGCGGTTACGCCGTTCTGTCCCCACTGGAGGCTGGATCTGCCGAACGCGTCCAGCGCCCAACCGGTATCCGTGTCACCCAACACGAGCAGGGAATTCTGCCCCGCCGTGAGCAACCCGTCTATTTCATTGTTCACAAAGGTGAAGACGCCGTGCGACGCATCAGCCAATGCATCATTGCCCTTCCACGCGGGATCAAGGAATACCCTGCCGCCCTGCAACTGAGCCTGACGGGCGACCACTCTACCGGCGCTCCCTTGATCGCCGATGTTGAACTGGACATCGGAAGATGTGGTCAAGACGTCCGCCGCCAGCGTTCCCGCAACCTTGATATCTCCCTTGGAGGCTGTGACGGACGAAGAATCCACAGCGCCGGAGACATTCAGGGCACCTCCGGAAAGTTCGACAGAAGCGGAAGTCAGCTTGCCGGAAACATTCGTCTGCCCATCGGCCTGACGTATCGTCGATTGGAGATGTGCCCCCTCGGCAATGTTGATCGTGCCGCCGTTGTTGTTCATCCCGGCGACGTCCGCCGTGCCGGTGGTTTCATTGGCTTCACCCGTGATGACGTGCGTTCCCGCACGGACATTGACGGTGCTCGCCGCGGCGATTTCTATATTTCCCGAGAGCGTGCCGCCGGAATCCATGACCGGCGTGCCGAGGTTCAGCACACCGGATGCCCCTTCCCCAGTACCTCCTACATGAACATTGACGGGATTTCCCCCTGCCGTGACCAAAGGCGTATCGGAGGAACCTCCAACCAATGTCAGATAATGGCCGCCCACTACGGAGATATTCCGACCGGAGGAACCGAGATCGATGTTCTTCCCACCAATGCTGCCGCTTATCGAGTCCGTCTTGTCGTCCTTCGCACTCGCGCCGACAACGAAATCCTTGCCCGAATCCGAACTTGTGCCGGTAGTGATGGTCACATTGCCAAGAACAATGTTGTTGGCGTGGTTGTTGTTCAATTCGTCAACGGAGACCTTTCCCGTGCGATCTTCATCGGGCTTCGGTTCAGGAGCGGGGGGAGTCGGGTCAGGCTCCACAGGGGGAACCGGATCTGGGCCAGGATCTACAGGAGGAACCGGATCTGGGTCAGGCTCCACAGGGGGAACCGGATCTGGGACAGGATCTACATACCCCGTTCCGATGAATGTGATCTCCTTCGCGGAGGTGGAGCCAGCCCCCTCACCCGCTTCTACGTTGTTCGCTCCCAATGAATCAGCCGCTGCCTGAGCGTATGTAAGGTTGTACAGAGCGTCATTGAACGCTATCAGTCCAGAATCAAAGCTCCAATTGTCTCCGCTCAGCTTTACGGCACCGGGATCCTTGTTATCCCCCTCCGCGTTCAATCCGTTTATGAAGATCTGTCCCGTTCCGGTCTCCAGGATGCCACCAGCAAGGATCAGCTTGCCGCCAGCGACATTGTTCCCTTCACCTTGGGCAACAAAGGAAAACGCAGGCATCTTCAATCTGCCGCCCGTAATGGTCACCGTATTCTTGATGAGCCACTTCTGAGCAATTTCCGTGCGCCCGTCCTCAAAGGCAGCCGTTCCCAGAAAACCATCCATCGAGGCATTGAGGAGCAGTTCCCCGCTCCCCGTCTTCTTCAGGGCCGGCGTTGCGCTTTGAGACGACAGCGCATCATCAAAGACGACCTTGCCGTCTCCCGTGATGTCCAGACTGGAACCGTCGCCCATGAAGATCGCGTTCGAGCCCGTGGAGTCCGTATTCCCGCTGAACACGATCTCCTGCCCCGCGCCGGGATTGAGGGTAATGGAACGGGTGTTGTAGATGGCCCCGCCAAGCCCGCCGGCCGTATTGCCGGTGAAGCGCGCTCCGCCGTTGAATGCGAGGGAACCCGCACTCACGGCGTTGCCGTCCTTATCCTCGGAGAAATCGTTATAAACGGCGCCGCCGTCCGTCGCGCTGTTCCCGGAGAAAACGGCTCCATCGGCAAACGTCAGCTGGTGCACGTTGAATATGGCTCCGCCACCGTCGGCAGCGGCGTTTTCAATAAAGGAAGCCTTGCCCAGAGAAGCAATCCCTTCGTTATAAAGCCCCCCGCCCACTCCAGCCGTATTCTTGGAAAACGTGGATTCCGCCGCCATGTTCAGCGTATTCAGGTTGCAAACGGCACCCCCGATCTTGCCGGCCGTGTTCTCAACAAACGAGACAGGACCGTTGAAGCGCACGTCGCCTTCGTTGATGATCGCTCCGCCATAGCTTCCCGCGCTGTTTTGAGTGAACGCCGCGGATCCCAATACCGCCTTGGCGGGCAGTTGGGGGCTCCAATCGCATACGGCTATGGCGCCGCCTGTGGACTTGGAGCTATTTCCCGTAAACGTGGCGCCGTCATCGATACTCAGCTCTCCCGACTGCACTTCGATGGCCCCGCCGTTCCCTCCGGAACCCAGCAATTCAACGCTGTTGTTCTTGAAAAGGGCGTTCTTCCCGATGTGTACATACTTTACGCGGCGCGCGCCGGACGCATAGTCGGGATCAGTGAGGTAGTCTTCATAATCGTCAACCACATTCAGCGCGCCGCCTCTGCGGCCCTTGTTGCCTTCAAAGACAACGTTGTCGCCGATCGTGGTAAACGATTCGCTGTAAAGACCGCCTCCAGAACCTCCCGTACAGTTGATAAAACCGACGTTGTTTCCTATTTCCACAATGCCGTGAGCAGTCCTGACGGCTCCGCCGGCGCCGTCACCTACGCTTTCCGTATTCCTGAATTGGA
>ENA-UOJR01000424-UOJR01000424.1-human-gut-metagenome-genome-assembly--contig:-C115P-NODE-424-length-58388-cov-13.161949_pt1 | contig 58388 bp, 65 predicted proteins | sample MGYA00242354_ERZ723901 | MGnify/ENA metagenome assembly ERZ723901
GTAGATTATCGCTTGCTGAACTGCGGAGCGCGACGAGCGGCTTTGAGGCCGTACTGCGCCGGTCCGCAAACTCGTATCCATTGTGCCGCAACGGTTTCAGGACTTAAAATTGTTTCCCACCGCAAATTTAACCTCAAACAAAGGGGGGGTATCAAGAGGGGCATCCTCGCGACCTGCCGCACAATTACGCATACACCATAGAATGAGAGAAAAAATAGGACTTCATGATCTGGATTCCGTCTGATATAATAATATCAGAATTTTGCCGAAAGAAAAGACCGGAGTTTTTTGGCCATTTCAATAGAGACTATTTGAGTTTGGATATATCTTAGTTCTTTTCTTGGTAAGTTGAGAGGTGACATAGTATGCCGTTTCATATCATCCATCAGGATATAACCAGCATGGATTGCGATGCCATTGTAAACCCAACCGACAAGTGGCTTTCCGGCAGTGGTGGGACTGACTATGCGATTCATGAAGCGGCAGGAGAAGAACTTGACAAAGCCTGCCAGACAATTGCAGATTTACAGGTCGGGACAGTCGCTGTAACGGACGGTTACCGGCTGTCATGTCGGTATATTTTTCACACGGTCGGTCCGATTTGGCGCGGAGGAAGCAACAATGAAGAGGTTCTCCTGCGCAGCTGTTATCTGAGCGCACTCCTGAGAGCAAAAAAGATGAACCTTTCTTCTATTGCCTTTCCGCTGATTTCCTCCGGTACATTTGGATTCCCCAAAGACAGGGTTTTACGCATCGCCATTGATGCAATCTCTGATTTCCTTTTTACGGCAGACAGTGAATTTCAAGTATATGTGTGCATCCTCGATCGGCGCTCCTTTGAAGTAAGCAAAGAAGTCGCACTGAATGCGTATTTGCAGGAGGGCAGCAGGCGTTTTATCTATGAAGAGCATAGGCTGAAAATGTGCGCTTCCCCGGAACCGTTTGAGGAAGTATGCTGTGAGCCATCTCCTGTTCCGGAACTGTCAGTTTCGGTTGTTTCAGAGCCATCAACTCCGTTGGTCGCGGCTGTTATTCCAACGGTTGATAAAATGCAAGCTCCGGTTGATCTGGCTGAGTGGATCGAACAACAGGACGACAGCTTTGCCGTAATGCTCCTGAAGCTGATTGACAAAAAGGGCATGACGGATGTCCAGTGCTATAAAAAGGCCAATGTTACCAAGGGAACTTTTTGGAAAATCAACAACGACCCCAAGTACCGCCCCAGCAAGGCAACGGTACTTGCATTTGCGATTGCACTGGAACTGGATATGGAAGAAACAGAGAACCTGTTAAGGACAGTGGGTTTTTCGCTTTCCAACAGCAATACTTTTGACAAGATCATTCAGTTTTACATTTTGAATGGCAATTATGACATCTTCGAGATCAACGCAGCCTTGTTTCGGTATGATCAAGTCTGCCTGGGTTGCTGACCTGAACAAGGCTTTCCTCGGTCTCCTGTCAAGAGACCACACCTCCCGCTTGAAATGCTAAAATGTGACCGTAAGCTAACAGAAGCGAACGGTCACATTTCTTTTGAGGAGGATCATGAATATGAAAAGCGGCATCACGGAACTGGTATTCATTCTGGATCGCAGCGGCTCCATGGCAGGACTGGAAGATGACACCATTGGCGGATTCAACGCAATGATTGAAAAGCAGAAAAAGCTGGAAGGCAAGGTCTATGTGTCTACCGTGCTATTTGCCAACGACAGCAAAGTGCTACACGATCGGATGAACATTGAGAAGATCGAGCCCCTAACGGATCGGGACTATTGTGTGGGTGGCGGCACCGCGCTGATCGACGCCATCGGGGGCGCAATTCACCACATTGGAAATGTCCATAAGTATGCTCGCCCGGAAGATGTGCCGGAGCATACGCTGTTTGTAATCACCACGGACGGCTTGGAAAATGCCAGCCATCGGTATTCTGCGGATGAAGTTCGTCGAAAGATTCGCCGACAGGAAGAAAAGTACGGGTGGGAGTTTTTGTTCCTTGCCGCCAACATTGATGCGTCGGAAACTGCAAGGCGCATCGGTATTCGCAGAGAGCGCAGTGCAAACTACCGCTATGACAAGGACGGAACCGAAAAACTCTATGCGTGTATGAGTGAGGTCGTGTCCAGCGTTCGGTGCAGTGCGCCCATTGCGCCCGATTGGAAAAAGAAACTGGACTGCGAGGAAAACGGAGATGAGTAAATACTCAGTTGAAGACATCAAGGCAGTCATCCTTGGCCACGCGGTTGGCGACGCACTGGGGGTGCCGATAGAGTTCGAGACACGCGACACTCTGGATGCAGACCCGGTTACGGATATGCGTGGATATGGCACCTACTCTGTACCAACAGGCTCATGGTCGGACGATACGAGCATGACATTGTGTGCATTGGATGCCCTGGCCCAGGAAAGCTTTCTGTGGGATGCGGCTATGGTGAATTTCGGCAGATGGTATTACAAGGATGAGTTCACTCCCACCGGGAAGATGTTTGATGTTGGGACAACTTGCAGATTAGCCATTGATGATTTCTTCCTGAATCAGATCGACATAGACCACTGCGGGCGGAGGGATGAGCGCAGCAACGGCAACGGCTCACTGATGCGGATTGCTCCATTTGCCCTCTTTGCACCGGATGACCTCTCCTTCATTGAACGCGCATCCTGCCTGACCCACGCACACAGGCGAAGTCAGATTGCCTGCGGGATCTATTCTCTGATTCTGACAGAACTGCTTTCTGCGCGATGTGTGGATGCATACAAAGCAGGGCTTCATAAGGCGGCTGATCGGTATGGCCATGAACCGGAATGGATTCATTTTATGTCCCTGACGAAGATTGAGCAGCGCAGCCGGGACAGTATTCGCAGCAGCGGCTATGTGGTCGATACCCTGGAAGCCGCCTTATGGTGCCTTGCAACCACGGATTCTTACCGTGAATGTGTTTTGAAGGCTGTCAATTTAGGGGATGATACCGATACGGTAGCCGCAGTCGCCGGAGGTCTTGCAGGTGGAGTTTATGGTTTGAAGGGAATTCCGCAGGAATGGCTCAAATCCTTGCAGCGGAAGGATTACATTGAGGACTTATGCGAGAAGGCTGCACTGCGCTGGAGCGCAAAGTAAGTCTGGTAAACACTCGTTATGGCAAGCTATTAGACCCCTCTGCGGAGCTGATTTGACAAGAGCAACGACTTGTGGTATTATCTCGTCAAGATCAGTGCACGGGTCTTATAGCAATGCCACAACTGAACAATAACCCTATAAGAGAGACGCGAGGGACAAGCCCTATGACCGTCCGGCAACCTCCCAGAGAGAAAGGTGCCAAAGCTTGTACGATAGGTTCAACCAGCCCCGCAAGCTGGATTTTTTGCACCTATTTTCTGGGAGAGACGAGAAAATGAGGTGCATTTTTTATGAATCCGAATTGTAAATACGAGGTACATACCTATTGGGGATGGTTCCGTTTAGACGAGGGAGCATATCAGGATTATCTTGCCGGGAAGCTTTGGATCACTTGGGTCCCTGGAAAGCCGAATCAGAGCCACCCGATCGGGTCTGATCCAGTCCATGTATCTGATGAAGCGCTCAAGTATCGTGAGCTTGCCGCGAGAAGCGATGCATACACGGTGTGCTATCAGTTCTTTGCTACGGGGAAAGCAACAGTTCCCTACCTTTCCAAAATGAGTGATACGCCGATTGATGAGATGTGCCTGTCTGTCCGTTCTTCCAATGGACTGATGCGGACTGGCGCGAACACCTTTGGCAAGGTGAAGGAAATCATGGAGCAGGAGAACGGCCTGCGAACGATTCGTAACCTCGGCGTGAAGAGTGAAAAGGAAATCAAGCTGTGCTTCTTCAACAGATGCTATTCGTTGCTGAACGAATACGAAAAAGCGGAATGGTGGCAGGAAGTGATAGACGGCAATGCGAATTCTGCATCGCCGGCACAGGAAATCGCCTGACGGGAGGGCTCGGATGAATTCGTTCAGAGATTTTGAGAAATCACTCTGTATCCTGCGGGATCGGGCCTGCATCAATATCCTTGACCCGAATCAGTCAAGCGGGGCGAACGGCATACTGTGCTACGGATATGTGGATCATGCAGCCGGATTGACTTTTGAAGGGCTGGCTTTGGTTTCCTGTGTGGACGATGACTATACTATTGTGTTGGATAACGATGAAATTGGGATGAAGATCCGCGCCGATGAAGAAAAAGTCAGAAATGCGGTTCCAGTATCGAACAAGGCCCTTTTGGCCAGATACGCAGATCGCATTGAGATCCTTGACATTTACTATGAGGACACGGAAGTAGTGAATGCCCGCGCTATGCCAGAGTTAGACCCCTTCCGGCATCCACAGTATCCGGACGATCTTTTCGTTTTTTTCTTAGCCCAAGACAAACATTATGAGCAAATGTGGGTGCGATGTGGGAAATACTTGTTTGATGCAGACGGAATTAAGGTGTTCACCGGAACACTATTAAATGAGCCCAATCGTGATATGGGAATTCACGATGGAGACGAGGTAAAAGTCGGAGTGTTCCATACTGACGCTGGGCCTGTATGTGCTTGGTGTGACATCTGAGGCACAATTTAATAACTCGGAAATATCAAGGAGGAGAGGGGCCGTTGCCACTCTCCTCCTTGCCCTGCGTATCAGTTCACTTCTTGTTTTGAAATGCACAGTTTACCTTGTCAATAATATCCTCTGGCCGGTTATATGTTAAATGGGCATATATGTCCAGCGTGGTCTTAGATTTTTCGTGTCCGGCGAGGTATTGGACTGTTTTGATGTCCGTGCCGGCTAAAAGAAGATTTGTGATGTAGGTATGACGAAGCAGATGGGGCGTCACTTCAAAGTCAATAGTATAGGAATACTTCCTGCATTTGGCTCGCATCCCCTTTTCGGCCTTGACGGTAAACTGAACTTTCTTGCCATCAGTGTACTTATAATAGGTGCGTTCACCTACACTCCTCGATTCGACAGTATGCCACAAATGCCTGAATTGTGTGTAAGAGAGCGGGCCGCCAGTTCTATTTGCAAACACATACTCAGACGAGGATGAATCTTTGGCTTTCCTTAGCTCTACCACCAGTCGATCAGGGATGGGAACTGTTCTCCTGGCAGCCTTTGTTTTGAGCTGGTCCGAAATAACGGCTTTATTTCGTTCATGCTTAAGTGCTCGTTTTACTTCAATTCGCGGGACATTATCTAACTCGATGCAATCCCATTTCAATGCCAAGATTTCTTCTCTCCGCAACCCCGCATATAGAGCAATCATGCAAAACAGATGGGTTCGAGTTCCTTCCAGCGCATCCAATAATACCTCAACCTGTTTATCAGTCAAAGCCGTTTTTTCTTCCGCCTTTTTTCCGCCATTGTGCATTTGGGGACATGGATTTGTGGGAATAATCCTGTCTTCATAAGCTGTTGTAAGGATTCGCTTCAGCAGCATATAAGTTTTGTTATGCACTGACTCGCTCATCTGACCAGCCCTCGTAATGACCACCTTTATGTCACGGGGGCGAATCTCGTTCATACGCAGATCGTCCAAAAACGGAATGATATGGTTATTCAGAACGGTTAAATAGCCCTTTTGCGTCGCCTTGGTGAGATTCCCACAATTCAATTCTAACCAACGCCGAGCGTAGACGCTGAATAATGGGTCTTTCATCTCCTCAGCGTCAATGTCTCTCTGCTCGTAAAAATCTATCAGTTGTTTGGTGACATCCTCTGGAGTCTCACCATAGATTGCAACATATTTACCGGTTGCATCTTTCACACGCTTACGAAAGAGACCATCGCGTTCTACATATTCGTAATGCTCATTCCTGGTTCTTGCCATAGCTGAAGTCCTCCCTTGCTTGGTTGCCATCGAAAGCAGCTTGCACCTTCTTCAAGATCTCCTCGGGCTTGTTGTAGGTAAGATGTGCGTAAATATCTAAGGTGATTTTGGAATTCTCATGGCCGGCAAGATACTGGACGGTCTTTATGTCTATCCCGGCGAGAAGCAGGTTTGTGATATAGGTGTGGCGAAGAATATGGGGTGTAACTTGAAAGTCGATGGTATAGTAAACATTCTGGTGTGCAGCCTTTTGACCCTTCTCCGCCATAATCGTAAAGGTTTTCTTCTGCCCATATTCAAATTTCTTTACCGTGCGCTCGCCAACAGATCTGCGCTTCACGGCCATCCATAACTCCCGAAAAGAAGATCCTGACAGTGGGTTTCCAGATTTGTCTGCAATGACATGGCAGGAGTTCGATTTTTCACGGGCCTCCCGCAGGCATTTCACAAGCTGATCGGGGATTGGGATAATGCGCTTTGCTGCCTTTGTTTTCAGCTTTTCTGAAACAACAGGGCGATTATGTTCAAAGCGCAGTGCCCGTTTCACCTCTATCCTCGGAGTATCATCAAGAAAAACGCAGTCCCACTTAAGACCAAGGATTTCCTCCCGCCTCATTCCAGAGTAAATGGCAATCATGCAAAAAACATAGGCTCTGGTATCTTTCACGGCATCCAGCAATACATTTACCTGCTGATCTGTCAGTGCAATGCGCTCTTTTGTAGGAACTCCACCTTTGCTGGGTTTGGGACAGGGATTATAGGGAATATCCTGGTTTTCATAGGCAGATGTAAATATCTGATTGAGTAACTGATATGTTTTCCGGTAAACCGACTCGCTCTTCTCGGTTACACCCAGCATGATTTCTCTGAGATGATCAGGCCTCACATCAAGAAGGTGCTTTCCCTTCAAATATGGCTTGATATTTCGGTTGATAATGCTTTGATAGTCTAATTGACCACCATAAGTCATATTGACCGTGTGAAGTTCCACCCACTCCTGAATGTAGTCATTCACGAGTGGGTTTTTTCTGCCAATCGGGCTAAGATTACTCTTGTTATTGAAGTTGGAAAGCTTTTCGGTCAGTTCTTCTTGGGTCTGTCCGTAGACAGCAACATACTTACCCGTGGCATCCTGCACGCGCTTGCGATACAAGCCGAGCTGCTCCACATACTCATATTTTGGCTTCTTTTGACGAGCCATTATCATTCACTCCTCATGACTTATTTAATGGCTTTATACGGAGGAGCCAAGGAAATAACAACGAAAGAAAACCAGAGGTGACCTGACAATCGCAGGTCCACCTCTGGTTTTTTTATTTTTTTCAAAAAAATTTGGTTTTTGGGGTTTCATTTACCCCCCCTTTTTCTCCATTCATAGCGAGAGGGTTTGATGCGGTTTCACAATCGGCCACCTTTCACCTCTCATTTCCCCTTGGCAAATGCACCTTGAAAACCTAATACGATCTCAAGACATCACCATGTTCGAGCCACTGTAGCGAAGTGTTAAGGGCCGAGGACAAGCCCAGAGCGACGACAACATGGGAAATTAAAGGTACTCCCGTCTGGCTAGGCCTCAAACCGAGGGACGGCTGGCCCACAAGAATGGGCAGAGGCTGAGACGCCTGTGTTCCCCGTATGACCAGGGGACTTGAGATTGATCTTTTATTATTCTATTTTCGGAAAGGAGGCGCAGTGAATGGCTTGTACTCAACAGCAGCAGCTTGTCTGCTTCCCCAGAGTGCGTGTTCAGAAGAAGTGGTTTCGCTACTTCAACGATCATAAGGACTTTCGTAATGAAGGAACTCTACATCTGTTCAGCCTCATGTCATTATTCTCCTATGCAAACTTCAGATCCAACAACCGCAGGTTCGACACACAAACCTTCATGGAAGGCCCCGGCCAATGGATCTGCAAACTATCCGCCTTGCCCCGCATCCTTCGCGTACATTCCAAGGCGCAGGCTCTCGACCTTCTAACTTATTTCAGAGATGCCGGGTTCCTTGACTACGAAATCTTGGATGAAGAGACCGGGCTTCTTCGATATACGATCAGCGATTGGAAAAAGCACTGCATTCATCTGGAGTATAACTACTACAGCTATAAGGGATCGGGATTTTTCTTTTTCCCACTGTCGGTGGGGCGCTTGCTGGTCATTGCCAGCAGGCGGAACGGGACCCTGGTATTCAGTGAACTGGATGCCATCATGGACTTCTGGCTCCACACGGTTTTGAATGAGCCAAGGGTGCAAGGCTCGGAGTTCATGCCGGTCGTCTACTATTCCAATATGAAAGGGCAGCCGTTGCTCTCCTACTCCTACCTCGCAAAAAGGTGGGGATGGTCGAAATCCCGTGTCGGCAGATTCATATTGAAAATTGAAGAAGCAGGAATTATCAGCCGCGTCAGCTTTTCCAGCTCACGCGGCTCTGTCATTTCTCCGTGCAGATACCGGGAAATGATTTATGGCGAGGACTGTGAAAAGCTATCTTTGCAACGGATCGGTGAAATCCTCGGAATAGCCAATGCCATTGAACCGGTCGGCGATGCCAAGGACCTCCAAATGAGCATTCAATCTCGCGTCCCATCCGGCCCCATCGTGTATCCGGGCGGGAAATCCTTGAGAATTCAGGTGTTTCGCGTGCCTGGAGGCTCTTTTTTTGCCCGACCGGTGCCTTTAGTCTTTTATAGTTCTTTAGACTGGGGTAAGTCAGTAGCAGAAGACGGCTTTTACCGTGGCCCGCCGAAAAGCGGCCATGACGGAGAAAGGGGTTGACCTACATGGGGAAAATGAAACAGGGCGATGCACGCCCAGCATATAGCCTGGAAAAGGAAGCTGTTCGTGAGGAGATTCAGACTGGCCTTCAGACCAGCGTGGAAATCCTTGCGGGAAATGTGGAAAAAGGCAAGGAAACGGACCATTTCCACAACACAAAGTATCTGCTCAAGCAGTATCGCAGGGTAGAATACTCTATTCGTATCTCCGAAGCGGATCTGAACCTGAGAATGGAGATGCAGCACGGAATGCGCTTATCCACGCTGGAAGTAAACTCGGAACTCGCAGGAATTGATTTGACCGGTACGAAGCTGGAGAACCACGCCCGGAGTGTGATTCGCAGCAAAAATATGCTGGAGATTATCAACGCTGCGCTTGAAGCCGTGCGGGAGGACCCAGACCGTGGAGATCTTCTCTATCATGTTCTCTACATCACCTACTTCAGCAAATCCAAGCCCTGCAACCGGACACAAATCCTGATCGAGCTTGATAAGCTGGGGTATTCCATGTCTGCCGCTTCCTATCACAACTACCTCAATGCTGCAATCAGAGCAATTGATCGCATCCTCTGGGGCTATACCGCAAGGGACTGCCTGGACCTGATCAAGCAGTTTCTCCCGGAGTAAAGTCGGTTAGACAAAACTTATACAAAACTTGTACAGCTTCTGAATTGCAATTCAATTTTACCTATGGTATGATGACCACGCTGAAAAATGCAAACTGCAAATGCCGCCCGCTTGAGGCGGTTTTTTTGTTGCCTGAAAAGGCTCGGATCGGAAGCTGATCGCACTGTCACGCTTCTGGACCGGGCCTTTTTTGCATCTATTCGGCAATTCAAAAAAGGAGGTTTCCACCAACATGAATTCTAAAGTCAAGGCGCTTGAGTGCTGGTTTAAGAGGAAGATCGATACAGTGGACAAGGGGCAAGCTCTTTACACTGCCTTTTTCATTCCCACGGCACTCTCCCTGCTCGCAACACGCGCATTCGCTGCGGAAAACATCTGGACGAAGGCCAGCGCAATCATGAATGATGTCTACACCCAGATCCTCGGGATCTCAACGGTTGCTGCCATCGTTACCGCGAGTATTGCCCTTTTGCTGATGAACTTCTCTAAATCCGGGAAGACCGTGGACGAGTCCCGTTCCTGGCTCAAGCGGATTGTTATCACTTGGGCAATTCTGAACTCTCTGGGCTTCATTATGGCCTATGTGACGCCGCTTTTTGCGGGCGGTCAGTGGACATCTTGAGCCGGTGGGAAGGAGACAGAACAGATGAATAAGAACTTTGTATTTCTCCTCGGCGGTATCGTGACTGGTTTTGCCTTGTGCCTTACCACAGCTATGATCATTCCTCTGGATGACGATAGAAGCTCCCGTAAGAGCAACTTCGCTCCTTGGGAACGGTGAGTTGAGGTGAGCGCATGGGCATCCTGGACAGTATCGTTGAGTGGGTTGCCACGCAGATCATGAACCTGCTGGACATGATCACGGGTTCCGTGCTGGGCGCACTCGGCTGCGACATGAGTACCTTCCTGCGGTACTTTCCCGCAGCCGAGACCCTGTACGAAGTATTCGTGGCCATAGCTGTAGGTTTTATCCTTCTCAATCTTGTTTGGCAGCTATTCAAAAACTTCGGAGCTGGCATCGGCCTCAGTGCGGAGGACCCGGCGAAGCTGCTGCTCCGATCTATCCTTTTTATTTTCCTTGCCCTGTTTGCGGATGAGATTATGGCCTTGGTGCTTGACATTGTAGGAACACCATATTCCTGGATTGTTGACACCTCGCTCCCTCCCATAGAATTTGCCAGCTTCGGCAGCGTCCTGACGGTGATTGTAGGGTGCCTCGCAAGTGGCTCTGTGAGCCTGATTGTGATTATTCTGGTTATCATCATCGCATGGAACTATCTCAAGCTGCTGTTCGAGGCGGCAGAGAGATACATCATGGTGGGAGTTTTGATCTTCACGGCACCAGTAGCTTTTGCTACCGGTGCCTCAGAGAGTACATCGAACATTTTCAGCTCGTGGTGCAGAATGCTGGGAGGCCAACTGTTCCTCCTGATCATGAATGCCTGGTGCCTGCGTTTGTTCGTTTCCATGGTCGGAACATTTCTCGCAAATCCTCTCTCCGTGTGACAGCGGCAGCGCAGGCAAAGGAGTATGACATGAAGCGCAACAGATTATGGATCATATGCATCCTTGCCCTCGCGGTAGTCATGCTCTCCACAACCGCTTTTGCTCTCGATGAAAGCGAAGTGGAGAATGCGGTTGCCGCTTCCAGTAGGGATGAAGTCGCAGGGAACCTGTTCATCTGGTTCCTCTGCGCAGTCTCATTTCTCAAAATCAGTCAGAAGATCGACAGCTTTATGTCCAGTCTAGGCGTCAATGTCGGTCGTACTGGCGGAAGTATGCTTGCTGAACTTATGATTGCCGGCAGAGCGCTCGGCGCGGCAGCAAAAGCGACCGGAGGTGCGGTAAGCAACATATTCAACCGCAGCCATGCTTCCGGAACTACAACAAATCAGGCAGCTGGCCAAGCCTTTACCGGTGGTGGCAACGGGTTGATTGGTGTGGCTCAGAGAGCTGCCGGCAATGCGGCGGCCTCAAGTGCAACCGGTCGTGGCTCCGGGCTTGGTAGTTTTGTTGGTGGTGCCATGTTTGGCTCCAGCTTAAAATCTGGCGGCAAGTTTGCCTCGGATGTTGTTGGGGCGGTTGCAACGGGCAATATTTCTTCTGTGGGCACAATCACCGGCGAAAAGGCAGCACAGGCACTAACCAGCTATCTGGGCTATGGAGCAGCAGACGATTCTGCGGCTGGCGTTGATCATGAGGCAGGAACGGTATCCCTCGGTACTCAAATCCCTGTAACGCCTGATCACGATATGAGCCAGCCACAGGAGGATGTGATCATCACGCAAGATGGCGGTTCTGCTGGTGCTGATGTTTCCGTTGCTGGCCCCTCCATTCCTGGAAGTACCAGCTCTGGAATGGGTGGTAGTTCTCCCATCCCCAGTCAGCCGCCTTCCTTCCGGAATGTGGAGATTGGCGGAGGACGGATTACCGGCTATGAAACGCCGGCAGGTGGCGGCGAGGAACGGCAGTTTGCCATGTATAATGCCGCACAGTATATGGAGCCGACCGGTTCCTTTGAGACAGTCGAAACCACGGATGGCCAGAGCTGGTACAAGCAGTATGCTGAGCCGACCGTGCAGAAGACTCCATATAAGGACGATTCCGGCAAAATCAAGTACGAAGAGCGGATCGTGGAGCAAATGCCCCAGATTCCCAAGAGAAAGGATCGCGTATAATGGCTGACGAAATCAGAAAAGCGCAGAACAATTCCGCTGAAAGCACCGCAAAGTCTGCTGCAAAGGCTGGCAAAGCGGTATCCAATATTGCAAGAGGGGCTGCCACCGGAGGAATTCACGGGGCAGCCCTTGAAACTGCAAAGGCATCGAAGAAATGGGTCATCGCCCTCGTTGGAATCATTTTGATTCCGGTTCTGATTGTGGCCATGCTTCCCTCAGTTATCTTCGGGTCACTGCTTGGAGACGGAACTGACGCTGTAAACGGCATTTCAGACAATGCGGTGTTGACGCAGAATATGGTGGATCTGAATACAGGGATCAGCACCATCCTATCGGAGGGCCTGACTGATGTTCTGGATAGAATCGACGATGACTTTGCTGTGTCAGGCTGCGATTCAATGGAAGTCAACAATCCTTACGGGTCTGATGTGGTATTCAATGCGAATTACTTTGTGGCGCTATATTGTGCCAGCAAGGACACTGATGCGGCATCCATCTCGAAAAGTGATATGGAAAGCGTGCTGCGCAGCCATAAGGACAAACTCTACTCCTTCAACTTCACAGACGAGGTTAGGCAGGAAGAAGGAGAGATTGACGAAGAAACCGGGGTTCCTGAAGCCATCGAAACAACTGTCCGGGTGTACGAGATTATCTACAACGGCGAAGCCTATTTCGCTGATGAAGTCTTTGCACTCAGCGATGACCAGAAAAACCTCGCATCAAACTACGCACAAAATCTCTCCGTGTTCCTGAGTGATGGCGTCTATCAGGCGCTGTCTGAGACAGACTTCGCTCAGATGGGCATTTCCTATGATGGCGTAGTCTTCACGGACGGTTCCACGCAGGTTACTTACTACAACCAGTTGGATGATCGGTGGCGGTATCTGGCTTATGGAACAGATGACATCGGAGGCTATGCCTGCGGCCCCACGGCCATGTCGATAGTGGTTTCCAGTCTGACTTCCGAAACGATTGACCCTCCGCACATGGCGCAATGGGCTTATGAGCATGGATACTGGTGCAGCAAAAGCGGCTCCTATCATTCCCTCATCCCCGGCGCTGCTGAAGAGTGGGGGTTGGCGGTGGAAGGCTGTACTGCGTCTGAACCCCAGAGAATTGTCGATGCTCTGGCAGACGGGAAGTTGGTCGTTGCACTTATGAGCAAGGGCCATTTCACCTCTTCCGGTCACTTCATCGTTCTCCGTGGAGTCACCTCTGACGAGAAGATCCTGGTAGCCGACCCGGCCAGCTTTAAACGCTCTGAGAAGCAGTGGGATTTTTCCATCATCCTCAATGAAGCAAGTAAAAACGCAGGTGCCGGTGGCCCCTTCTGGATTATCGGCTAAGGAGGCGCAGCGTATGGACAATTCTATGAATAATAGTGGGGGCTGCAAGTACTCCACAAAGCTGAACTGTCATAGCACAAACGAATGTGCAAGGTGCGGCTGGAACCCGGTTGTGAAGGAAAAGCGGATCAAGCAGTTCATAAGGGAACGAGCACTGGAGCAGCAGAAGAGACCGGAACGCTGCCCCCTGCGAGACATTTCTGTAATGGATCAGAAGGAAAAATTCGGCATGGTCCTGAGTTGCTTCAGCAGCCGCTGTGAGATGACACCCGAAGGAACCTGTCGCATTCTTGCCGGCGTCCTTGATCATTGGAAGGCAGCGGCAGGCATTCAGACCGTGCCTCCGGAGAAAGTCGAGAACAGTAATGAGCTATCATAAAGAAGAGCAGGATATCTACTATATCCCACCCAATTTTCTAACCAGTGGCCGCTTGTTTGGCGGCATGATTCGAGTACGCAATGCGATTGAAGCTTGCGTACTCATTATGCTTACTGGCCTGCCTCTCATCAGACTGCCCTTCTCCTTGACAACAAGGATTATCCTTTTGTGCCTGATTCCACTGCCTCTGGGTATCTTTGCCGTCATTGGCTTCGATGGCGATTCACTGACTGAGTTTGCATTGAACTGGATCAAGTGGCTTTTTAATCGCCGTATCCTCTATCGGTCGGATGCGGAGCCGCAGCAGAGCGATAAGCCAAGTGTGCGTCAAAGAAGTGGAAATCAGGCACCCCACCAGCCCCCGGAGCAGCTTGGCATCAAGCTTAAGCAGCATCCACCGAAAGCTCGAAAAAGTTGCAAACGACATCAGCGGAAAGACTCAGGCAAGAAGAAATCAGTCCAAGACAGAAAGGCATCTTCCAAGAAAGGCCGCAAGGCCGCAACAACAGAGGGTATCATTCCTGTTGTGGACATCAATCACGGCATCGCTCATTTGAGTGATGACCGGTATATTAAGATCCTTGAAGTGGAGCCGATCAATTTCCTGCTGAGAAGTGTTCGAGAGCAAAAGAACATCATATCCGCCTTCGCAAGCTGGATGAAGATCAGCCCGGTGAAGCTCCAAATCAAGGTACTCACCAAGAAAGCTGACATCAGCAAGCATCTCAATGCCATTGAGCGTGATATGGATCGAGAGAACGATCCCAAGTGCCGCGAACTCCAGCAGGACTATTACAACCTCATCAAAACGATTGGGTCCCGTGAGGCGATCACACGCCGGTTCCTCGTTATCTTTGAATATGAGCCAACCTACAACAACCGAAAAAGCGACTACGCGGAGATTGTTTCCACTTTGGAAACTGCTGCTCGGACTGCGAAGCAGTACTTCCAGCACTGCGATAATGTGGTTATTACGCATGAAGATGAAAACGCATTCCTGCTGGATGTCCTCTACACCATCTTCAATCGCGAGTCCTGTGAGCGCATCCCATTGGACAAGCGCATCCGGGATCTCCAGGTAAAGCAAGTCACTTCCGGTGAGAGTGACTTGAAGATCACACTCCCGCAAGTCCTTGCACCAGAAAGTGTTGACTTGCGGCATGGTTCGTACATCGTCATGGACGGCGTTTATCACGCATACCTCATGGTTCCCTCAAGCGGCTATAATCCCCGCGTTGTGGCAGGCTGGACATCCATATTGGTGAATGCAGGTGAAGGCATAGATGTGGACTTTTACTTCCAGCGCGAGCCGAAAGAGCGCATCCAGACAAAGCTCGGCCAGCAAATCCGCATCAACCGAAGCCGGATCAAGGATGCGTCTGATACCAACACCGACTTCGATGACATTGAAGGAGCCATTAAGTCCGGCTATTACCTCAAGCAGGGCCTATCCAACTACGAGGATTTCTACTACGCCAGCATTCTCGTGACGGTCACGGCAGATACCCTTGAAAACCTGGAATGGCGGGTAGCCGAGGTGCGGCGCTTAATGGTCTCCCAGGATATGGACATCCGCCCTTGCCTGTTCCGCCAGGAGCAAGCGATGCAGATGGTCATGCCTATCTGCAAGCTGAACAAGACACTCTTTGAGCGCAGCAAGCGGAATATGTTGACCAGCGCAGCCGCCAGCTGTTATCCGTTCACTTCCTACGAGATGTCCGATGAGAATGGTATCCTTCTTGGCGTCAATAAGCACAACAACAGCCTCGTCATCGTGGACATCTTCAACAGCCGGGTCTATAAGAATGCCAATATGGCTATCCTCGGCACCAGCGGAGCCGGCAAGACCTTTACCATGCAGCTCATGGCTTTACGAATGAGGCGAAAAGGCACTCAGGTGTTCATTATTGCACCTTTGAAGGGGCATGAGTTTTTGCGTGCCTGCAAGAATGTGGGCGGCGAGTTCATCAGTATCAGTCCTGCATCCAAGCAGTGCATCAACATCATGGCCATACGCCGGGTGGATCAGACTGCCAACGCCATCATAGATGGTGTGGTCAATGAAAACTCCATCCTGGCAAGAAAGATCCAGCAGCTCCACATTTTCTTCAGCTTGCTGATTCCCGATATGAACCATGAAGAGAAGCAACTCTTGGATGAGGCTCTGATCCGCACTTATGCGGAAAAGGGAATCACCCATGATAACGATTCACTGATTGATCCGGATGATCCCAGCAAGTACAAAACCATGCCGCTGCTTGAGGATGTCTATAACATCCTGATGTCCTCGTCAGATACAAAGCGGCTCGGCAACATTCTGAACCGTCTGGTACATGGCTCAGCAAAGACATTCAATCAGCATACCAATGTGGATCTGTCAAACCCCTATACGGTTCTGGATATTTCGGAGCTGACAGGCGACCTGCTTACTGTGGGAATGTTCGTGGCACTCGACTTCGTTTGGGACAAGGCTAAGGAAGACCGTACAAAAGAAAAGGCCATCTTCATTGACGAAATCTGGCAATTGGTTGGTGCCGGCAGCAACTCCATGGCCGCTGAATTCTGCCTGGAGATCTTCAAGATCATTCGAGGCTACGGTGGTGCAGCTATCGCAGCTACGCAGGACTTGAACGATTTCTTCGCGTTGGACGGTGGTAAATACGGTAAAGGCATCATCAATAATGCCAAAACAAAAATCGTGCTGAACCTGGAGGATGACGAGGCAATCCGTGTGCAGGATGCCCTGAAGCTGACGGATACGGAGATTGCGAATATCACCCGCTTTGAGCGTGGCAATGGCCTGATTTCCACCAACAGCAATCACATCACGGTGGAATTTAAGGCATCGGCTTTGGAAAAGCAGCTCATTACCACGGATCGTTATGAACTGAGCCAGATTGTCCAAAATCAATCCTGAAGTGTGGGAAGGCCGCAAAGACAGCCCATAGGAGCTGCCGAAGCGGCCTTCTTCTTTAGGGAAAATGTGCGTTGTCAGCAACCTTGAACGCACACGATCTGCCCAAAAGTTGCAATACGATTGCGTTATACGAGCAGAGCTGAAAAAGTTGCGATATACGCTACTCTACATCAACATTTGGAGGCACAAGTTATGTCCTTTAAGAGTATGGTCAAGGGCCACGAATTGGCCTATGTCACGAAAATTCTCGCCATTTTCGGCGCAGTGGAAGAACGGCAGATGCAGCAGCTATTCTCCTTCCTGAGCGACAGCGAGTATGGAAGAATTATGACTCGTCTGGCACGGGAGGGGCAATTCTACCGCACCCCGGATGCTCGGTATCTGACATTTAGCAGATTGCGCTTTGAAAAGCTCAATGTCAGCAGCAGCGTGGATTGCTTCTGGGCGTTTCTTGAACTGAAGGATCGGGTTCAGGACTTCTGCGCCGGGGAACCGCCAGCCATCATTACCATGTCTGCACAGACAACTGACTATGATCTGATCCCTGTTTCCGGAGAAAACACCGAGCAAATCAACGAAAATGCTGAAGAACTGCCTGAAAGAACGGTCAGATTTTTGGTCACACGGGATTTGAACCTCTTGACCGACATTGATCGCCGGTTCAAGAACGACTACGCCATCCTTGTAGATGAAAACGGCGTGGTTGAAACCTACGAATTATGAGGAGATAAGAACATGAATACTGAGTTTGGAAAAGACTATGTGGATATGCTGAAACTGGTAGCCTCCGATTACGAGGCAATTAGCTCTGAGTTGTTTGCTATCGCCCATACCATTGAGGATACACCCCGGCATAATCCGCACAACAAGATCTACAGTCTGATCCGCACGGCGGAAACCAACACGGTCACGCTCCGAAACCTGGGCGCACGAACCCAGTGGAGCAATATTGCCCCTTTTTATGAAGACCTGGCAACGGTGCTGGGCATCAGCGTGAAGGAATATGAAAAGTGGATTACGATAACGGTCCCCGCAATCCTGCCCAATCGGAACCGGCGCGATAATCTGGCCTTCATCACCCGCCCGCTGAGATCCAGCCTGGTTAAGTTCCAGCGGGAGCATCCGCTTGAACGCTTTCGCGATTGCGTGGTGTGCATTGTCCATCAGTATGACGAAGCAATGAGCCTGCGCCGGGTGCGAGACTACGACAACATCGAAACGAAGCGGTATCTGGATGTGATCGAGTCCGTAATGCTCACCAACGACAACGGCCTGCTCCTGACTGTCCTCCAAACGACAGAACTGGGTGACAGGGACTGCACGGAGTTCTATCTTATGAATCCCGATAATCTCTCCAATTGGGCTGCGAAACACATCAAAGCACATACCTGATTCCTGAAAAAAAGGGTCCTCAAAAATGGTATCTATTTCAGGCTGTTTGAAAACCGGCTCCTGCCCCCTCGGTTTCCGGTATCTTCACGGGAAGAAAAAATGTCGGGGTCTTTTTGATTTGGAGCAGGGAGCGATGCTTCCTTATCCGATTGAAAGTGAAGCCGGCAGTCTCTATCGCAGGCTCTTCGCAGCCTTACCTTTGAGGACTGGATGGAGGTGAAATGCAATTATGATTACTGGCAAGGATGATCGTATGCTTGAACTATTGTGGCTTGTTGGCTACTGTGTGGAGTTTCCGACGCAGCTGGCTGTTCGGATTGGTGGGCATCCGGAATGGAATCGTCATGTCATGTATCGTGCGATTGATATGGGCTATGTGGATATTGCGAGGGGCAGGTCAAGGCAGAGAATTATTCGTTCTATGCGGTTGACGCCCAAGGGTCTTGATTACATCAGTGAGAGAGACCCCAAAGCACTGGCCTATGTTTTAGCGAAGCAGGATGAACATCCAACGGGTCATTCTTCAACGGAGAAGATCCTGCGGCAACACTCCCTGACCATCGCATTGATGATGTCATATAATGCCGGCGCTGAGTTTCTCCCTGATCGGAAGCCATCCCTTATGTCCCCAACGAGTCCTCTCCGCAACAATGTTCCGTATAGCCCGGATTGTACCTACTTCTATGCAACATCGGAGATCCGCAGATCCATCCAGGAATATGATCCTGACTCTGTTGTAAAAGGCTCCCGCATAGCGGGAATTATTGTCCGGGGCCGGAACTGCTACTGCCTGTACCATACAGGCTATTCCCGCATGTATTGGATGCGCAGTACGGAAGAGAACACCGTAGCCTCCATTGAAACCATGCTCAACGCACGCGGATTCCACTGTGAGTCCTTCAGTCAGGTGGTCATCGGCTCCAGAATGAAGGTGGCGGAGAAGATCGCTCATCATCGGGTCAATACCCAAAGCAGATACTTCACCGTTTCCGATGCTTACCAGAATTGCTTTTTCATCGTTAACAGCGTGCAGGGAGATGACCTCCTGACAACTATCGTCAATCCTGAGAGGCGGCATGAAGCCAACCGCAATGCTTTGGCGGGGTACAAACCACCATCAGTACTAACCCGCGATTACGACGCTGTGACCCAAGACGGTCAGCGACCCGTCATCCTGAACTATCAATGCGATCTACTCGCGCTCCTCAACATCAATCAGGCTCCATACGGATTCACACAAAGTCCTATCCTTCTGTGCTACGACTACCAAGTGGATTCCGTCCAAACCATTGTTGGCCCCCTGATCGAGGTGCGTGCGATCAATGAAGGAGAAGCCTATGAAAAAGAAAAAGATCGTGGCAGGAGCAATTAGCTTTGCCATTCTGATCCCCCTCCTGCTCTACGGGGCGGGGATCATCGCACAATTCATCATCAATATCAACGCGTGGAAAGCAGCTGGCAGCAACTATCGGGAATCTCCGGGACTTCCTTCCTTGGAGATCGTGGATGTGCTGTCCGCAGTTTTTTCTTTCCCTGAAGGACTGATTGCGGTAGGCGCAGTTATCGCTGGTGTGGCGCTCCTGTGCATTTTTGGCCTCCGCCTCGGCTGGGGCAATACTGGTACATCTGACCATGACCGGAACCTCACCATCTCCAAATCCGGCAGTTATGGAACGGCAGCCTTTATGGATGGTAAGGAGGCGGAGCAGTGCTTCGATATTACAACTGCAAAAAATACCGATCAGGACATCCTCGGGAGGACAGAAAGCGGGAAGGTATTCACGCTTCCAAAGCATTCGCGCCTGAACAGTAACCTTGCGGTATGCGGTGCTTCCGGAACGGGTAAGTCCCGATCAGTTTCCCGCAATCTGATTCTCCAGGCGGCCAAGCGGGAAGAAAGCATGATTATCACCGACTGCAAATCAGAACTGTATGAGTCCATGAGTCAGTACCTCATTGACCAGGGATATACAGTGAAGGTCTTCAACCTGATTTCCATGGAACACAGTGACTCCTGGAACTGCCTTGGTGAGGTCGGCACCAGTGAGCTGATGGCCCAGACCTTTGCAGATATTGTTTTGAAAAGCACCAGTGGAGAAATGAAGGATGCCTTCTGGTTCAATGCGGAGCTGAATCTGCTCAAGGCACTGGTTCTCTATGTTGCGTTGGAAATGCCGTCCGACAAGAGAAACCTCGGGCAGGTATATGACCTGCTCTGCAACCAGAGTGAACGGGATCTCTCTAAACTCATGAACAGCATCCGCAAGGAGCATACCAATCCTTTCACCAACGAGGTTATGCCACCATCGCCTGCATTTGCTCCATACGCAATCTTCATGCAGTCCAGTGAGACCGTCCGATCCAGCGTGATTATCGGCCTTGGCAGTAAGCTCCAGGTCATGCAGGCGCAGCAGGTGCGAGACATCACCTCATACAACGAAATTGATCTGGAGCTTCCGGGCAAGCAGAAATGCGCCTATTTCTGTATCGTATCCGATCAGGATAGCACCTTTGAATTCCTCAGCTCCCTGTTTTTCAGCTTCCTGTTCATCAAGCTGATCCGCTATGCAGACAGCTATTGTGATGGCGGATGCCTGCCAACAAAAGTGAAGTTCATCCTCGATGAGTTTCCCAATTGCTCAGGCAATATCCCCGACTTTGAGAAAAAGTGTTCGACAATCCGATCCAGAGGTTGTTCTGTCGCTGTGTTCTTCCAGAACAATGGCCAGATGCGAAACCGATATCCGGATGACAGGTGGCAGGAAATTATCGGTGCCTGTGACACCACAATCTTCCTGGGCTGTACAGACACACTGACAGCGGAATGGATCAGTGACCGCATTGGTGTTGCCTCCGTGGAAGTGGAAGGCACTATGCGTGAACTGAATACCATGCACATCACCAACTACACGCCAAGTTTCCGCAGAACCAACTCCATCGGGAGGCGTCAATTGCTGACGCCGGACGAGGTGATGCGTTTAGCACCGGATGAAGAGCTTGTATTTATTCGTGGGCAGAAGGTATTCCGAGCCAAACGCTTCGATTACTCGCTCCATCCGGCATATAAAAAGCTCAGAAGCAGGAAGGCAATCCTTCATGAACCCGGCTGGAAAACCAGCCGGGTTTCTGCTTCCGAGCAGTCCCAATCCACCATTTCAGTCGGCGGCCAACCCGCTGCGGATACTAAGCCGGCCAAAGAGCAGAAGAAACCCACTGCTCCTGCGGCAAAGCCACCCATTGGGAAGAAAGTCGATTTGAAAGAAACTATGTAACGAAAGGAAGATGCGCTTATGCCTCGCAAGAAAAGCGAACCTGCCGTGGAGCCCCAGCAGATCACCAATGATCCGCTGGATTCCATTGAGCAGAAAGCAACAGCTCCTCCCATTGTGGAAGAGCGCAGAGCCACGCGAGTTTATTCCGAAGACATCCTGGACATCACCGACCAGGAACGCGGTTTCACGCCGGAGGATACTGAGGATGTCAAATGGAACTATCTGCGTGGTGCAATGCACCGCCACCTTGTGCTCACCGGTGTTGTTAGTGGTATTGAGAACACTGAGGGAGCCAACCCGATTGTGGTCGTCAACTACGAAGGAATCAGAATTCTGATTCCCGGCCATGAGATGTTCATGGACGATTGGCCCGTCAATTCGGAACCTCCTCTGAACTTCCGCCTCCGTTTTGGCCGTATCCTCGGCGCAACGATTGACTTCATTCCCTCTGGAGTGGATATCAAAAATCGTGCTGCGGTCGGCAGCCGGCGTGAAGCACTCAAGCAGCGGCAGGCCAAGTATTATGCCTCCGGTCGTGTCAAAGAGGGCATACGCATTGCCTGCCGAGTCATCAATGTCAGTGGACGACGGATCATCGTGGAAGCGCTTGGCGTGGATACGGTGATCCCCGCATCGGAGCTGACTTGGGAATGGTTTGCTGATGTCAGCGACCTGTTCGCCACAGGCGACATTGTGGTAGCCAGAGTCCAGAGTGTGCTGAAGGACGAAGAGACAGGCCAGTACAGTGTGCGGCTGTCCGTAAAGAAAGCAGTGGAGAATCCTGATCTTGCGAACCTCCGCAAGCTGGTTCCCGGCTCCAACTATTTCGGCGTCGTCACCAATGTCCAGGACCGCATGATCTACATCCGTCTTCAGGCCGGCGTCAATGCCAAAACCAAATCCTACCGCACGAAAGAGCTGCCCAGTAAGCTGGACACGGTAAGCTTCCTGGTCCGCAGTGTGGATGAAGATGTCGGTATGGCGTTCGGCGTCATCACCCGCATTATCAAGCGTCACTCCAGATTGAGGTGAATGAGATGACCAATCCCCATGCGCATACGATGCAGCATTGCAGGGAAGTCATCAAAGCGTGCCTCAATGTCGTGGAAGAGCGAGGCGACACCTATGTTGCCATCCATAAGGATGAAGACACCGAGTGTGTCGTCCTCGTCTCCATGATTCGATCCTATCGGATCATGTCCGTCATCGTTGCCGACAAGATCCTCTTTGCAAAAGAGCATGAGGCGGATATGTACCGCTCAGCAAATGAACTGAACAGCGAATCCGTAGCAGGTTGGCATACCCTGGTCCTGACCGATAGCAACAGCATCTACATGTACCGCCAGTGCATCTGGATGTCTGATACGCTCAGTCCGGATTACCTGATGGATATTCTCTGTCAGTGCATTGCTGAGTACCGATATGGTCGAGCGCGTTTGTCTCCCGGCAACTCTGCAAGCTCCGTTCAGGAGCACACTTAATTACAGAAAGGAACCAGATTCCGATGAAAAGAACAGCAATGGCGTTGATTCTTGCCCTCTCCCTGAGCCTCGGCTTGTGTGTGAGTGCAAGTGCCGCAGAATACATTCCCGATGATGTGACCTATCAGAACCTCAATGGCCAGCAGCTTGCCATCAAGGTCTTCACGCTCCTGCCCGACCAGGACCCGTCCAGTCTGGCGGAAGAGGACTTCGAGTATGATGGCTTCCTCTATTCCCACAGCAGCACGGTCAAGGAAGAGCAGACTTACAACGAACAGAACCTGCATACTGAGACCGTGACCATTACCACCAGCACCAAAAACCTGGAAGATATCCTCGCTGAACTGAAGCCCACCATTGAATATGACAACGGCGTGGCTTCGGGCACTTTGGCACTGGACCACAGCACCATCAAGACCGAGGCGGCTGGCTATAAGAACAGTAGCTATACGGTGACAGCAACAAAAAACTATACCGGACTCGACAGAAACGACTCCTCCTACATCGACAAGACCGTGGTAAAGAACGGCAGAACGCTGAGCCTTTCCAATGTGACTTGGAGCGTGGAGAGTACTGCTCTGGTCGGCGATGAGCTTGTCCCCGCAACTTACACCGCTGTTGCCACTTACAGCGGCACGGCATATTCCAGTGTGGCAACCGGCTATATCACCACTGCTGACTATACCGGCACCGTCACCGCATCCGGCATTTCCAGCATTAAGTACACGGTAACTTACCTGGGTACACCCATTGTGGTGGAGGAAGAACCCAGCATGGCATTGCCCATCGCTGGCATGATTGTCCTGACCGCAGCGGGCGCTTTGTTGTTGATTGCCCTGCTCACCCGTAAGAATACAACAGTGTATGAATCCACCGGCAAGGGCAACGAATATGACAAATGCGGCAGGCTCCTCCTGCGTACCCGCAATCCGGAACTGCGAATTGACCGCTTGAAGAATGTACCCGAAGGCGTAATTGCCATTGAGGTAGATGAAAAAGCGGCAAGGAAGCTATTCGGCAAGAAAATCAATCTCCGCTACTTTGACCAGACCTTCGACCACACGGTGGGAACTGTGAATGGTCCCTACTGGTTCAAGGTGGATGTCGGCACTGTGCCGACAGAGGAGAGCGCGGACCATGAGGAGGCAGCACAATGAAAAGAAAGACTATCCCCATCCTCGTGCTGACCCTGGCCCTGATGGCAAGCATGGCTGTCAGTGCCAGCGCAGCGGACTATTCCTTTACCACCGATCCCAAGCCGGACTACTACGGAAGCACCAACTATGAAGATCTGTATGACGCCGGGTACAACTACGGCGCTCGTAATCAGATCGACTACGACATTCCGGAGCTGAAGTACGGCCTCAGCCAGGAGTTCCTGGAGACTTCGCTGAATAACCCGTATCTCAGCAGTGGTATCCAGTACGGTATCGGCGGCTCTAGCACCACCATGTACCCGGAATCTGATTTCAGCAATTCCAGCATCATCTCTGGCGGCACCATTGAACTGCCGTATCGCCCCTACCTGACTGTTGCTGACCTGACGCAGAAGGATGGCAGCATCGGCACCGTATCCATCAAGCGCATTGGTCTCAGCGCCAAAGTATATGAAGGAGCGACCGATGCCTCCATGGCGAAGGGCGCTGGCCACTATACCGGCTCCGGCCTCTACGATGGCAACATCGGACTGTTCGGCCATAATCGCGGCAGCCACGCATACTTCGCGAAGCTGAAGAATGCCAAAGTCGGCGACACTGTTACCTATATGACCAACCAGGGGATCAGGACTTACGAAGTCACCTTCGTCGGCACGATTGCCAGCACGGATTACTCCTACCTCAATGAGATGGGAGATAACCGGATCACCATGATCACCTGTATTGCGAACCAGCCCTCTCTGCGTCTGTGTGTGCAGGCCCAAGAGATTCACTGATAGATCATTTGGAGGTACATTATGAAGAGCATCAACAGACCCCGTAACCGCGAGAAGCGCACCAAGCCCATGCCCGCTGACGCCATCATGTCCGTCAAGATCCAAGTGCCGCGTGATGCCTATTTGCAGCTAAAGGAGCTGGAGCGGTCTAAGCGGTATTCCAAGGAAGAGATCTTCCTTTGTGGCCTCCAGACCTGCGCGGGTCAGTAATCCGATCCCTGTATCAGACAACCTTGTGGAGAGTGGCTGGAAAATACTATTCATGAGGTGATTGTATGAAAAAGAAACTCACTTTCTTCGTCGGCCTGTTGCTCGGTATCGCACTCGTTACAACCACTGGTGCAGCGGCAAGCGCTGTTATCCGGGCGACATTGAGCAATCACCCGGTTCGAGTGAATGGCGAGTATGTGGACATTCAGGGCTACCTGATCAATGGACACAACCACTATCAGCTCCGTGACCTCGGTGAATTGCTTGGCTTTGATGTGGAGTGGGATGCGAAGGCGCGTTGTGTCAGCATCACAACTTATGATGCAGTGGAGAAATCGGAAGTTCACACGGACGATACCCGCTATATCCCTGCGGTCGGAGATGTGATTGCTTGCAGTGACGGCTATCAGTATGAGATCAAAGATGTCAGCAAGTGGAACAGCAGTATGTTTGCTTCCGAATCGACGGCAGCTCTGCCGAGTCCTACCTGCGACTGGAGCTTACTGCCTCAGCCTGACCTGCCCGCAGCTGAAAACCGCCACTTCACGGTCGGCGGCAAAGAGTATCTTTTCATGCGGAACCTGTATGAAACCCGCAGAATGCAGTACACCCTCTATAACGCAATCGGCAACAACCCACAGACATGGGTGAACGGAAAACCTGCTACTATGGCCAACGGTCAGCCCCTGGTGCGTATCAATCTCTCCATTCCGGAGGATGTGAATGCGTACAGCTTCTGGCCCTGGCGCAGTGAGCAAATCACCGAATTGTTCGACTCCTGCCCGCCCGGAGAGTATTCGATGGAGGCGTTTGATGTCTACTGTGACGGTGCTTTCCGCTATACCGAGTATTACATCCATGTCAAATGACAATTGAATACTGCAATCCCCATGAGAAGCAGTGTGCTGAAAAAAGCGCACTGCTTCTTTTTCATCCCTATCAGCCCATGGGCGATGCAATTGCATCCCCCGAAGTTCAAACTATGGAGGTTCAAATCCAATGAAAAAACGAGTAGTATCCATGCTCCTCGCGGTTATCATGCTGCTTGGTATGTTCCCCGGTGTCGCCTCCGCTGCCGGCTCGGTGGAGGAAGCTCTGGGTGAGGTGGACATCTATAACGGTGGCTACCCCCTGAGCTATCTGTCCATCAACGGCAGAGTGCGCGAGCTGATCTACACCTACTACAACTATGTTGACCGCAACGGCAATTCCAAGGAAATTCCCGCGTACTGTGTCAATCCCAACACCAAGGGTGTGCCGCAGTCGGTGGCGAAGGGCGAGAGCATCAAGTACCTCGCCAATGAGATCGGCAGCGATCCCAAGGTGGTTGGCATTGTCGCCAACGGCTACCCCACTCGGAGCCTTGGTGAGTTGGGCCTTGAGAATAAGTACCAGGGCTATTACGCAACCAAGATGGCACTCTGGTGCTATCTGCTGAGCCATTGGGACATCAACAATCTCAAGGTCAACTCCTCGCTGACCGGTGTGGAGCTTCAGCGTGCTAATAAGATCCTGGCAGCTGCTAAGGACATCTATCGCCGAGGCACCGCATGGACAAAGGTCCTTCAGCCCAGATTGACTTCTGAGGCGGATCGCCCGGAGGCCTATCCTGTAACGATCAATGGCCAGCAGTATATGCAGCAGGTCTTCACCCTCACCTCTGAGACATGGGTGTGTGACTACGACATTAGCGTGGCCTTTTCCGATCCCTCCGCTGTGCCCGCAGGTGCGAAGATCGTGAATATGGACAATCAGGAGATCTCCAAGGTTACCACTTCCGGCACCGGAAACGGGTATGCCGGCAAATTCAAGGTGATCTATCCTGTCAGCTCCATTTCCGGCCAGAGCGGCAGCGTACAGCTCTCTTACCGCTGCAATGTCTATAACTACGGCGTCTACTACGCGGTATGTGCGGAAGTGGATAAGTATGGCAACCTGCAAAACTACATGTGCGATACAGACCCGACAGTTCCTCTGAGCCTGTCCGATTACAGCAATTATGGCAGTCCTGACGAGGACGAGCCTACCTACGAGACCAGTTTGAAGATCGTCAAGCTGGAGGCGGGCACCGAAGTTCCCCTTGCGGGCGCAATGTTTGAGATCGTTGATCCGGAAGGTGCTACCATCGGCACCTTCGCGACCAATTCCAAGGGCGAGATCACAATCCCTGTGGATCTGATCGGCACCTATACCGTCTACGAGCGTGTTGCACCTCAGAACCATCTGCTCAGCAGCAATCCCGTGCAGAACATCCGGGTGGAGTACGGCAAGCAGGCCACGGTGACTTTTGAGAATGAGCCTTACGGCACTCTGCGGGTCAATAAGTACTCCAACACCGGCATGAGCCTTCCCGGCGCAGTCATTCAGGTCGAACACATCGAGTCCGGCGTGAAATACTCCGCTGAGACCAACTCCGCTGGCGTGGCCATCTTCGATGAGATCAAGCCCGGTGCATACCGCATTGTGGAAACGGCCAGCCCTGCCGGATACCTGAAGGACGACACGGTTTTCACCGCCACTGTTACGACTGGCGAAACCACCAGCATCTCCATTGTCAATGAGGAGAAGCCAGGTCTGCGCATTCTGAAGTATGACAGCAAAACCCAGAAGGCTTTACCTGGTGTGACTTTTGAGGTCTACAAGGATACGCAGCTGATTGGCACCTTCACCACTGATGAATTCGGTGAGATCCTGCTAGTGGATCTGGAACCCGGCACCTACCTTGCCAAGGAGGTTGCCACCAGCAATGAGCACATTATCAACACCAATCCCCAGCAAATTGAGCTGAGCGGCGGAGATGGTATCCGTCAACTGATCTTCTTCAACGATCAGAAGCCCGGAATCCACCTCGTGAAGCTGGATTCTTCCTCCCTGGAGCCTCAGCCCAATGCACGCTTCAAAATTGAGTTGGTCGGCGGCACCTTCTCCAAAGAGTATGTTACCGATGAGAATGGTGAGATCGACCTGACGGCTCTGGAGCCCGGTGCATATACCGTCACGGAGCTGGCAGCCCCGGACGGCTATCTGATCGACGATGCCACGCGCACCATCCAGATCAATGGCAATGAGAATGCACGCTTCGTATTCACCAACACCCGGAAACCCGCCTTCCGTCTGGTCAAGCTGGATAGCTATAACAGCGAGCCGCTGGCTGGTGCGAGCTTCAGGATTGCAAAGATCGAGGATGGTTCTCATTACTTGGATCGGGTGACCGATACCAATGGTGAGATCAATATCGCCGATCTGGAACCCGGCGTCTACTCCGTAAAGGAGATGAAGGCACCGGAAGGCTATGTGGCTGATCCCATGGAGTACCATGTGGAGCTGTTCCCCGGTCGGGTCAGTGAATTGGTCGTCTCCAATGACCGCAAGCCGACTCTGGAGATCATCAAGACGGACGCCATCACCGGTGCTCCCGTGGAGGGCGTTAACTTCACCGTGAAGAAGGTGGATTCCTCCACGCTGACTACCGTTACCTCCGATGAGGATGGCAAGTGCTATATTGAGAACCTTGATCCCGGCGTCTATGAGGTGTGGGAGCAGTCTGTACCTGACGACTACCTGCTCAACGAGGAGCATCAGCTGATCACGCTGTTTCCGAACCGGATGGGCACCGTCCAGTTCCAGAACTATCCCAAACCTACCCTGACAGTCAATAAGATCGACAGCATCACCGGCGACCCCATCAAGGGTGCCAAATTCAGCGTCACCTTCCGATCCGACAAGACCAGCACCGGTGAGATCCGGGATCTGGGCACCTACTACTCCGACGAGAATGGCCAGTTCAAGCTGCATAAGCTGGATGACGGCTGGTACACAATCAAGGAGCTGGAACCCTCAGCGGGTTATTCCATCAAGGAACCTGCTGAGCAGGAGGTCTATGTGGAAGCCGGACGCGGGAAGACCGTGACCTTTGAGAACACCCCTCTGTCCGCAATTATCGTCAAAAAGGTGGATTCCGCCACGGGCGATCCCTTGCAGGGCGCATGGTTCCGTGTCCGCTTCCTCGGCGGCACCAGCGGCACCGGCGGCACCATCATCGCGGAGCGCCAGACCTCTTCCAACGGCACCTTTGTTCTGACCGGACTCAAGGCAGGCACTTATGTCATTGAAGAGATCTCGGCACCGGATGGTTATGTGCTGAGTGAAGATGATATCCAGACCGTCTACCTGAGCGGAAAGGATCAGGATGTCATCACCGTCACATTCGGTAACGAGGCAAAGGGAAGCCTGCTCATCAAGAAGATCGACGCGGTAACTCGTGAGCCTTTGTCCGATGTGGAATTCATGGTCACAGCCAGCGATGGCAGCGTCATCGGCAACAGCAATGGCCGCTATGTCACTGACAGTGCCGGCACCATCCTGATTGACGGTCTCGGTCCCAACATGACCGTGGTGGTCAAGGAGGTTCGGCAGAAGGACGGCTATGTTCTGGATGATGTGCCTCAGAGCATCAAGATCAAGAGCGGCGAGACCGTCAGCCTGGAGTTCCGCAACTACCCGGAAGGAACACTCCACATCACCAAGAAGGACGCCTTCACGAAGGAACCCCTGACGGGCGTTGAGTTCCTGGTGACTACCAGCAATGGCACCACCATCGGAACGAATAATGGCCGCTATACCACCGACAGCTCCGGCAGTATCGTGATCCCCAATCTGGAGCCCGAAACGACCGTCATCATCAAGGAGACTAAGGCAAAGGCCGGCTACATCCTGGATGATACCCCTCAGCAGGCAGTGATCAAGAGCAATTCGGTTGTTACCGTTGAGTTCCTGAACCAGCCTCTCGGCTCTCTGCAAATCATCAAGAAGGACAGCGCCACCCGTGAACCTCTGGAGGGTGTGCAGTTCATGGTGACCAAGACCGATGGTGCGGTTGTCGGAAATGGCACCGGCCTCTATACCACCGATGCAGACGGCAGCATTATCATCAATGGCCTGGAACCTGAGATGACAGTCATTGTCAAGGAAGTCAAGGCTAAGGACGGCTATCTGCTCGATGACACGCCTAAGCAGGCAACCATCAAGAGCAATGAAGTGACCACCCTTGAGTTCCTGAACCAGCCTCTCGGCGGCCTTCGGATCGTCAAGCTCGATTCTGTTACCCATAAGCCTCTGGAGGGCGTGGAGTTCAAAGTGACTTACGCTGACGGCAGCTATGTGCCTGATGAGGGCGGCAAGCTGTCTTCCAACGGAATCTATAAGACGGATTCCAACGGTGAGATCCTGATCTCTGATCTGGTTGGTACTGTTGTCGTGACGGAAACCAAGGCCATTCCCGGTTATGTCATCGACGAAAATACCCGCAGCCAAACGGTTGTGATCAATGCCAACGATCTTCAGACCCTTACTTTCTTCAATACCCCTTCCGGTGGATTGCAGATTTTGAAGAGCGATGAAGATACCGGTAAGCGCATCTCCGGCGTCAAGTTTGAGGTTCGAAAAATTAACGGCGAAATCATTGGCACCTACACCACGGACCGCAATGGCGTGATCAGCATTCCCAACGCTGAGAGCGGCTGGTATAGCATCGTGGAGCTGAAGGCGGCGGATGGCTACGAGCTTGACGCCACTCCCGTTCAGGCGTGTGTGAAGGATGGGCAGACCACCACGGTGGAGATCACCAATCAGAGGATGGCTTCCATCATGATCCACAAGGTTGACGCCAATACCGGCAAGGGTATCTACGGCGTGAAGTTCGTCATCTACGACTCCGGTAAGAATCCCCTGATGGAGATCGAAACCGATCAGGATGGTTATGCCTATGTCCATGATGAGCTTGTCCCCGGCAAGTACTATATCCGCGAACTGGAAGCTGCTGATGGCTATATCCGCGATGAGCAGTACAAAACCGTTTATGTCGAGGCGGGTAAATGTGCTCAGATCGAGTGGGAGAATGCTGCTGTTACTGGCCAGATCCAGGTCCGCAAGTATGCTGCGGCAGACAACACCATCACCGGCGATAAGGCAGGCAGCCCCCTGAAGGGTGCCGTCTATGAGATCACACAGGCACGCTCCGGCGCTGTGGTCGGCTACATTGTGACCGACGCACGCGGCGTTGCAGCGTCTGATCCGCTGCCTCTGGGCCGGTACTATGTCACCGAGGTGTCCGCACCTGGCTACTATCAGCTCAGCGGCGAGAAGATGGAGGCTGAGATCGAGTATCCCAACCAGATTATTAAGCTGTCTTCCTATAATAAGCCTGCCAATCTGGGTGTAACCATCAAGAAGACCGGCAACCGCGAGGTGCAGCCCGGTCAGGTGATGAGTTACGATTTCTCCGGTATCTCCAACACCTCCAATGTGGCACTCAACAACTTCTTCTGGCATGACCGTATTCCCACGGATGCTACCAGAGCACTGAGCATTTCCACCGGAACCTACAATCAGCGGCTCTACTACAAAGTCACCTTCAAAACCAATCTCAACGACTACCGGACGCTGGCCAGCAACCTGCTGACCTCCAACAACTACTCTCTGAGCCTCAACGCGGCAACACTGGGTCTGGTTCAGGGTGAGTATGTCACCGATGTCCGGTTTGAGTTCGGTACGGTGGCCAGTGGCTTTGCATCTGTGATTAAGCCCACCATGCGTGTGCAGGTCCTGGGTACAGTCAGCAATGGCTACCAGATCATCAACCGTGCTGATGTTGGCGGCAAATACCTTAATGAATGGCAGACGGCAAAGGCCACCTGGGTCACTACCGTCCGTCGTTTCCAGAATACCTCTCTGCCCAAGACTGGGTACTAATCCGGAATTGGCAGTTCGGTAGATATATGTGATGCCTACGCATCAGATGCCGGCTCGGAGCAATGGCCAAGGCTCCGGGCCGGCATCAGCTCTATCCTTGGCCTGCGAACAGAAAAGGAGGTATTTGATATGAGTCGTTTTATTATTCTTGAAGATCGGATGATCAATGTGGATCACATCGTTGAGGTCGTTGACCACGATGACGGGGTTGTTACAATCTGTCTGACCAACGGTGAAATGATCCCTTCCGGCAGCGAGGTATGCGATAAGATCCTCGGCTGTGATCATGCTGTATCCGTCATCCCCTGCGGCCCCAACCTCTGGGCGAGAATGACTTACCCGAACGGTAAGACATTCCGCATTGCCGTCGATAACCTGATTCTGAAGGCAGATGGTACTTACTATCCGCTGGAGGCCGAATTGCTCGAAGACTCGTCTGAGGGCGCACTCCGATTTGTGGAACTGTTCTCCAATGATGGAGAGGACGAAACCAGCAATCGCGGCGATGAGAATGGGCCTCGATTTAAGGTGAGACAATCTTCCCGCTGAAAAGCAGCAATAAGCCCCCAAAGCAGTACGCTTTGGGGGCTTTCCCCATTTGTACCCGAATGATTTCGAGTTCAATAACAGAGCAAATTGTCACGCACATTGAAAAGCAGGAGTACCGAAAGTAAGAGCGTGACTTAGAAAGGAATTGCAGGTGAATTAACATGCCATGGATCATTACCAACGACACATTCTTCATTCGCAGCGATAAGCGAGGCTGTGCATCCCCCGTGTCCGACCGGAGAAAGGCAAAGGTCTTTCCTGAACGATTCAATGCCGAGGAGTTCCTTCGCTCACTGCCGAAGAAGATGAAAAACCTCGGCTATCGCATTGTGCCAGTGGAAGTCGTGGCCCCGAAGCCCGTTGTTTCAGAGGGGGCGGAGCAAGAGAAGAACAACATCATGGAGAGCATGGAAGAAAGCGATACAGAAGAGCTTCTTGATGCCAATTACTATCTGACCGAAATCGCAGCATTCTGTGTATTCATCAAGCGGATACGAAATGAGAGGAACCGGCTGGAGGAAGAGCAGGTGCAGGCGGAGATGGAGATTGAAGATCTCCTGCACGCCATTGAATTCAATGACCTGCCCTGCGAACAGGGTTATGAGCTGTACCAGAAGCTGCATGAAGCCCGTGTGCGCCGGCGGAGCTATAAGAATGCAGTTGCGTGGATTGACTACATCATGGAAGCAAAACCGGAGGAATTTCTACGGAACGATCCTTCCTCCAGAATCATGGGAACAAAGTACCGCCAGTACCGGGCAAGAGCGCTTCCCGAACTGTTTCAGCAATCTACAGAGAGTTGACACAAATCAGGCAGACCAATCCGATACAGGGCTCGCCTGCTTATTTTTCAAGACTGAAGAAGGAGAACGAAAATGAAAAAGAGACTACTTACAATGACTATCTCCTTGATGCTGCTGGTCGTGATGGCAGTACCTGCTATGGCGGCATCTGTGTTTCGGGATGTGGATGACACCAGCCCCTGGTATGATGGCATCTCTTATGCGGTGGAGCATGGAATCACAGTTGGTACAGGAGAGAATTGCTTCTCTCCGGAGCGAGAAATCACTGTCCGTCAATGGGCAGTCATGATTTGCCGCGCATTGGGCGCGGAGCTGCCGCAAAAAGACCTGACTTTCGGTGTCGAAAGCGTCCGGGCGGGCCATGATGCGGGATGGCTTGATCTAAATGCCTTCCTTTCCCCCAACACACGGATGACCCGTGGGAACCTATACGAAAGTGCCTTTCACGCTTTTGGCATCCCCATCTATGACTATGCTCTCTATGACAATGGCATTGCTCTGAACCAAAGCCAGAACTGCATCCGCATTGGCAGTGAGCTTGGCTTGTGCTCAGAAGACGCGGATGACAGCGAGCTGGTGACGCGAGCCGAAGCAGTCCATGTAATCTACTGGCTGTTAACGCAGGAGTATGAAGTGGCAAAGCCGGAAATCCTTGACCGGTTGAACATTCAGAATATTGAGGATACTCAGCTCGACGCCTATGTGAAGGAAATCAAAAAAATACCCCAGAGCATTCTTGACCGCTTTGCGGCCCGGGACTGGAGTTATCGGCTGGATTGCACCTATCTGGAAGGCCTCAGCAAACGGCTGGATATGACCTGCATTGGCGCTGCATCATATCGTGAGAAGACCATCTATGTGGCGAAGCCCAGCGCCACAATCCATGAATTCGGACACTTCCTGCATGGAGTTTTGGGTTTCCCCCAGGAATTCAATCTACTCTATGCAGAAGAGGCGGCGAACACAGTGAAAGTGATGCGCGACTATTCCGCAACGAACTGCAATGAGTATTTCGCCGACTATTTCCGGTATTGGATTGAGAATCAGGGAAATTCCGAGAAGATGGAACAGCTCCGGGTGGTGTCGCCAAAGACATCCGAGTATTTCTCTGAGCTCGCAGACAATGATTGGTTTATTGGGGCGGCATGAGTTTCCGGCCAGTCGGCCAAATGAAGCAGGCGGCCCGAAAATGGGCCGCCTGATAAAGGAAGACAAGATACCTACATGAATTGTTTTGAATGAGCTTTAGGATAGTATTAGTGCTCCAGAATTTTTTCGTCGCAGCAATTAGCTTCAGGCGTGCAAAAGGAGTGCAGGAAAGAACAATACGGTTCTTTCCGCTCGTTGGAAAAATTCCACATGATGGAGTCTTTCTTAATCTCAATGCAGTATGTATAGAATGAACCGTCATAGTGTACCGTACCCGTTTCATGATACGGTGAACCGGTTACCCGAACGAGATCTCCGACCCATTGCATTGCTTCGTCGCTTGCTCTGCCACCCAACTCGTCTACCAGATCATCCAGGGAGGAGATTATACAAGTCGAAATCTCATCTTCGCAGTGGATTTCACATAACCCAACAATCTCAAAATAGTACCGATAGGTGGGGCTTCTGTCATAGGTATCGGCAAGATCGGCATCCGGATAGTGGAATCCCCATTCATTCAAATAAATCTTTTCGCTGCCTGGGCGCTGTACTGCAAATCGGTGCTGTGCCTTTCGATAACGACTATTATCGCGGACATAGACAATGAAGCACATCAGTTCTTGTTGCTGAATATACTCGGACATTTCATCGAAGGAGGAAAAGCAGAAGATACTCCATGAATTTGCTGTCATCCTGCTTGAGCCGTCAGGGAAATCTGTGAAAACCGGATCGTCGTCGAGAATGAGATAGTTAAAAAACGGAATTTCAGTCAAGGTACTATATTCTGCATCAAACCGAACCGTCATGCCATCGAATGAAGCTTTCGGCAGCAAGGTGGATACCACCTGCTGACGCTCGCTCAGAGACGGAATGCCTGTTCCTGTTTCACTGCTTCGTTCAGGTATTAACTCTCTCCAGATTTCATCCGACATCATTTCCAATACGGTTTGGAGCGAAATCGTATCCATATCGAGTCAGCATAACCCTTTCTCCAGAATTGCCTTAAATACATCGGCGCTGTAGTTATAAAGGAATTTTCTGCTCATTCGGCAGGCGGGATGATAAAAGTTCAGGAATAAGGCTCCATTGGATTTGAAATACAGGATGTCCCGATCGCCGGTAGGCAGGAGTTCTTCTTCTGCTCCGAAAACCGTTTTTGCAAAATCAAATACCTGCTGACCGCCGCAGATTACGATATTGGGCTGGATAAGTTCAATCTGTTTCCAGATTACATCTCTTGCCGCTTTGCTCTCCAAGTAGGAATTCAGGGCCGTCCACGCTGTAGATCCACCACCCCAGGTCTTTTTCAGATTGAGAATGGCGGTTCTCCGGAGATTCTTTCTAAGGGAATCCGGGGAAAATCGCCCGTTGTCACGGTATTCCGAGAAAGACATAAGACGCCCATCAACGCAGTCGTAGAACACATCCAGCCACATGCACAATGAGTGAAAGGTCCGATACAATGGCTCAGTTCCTTGCGTGGCCTGCTGGTGTTCCAGCCAATCGCGATAAGGCCAATCAGACAAGTCCTTTGGGGCATTTCCATGCTCGTCGTTCCCGTTTGTTTCTTTCAGAAGAAATATGACTCTTGGTGAATTCTCAGCGCTGTAAAACTCTGCCTCGTCCACGATTCCGTCATAACAAATTCCGTTTGAGGCAGATGCTGTGGAAATGTCTGCTTGTAGCAGCGCAGTACGGTTTTCTTTTAATAGATTCTGAATCGCTTCATTAGTGCCCATAACCCTTCCCCAGTCATGTAAGTGTAGACCCTATAGTATTCGAGATATATTCCCAAATCCCTTTTTCTTTTTGAAAAATGTTGATTCAAAGAAAGACTGTGTCAGCTATTCTCGGATTGAGCTTCAATCAGGTGCCGGTACTCGGGCAGCTGAAGGAAATACGGTAGCAGACGCTTCCTGATTTCCGCACGCTCCAATGCAGTAGCTTCACTTGGATCAAGGCAATGGCCCACTTCTTCCATGGTATCAATTGACTTCTCATAGGCAAGCTGTCTGGCCAATTGCTCCCCATCTTCGATGAGAAAGCAGATGCTTTCCGCAATCTTCCTGCGCTTGGGATCAATGTCCATATAGATGTACCCAATTTTCTCAGAATAGAGAATGTCAAAGTGCCTGGATTCTACGATGTAGTCCTGGAATACACGCATAACACGCTCAATTTGGTTTCTGGTTTCGGCGGTGTATAAAGGTTCCATTCTGTTCTCCTCTCCTTGAATTGGATGGCAGCTAGTCTTGGCCGACAGGACTATACAATGCGGCCACCGAGTTGATATGCTGACGCATCTTCTCAACAACATCATCCGGACCAATAATCTGTGCGGCGGCACCAAAGCCGGTCACCCAGGCAAAAAACTGGGGACTCACCACGACATCTGCTCGGACAGTAAAGTGATCGTCGCCATCGGCAATGATGAAGACTTCCTGGCCGAGTCGGTCCAGGACAGCGCCTACCAGATGATTCTCAAAGCGAAGTTGGACGGATTCCTCCTCGCCGGAGAACATCCCAAATACCTTCCTGGCATATACCGCCATGTCGAGTGCCTGGTAGGCGTCCAAGCCATCCCGATCCTCTTCGGTAGAAGAGATCTCCGTCATCTTATCCACGCGGTAGTGCTTGATGATCCCAGCTTGGGAATCGAATGCAACCAGATAATAGTTCTCGTCATCCCAGGTCATTGCGAAGGGGCTGACGACATAGAACGCACCATCCTTCCGGTAATGCCGCGTCTTCTGAACAGTGTACTCGAAATACTTGAATTGGATCTTCTTGTTCTGCGAAATCCCGCTTTGAATGGCATCAATATTGTAGTAGATGGACTCATTCATCGTTTTGATACGATTCTTTACAAAGACCTGACGGTTGAGGAGCTGCGCTTCGTGGATGCTGGCCAGCGTTTCAATCTTCTTAATCAGCGTAGCGGTCTTCTTGTGGGTGATGAATTTGGAGGATTGAACGCTATCGACCAACAGCTTCAGCTCCGGCAGCTCAAAACTGCGGTTGGCAATATAGTAGCCGGCATTCTTTCCGGACCCACCCTGCACGATATCCAAGCCAAAAACGCGCAGCGCCTCGATGTCATCGTAAACACTTTTCCGTTCACTGGGAATCCCATGTGCGGCAAGATGCTCAATCAACTGGCTCATAGAAACCAGATGGTCTTCATCTGAGTTCTGGAGCAGATAGTTCATGATATAGAGCGGTTTGAGCTTTTGATATGCTGAGCGTGCCATGGACAGGCCCTCCTTTGCTTCTTGAGTACCCCCATTATAAGCTATTACCTGTCCAATAAAAAGGACAATCTATCTGAATACAAAAATCAGCAGTCGCATACGATGCGGCTGCTTTTGTTTTATACGGGAATCAGACTGTTTGCACAAAACGAGGGTTAAAACTTTGTGCAAGATTTTTTGAAATATACCCGACCGTACTTCAGACGCCTCGGAAGTACTAGGGACGAAAACCAAAATTGGGAGGCGAATGCCATGAAAAAGAAAAAGATGAGTGATATGACCCCGAGACAGCTGCGTTGCCCGCACTGCGGAGCAGTAGCCATCATCCGCCCTGCATCGGAGATCTACGACGATCCCAGAAGGAAGGATGAGCTGTATGTGTGCAAGAACTACCCGGTGTGTAAGTCCTATGTGGGAATGCACGCGGGAACCAGAATTCCGCTGGGTACGCTGGCCAACGGTGATCTCAGAAACCTGCGGATCAAGGCGCACCGTCGCTTCGACCGTATCTGGCAGAGCGGGATCATGAGCCGGAATGCTGCTTATCGCTGGATGGCGGATTCTTTTGGCCTAACGGCTGATGACGCGCACATTGGCAAATTTGGTGAATACCGCTGCCAGCAGCTGATTGAACAGTGCGACCGCATCCTGGCCCAAAACCAGAAAGCGGCAAGTTAAGAGGAGGTGTTAGTATGAACAAAATGACGGAATATCAATGCAAACTGGTTGAAGGGAACCTGGACATCATAGATTGGGTGATTCGATGCAGAGTCAAGGTTAATGGCCAGGTGCTCCAGACCTATGAGGATTTCTACCAGATCGGTTGCGAAGCGCTATGTAGAGCGGCTATGGCCTATCACCCGGAAAGAGGGACCTTTTCCCCGCTGGGCAGCCGATATGTCTATAATGCGATCATTGATCACTGCCGAAAGCAAAATATGCTTCAGCAGTACAATGCTGATTTGACGGATGAAGACGGAGAGAATCAGTTCCTGTTTGATTCCGTTCCTATCGACGGCAACATCGAAGACCGGGTGTTCGGCAATGAGGTGTGGGCGGCTTTTCATCAGTGCAAGGAGAAGCAGTCTGGAACTGTTCTGCGTGGGATGGAGGCCCTGGAGCTGAAGAGCATTGGATTTACCACGCGGGAAATTGCCCAACGGTACGATACGACTGTTAACAGCGTCAACGCATGGATCTCCAAAGCACGCGCCGTGCTTCGCAGCGAACCGGATATTGTGGCGCTGTGCGTTTAAGTTGTTGTTATTTACCCGCCTCTCCCGTAAGAGTGTTTAGACAAAGCTGCGAGACAGGAGGAAAAAACTATGATGACTTTTTACGCTGCCATTGGAACATACCGCATCCGGACCGAGAATGGGCATAAAGTTCCTTACATTCAGAAGCTTGGCAAGCTGTATCCCATCTCCATTCCTGAGTTCGTCATTTGGAGCACACTGCTCTGGGAAGTGATGACCTACGATGAGCTGAAGAAACATTATGATGAGCAAATCCGGAAGCTGAAGGGCAACCGCCCCAGCTTTGATGAGTTGCTTTCCATGCTGGCCAAGAGGAAGCTTATAGTAAAAGGAATGGGCTACACCGGAGTTGATGCGCTTTACAATATGCTTTCCGATGCTTTTGTAATTCCCTTCCGAATCAGTGGTGGGCGTAGACTCTGGAGCGCCCTGAAACTCTGGCACAATGGGAAGATATCCGCGCACCAGGCGTGCAAGATCCTGAAGACACGAGTGAGTACCAAGATGGAAGACCGCGTGATGCGGCTGGTTGAGCAGACTCCGCTGAGTACTGCCGAGATCATCCGCTGCGTGGAGCGTGGCATCGAGGATGTCAGCACAGCGGATAAGGTGATCGCAGGCGTCTATCCGGACTCCGCACAAGCCACCATCGCAAATGAGGAGTTCATGTCTGAATACAGCAATGATGTGTTGGAGGCCATCTCTAACCTGTATTTGAACCACGAAGTTGTCTTGGAAGTGGTTTGATATAGTCTATCAGGCGGGCGGAGGAATCTCCCCCGCCTCTTTTTCTGAGGAGGATCAATATGTTCAAAGATATCCCGCAGGTAATTCGTGAGACCTTCTGGAAGCACCTTCTTCTAAGCGCGGCAATTGTTGGCTTTGGCGGCATTTGGAGTGTGATTGCTGGCGACAGGATACTGTCCCTTCTCACGGGAACAATTGCGCTGCTTTCTGCGGTGAGGCTTGCGAGCCTGTATCGGTCTATAAAACGAGGACATTTTACGGAGATCGAAGGCGTGGTTGTTTCGGACAACAAGGATGTACTGCGCCGCTGCCACATTCTCACCATGCAGCTCCAGGACGGCAGTGAGATTTGTGAACGCATTACCGGTGGAACACATCTGAAACCGTCAAATAGGTATCGGGTATATCTGCTTGGTGCTGCACAGGAAATAGACCGGGTATCGTTGCCGAAAAGCATGGTCCCAGCTCGAATCCTTTTGGGTGCTGAGCTATTGGAGAGCTTGCAGAAATCAGAGTAGATTCTGGTATTATGGATAACCGCCGTGTTTAATGCTAAGATGCTCCTGTACTTATTTAGTTTACTTCTCCCGTGGTTGGGACCTTGTTAAGCAGTGAGCCTTTGAGCGTTTGACTCAGGCATTTTGACAGTATCTTTGTGGCAGGCATTGAATGCCTGCTGCCATGATGCTGTTTTTTTGTTGCCATCAGACAAGAATCTGCATGGCACGAGTGTAGTGACCAAATCGCTGGAGACAGCGTTTGGAATATATTTTATTGTCTGTTCATTCAGACGGAAAGGATGGAAACCATGTATGCAATTGTCAATCTGGAGGGGCGCTTAGTCAGTGATCCTGAGATCAAGACTGGGCACAACAATCGCGAGTTCTGCACCTTCCGCGTCGCAGTCAACCAGCAGCTCGGAGCGCAGGAGAACGCTTCGTTCTACACCTGCACCGGCAACGAGTTGATTGCCAGCCGCATTAAGAAAGCCGGCCTTGCGAAAGGACGGATGATCCATGTGACGGGCAAGCTGACGCTGCGGGAGTATAAGAACCGTGACCAGGAAACCCGGATGTCCGCTGATGTGGGTATCCTCGACTGGAACTATGTCGGGACGAAACCCAAATCCGATGAACACACGGGTGGTGCTGCGCCTGCCGGCAACAGTGGCAGCGTGAACAACGAAGCGTATGTCGAAGATCCTGACGATCTTCCGCTGTAACGAAACCACTTGAGGGGCTGTGAGAATCACTTCTTGCGGCCCCTCTTTTTTGCTTTCGGTGCAGTAACGAACGAAGAAAGGACGGCCTATGCAATGACACTTCTGCGGAAGCTGAAACCCAGCACCTTTTTTCGATACCTGGTAGTTCCGACTCTGTTTCTCTGTGCAATCTTCAAACGCCCCGCTTTCCAGTGGATTGCTGTTGCGGCGCTTGCCATCTGGCTGGCTGCCTCACTTGCAACTCCCATCGGCAATGCAGTGCAGAGGAGTAAGCACAGGAAGAAGACGGAGGAGCTTGCCAAACTGCGAGAAGAGGTCCCGAAGGAACCCGCGAAATCGACGCCGGACAGCGAGCTTTTCCTGATCCGGCAAATCAACTTCAGAATTACGGAACAGCTGAAAGACACTTATCCAATGGTCTCATGGCTCTGGGTCAAGAGGCCCTCATCCGATGAGCTGTGTAAAGGTGGCGTGTGGCGCATTCGTGTGTCCAATACCGAGCCCTTCAACTTTGGAGAAGTGACCATCACGAAGTCCGGAAAACTGTCCATCACCATGATCCAGGCGACGCAGCTCAAGGATGCAGCAAAGCTATCTCTGGAAAACAGTGATCTCGAAGAGGATGAAATCATCGAGCGCGTGGATGTGAAAACCTGGTATCAGAACGAGGGCGAGAAGATCATCTCCCGGATGATCGACGACCTCAACGCCCAGGGACATCGCAAACTCACTATCCGAGAGAATGGCGAGGCGTATATCACTGCCTCCGGAGCGGAAGAAACGGTTGAACAAATTCAGCATTTCCCGCCCCGGCTTGCTTGGGATGAGTTCTGCCAAGTACTGAAGGAAGACGAAATTACCGCAGCGGTAAAACCGGAAGGCTTGCTGTTGTCCTGGTAATCACATGAAGGAGTTAATACGAAATGGCAAGAGGAAAACTATTTGAAAGCTGGTCATTTAAGCTGTCTATTCCCGCACCCTTTGATGACCCCAAGTACAGTGGCGCTCAGAATCACGGCCAATCCCAGTATAACTATGCTGGATCGGTTCAGAAAGCGACCCTGCACGCGCCGACCATGCGAGCGCTTCTGGCTTATGCGAAGCTGGCCAATGCGGCGGAAGCTGGTACTTACACCGAGGATCTGGGTGTCGTAGGACATCAGGGCAGCAGCTATCGCATTGCGGAGTATTGCTCTGCGAATAAAAGGGATTGTGTTGTGTTCTCTACGAGCACTGGCAAGTTCATTGCCGGACAGTTCGAGAATGGCGACCCGACGCCGAAGGCATACACGGTCGGGGCTGGTCAAGCTTCCGGCTCTGCACTGCTCTTCTGCCTGATGCCGGTCTTTGAGAGTGACACTGAATTCCAACATGAGTTTGAGGAGTTCAGGGAAGCCATGAAGGATAACTGGCCGGATATGGACAGCGCTTTTGAGAATGCACTGCGCCTATGCGACAACATCTATCGCCGTGTGGAGAACGCAAATTCTCTGAATATGGCAGGCGTCAAGATTTCTGTCCCGACAACGGGCAATATCACCAGCTTGTCCCAGTTGGCTATCGACAGCGGAAGCTACGCGCCGACCGGAGCTGTCTATGGCGAGTTCACCATCCTGACGCCGGGTGCCGGGTTCTCTTCCGCAGCGACCGTTTATAACCATACTGACTTCGTTGGGAAATACACGCTGAGCCAGCGCACGCTGACCAGCCGCGAAGAGAACATGGTTCCGAAGCTGCCTGACTGGTACATCATTCCCCGCGAGGTAGTAAGAGTCTGTGAGCACGCCAAGCTGACAACGCCGACCAGCCAACCCATGCGGAACTTCCTGTTTCGCGGTGAGGCGGGCACCGGAAAGACCATGGGTGCCCAGGCGATAGCGGCAGGTCTGCATCTGCCCTACACTTTGATGACTTGCAGCGCCAACACGGAAATCTCGGATCTGATCGGCCAATTCATTCCCGACAGCGGCTCTGATACCGGCGTCAACAGCAATCTCGTCGAGCTGCCGAAAATCTCCGACATCATTATGCACCCACCGTCTGTCTATCAGGCGCTGACCGGCGTGTATGACGATGATAAAACGGAAGACGATGTGCTGGAGAAGCTGATTGAAATCGCAGTCGGCAGGTTGGCTGTCAAGGAGGAGAAACACGGCCAGCGCATTCGCTATGTGGATACGCCGCTGATTGAGGCAATTCGCTACGGATATGTTTGTGAGCTTCAGGAGCCTTCCTGCATCGCGAACCCTGGCGTTCTGGTAGGCCTCAACTCCCTGTTGGACAACTGCCAGACAATCACGCTGCCCACCGGCGAGCGAGTGAAACGGCATCCGGATACGGTCATTGTCGTGACCACCAACTCGGATTATGCAGGCTGCAAAGATGTCAACCAAAGCGTGATTTCGCGTATGGATCTGATCTACGACATCGGCGCTCCTGACCTTGCCACCATGGTGAAACGGGTGATGAATGTTACCGGCTGCACCGATGAGCAGGAGGTTACGAAGATGGCGGGTGTTGTGCGGGATATGTCAGAACGCTGCCGGCAGACCATGATAACGGATGGCAGCTGCGGAATGCGTGAACTGAAGGCGTGGGTTTTGTCCACGATGATTACCAAAGACCCCTACGAGTCTGCCCTTACCACCGTCATCGCTTCGGCGTCTGCTGACCCTGATAACCGAGCCGATCTGATCTCCACCTGCTTGGAAAAGCAGTTTGTGAGGTAAGCAAGATGAGGGAAAGCAAAGGAGGCGTAACCGACAGGGCTACGCTGATAGCGGCATTGAAATCCTGTTATCCGGATGCACGAATCCGAGTCGGAATTGGCTCCAATGAGACCATCAACTTTTTCGGTGGGTTGGCCAGTTACAGATCTGCGAATTATTCCGTGGAGGATACCCTGGATGCCATCTGCGGCAGCGATTTGGATGTGTTCCCGGACATGCCGGATTACCAAGACCGCATTGTGATCACACCCCAGCTGTATGTGTTGAAGGCGTCAATCAATGAAAACCAGGTCATGCCGGCCACGCCGGATAAAGACGGTTTCGAGCATTGCGCCTGCCGGACCAATCCACATTACGACATCTACTACCGTTTCGACCACAAGGGGAAACAATTGACCTTTGCATTGGGAACGAAGCGTAGGACAGTGATGGTGGAGGAAAACACTGGCTGGTCGTGGAAACTCACGAGGAGATCCGTTCTCTGCATGAACTCGGAAAAACTGGAGCGAGACTTTCAAGATGTGTTCTGGAACCCCATTGCCGTCCGGATCGGGCGGAAGGTTCTGTGCATCCAAACTGTAATTTGAGAAATGAGGTGTAGAACATGAAGAACGACGGAACTAACTTTTTCAAGTATGCGGTGGCAGTGGCGGTAGCCTGTACGAAGGATGAACGGCCTAAAGGAGATGTTACCCCCGAAGAAGCTGCGGCATATATCCGCAGCATTCTGGAGCTGATCTTCTGCTATTCGGGCATTGAATTCATGGTAAATCCCATGACCTATCCCAAGTGCAGCAAGATCCCTATCATCATCCGGTTGTTTGGCGTGGATGAAGCTCTGCTCTGGTACTACCCGCAGATGCCTGCCAGCGAACTGGCGGTTGAGCTGGAGAGCTTGCTTCAGGGAATGATGTCTGAAATTCTGTGTATGACCGCATAAGGGGGATGTGAAGGAATGAGAACATCCCACCTGACAATCCGTAAGCGTGTGCTGGAGGAGAAGAGCAAGATCACAGACGAGGAGTTTTTCACCTCGAAAGAGTATTGCGCCTATCTGACAGACCTTACGGAGGCATCCACAAAAAAGTATGGCAGGCCCCTCAAGGTTATCGTTTATGCCGATCCGAATGATCCAACAGTAGCCTATATTGATCCAAGAGGCATTTTCATCAATGCCTGTAACCACATTACCTGGAGTATGCCGAGCAGATACCTGCGCTCCTTAAGCATCGAGGGTCTGAACGCCCATGAGAATGGCCATGACCTGTTCACGGACAATCGGATTGCGCGGGCATACTTCAACAAACTGCTTCTCGGCAAGTATTATCCCAAAAAGCCGACCGGACTTCGTGCAGATCATAAGGTCTATGCGAAAGAGATCCTGGAGGCAATGCTGGATGAGACGGATGAGGTGCCTAAGACAGTCATCGTCAGTACGGCAAAAGCACTCAGCAATATCCTTGAAGACGGTTATGTGGATGCCCGGAGCTCCTATGAGTTTCCGGGCACTCCCGCCCGTGGCATCGCACTGAATAATCTGCGGTTCGCAGAAACAGTCCCGGATATTGAGACGATGATCAACAAGAAGTTTTACGACCACAATATCGTGCTGAATCTCCTGATCCAGTATGTCCGAGCCAGAGAGGTGAATAACCTGTCCGGCTATTCCGGAGAAATCCTTGATAAGTTCATGTCGTATATCCCGCTGGTGGATTCCTGCATCTTTGATGAGGATGCTCGCGCCCGCTTTGAGGCAGTTAATCAGATCATGATTGATCTTTGGCCGATGATGCAGCGCTGTTTCGACGACCTGCGGGACAAGAAACAGCAGGCGCAGCAGAACCAACAACAGCAGTCGGCAGCCGCTGCCGGCTCCGGAAACGGTTCTGGGAGTAGCGGCGGCTCGTCAGATGAAGAGTCGAAAGACGCAGGTACAGAAGCGGTCAAGGAAGCTCTTGAAAGTCAGTTACCCAAAGCCCCTGTGAACTTCACTGGAAAAACAGGCGCAGTCCCATCCAACGGTTCGTTTGTGCCGGATAAGGATCAGGAAGCGGCGTTGTTGGCGCAGATGGAACGGGTGCTGTCGGAGGAAACGGCGCGTATTGCCGCTCATAAGACCAACAGTATTGAGAGTGTTGGAGACGGCGGTGTGACGCAGGACGGCGAATATGACGGCTATGGATATGGCCATGCAGCGGAAGACATTGAGCGGCTACTGGAAAACATGGCGCAGGGGCGCATCAATGAGGCGATGGAAGAGGAACTGTCTGAAGAACTCCAGCGTGAGGCAGACAGCATCCGATATGGGAATGCCCATCGGAACATCCATGTTACGGTGCATCGCATGGCTCAGGTTGACCAGACACTTGTTGACAGCTACTCCAGCGTGGCTCCGCAGCTACTTCTGCTCTCCAAACGGCTTCAGCGTAGTGTCAGCCCCATCCTGCGTGATAAACGCCAGGGCGGGAAGCAGACAGGCCTGTATGTCGGGAAACGGCTCAATCAGCACGCATTCCACCGGGATGACGGTCGTATCTTCTGCAATACCCGGCTCCCGACTGAGCCGATCAATCTTGCCGTGGCTCTGCTCATTGATGAGTCGGGCAGCATGTGCGGCTCGGACAGAATCACGAGGGCCAGAGCGACAGCGATTGTCGTTCAGGACTTTTGTGAGAAGCTGGGCATCCCTATCATGATTACCGGCCATACAGCGAGCAACTCCCATGTGGAACTGTTTTCGTATGCAGAGTTCGACTCCGTGGATAAGAAGGACAGATACCGGCTGATGGACATGAGTGCTCGATGCTGTAATCGTGACGGCGCTGCACTGCGGTTTGTGGCTGAGAAGCTGAGCAAGCAGCCGGCTGAAGTCAAGATGCTGTTCATCATCTGCGACGGCCAACCCAACGACACCGGGTATTCTGGTACTGAGGCGGAGGCGGATCTGAGAGGGATCAAGCTGGAGTACAGCAGGAAAGGCGTGCAGATTTTTGCAGCTGCTATTGGCGATGACCGTGACCGGATCGAGCGCATCTACGGCGCTGGCTTCCTGGATATTACGGATTTGAACCAGCTTCCTGTGATGCTGACCAACCTGATTTCCCGGCATCTGCCGTTATGAGGTAACAAAATGAAGAAGAGAGCAAAGGTAAAGATCCGCAGGGTCCAAAAGAGACCTGCAAAGTACTGTGATCCCGGCCTTTGTGATCATTGCATGTATATCGGCGAGGGTGACTTTGTTTGTGACAGTCACCCTCGCTCTGCATTCGTGCTGGTCATAAGTGATTGGGAGCCTACAGAGGATTTTCTGCATTGCATGAGGAGAAAGCAGTGCGGTGCCGGAGGAATGAAGAAATGACATTGTATCTTTTGATTTTTCATCAAGACACGGATTCCGGATGTGGTTCGGAGGTATGTTCCTTCCTGGACCTGGAGACCGCGCAGAACACTATGCGCAGCGTGTATGAGAAGACCCTTGAACTGTGGGGATTTGATAAGAGCTGCCAGACGGAAGAGCATGAGTGCTACTGCCGGGATAATCAAGCAGTAATCCGTGATGATCCAAATTTCGTAACCTGGACAATCGAAACGCATCAACTTGATGTCGAAATTGCTGTCGAAGTCGAAGGCGGCCTTGTTCGGAACATCTATGCCAATGCTGATGTGAGTCCGGATGTGTATGACTTGGATGTATCTGCCTACCCCGATGAGGGCGAGCAGGAAGCAGCGGATGCAAAAGCAAATGAGCTGGAGACACGAGTGAATCAACACGGCTGGCGCTCGGTCTGGTAAAGCGAAACTACATGAATACTGGAGGAATGATTTGTGAAAGCAACTGGTATAGTCCGTAGAATTGATGACCTCGGAAGAATCGTGATCACAAAGGAGATCCGGCGCAAGCTCAATATCCGGGAAGGAGATCCGCTTGAGTTGTTCGTAGGTGAAGATTTCGTCGCCCTCAAGAGGTACAATCCCGCCAAATCTGTCAGGTCGTCTTTGAGCGCCCTGAACGATGCGGTGATGGATGAGCCCCTTTTGAAGAACAAGGATGCCCTGATCGAGAAGATTCGGGAGATGTCCGAGCTGTTGGAGTCGTCTGGCGGAGGTGCTGAATGAGAATTTGGCATGATCGCAGTTATATCACCAGAGATGACCAGGAGATGATCTCGCTGGGTTACGCTGCGGAGGACTTCTACTCTCTCCGTCTCAGCTTCGTTTACTCGGAGGATGAGTGTGCAAGAAACCGCAAGCTGGCTATGGCCAGTGCGGACAACACCCGCATCCGTGCCGCACAGATGCGTAGCGATGAGATTGAAAGCGTTGTTGAGGTAATTGCCGGCCAGTGCGCGTGCTACCAGTACCGGTCAGACAAGAAGTATCCCTTTGACAGCGATTCCTGGGATTTGTTCTTCTGGTGCAACTGTTTCCTCAACACCCTGCCGGGTGTGGGCGGTTGCAGACGGGATTACTCCTATGTGACCCTTACATTCAATAGTCGTCATACTCCAGAGCGGCGGAAAGAGATCTGCGAGATGGTGCTGAACCTGATCCGCACGCAGTTTTCTGCGCATCCGCATCTGGATGTTGCGGTCCAATACTGCACCCGTGTGGATCAAGCACGGATAGATCGTGAGGTATCTGAAGCTGAGTCGCGTGTGCTTTACAAACCCTGCTCCTATCATCTGATGGAAGGCAGGATCATTAAGCATGACGGAGATTTCTTCTTCCTCAAGAAGCGCTGCCGGAAGTACGGGTATCGTTTGAGTGGTTACGAACTGCTCCGCATCGCCTGGAGCATGGGAATTGAAACAGACAGAAAGGCGGTGCCCTATGCTTGATGAGAGACAAATGCCGCCAATGAACTGGATGATGCAGAAGTTGTATCCCCATGTGGGGCATCACATCGTATGCGTGACTTATGGCGATCCTGATGATCCCCATGATGTCTGTATTGAATGTGAGAGCTGCGGCTGTGTCCTGGTTTCTGGCGAAGATTTCGAGGAGGATGACCAATGACAAGGGCAGAGAGAAAAATAAAGTATGTAATTGGCACTGAGATGGCGAAAAGGGTTCAACGGCAGTGTACAGTCGCTCTCAACTGGGAGGAATACTGCAATGAGTAATCGAAGAAGCATTCAGGGCAGCTCTGAGAAGGCGTTCTATGATGTTTTCCAGCAACTGTGTGTGCGCCATAGCCCATGGACTATCTGGTGCGATTTTGTGAAGCTCTTTGCCTGTTCATTATCCAATGCGCTTGAGCCTGATGTGGCAAGGCGTGAGGATCGGGAAAAGATGTATCTCAGTACAGCAAGTGGCTACCCCTCAGATGAGTTGAAGCAATTTGTCGAGCTGGCAAGCATCACAATACTGGCTCTTGACCAAAATCCGAAGCAAGACTTCCTTGGAAACCTGTATATGTCCATGGACTTTGGAAGTTCATGGCATGGACAGTTTTTCACACCCTGGCATATCGCGAGCTGCATGGCCAAGATGACCATATCGGATTGTGAAAGCGAGCTTCAGGACAAGGGCTTTGTATCAGTCAACGATCCTACCTGCGGAGCCGGATGTATGCTCCTCGCAGCTGCCGACGCCTATCGGTACGGAAAACCAGGACAGGAACGCAACTACCAGGCAGACATTTTGTTTGTCGGGCAGGATCTCGACCCTGTTGTGGCTCTCATGTGTTACATCCAGCTGTCCCTCATGGGCTGCGCTGGCTATGTGGCCATTGGCAACACGCTTTCCAATCCAGTTTGTGGTCATGTGCTTGATCCCGTCATCGGAGAAGGCGGTGAGCTGTGGTTTACCCCGATGTGGTACTCCCCACTATGGCAGTATCGCAGAGCGATGTTCAGAATCTGCACTTCGGAAGGAGCGGCAGGATGAGCCATTATACCAACCCAACGGCCAAAGGCGACTTGCTGGAGGCAGATGCTTGCAAAGCGGTGATAGCTGAGTTGGATCGGCTCTGTCAAAAGTATCAGAAGAAAGCAGACAGGGAGCAATCTGCCAGAGAACAAGACCTGGAGAAAGCGTTAGGGTATGCCAACGAGGATGACATTCGGGAGGATTATGGTTGGGGCTTCATTACGGACAAACAGTATGAGCGATACCTTGACCTCTTCCGCAATGGCGCTGCCGCACTGGAAAACCACACGGTTACAAAGACTGAGCGGATACTGAAAATCCTTAAACGCATTACCCATGAGATCTATGAGGAACAGCGTGAGTGGGAATTCAGCGCATTGTCTCCGTCAGAGCAAATTGCTGAGATGGCGCGTGCAGCGCAGGCCCAGAAAGAGTGGAAAGCCCGGATGGCAGAATTAAAAAATGAAAGCGGCAAGCTTGCCGCAGAGAGGAATGAATCATGCGAGATGTAAATGAGAAGCGGTATTTCACTGTCAAGGATGTTATGGAGTCGGCAGTCAAGTTGGCAAGAACTGATCCGCATTTTGCTGAGGCGGAAAAGAATTGCCCGTTGGACTATGACCTGCTTTGCAGCTCAGTGAAGCACGACAAGTTGTACTGCTGCGATTTCGATGTCATTGGCGATGTGGTCTACGGGTCCAGTGAGGGCATCTACGGGGACATCTACCTCTACGGGAGTTGGAATAAGGACATGAAGGACGATCCGTTCCGCTCCCGGATGCGAGTGTACTCGCTGAAGACCCTGGAAGCATCGAAAGAAGCGTATATCGGCATGGGAATGCTGGTAACACTGATCTGCTTCTATGCCAATGAATTCATTAGGACCCACCTGGATCGGTTTGATTGAGGTGTGGTCATGGCGAATGAATTGTTGACACCGGATGATATTTCTCAGTTTCGGGCACTGTTTTCCAAGTACTGCCGTGGCGAGATCAACGCAAATCGCTGTGAGGCAGATAGCTGTGATTACTGTCCGGTCAACCGGGCGTATGAAGAGATCTTCGATTCACTCGAAGATAGTGACGAGGAGGATTGAAATGCACGGTTACATTTATGAGCTTTCCAGCGAGCCGGTTCCGGAGGAGGAACGGTACTCCAACACGGATCTTCCTGATTGGTTTCATGGTTCCATTTCAGATGGAACCTGTGGCATCGACGAAGAAGAGCGTGTGAGTTCCATCAACTCTTTGCTGGCGACGCTCGCAGGAAACTGCACCTATGAGGATGGTAAACTCCAATTCACCGGCAATGTGAAGGATTGCTACTTCAGAGGGAGCTTTGCAGAATTCAAGGAGGCGGCAGCTCTGCTGTCAGAGGCTTCTTACGGAGTGTTTTCCGGTCAGGAGAAGTCCGCGGAATTCGCAAAGGCCATGGTGACCATCAGGTTTGCCTATGAGGATAAGTTCGATCACTATATCTACCTCAGAGATAATGATGAACTGATCTCATTGGATGCCTGGGTTCGTGACCTTGACCCGAAGGACAGCTTCTACATCGGCGGCATCATTGATTATCACTGGTAATTCTATTTTTGAAAGGTGGAAGACACACAATGGAAGAAATGCGTATTCAGAAGCAGATCTCAATCTATATGACCAACAAGAAGCTCTGCGAATTCAACGATAAGCTGAAGATTGCCCCTGTTGACTACTACGCGCATCTGCACGCTCAGGGCGAGAAGCAGGGCGATGGCAGCCGGCAGCGGTCCTGTATCGGCGTTGTGCTTCAGGACTACTCGAAAGGCACCGGCAACAACACGATTCGTGTGACGGCCAATCTGTCTCCGGAGTTCTTTGCGTATGCACTCAGCCGCGTATCCATCGGCGTCGAACAATTCGATTTCAGTGAGGAGAAAATCTTCGGGGAGCCGGATGCCAAGGGCCTGTCCATGGTCACGAAAGTGACGGTTAAACGGGCAGCCTTTGACGCAAATGGGAACCCGAGAAACTATCCCTGGTTCATTCAGGTTGAAAACGGGAAGGCAGTGAAGGAAAAGACAGCGCTTGGTGGCGTCCACATGAAGAAGGGCAGTTACCAGAAAGGTCAGACAGTCTTCCTGAACATCAACGATTACGACTTCTTCCGGCTCATGCAGCAGACCAGTCGATACATTGAGACTTGGGAGCTGACCTATGGCCCGAAGCTGATCCGTGAAGCGCAGCAGATCATTGCGGCGCAGCAGAGAGCTGCCGCTGATGAGGACCTGCCCGCCTGAGCGTTTCGGACACTAAGAGGCAACTGAATAATTGATTTTGAGGGAGCGATGTCATACAGCGGCATCGCTCCCTCCTATTTGGAGGTATGAATGATGATCACTGGCGATAAGGAACTGGATAACATCATGGAAATTGCTGAGGCTGTTTTCGCCTGTCCTGAAGCTGGAAAGTACACCAAATCTGTAGAAGAGGCAAAGTACGAGGCAATCCAGAAGACGCTGAAGACGACCCAGTACTATCGGGAGCATGGCTTCATGAGCGATTTGGTTCACACCATCTTCAGCAAGAAGATGGAGATGATCAAGAACGCCACCACGGTCAAGGATCTGAAGGAGATTGAAAAAGGCGCCCTGCCCCATTTCAATGGCAATAGCTTTATGACCGGGCCATACCACATTCCGGAAGAAGAGATGATCCTGTGGTCGCTGACTTCGCTCAAGGGGCCTTTGATCCCCCAGGGGCTGAAGCGGTACATGGACTTGTTCAAGCAGGTCTTTGGTGTTGACCCTAATACCTGCACGGATGAAGATCTCCGGCGTATCCACTTAGGGGAGGCGTCGTGATGCTGGCGTATTTTTCGACCGAGCTGCTGAAGGAGCTTCTGGACTACTATCTTCCGCGTTATCGGCTTGCTGAAGAGCGTGGATTTGCTGTGCAGGGCAGTAAGTATGCTTGGCTCTATAATGAGCTGCGCCTTCGCGTTTCGACCATTCGGCAGGCACTTCTGTTCCTGGACTCCCTTCCCAAGTTTATGGAGTGTGAGGATAACAGTAAGCCCATGCAGTATGTGGTGAGCTATACCAGCGCTCTGTTCGCTCCGGACGGGCCAAGTTCAGTTAATAGAGGGCAGGATGATGTCCACCCATATTTCAATGATGGAAACCCGTACTGGCTGGACTTTCAGGAGGCTGTGGACAACTTCTCAGCGGATTATGATTTATCAAATCTGCCGCTTTTCTATGTGGATCTGTGCGAGTATGTGGTGCGGGCGATTCGGCTTTACCTCCAGATTCGGGAAGGTTCCTTCCACGCGATTGACAAGGGCAAGTTCGAGACTATCACGCACGCAAATGCCCCAGTGAAGAATGCGGGGTGATCCTGGTGGATGACCGCGTTCTCACGCCTGAGCAACAGGAATTCGCTGAACAGCATCACGGCCTGCTCCTGAAATTCATGGGTACTTACGGCCTTACAGATGACGATTATGGCATTCTGGCTGAACGGTATGTGAAGACGGTCAAAAAGTACCTTGAAACCGAATCGTTGCATCAGTACTGCTTCTCAACGATCCTTTGGTATCGCCTGCGTGCGGATCTCCATAAGCAGCGCAGACGCGCTTGGAAGGAAGAATCGCACAGTTCACTTGATGATTTTCTGGAGGTCGTCGGGAAGCATGACGATCATGCCACCTCTATCCTCTGGAGCGATATTGAGCAGGAGATCACGCAACAACAGATTGAATTGCTCCGGCTCCGGGCAATGGGGTTCACGCCACGGGAGATAGCCCGTATGCAGCATTGCTCAAACAATGCCATTCACTGTAGGTTCAAACGCATCAAGAATAAACTCAAAAGAGTTGGTCTCATCTGACCAAGCAGCCCACCGGCCCCTTTACGGGATACCGGTGGGCTGTTTTTTTGCTTGTAAGTCTTTCTATTTGATGGATGTCTTTTGACTGGTGGATTTATAGGGAAAGTGCCGTTGTATATACTACCACTAGGAAGAAATCTGTCTAATAGGAGGTGTGTGCTTGGACGCAAAGAAGATTGGGAACCGAATCAAACTGATCAGAAAGTCCAGAGGGATGACGCAAGCCGATCTGGCGCAAATGGTTGATTTGACGCCGAAGTACTTGAGCAATCTGGAGTGCGGCTTCAAATTGCCGAAGTTTGAAACATTCATCTCCATCGCAAACGCCTTGAAAGTAGATGCAAATACACTGCTGCGCGATGTCCTGGATGTATCCACCTCAACAGCCAGTTCTGAGATCTCAGAGAAACTGGCGGCATTACCTTTGGAAGAGCAAAGGAAAATCATGCGCATTCTCGATGTGATGATCAGCGAAGAGAATGCAAAGCAATCTTAATTCTATATTGGCAGTTGCTCCACGCGGTTTGCGCGTGGAGTTTTTTTGCCGTTTCGTGACTGCATTCGACACGGTTTGACAAAACTCCTGTGCTAAAGTATTTCTTGTAGAAATACTTTGAAAATGATAGTATTACAGGAGGATGGCTTATGAAGCGATTGTATGGTTTCTGGCTTGCTTTCCGCATTGAATATCATTGGTGGTACATACTGCGGTACAGAAAGCGTGGCAAAAGGATGATTGAGAGCGGCGTTGCATTGAGTTCTCCAGAACTGATAAAGCTCAGCCAGAAGATTACCGGGCACGGAATGGTGGCCCTACGCCTCCAGGACGAATATGAAGATAGGGTGCTGTCCTGATTATTGGACGGCACCTTATTTACAATAGACACATGAAAGTGAGGGAATGTGCCTATGAAAAAGAAAATGACAATTTGGTTGTTAGCCCTCCTGCTCCTTCTGTCTGGATGCGGAGCAGCTGAGGGCACAGAACCTTCGCTGCCGAACAACTCAGATGTAATTACTTCTGAAGAGGTGGCGCAGCTGCCGCAAACGGACATAACGGATGGTGGAGAAAACACGCAGGATGAGCTGGGCGTGGACGAGGAGATGGTCCCGAACCCTTCTGAACCACCCAACTCGCTGCCGGAGCAGACTACTGTGCCGGAGGCAACGACTCCGCCCGAAAACTCAACTTTTGAAGTCCACTTCATTGATGTCGGTCAAGGAGACTGTTCCCTCGTCCTATGCGATGGGAAAGCAATGCTTATCGACGGCGGCGAGGCATCTGAGTCCAGTAAGGTCTACGCCTACCTGAAGAAGTTGGGAGTAGATCATCTCAACTATATTGTGGCCACTCACGCCCATTCGGATCACATTGGCGGCCTTTCCGGTGCCCTGAATTATGCGTCGGTAGATACGGCGCTTTGCCCGGTAACTTCCTACGACTCCAAGACCTTTAACAGCTTCACGAAGTATCTTAGCCAGCAAGGTGTCTCTATTACGGTTCCTGAGCCGGGGGATACATTCTCCTTGGGCAGCGCCTCTGTGACCATCCTGGGGCCTCAGAAGAGCTATGAGGACACCAATGACACCTCAATCGTGATGAAGGTGGTATATGGGAAGACATCCTTCCTCTTTACGGGCGATGCTGAAAGAACCGCCGAAGCGGATATCCTGGACGCCGGATATGACCTTTCCGCAACGGTCCTGAAGGTCGGGCACCACGGGAGTGATACCAGTACCAGCTATCCCTTCCTTCGTGAGATCATGCCTGAATATGCTGTGATCCAGGTTGGCAAGGGAAACTCCTATGGCCATCCGACAGAAGACACGCTCAGCAAGCTCCGTGATGCTGATGTGAAGGTGTACCGGAACGATTTACAAGGGACAATCATCTGCACCAGCGACGGAGAAACGGTCTCCTTCAGAACGGAGAAGAACGAGAGTGTACAGACCAATCCCACTGTGACAGCGACGCCGGAGCCGAATGATGTGGGAGAGTATATTGGCAATAAGAACTCGAAGAAGTTCCATCTACCAACCTGTAAGAACCTGCCGGCAGAAAAGAACAGGGTTTTCTTCGACTCCAGACAGGAAGCTGTCGATGCCGGATTTGATCCATGTGGTAACTGTCATCCATAGATTGAAAATACATGGGATCGTAGAAAAGCATCGAATTGGATGGGGATTGATATTGTTCCAATTCTGGTGTAAAATGTCCTCATAAAGGAATAGTTTAGCTGCACCATGTTGGCAGCCATGGAAAGAGGTTCTGCCAAACAGCAGAACCTCTTTGTGTATTTATGGGGTGATTTCATGGAATACATTAGCATTGCTCAGGCAGCGGAAAAATGGGGTCTTTCCAGGCGCAGAGTACTGGCGCTCTGTTCACAAGGGCGCATTCCGGGTGTATCTCGTCTGGGGACGATTTGGATGATTCCTAATGATGCAGAAAAGCCTGCTGATGCACGAATTAAGAGTGGGAAATACATTGGCTATTCTGCAAAATATCGTATCCACACTCCCGTTCAGGAGCGTAATACTGAAGAACATTAAACGCTTCTTTCAAAACACAGAATTACCGTTGGAGGATGAACTATTATGGCCGAACTGAACACCAGCAATATTGGCTTTGAAAAGCAGATATGGGATGCAGCCTGCGTTCTGCGGGGAAATATTGATGCCTCGGAGTACAAGTCTGTTGTCCTAGGCCTTATCTTCTTGAAATATATCTCCGATCGCTTTGAGGCAAAGTATAATGAGCTTGTTGCTGAAGGCGATGGGTTTGAGGAAGACATCGACGAGTACACCGCAGAGAACATCTTCTTTGTGCCAGAGAATGCACGATGGAGCGTGATTTCCGCTGCTGCCCATACGCCGGAAATCGGCACCGTCATTGACGATGCCATGCGGAGCATCGAGAAAGAGAACAAGCGCCTAAAAGACATTCTTCCAAAAAACTTCGCTCGCCCTGAATTGGACAAGCGGCGTCTTGGTGATGTCGTTGATCTATTTACCAACATCCAGATGATTGAACATGGGAGCAGCAAAGATATTCTCGGGCGCACTTACGAATACTGCCTCTCCAAGTTTGCGGAGCAAGAAGGAAAGCTCGCTGGCGAGTTCTACACACCGTCTTGCGTTGTTCGTACTCTGGTTGAAGTATTGCAGCCATTCAATGGCAGAGTCTATGATCCATGCTGCGGCTCTGGCGGTATGTTCGTGCAGTCCGCAAAGTTTGTTGAAAACCATGGCGGTAATATCAATAAAATCTCTGTGTTCGGCCAGGATTCGAACCCGACAACATGGAAGATGGCACAGATGAACCTTGCTATCCGTGGCATCGAAGCAGACCTTGGTAAGTTCAATGCGGACACATTTTTCAATGACTGCCACCCGCAGCTCAAGGCTGATTACATCATGGCAAATCCTCCGTTCAATCTCTCCGGCTGGGGTGCGGACAAGCTGGCAGATGATGTGCGCTGGCAGTATGGCACTCCTCCGGCAAGCAACGCTAACTTTGCTTGGTTGCAGCACATGATCTGGCATCTCGCGCCGAATGGACGCATCGGCATGGTGCTGGCAAACGGGTCTCTTTCCTCTCAGTCTGGTGGCGAAGGTGAGATTCGCAAGAATATCATCAATGCCGACCTTGTTGACTGCATTGTTGCTATGCCAACTCAGCTTTTTTATACTACTCAGATTCCCGTGTCTCTCTGGTTCATCGCAAAAAACAAGAAGCAGAAAGGTAAAACTCTGTTCATTGACGCAAAGAAACTCGGCACGATGGTTACGCGAAAACTCCGCGAACTAACGGATGAGGACATTGCTAAGATCGCTGATGCCTACAATGCGTATGTTGCTGGAACCCTTGAAGACCAGAAGGGCTTCTGTGCTGTCGTTACTACTCAGGATATTGCCACGCAGGACTATATTCTCACGCCGGGACGGTATGTTGGCATCGAGGATCAGGAAGATGACGGAGAACCTTTTGAGGAAAAAATGAGCCGTTTGACCTCTGAACTTTCTCAACTCTTCTCGAAGTCCCATGAGCTTGAGACTGAAATCAAGGAGAGACTGGGGGCGATTGGGTATGAATTGTAAGGCATACTTAATTGCAGACCTTATTGATGAAATAGCAATGGGTCCGTTTGGATCAAACATTAAAGTCGAATGCTTTGTTGATAAGGGTATCCCTGTGCTAAATGGAAGCAATCTCGAAGGTCTGGAATTGTCGGAGAAGTCGTTTCGCTATGTAACGCCTGAAAAAGCAGATTCGCTTAATAAAGCAAACGCACATAAGGGCGATATTGTCATTACACATAGAGGAACGCTAGGGCAGATTGTATATATCCCGGAAACAGCGAAGTTTGACAGGTATGTTATCTCGCAGTCTCAATTCCGCGTGCGTTGCAACGATAAAGTTCTGCCTGAGTATCTTGTTTATTACTTCCATACGCCTATTGGACAGCACAAGTTATTAAGTAATGCGTCTCAGGTCGGTGTTCCTGCCTTAGCGAGGCCATCATCGACTTTTCAGCAGATAAAAATAGAAATTCCTGATATTGATACGCAGAAACGAGTAGTCAAAATAATCCTTGCACTGCAAAAGAAGATTGATCTTAATAAGGAGATAAACGATAATTTACAGCAGCAAGCAGCCGCATTGTTTGAGTCGTGGTTTGTTAATTATGATCCGTGGGATGGAGTGCAGCCCTCCAGGTGGGAAAATGCTCCTTTAGGATCATTTGTTGAGATCAAACGCGGAGGATCGCCCCGTCCAATTCAGGACTTTTTATCGGATTCGGGGCTTCGATGGCTCAAAATCTCGGATGTTACTTCACTGAGCAGTCCCTTTGTGCTTGAGGTCAAGGAGCATATCAAGGAAGAGGGGTTAAAGAAGACTGTTTACCTCCATGCCGGTGAGCTGGTTTTATCTAATAGCGCAACTCCGGGTATTCCCAAATTACTTGATGTCGATACTTGCATTCACGACGGTTGGTTGTACTTTCCGAAGTCAGAACTGTCAAAACATTATCTCTACCTGTTCTTCAAGCATATCAGAAAAGAGTTGGTAGCTTTAGGAAACGGCAGCGTGTTTACCAATCTCAAGACCAATATTTTGAAGGCGTTTCCGGCAACTAAAGCGGATGAATCAACTCTAAAAGAGTTTGATGCCTTGGTCGTGCCTTTGTTTGATGCTATGCTCAATGCAGATAGAGAGAACTTCAGACTTGCTGCATTGAGAGATGCACTTCTTCCAAAACTCATGTCGGGTGAACTGGATGTCTCCGACATCCAGCTTTAAGCCGCTAAATTATCGTTTTCCACTTCAATAACTCTCACCAGTGGCGAGAGTT
>ENA-UOJR01000427-UOJR01000427.1-human-gut-metagenome-genome-assembly--contig:-C115P-NODE-427-length-58024-cov-23.334644_pt1 | contig 58024 bp, 47 predicted proteins | sample MGYA00242354_ERZ723901 | MGnify/ENA metagenome assembly ERZ723901
TGGGCAAGGTGTATATTGTGGTGTTGTGCAAATGCGGCACCAAGTGTAGGGGTAAAGGGTTATACCGTAAGTTCTCTCCCCCACCCGCTTCGACCCCCTCGCAGAGGGTGCCTTTAGGGGGCTATACCGGAAACTTTGTTGATAAAGTAGCCACTCCTCAGTCCGCTGCGCGGACAGCTCCCCTCTAGGGGCGCCACGGAACGCCGGGGACGCCGCCTCCTACATACCATAAATAAAGTTCGCGCCAAGCGGGCCGATGCTAGCATCAGTCCATACAGAATGGGTGGTGTAAGAGGGACAGCATATGGAAAGATACTTGCGCTTTTATCTTGCAGGCTTTATACTGGTATTATTATAATGTATGGATGGTCAACTGCCATGATGAAAATTTACCGTACCCAGGACAAGCAGCTTACCCGCGTTGATGAGATCGGCGAGGGGTGCTGGGTCTGCCTGAACAGCCCGGATGAAAACGAGGCCCGCCTGGTGGCCTCTACCTTAGATATAGAGCCTGCCGACCTGATGGCCGCTACCGACCCGGAAGAGTCGGCCCGTATCAGCCTGGAGGATGGCTACACCCTCATCATCGTGGACATTCCCATCAAGGTGCCTGACTCCGGCGAGGGCATCTACACCACCATCCCGTTGGGCATCATCCTGACGCAGGAGCTGATCATCACGGTCTGCTCGGTGGACACACCTGTTATCGGCGACTTCACCGCCTGCCGGGTCAAGGGCTTTTCCACCCGCAAAAAGATGCGGTTCGTCTACCAGCTGCTCTATCGTGCGGCCTCGATGTACCAGCAGGAGCTGCGGCTCATTGACCGCCGCCGCCAGGCCATTGAGAAAAACCTGTCCGGCGACTTGAAGGACAGTGACCTGATGGAATTGCACGGCTTAGAGTCCACGTTGGTCTACTTTGCCACCAGCTTACGGGCCAATGCCACGGTTCTGGACCGCCTGACCCGCTACAAACGGCTGGAGCAGTACCCCGACGACCGCGAACTGCTGGACGACGTTATCGTTGAGATCCGCCAGGCCATCGAGATGACCAGCATCTACCGCGACGATATAAAAGGTACGCGGGAGCTGTTCAGCTCGATTTTGGACAACCGCCTGAACAACGCCATGAAATATCTGACCAGCATCACCCTGCTGATGGCCGTGCCTACCGTCATCAGCGGCCTGTACGGCATGAACGTGCGGGCGGACGGCATGCCTTTTGCCAACTCCACCGCCGGTTTCGCCATCGTGCTGGGGCTGACGCTGGCACTGTGCATCCTGTCGGCCTGGGTGCTGCACAAAAAACACATGTTGTAAAACCAAAGCCTGCCCAAAAAAGCAGGCTTTTGCTGTAACATTTCCGCCCGCTTTCCTTATATAAAGGTATAAAGGAGGTTTAAGCATGGAGGATACTGCCATCGTGGCCCTGTACTGGGCCCGGGACGAGCAGGCACTGGCCGAGACCGCCACTAAGTTCGGCGCGTACTGCCGCAAAATTGCCGACAATATCCTGCACAGCGCCCACGACGTGGAAGAATGTGAAAACGATACCTGGCTGGCCGCCTGGAACAGCATGCCGGATAACCGGCCCGCACGGTTGGCCCCCTACCTGGGGCGCATCACCCGCAACCTGGCGCTGGACCGCCTGGACAAAGCCACGGCCCAAAAGCGCGGCAGTGGGCAGACCTTTGCGCCGCTGGACGAATTGGCCGAGTGCGTGGCCGCCCCCGGCAGTGTGGAGGATACCTTCGACGCCGCCGAGACCGGGCGGCTCATCAGCGAGTTTTTGCGCACCCTGCCCGAGGGGACCCGCAATATTTTTCTGCGGCGGTACTGGTACTGCGATGCCACCGCCGACATTGCGGCGCGTTACGGCTTGACCGAGAGCAAGGTCCGCGTGACGCTGCACCGCACCCGCGGCAAGCTGGCCGCATACTTACAAAAGAAAGGGGTGGCCGTATGAACGAACGCCAGTTATTTGAGGCCATCGGCCGAGTGGACGATGACCTGATCCTGGCGGCCGACCGCCCCGCCGTGCGCCGCCGCAAGAAACCTGTATACTGGATGCCCGCGCTCTCGGCGGCCGCCTGCGCCGGGCTGCTGATGGTCGGCGTGGCCGGTTGGCGCGCCGGAAGCAGCAAGAACGACTTTATGGAAAGCGCCGCTGCTGCCGCCGAGACCGCCCCCGAAGTAGCAGCCGCCCCTGATGAACCGCTGATGAGCGCCGCCAGCCCTTACGCGGACGAGGGCAGTTCCCCCGTGGAGGGCAGCACCGACGGCACCTACAAGGCCGAGGACAGCACCGAATCCAGCATTGCCATCGCCCCGGCGCACGCCGTGATACTGGAAGGTGTTATCTACTACGACACCTGCACGGTCAGCGGTACCGACGCCAAGGCCGCCCCCGACGGCACCATTACCTCCACCGTGGACAGTGACTCCTTCCCCACCGAAGATGGGCAATCCAACTTCGGTACCGGCTATGCCTACCGTTACGGCAGTGAGAACGGCACACTGGAGGTGCAGATCGACGGCGAATGGTGGATCTTTGCCGCCAACCAATAAGCAAACAGCATTTAGCAAAACGCCCAAAACTGCGGAATCGGTTTTGGGCGTTTTGCAGATTCAGCTACTATACCCTGCTTTTTGCTTGCAGTTTTTGGTGGTTATGCTACAATAATTTTAATCATCGCAAATACCCGCCAAAGGAAGTGCCTTATGAAAAAGTACATTATGGCGCTTGACGCCGGAACGACCTCGAACCGTTGCATCCTGTTTGACCACGACGGCAAAATTTGCAGCGTGGCCCAGAAAGAATTCACCCAGTATTTCCCCAAACCGGGCTGGGTCGAGCATGATGCCAACGAGATCTGGACCACCCAGCTGGGCGTGGCCCTCTCTGCCATGAACAAGATTGGTGCCACCGCCGAGGATATCGCCGCCATCGGCATTGCCAACCAGCGCGAGACCACCATCGTGTGGGACCGCGACACCGGCGAGCCGATCTACCATGCCATTGTGTGGCAGTGCCGCCGCACCAGCGAATACTGCGATAAGCTGAAAGCCGAAGGCTACACCGAGATGATCCGGGAAAAGACCGGTCTGATCATTGATGCTTACTTTTCCGCCACCAAATTAAAGTGGATCCTGGACAACGTAGAGGGTGCGCGGGAAAAGGCCGAGGCCGGGCAGCTGATGTTCGGCACCGTGGAGACCTGGCTGATCTGGAAGCTGACCTGCGGCAAGGTGCATGTGACCGACTACTCCAACGCCAGCCGGACGATGCTGTTCAACATCCACACGCTGGATTGGGACGACGACATCCTGAAGCTGCTGGACATCCCCCGCAGCGTGCTGCCCAAGCCCGTTTCCAACAGCGAATTTTACGAGTATGCCGACCCGATGCACTTCTGCGGTGCCATCAAAATCGCCGGTGCAGCAGGCGACCAGCAGGCCGCGCTGTTCGGCCAGACCTGCTTTAACAAGGGCGAGGCCAAAAACACCTACGGCACCGGCGGCTTTTTGCTGATGAACACCGGCGACCACCCCGTGCGCAGCAAAAACGGTCTGCTGACTACCATCGCCTGGGGGCTGAATGGCCAGGTGAACTATGCGCTGGAAGGTTCCATTTTCGTCGCCGGTGCAGCCATTCAATGGCTTCGGGACGAGCTGAAGATTTTGGAGGACAGCCGCGACTCCGAGTACATGGCCCGCAAGGTGCCGGACACCAACGGCTGCTACGTGGTGCCCGCCTTCACCGGTCTGGGCGCCCCCCACTGGGACCAGTACGCCCGCGGCACCATCGTAGGCCTGACCCGCGGCTGCAACAAAAACCATATCATCCGCGCCACGCTGGACAGCCTGTGCTATCAGGTCAACGACGTGCTGGACGCCATGAGTGCCGACTCCGGCATCCGCCTGTCCACGCTGAAAGTGGACGGCGGCGCGGCGGCCAACAACTACCTGCTGCAGACCCAGGCCGACATCAGCAACGCGCCGGTGGAGCGGCCTTCCTCGGTGGAGACCACCGCCCTGGGTGCGGCGTACCTGGCAGGTCTGGCCGTCGGCTTCTGGTCCGGGCCGGAGGAACTGGCGAAAAAACACGCTATCGACAAAATATTTGTGCCTGACATCTCCGAGGAAGAGCGCCGCAAGCGGCTGCGCGGCTGGCACAAGGCCGTGCGCTGTGCCTACAACTGGGCGCGGGACGACGACGAGGACGAATAATGCACACCCCATGGCTGCCCCTTTTGCCAGGAGCAGCCATTTTTCTATTGAAAAAGCAGCCTTATAATGTTATTATAAAATGAATGGTTGTATCCCTGTAACCGACAGCCTGGACAACGGAGGTCCTGCATGCATTATCACAAATCCAAATTTCTGCGGTTTGCAAACGCCGCTTTCGAGTTTCTGCTGCTGATCCTTACTTTCATCCTTGCCGGCTGGCTGCGCAGCTACACACCCATGGGCAGCCAGTTCTTTATGTGGGACATTTGGACGTTTCTGCCCATTTCGGCCCTGTATGCGCTGGTGATCGTAGGCTGTAACGCCGTGCTGGGCAGCTACCGCACACTGCACCTGCGCAACAGCATCAAGCAGCTTTTTCTTATCGCGCTGACCAGCCTGATGGGCCTGGCGCTGATGGCTACTGCGTTTTACGTGTTCCGCGTCAGCCAGCTTTCCCGCCTGCTGTTGGTATATTATTACCTGCTGTCGGTCATTATGATCTACCTCAAGCGGCTGGTGTTTGACAGGCTGGCGGATGCTTACGTGCGTAAGCACGACATCGTGCCCCGGGCGCTGCTCATCGGCGGCGGGCAGCTGGCCCACCGCTTCTTCCGCGATGTGATCGAGGGCCGCGGAAGCACCGCCATGCAGTATGTGGGCTACCTGGACGCCGCCCCCCGCGAGGGTCTGCCCGCTTATCTGGGTACCGTGGACAGCCTGTATGAACTGCTGCAGACCCACAAGGTCGATATGATCGTACTGGCCCAGGATGTGCAGGATGTAGCTACTACCCAGCGCATTATGATGCTGGCCGACAACTTCCACCTGCGGGTAGCCGCAGTGCCGGTGTACAATGATTACGTCAGCTCCCGCACCGAGATCAGCACCCTGGGCGGCATGCGGTTCGTGGACCTGCGCCTGCTGAACACCTGCGAGATCATGGGCGTAAATATTGTTGTCACCGACATGGAAAAGACCGTCCGTCTACTGGAGGAAAAGCTGGAGGATTGGCGCGGCAAATACATCTGCGTGGCCAACGTCCACACCACTGTGACCGCCCACGACGACCCCACCTACCAGGCCGTGCAGAACGGCGCCGTAATGGCCTTGCCGGACGGCGGCCCGCTGTCCAAATTCAGCCGCGAGCAGGGCTATGTGGACGCCGCCCGCGTGACCGGCCCCGACCTGATGAAAGAGATGCTGAAAGAGAGCGCGGACAAGCACTACCGCCACTATTTCTACGGCTCTACGCAGGAAACGCTGGATATTTTAAAAGCAACTATTGAGAAGAACTACCCCGGCGCGGTGATTGCCGGCATGTACTCGCCGCCATTCCGTCCCCTCACGCCTGAGGAGGACGCCGCCGTCATCCGCCGCATCAACGAGACAAAGCCGGATTTCGTCTGGGTCGGCCTGGGTGCCCCCAAGCAGGAGCGCTGGATGGCCGCCCACGAGGACAAGGTACAGGCCGTGATGGTGGGTGTGGGTGCCGCTTTCGACTACGAAGCCGGCAACATCCGCCGCGCCCCCATGTGGATGCAGCGCCACAACCTGGAATGGCTGTACCGCCTGATGCAGGACCCCAAGCGCCTGTTTAAGCGCTACCTGACCACCAACATCAAATACCTGTGGTGGACCTGGAAACAATGACCCTATCGCCATCGCACACCGCGGTGGCGTTTTTTGTCCCACACAAAAGCCGTCCTCTGCGAGACAGCCTCCCCCGATACGGGGGAGGTGGCGCAAAGCGTCAGAAGAGGAGCGGTGGCTGCGCGACAGCGCAGACGGAGGGAGAGAACCTTCGATAAAGCTCTCATTCAGGATTGCAGAAAGTTTTTCTCTAAGGAGTTTGTATAAATGAAACGACTCGTCATCGGTCTGCTGGCCCACGTGGACAGCGGCAAAACCACCCTGGCCGAGGGCCTGCTCTACCGTGCCGGTGTGCTGCGCAAACTGGGCCGGGTGGACCATAAGGATGCCTTTCTGGACACCGACGCCCAGGAACGCGCCCGGGGCATTACCATTTTTTCCAAGCAGGCCATGCTGACGCTGCCTGCCCAGCCGGACGCCGAGGAGACCACCCTGACCCTGCTGGACACCCCCGGCCACGTAGATTTTTCCGCCGAAGCCGAGCGCGCTTTGCAAGTGCTGGATTACGCGGTGCTGGTCATCAGCGGCACCGACGGCGTGCAGGCCCACACCGAAACGCTGTGGAAGCTGCTGGCACGTTACCGCGTACCTACCTTTATCTTCGTCAACAAGATGGACCTGCCCGGGGCGGATGCCGCCGTGCGCCTACGGGAGCTGCGTGGGCGGTTCGGGGATGGCTGTGTGGATTTCACCACCGCGCCGGACCCCGAGGCCCTGGCCCTGTGCAGCGAACCGCTGATGGAAGAAGTGCTGGCCAGCGGTATTCCCAGCCGCGAGACTCTGCTGATGGCTATTGCGCGACGGCAGGTGTTCCCCTGCTTTTTTGGCGCAGCCCTCCGGCTGGACGGCCTGGATGGCCTGCTGCATGGTCTGCAATCCCTGACCCGGATGCCCCCCGCCTGGGGCGAATTCGGCGCACGGGTGTTCAAAGTCAGCGAGGATGCCGGCACCCGCCTGAGCTGGCTGAAAGTAACCGGCGGCGTGCTGCACGTAAAAGATACGCTGCCGGGCGGCGAAAAGGCCGACACCCTTCGCCTGTACAGTGGCGGCAAGTTCCGGCTGGTCAGCGAGTGCCTGCCCGGCACCGTGGTGGCCGTGACCGGCCCCGCCAACACCCGCCCCGGCCAAGGCCTGGGGGCCGAGGCCGACGCCAGCGCCCCACTGCTGGAGCCGGTGCTGAACTACCGGGTGGATTGCCCCGACGCCGACCCCCACACCGTGTTAAGAGCGCTGCAAACCCTGGAGGACGAGGACCCGCAGCTGCATGTGGCCTGGCGCGCCGATCTGGCCGAGGTGCATGTGCAGCTGATGGGCGAAGTGCAGCTGGAAATTTTGCAGAACATCCTGCAGGAGCGGTTCAAGCTGGCCGTCACCTTCAGCGAGGGCGGCATTTTGTACAAAGAGACCCTCACCGCTGCCGTCGAGGGCATCGGCCACTACGAGCCTCTGCGCCATTATGCCGAGGTGCACCTGCTGCTGGAGCCCGGCCTCCGGGGCAGCGGCGTGCAGCTGGCAGCGGACTGCCCGCCGGATAGTCTGGCCGAAAACTGGCAGCGCCTGGTACTGACCCATCTGGCCGAGCGCACCCATCCCGGCGTGCTGATCGGTGCGCCGCTGACCGATGTGAAGATCACGCTCGCTGCAGGCCGCGCCCACCAAAAACACACCGAGGGCGGGGACTTCCGCCAGGCCACCTACCGCGCCGTGCGCCAGGGCTTGCGGATGGCCGAAGCCAAAAACGCCGTGCAATTGTTGGAGCCGTGGTATGAGTTCACACTGGAGCTGCCCGCCGATTGCCTGGGCCGCGCCATGGCCGATGTGCAGCGGATGTGCGGCAGCTTTGAGCCTCCCCTCGCCCAGGGCGACACCGTGACCCTGACCGGCCGCCTGCCGGTAGCCACTGCCCGGGGCTATGCCCGGGAAATTGCCGCCTACACCCACGGCCTGGGCCGCTGGTCTGTGCTGCCCGCCGGGTACGATGCCTGCCACAACGCCGACGAAGTGCTGGCTGACTTTGGCTACGACCCGGACGCCGACGTGGAGAACCCGGCCGACTCGGTCTTTTGCAGCCACGGCGCGGGGTATCTCGTCCGCTGGGATGAGGTGCCTGCCAAGGCCCATGTGGACAGCGGGCTTGCCCGCCGCCTGGACAGCCCCGCCGGGGTGAACACCGATGCCGCCGATGAAAACGAGGAAGTACAGGCCAACAACGCCCGCCGCCGCGCGGCCGCCTACCGGGGCACGCTGGAGCAGGATAAGGAACTGCTGGCGATTTTTGAGCGCACCTATGGCAAGATCAAGCGCCGTGGCCAGCCCGCCGGGGCGGATAACGACGGCAAAGCCGCCCGCACCGCCATGCACACCCGCCCGGCCCCGGTGGTGACTTCTTCCGCCCCTGCCAAGCCCCAGCCCACCGGGCCGGACTACCTGCTGGTGGACGGCTACAACGTGATTTTTGCCTGGGATGAATTGCGCAAAATGGCCGAGACGAACCTGGATGCCGCCCGCCGCCGCCTGATGGACATTTTGTGCAACTACGCCGGGTACAAGCGCTGCGTGCCCATCTTGGTATTTGACGCTTACAAAGTACGCGGCGGCACGCGGGAAGTAGAAAAGCACCACAACCTGTACGTAGTCTACACCCAGGAGGCCGAGACCGCCGACATGTACATCGAGCGCACCACCCACGAGCTGGCCAAGGACCACCGCACCCGCGTGGTGAGCAGCGACGGTGCCGAGCAGATCATCGTGCTGGGCAACGGTGCCCTGCGCGTCTCCGCCCGCGCTTTCGCCGAGGAAGTAGCCGCAGTAGAAAAGGAAATACGAGAGTTTTTGCAGAATTGACGCACCGCTTAAAGGCTCCCTTGTGCAAAGGGATATGTCACCGACGGTGACTGAGGGATCGTTCCGTTTACCTGGCAAGTCGGTTTGCCCCGCAAGGTCACAGTCCCCCAGTCTGCGCTTGCGCGCAGGCAGCCCCCTTTACACAAGGGGGCCTTTTTGTTTGCACTATTTCTCATTTAGAAATGATTTTGAAAAACGCCTGTGCTATACTGGTGTCAAATCCAAAGGAAGGAGATGCCCGCCATGCGGCCTATCTTAATTGTCGAGGACGAGCCCGCCATTGCCGACTTAATTGAAATGACGCTGGAACCCCTGGGCCAGCCGCTCATCAAGGCACACACCGGCAACGAAGCCGCCAACCTGCTGGAGTCCACGCTGTTCGACCTTATTCTGCTGGACGTGATGCTGCCCGGCGTGGACGGCTTTACCCTGATGGACTACATTGCCCCTACGGGCACGCCGGTCATCTTTTTAACGGCCAAAGCCACGGTGGAGGACCGGGTGCGCGGGCTGCGGCTGGGCGCGTATGACTACATCGTCAAGCCCTTTGCCCCGCCGGAGCTGCTGGCCCGGGTAGAAGGCCTGCTGCGCCACACCGGCCGCCGGGCCGCCACACTGCAAGCTTTCGATGCCGTCATCGACCCGGACAACCACATCGTCACCCAAAACGGCACCCGCGTAGAGCTGACGCCCCGGGAGTTTGATCTGCTGCTGGCCCTTGTCCGTGCCCGGGGGCAGCTGCTCTACCGCGAGGCCCTGTATGAGCGAGTCTGGGGCCTGGACAGCAATGCCGGGCCGCGCACGGTAGACATCCACATCCACCGCCTGCGCAAAAAACTGCACTGGGATCATAAGATCGTGACCGTACCCAAAGTAGGGTACAAGTTATTGCCGTAACCTCTAAAAGGCCCCTCCCAGAGGGGGCCGTCAAAACCCTCTGCCACCTTAGAAAGGAGGCCCCCATGAAACGCTCCCTCGCCCTTGCTGTCTGCGGCTTTTCGCTGGTGCTGGCACTGGTGGGCGGGTGGCTGGCGGACCGCCAGTTCACCGCCGCGCTGGATACCCTGGCGGATCAGGCTGTACTGCAGCACCAGCGCAATCTGTTCGGCTATGCCGATACCCTGCAGGAAGTCAAGGCCGACGACTCGCCCCACATGATCCTGGCGGACGACAGCGGCAGCCGCTATGTCAACGCTAGTGATAAAGCCTTTGCCGGGCAGCTGTATTTTGACCGCCAGCGGCTGATCGTGGGGTCGGTCCCCTGCACCTTTGCCCTGCTGGACCAGACCGGCCAGGTCATCTACTCCAAGCTGCCCGACACCATCCCCGAAAGTGAATTGGCCGCACTGAAAGACGCCGACACAACCACGATGCGCCTTTGCGGGCAAACATTGCTGCTCTGCGATCAAGTCGCCGGGGCCAGCGGTCAGCGCGTCTGGGTCTGGATGGTCACAGCGCTGGATACCAGCTCGGCCTACGCGGTCCGCACCGCCACACTGCGCCAGTGGTTCTTGTTGCAGGCCGTACTGACGCTGGCGGCACTGTTGATGGTCCACCACACCACTGCCCTGCAGCAGCTGAACGACCGCCAAAGCCGCTTTGTGGCCGACCTGACCCATGAGCTGAAAACGCCCCTGACCAGCATGATCGGCTACGCCGACTTACTGCGCGGCGGCGAACTGCCGCCCGAAAACCAGCGCCGCGCCGCCGATGCCATCTACCATGAATCCACCCGGCTGGAAAGCCTGAGCCAACAGCTACTCAGCCTGCAAGACCTGCGGCAGGAAGCCCTGACCCTGACCGCCGTGCCGGTGGCCGCCGCCTTTGAGGATGTGGCCCGCAGCCTGCCCGATTGCCCCGTGAACCTCGAAAAGACCTGCCCAGAGGACGCCGCCGTGCGGGCCGACCGGGTACTGCTGGCAGACCTGCTGCGTAACCTTGTGTTGAACGCCGCCCACGCCAGCGCACCGGGCAGCACGGTTACGCTGCGTTGCCTGCCCGCCGAGGATCGCTGGCGGCTGGAGGTAGCCGACACCGGCTGCGGCATCCCGCCCGAGGCCCTGCCCCACCTGACCGAACCGTTCTACCGGGTGGACAAGGCCCGGGCCCGGGCCAACGGCGGCAGCGGCGTGGGGCTGGCCCTTTGCGCCGACATTGCCGCCGCCTTTGGCGCCAAGCTGGAATTTACCAGCACCGTGGGCGAAGGCACCACCGTCGCCCTGACCCTGCCCAAGGAGGTGTACGCCCATGAAGAAGCTGACGATTGACCCCCGTTTTTGGCTGACGGCCGCCTTTTGCGCCGCCCTGTTGGCTGCGCCGCCGCTGCTGACCCAGGCGCGGGACCGGCAGGCCGACACCACGGCCCTCACCCGCCCTGCCGTAGCCGGTGTAATGACCGATGAAGAGCGGCTGGACCCCACCATAAGTGCCCTCTATAGTCAGAAGATTTTGAGTGCATCCGATAATTTTCTGGTCGGTGAGGGAAATTCCCAAAAGTATTCACGAATGTCTGGCAAGCTGCGGCAGGCGAACCGCCGTGGTCTGCTGAGCGATGAACAGCTGAACGCACTTCTCGCCTTGGTCGATGTCACGGAAGCCGCTGAAACTGCTGAACGAGGCGACTATCATTATACTGGTCTGCATACCTGTATTTTTTACTCTGATGCGGCCGGTGTAGAGCAACTGCAACTGACCTATTGCAGTGCCACGCCGGAGGAAGTTGCCTCACCGGAGAACGCTCTTACACTGGACGCCACCATCTTTATCAGTTACCTGCCCAACAATGGCCCCATCCTGAGCATGACGATCTCCTACGATGACCTGCCCGAAAGCACCGTTGACCTCGAGACCCTGCAGGACCGCTTCTGCGACCAATTGAAGCTGACAGTTCCCGGTGAATGGACTGACATCGGCGGCGGCCAGCGCAATTATTCGTCCAGTAATCTGGTCACTCTCGTGGACGCCTGCACCGCCACCAATCGAGGTGTTATGATGTCGGCTTTTCTCAATCCCTTTGTCTAAGAGTAAAAGAATAAAGCAGATACAAAAAGGCCCGTCGTGTTTCCACGGCGGGCCTTTGAATTATGCGGTTTTACAGGTTATCAGACAATACCCTGGCTCATCATAGCGGAGGCGATCTTCTCGAAACCGGCGATGTTGGCACCGGCGACCAGGTTGCCCTTCATGCCGTACTTTTCGGCAGTGGCGGCAGCACTGTGATAGATGTTGACCATGATGTTGTGCAAGCGCTCATCCACTTCCTCGAAAGTCCAGGACAGACGCAGGCTGTTCTGGCTCATTTCCAGGCCGGAGGTAGCAACACCACCGGCGTTGGAAGCCTTGGCGGGGGCAAACAGGATGCCGTGGCTCTGCAGGTAAGCAATTGCCTCGGGGGTAGAAGGCATGTTGGCACCCTCGGCTACTGCATAGCAGCCGTTGGCAACCAGAGCCTCGGCACCGGCCAGGGGCAGTTCGTTCTGGGTGGCGCAGGGCAGGGCGATGTCGCAGGGGACGGTCCAGATACCCTGGCTGCCCTCGACGTACTTAGCGGTGGGGACATAGTCCAGGTAGGTCTTGATGCGGGCGCGCTTGACCTCCTTGATTTCCTTCATGACCTTGTAGTCGATGCCATTCTCGTCCACGATGTAACCGTTGGAGTCAGACATAGCAATGACCTTGCCGCCCAGCTGGGTAGCCTTCTGGTTGGCGTAGATGGCCACGTTGCCGGAGCCGGAGATGACCACGCGCTGGCCCTCGAAGCTCTTGCCAGCGTCAGCCAGCATTTCCTTGGCAAAGTAGCACAGGCCGTAGCCGGTAGCCTCGGTACGGGCGAGAGAACCGCCGAAGGGGATGCCCTTGCCAGTCAGCACGCCGGTGTACTCGTTCTTCAGGCGCTTATACTGGCCAAACAGGTAGCCGACCTCACGGCCGCCAACGCCAATATCACCGGCGGGCACGTCGGTGTCGGGGCCGATGTGGCGGTACAGCTCGGTCATAAAGCTCTGGCAGAAACGCATGACCTCGGCATCAGACTTGCCGTGGGGGTCAAAGTCAGCGCCGCCTTTGCCGCCGCCCATGGGCAGGCTGGTCAGGCTGTTCTTGAAGCACTGCTCAAAGCCCAGGAACTTCAGGATAGACAGGTTGACAGAAGGATGGAAACGCAGGCCGCCCTTGTAGGGACCGATGGCAGAGTTGAACTGCACACGGTAGCCGCGGTTGACCTGGACCTTGCCAGCGTCATCGACCCAGGGCACACGGAACATGATGATGCGCTCAGGCTCGACAAGGCGCTCGATCAGGCCGGCCTTCTCGTACTCGGGGTGGGCAGCCACAACGGGCTCCAGGCTCTCGAGGACTTCCTCAACAGCCTGCAGGAATTCTTTCTGTTCGGGGTTACGCTTTGCCAGGTCGTCATAGACGCGCTGGAGATACGGATTGGTAAATGCCATAGTGGTAACACTCCTTTATATAATTCTTTCACCGAGTTTATAGTATCACCATGTGCATAATTTTGCAAGGTTTTTACAGGCATTTTTAAAAATATTGTTTGCAGCAGATGCCCGTGTGTTTACCACAGAACGACAGACTTTATTTTCTTAATCCCACATCTGCACAGGAGTATAATTTTCGCCGCCGTTCCAAAATTCCTGCGGGTCGATGAAGCCGTAATCGCAGCGGTCGTTATGCGTATTGCTATGGGGTTTATACCCTACCATCCAACGGCCGTCGTTGGTCTGGGCCATCAGGCTTACGCCCATGTACATGCCGTCCCGGTACTGGGTCTGTGTCATGGTGTGCATCTCGCCGGTATCCAGGTCGATCAAATAATTGATCTCGCCATTGCCGGTATAATCCTGGGCCCAGATCCAGCCGCGCTCCTCGCTGCCAAACATCGGCATAAAGCCATTGTCCGTGGAGGGCAGATACAGGTTCATGGGCAGCGTATCGATCAGCACCGTGTGCTGGTGGTCTTTGCTGTAGCAGCTCAGGCTGTAGCTGGTGCCGTACTCGCTGCGTTCCTGGGGGTTATCCTGCACATAGACGCGGTCGTTGTATATTTTTACATAGATCGTACTACCGTCAAGGCGTTCCGTCTCGCAGATCTTTTCCCGCTGCATGGTCGCGGGGTCCAGCCAGACAAGCTCGCTCCGAGCGTTCTGCAGGGCGGCATTATAGGCTTCGTAGTCGTTATAGTCCGGCAGCGGGGCATCCGTCAGCAGGCGCGAAGTCAAAAAACGGTGGCCGTTCACGCCCAGCACCTGTTCGCCCAGATTCAGCGGGAGGGCGCTCCATTCGCCGGTGGTCAGGTCCAGCCGAAGGATGCGGCTGCTGTTTGCGTCAGAATATTCTTTCGCATACAGCGCATTCTCATCGCAGTAAGCAAAGTAACCGCCGCCCAGCAGGGACGGGTCAAAGGTCAGCACCGTTTCGCGGGCGGTAAGGTCGTCATTCAGCCTTTCGATCGTGGAGGGGCGGCTGTTCAGCTCATAGTTATGGCGGCAGGAGGCGATATACTCTTCCTCATCGGTAAAATTTGTCGCATAGTGCTGCTCGAAAAAGTCCCGACTCTCCTTTTCCACCTGCTCCCAGGAGGAAACATCATCCAATCCTGTGTAATACAGGTAGATGCCGCTTGGCATCACCAGCAGGTCGGTGCGCGCCCAGCTGTCCAGCCAGGCGGGGCAGGCCGCGCTGTCGTGGGTGCAGCCGGGTACGTTGCACAGCACGGTCTGCCGGGCGGTGGCGTAGTCGGTCTTCAGCAGCAGGGCGTGCATGCTTTCCTGGTCATTTTCATCATCCAGCCGTGCAATCTCATAATAGGCGTCGCCTGTGTTCCAGCCCCAGTAGCCGCCGCAGGTGTTGGGGACCTCGCTCAGGTTGCCCACAGTAAATCCGACCGGCTGGGCAGCAGTTTCTTCGGTCTCCGTCGCAGTCATCTCGGCGGTCTCGGCGGCAGGCAGTGCATCCGCCGGGGCGGCGGCACAGCCGGTCAGGGCCAGGGCGGCCAGCAAAAAGCTCCACATTTTACGCATTGGGGTTTGCCTCCTTTTCCAAGTTCGTTGTGTCATCCTGCATGCGCAGCGGCAGGTTCGCCTCGGCGCACAGCGAAAGTTCAATGCTGACATACCAGCGGTCCGACGTAGCGCCGCTGTAGGTAAAGTAATCATTGACGGTGTAGGCGCCCGACGCAGCGGCCACCAGCGCCTGTCCGTTCAGGCTGTAGATGGCCCGGGGGTAGGTCAGGTCCTCCCGCCAGGTCCAATCCCCCAGGCTGGTCAGCCCGGCCTGGTCGGCAAAGGCGCGCAAGGCGGCTTCCTTGGGCAGAGACTCCGGGTCGTGGGCGGCGGCAGAATCCGCCGGGGTGGACAGCCAAAAAGAATACACCTGCCCGGTGCGGCTGTCCATTTTCAGGGCCATCAGGGTGGTGGGCACGCCGTTTTGCACAGCAAACCGCTTAAAGGTCACAAGGCCCAGGCTGTCGACGCTGTAATAGGGCACGGTCAGGCTGTATTGCCTCTCATCGTAGGTCGTCAGGGTGGTCTCCTCGGTGCTGTACCAATCGGCGGCATAGTCGGCCCACGCCTGAGAGATCGCCCCGGCATCGGCCAGGCTTTGCAGGGCGGTGTTCACGGTATCCACATAGTCCCAGCCGTTTGTCATATCGGTCAGGTCGTTGGCCTGATTGTTGTAGTAGATCAACGGCTTGCGCTCCTGCCCGGTATCGCCGGGCTGGAAGGTGTATTTGCTTTGGGTCAGCTGCCGGGCGCTGAGCTGCCGCAGCAGGTAGTAGTCGTCCGCCGTGGGGGTGGGTGCCGTGTAGGGGTCGGCCACGGCCTGGCTGTGCCCCAGGCTGGCGGCATCCACTACCGAGAGGAACACCGCCGGGGCGGCGGCGCAGACCAGCACCACCACCGCGCAGAGGGCCGCCGCAAGGCGGGGTTTCTTCCACAGTTTCATGGCTGCACCTCCTTGGGCAGGGTAACGGTAACGGCGGTGCCCACGCCCACCTGGCTGCTGATTTGCAGCGTCCCGCCATGCACGGCGGCAATGCGCTGGCAAAGGGCCAGGCCCATGCCGCTGCCGCCCTGCTTGCGGGCGCGGGATTTATCCACCATGTAAAATGGCTCGGTCACGCGGGCCAGCTTATCCGCCGGGATGCCGCAGCCGTGGTCCTGCACGGTCAGCGCCACGGTGTCCCCCGCATCGGCCAGCAGCACCGTGACGGGCATTCCTGCCGGGCTGGCCTTGGCGGCATTTTGCACCAGGTTGCACAGCAGGTCCAGCAGCAAGTCCGCATCGCCGTGCACCACAGCCCCGCCCTGGGGCGTCAGCAGCGGCACCTGGGGGCAGGCCATCCGCAGCCGCGGCCACAGGTCGGTCAGGTCCACAGGGGCAAGCTCCAGTCGTTCATCGCTCAACGAAAGCAGCGACAGCAGCTTGTAGCTCAGCGCCTCCAGGCGGCGGCTCTCGTGGTAGATGGCCCCGGCGGCCTCGTGCTGCTCGGCGGGGTCGATCTGCAAGGTGCGCAGCATATCCGCGTAGCCGATGATCGAGGTCATCGGCGTCTTCAGCTCGTGGGCGAACGCGCCCATAAAGTCCTCCCGCCGCTGGACATCCACCTGCAGATCCGCGATCTTTTCCTGCACAGCATCGGCCATTTTGTCAAAGCTCTGGCTGACGTTTTCCAGTTCGTCGCCGGTATGCAGGGCGGTGCGGCGGTCGTAGTCGCCGCCTGCGATCTCCGCGCTGGCGGCCCGCAAAATTTGCAGCGGGCGGGTCATCTGGCGGGCCAGCAGTGCTGTGACCAGGGCAGCCGCCGCCAGCACCACAGCCTCCAGCCCCAAAAAGCGCCGCACCGCCGCGTTGCGGGATGTATACAGCGCGGTCAGGTCGTAGGCCGTCACAATGCGGTAGCCGCCCTGCAGCTCGCTGGCAAACAGGGCGTAGGTGCCCCCGCCGGACCGCACCGTCGTCATGGTGCCGTCCGCCAGCGGGGCGTTTACATCTACCGGGATGTTGCTGCTGACCAGCTCCTCCCCCTGCCACAGGGCGGCGGGTTGCTGGTGCAGGGCCAGCCGCGCGGCCGCCACGGCGCCGCCCATCTCCAGCCCGCGGCGCTGGCGGTCCAGCAGGTCGGTCTGCACGTCGGTGCAGATCTGGCTGTGCAGGGCGGCGTCAGCGGTCAGAACGGTACGGCGCTGCACGGCAAAATCGCTGTACAGCAGCCAGCACCCGCCCAGCCCAAAGGATGCACTAAGCACCAGCACCAGCAGGCAGATCATCTTGTGGGCAAATTTCATCATGTACCTCCCGGCCCCGCAGTGGGGCGGTCGTCGGGCCTCATTCTTGCTTTAACCGGTAGCCGATCTGGTAAACGGTCTCGATCTTATCGCCCCAGTTCAGCTTTTTGCGCAATCTGGTAATATAGGTATCCACCGCGCGGGTGGTCTCGGCGTCGCCGCCCCAGGCGCGCTCCATTAGGGTATCGCGGTAAATGGCAGCCCCGCGGTTGCGCATCAGCTGCTCCAGCAGGGCAAACTCCCGCGGGGTCAGCTCCACGGGCTGGCCGCGCTGCAAAACCATATGGGCGGCGCTGTCCAGCGTCACATCAAAGGCCTGCAGCTGGTGGCCGCCCTTGCCGGCGCGGCGCAGCACCATCTCCATGCGGGCCATCAGCTCGTCCATGGCAAAGGGTTTTACAATGTAATCATCCGCACCCAGCCGCAGGCCCAGCACGCGGTCCTTCACGGCGGCCTTGGCGGTCAAAAATATCACGGGCACACCCTGGGGGCGCAGGTAATCCAGCAGGGCGTAGCCGTCCAGGCCGGGCAGCATGATGTCCAGCAGAGCCAGGTCGTAGTCGTTTTTCTCGATCAGATCGGCGGCGGTCAGGCCGTCGGGCGCCAGGGTGCATACGTACCCGGCGCGGGTCAGGTTCATTTCCAGCAGGCGGGCGATGGGCCGCTCGTCCTCAGCGATCAGCACTTTTGTCATGTTTATCCCCTTTCCACCCCCAGTGTAGCGGGCAGTTGTGTACGACTTGTTACAATTCGGCTTTTTCCCTTTATTTTACCATGTTTTGTGTGCTATAATGAACAATATTCCAAAAAAAGGAGCGTTATTTCTATGTCCGTTCAGCAAAACGCGGGTGTGGTGCTGCCGGCGGCGTGTGCCGTGGCGGCCAGCTTTGACCCTGCCCTGGCGCGCAGCGTGGGCGCGGCGCAGGGGCAGGCGGAGGTCGACCCCAACATCAAGCGCAGCCCGCTGTGCGGCCGCAATTTTGCCATGTTCAGTGAGGACCCGCACCTGACCGCCGCGCTGGCGGCAGCGGTTGTGGGCGGCGCGCAAAATGCCGTGGTGGGGCCGCTGCTGTGCTGCAGCCAGGTCACCGACGCCCAGGACCGCCGCGTAGATGAGCGCACACTGCAGGAGATCTACCTGCCGCCCGCCGCAGCGTCCCTGCAGGCCGGGCCGCAGGGGGTGCGGTACGGCAGCGGCACGCTGAACGGCGTACCCCTGGCCGAGGCCACCGCCGCGCTTTTGCCGCAGCCCGCCGCCAAAACCAACGATACACCGTCCACCGCACCCAACCACGCGCTGGCGGTGCAGCTGGCCGCGCAGTGCGGCGTGCTGGTGCAGAATTTGGGCGCACTGCCGCTCAGGGCCGGGCAGCGGGTGGCGTACATCGGCGCGTTTGCCGAGACCCCGCGCTATTATGGCGAGGGTCAGCCCAGCCCCGCGGCCATCGGTGCGCTGGACGCCGCGCTGCTGAAAGGCCGCCGCGTGGGGTATGTGAAGGGCTTTCCCGCCAACAGGGACGAGCGGGACGAGGGCGAATTCCTGCGGGCGGTATCGGCGGCGGTGCACGCCGATGTAGCCGTAGTGTTTGCGGGCCTGCCGGAAAGTTTCGTCAGCCCCGATGCCGACCGCCGCACCCTGCGCCTGCCGGACTGCCAGAACAACCTGATTGCCCGCATTGCGGCGGTGCAGAAAAACACCGTGGTGGTGCTGCACACCGGCGCACCTGTGGAGTGCCCGTGGGCGGGGGATGTTTCGGCGGTGCTATGTATGTATTTGGCGGGCGAGGGCGTGGGCGAAGCCACCGACGCCCTGCTGTGGGGGGACGCCAACCCCAGCGGCCGCCTGCCCGAGACCTGGCCCCTGCGGCTGGAGGACACGCCCTGCTACCTGGACTACCCCGGCGACGGCCGCACGGCCGACTACCGCGAGGGCGTGTACGTGGGCTACCGCTGGTACGACGCCCGCCGCATGCCGGTGCTTTGGCCCTTTGGCCACGGCATGGGCTACACCGGCTTTGTGTACCGCAATGCACGGTTAAGCGCTAACACGCTGGCCGAGGGCGGCGAGGTAAAAGTATGTGTCACCGTGAAAAACAGCGGCGCCGTGCGCGGGGCCGAGGTGGTGCAGCTTTATATTAGTGACGAGACCGGCGCCCCCATTGCGGGCGGCCGGGTGCCGCAGGTTTTGCGGGGTTTCAGCAAGGTTTGGCTGGACCCCGGCGAGGAGCGGGACGTGGAATTTGTGCTGACGGCGCGGGATCTGGCCCACTACGACCCCACCCGCCGCACCTGGCACACCGCCCCCGGCCGCTATCTCCTCCGCCTGGGCCACACCAGCCGGGATATTAGGGCAAGTTTGGGGCTGAATTTTGGATGATGCAAATGGCTCCCCTCTAGGGGAGCCTTTATAACGACAACACCCCCGCACGGTATGAATCCGTGCGGGGGTGTTTTTGTGTTGAATCGCATCGGGTTTGGTGGATGCTAGCGCGCCCACCCAGGAGCGGCAGCATTGGGTACCGCTACCCTATGGGGAAACCACACAATTTTAGGTAAACCAATATCCGTTACGCCCAAAGAGCGCGGAGGGTCAAAGGTTTATCTTAGTCCTTCTTGCGCAGAACGAGGCTGTAAACGCCGTAGCCCATCAGCAGGGCAACAACTGCCAGGCTGCCGCCGAGCAGCGGAGCAACATTAGAAGCACCGGTCTTGGGCAGAACCTTGGTGGTGTTAGCCGGGGCAGCGGCAGCCTTGACGACCTGCTTCTGGTTAGAAGCAGTGGTGGTCTTGTTGCTGGAAGAGGAAGAGCTGCTGGTGTTGTTGGAAGAAGAGCTGCTGGAGGTGGAATTATCCTTCTTGTCGTCGGTCTTCTTCTCGAAGATGGCAGAAGCACCGGCCAGGGCCAGGTCGCCATACTTAGAAACGTCAACGGACTTGGTGCCAGCCTTAACGACAAACTTGTCAGCGTTGCCGTTCTTGGGCTGGACGTAGATGGTCCAGCCAGCGAAAACGTAACCGTCGTTAGCAGTGATCTTCTCGTAAGGCAGGGGCAGCTCCTTGGTGCCGACAGGCAGCTCAACAGACTGCAGCTGCTCGTCGCCCAGGACCTCGACCTTGCCGTTCTTGCTGGCGTTCTGGATAGCGTAGGTGAAGGTCTCAGCAGTCTTCTCCTCGAAGATAGCGGAGGCACCGGCCAGGCTCAGCTCGCCATACTTAGAAACGTCAACAGACTTGGTGCCAGCCTTAACGACAAACTTGTCAGCGTTGCCGTTCTTGGGCTGAACATAGATGGTCCAACCAGCGAAAACATAACCGTCGTTAGCGGTGATCTTCTCGTAAGGCAGGGGCAGCTCCTTGGTGGTAACAGGCAGCTCAACAGACTGAATCTGCTCGTTGCCCAGGACCTCGACCTTGCCGTTCTTGCTGGCGTTCTGGATGGTGAAGGTGAAGTTGTCGACCTTGTTGAAGATGGCGGAAGCACCAGCCTGAGCCAGTTCGCCATACTTGGAAACATCAACGCTCTTGGTGCCAGCGGCAACAACGAACTTGTCGGCGTCGCCAGTCTTGGGCTGAACATAGATAGTCCAGCCAGCGAAGACATAACCGTCGTTAGCGGTGATCTTCTCGTAAGGCAGATCCAGCACGGTGGTGGTGCTGGGCAGGGAGACGGTCTGAATCTGAGCATCGCCCAGGACAGCAACCTTGCCGTTCTTGCTTGCGTTCTGGATGGTGTAGTCGAAGTAGGTAACAGGGGTCTCAACCTTGCTGAAGATAGCGGAAGCGCCAACCAGGGTCAGCTCGCCATACTCTTTGATGCTGAAGGACTGAGTGCCTGCGGGAACGGTGAACTCCTTAGCGCTGCCTTCAACGGGCTGGACAGAAATCTTCCAACCATCGAACTTGTAGCCATCGTTAGCAGTGATCTTCTCGTAAGGCAGAGGCAGAGTCTCAGTACCATTGTCATAGGTCAGGTGCTGTACCTGGGCATCGCCAAGAACGTCAACATGGCCGTTCTTGTCGGTGTTCTGGATGTAGTACTCAAACTTGGTAGCTTCGGGAGCCTTAGCCTGTGCATTCAGAACAACAGTGGTCTTGTTGTCAGCGCACAGAGCCTTAGCCTGCTCGGTGGTCAGGGAAGTGGCAGTGCCAACCTTATCCCAACCAGTGAAGGTGTAGCCATTGATACCCTCGACAGTGGGCAGATTCAGTTCCTTGCCAACCTTGTCGAAGTTAGCGGTAGCATAGCCATCATCACCCTTCGTGAAGTCGCCGTAATTGGTGATCTTCATGGTGTTGGTGTCAACCAGGACATCAACTTTCACGATGGTGTCAGCCACAACGGGAGCCTTCTCTGCAATAGCTTTGAGCTGCAGGGTAAACTTGCCAGCTTCCAGGTAAGGGGTGACATCGGCAAGGGTCAGCTCAGTCTTGTTGCCAACATTGGTCCAACCCTTAAACTCGTAGCCATTGATGCCCTTAACCGTAGGCATCGTAGCAGTGTCACCATCTTTAACAGCATACCAAACATAACCATTGTCATCAACAAAGCTACCCAGATCGGTAACTTCAACCTGATTTTCATCCCAGACCAAGTCTACAGCTACCATGTCAGGATCATCTGCAAGTGCTGCAAACGGAACGCACATGACGAGCATGAAAGCGGCAGTCAGCAGAGCCAGCAGACGAGTTTTGAAATTCGTTTTCTGCATGTTAAATCTCCTATTCTTTAAGTATTTATCTAAAGCGTTTTGCAAGCCGGTGCCCCAAGCGCACCCGCCTGCTTGCGCAGTAGATACGGACATATATCCAACACCCCCACTTGGGATGGAGGTGGTGAACCAAAACAAATAAACCTCATTATTTCCTTTTGCAAAGGAAATACAAAAGCCCTAGGGCTTTTCGGTTATTGCGAAAATCATTTACCCGCAGGCCAGCGGGCGGGCAAGAGCGGGTCACTGTTGACATGCACCGTGTCGGCCTCGATGGTCTCGCCATCCCGCAGGGGGCGGGCCAGAATGACCATGCGGGCATCGTCCATCTGGTAGGTGCAGGTGCTTAAGGTCAGCAGCCGCTCGGTGGGGTAGGCGTAATCGCCGGTGGTGTAAAACGCGCGCTTTGCCACTTCGTCCAAAAACGTCTGCTCGGTGGCATCGTCCAGGTCGATATACTGGTTGAAGTGGAAGACATCGCCGTCGCTCTCGCGGGAGGTGACGGCGTAGACCGCTACGATTTTGTAAATCTCGCTTTTGTACAGCGTGTCCAGCTGCAAGTAGGGGTGCGCGGTGTAGTAATCGGCATCGCGGTACTTTTGCAGGTTGGAGAAGCGGTCGGTATTATTAACGCCCATGTTATGCCCGTAGATGATAAGGTGGCGGCCGTTTTGCATGTCGCACTCATAATCCGCGAAGGGCATGCCGCGCTTATCATCGGCGCGGTCCAGGTCGTGGTATAAGTAAAAGTAATTGTCGGTGGTTTGCAGAATGGGCAGGTCAATGTCCACGCCGGGGATCTCGATCCAGCCTGCGAACTCCGGGTTGCGGGCAATGAGATCGGCGTATTTGGCCCGCTGGGCGGCTTCCTCGGCGGCCGGGTCAGCGGTCGCTTCGGGTTCGTCCGTGGGGGGTGCGGCGTTCTGCGTTTCTTGGGGTTTAATGGCTTCCATCTCTTTTTTCTCTTTATACGAGGGGAGCCAGAAGATCAGCCCGCCGACCAGCCCTGCAAAGGCCGCGCCGGAGATGACCGCCGCTAAAAGTGCTTTGGTGCGTTGTTTCATAAACTAAGATCCACAAAGAAGTTGTTGCCATCGTTGCCGTTGCCCAGAATTTCCTGATAGGCGACGGTCAACGTGGCGGCATCCGTCGGCACGTAAACCATCATATCACCCTCGACAGAATCGCCCGGTGCCAACTCAGTTTCAATGGGGAACATATCCGTCGTAAGCGGATACATGGCGATGCCGAAATCGTCATCGCCATCGCCCCACTGCATCTGGAAATCATCTTTAAAAATCTCGTAGGTCTCATCACTGGTATTCGTCACGGTCATGTGAAATTGTACCAGCTTGTTTCCCTCCGGGATTTCAAGACTGCCAAACTCATCTAATGTCGAGGCCTGGCCGCAGGTGAAATCAAACAGCGCGGTGTGCACAGTCTCATCCGCTTTTGCACGGGTAGACTTTGCCCCGCCGCAGCCAGCCAGCAACAGGGCCGCCGCCAAAATTAGTACACAAAGTAATGTTTTGTTAAATTTAAATGCCTTTTTACTCAAAATTCCCGTATCTCCACTAGTAAAATCTATCCCAGCGCACATTTTGCTACGATGGTTGTTATAATAGTACACCAAATTCCCAAAATTTTCAAGAGTTGCACACATTTTGTTCGCCGTAAAAATGCACAATTATTCCGCCAACTTCGCGGCAATTTGTGAATGACTTGCGGTAATAGTATAGTTTAGCGCATTGCACCACAATTTGTAGGGTTTAGTAAAATTTTAATGGGATACACAAAAAGGCCCCCGGTCGAGGGCCGGGGGCGGGGATAAGGCTCCCCTTGAGGGGAGCCTTTTGCCTAAATTATTATTTTCTCTCCTTTCTCCCGTACTTATTATAATATAGACCCATTAGCCCACCGGCAGAGAGCACGGCCAGCGCGGCCAGCAGGGTCACCGGCATGGGGTCGGCGGTTTGGGGCAGGGCGGGCTTGGGCGCGGGGTGCGCGGGGACCGGAGTGGTTTTGGCCGGGGCAGGCGTGGGCGTCGGCGCGGCGGGCGGGTCGTACCGGTTCTGGAACAGCAGCAGGCCGGTCTTTTCGCTGCTGCCGCCCGTGGCCCAGATCTCGGCCCCCAGGCCGCCGTCCGGCTGGTTGGTCACCCGCACCGTCACCGTGTACACCGTGGCATCGTAGGTCATGTGCGCCGTGCCGCCCGCGCACTGGCGCACCGTGTAGCGGTAGTCGCCGGGGGCGGTGTAGGTCAGCCCCGTAAAGCCGGCCGTGCCGCTGCCTTTGACCTGCACCGTGTCCGCCGCGGGGGCGGGGGCGCCGTCCTCGGGCGTAAGGGTAATGGTGAACCGCTCGGCCGTGGCCGCGCCCGAAGTGCGGACCTCGACGGGCAGCTCGACTGTGCATTTGTACTCCGCCGCGCGGGCTTGCAGCGGCAGCAGCAAAAGCAGCAGTGCAGCCTCTATTATTATGCGTCGCAGCGTGCGTTTTTGGGTGTTATTCATCCTTATTTCCTCCTTTTACGTTTGGGGCAGCAGCTGGCCGAACAGCAGCACCCGGCCGTTGGTGGCGGCCTCGGTGCAGGTGGAAAAGGCCACCACCGGCCCGCTGCCCGGCGTGCGGTACTGCACCGCGTGCGCCTTGATGTAGGCCAGCAGTGCGTCCGGGCTTTGGGCGGGGTCGTAGAGCACGGGGTCGTAGGCGTCGGCCCGCACGCAGGCGAACAGCGCGATATTATACGCTGTATCGTCCGTTATCAGTGTGCCCGTGGTGTGTGCGGCGAAGTAATCGCTTTGGGTGAACTGCACGATGTCACCGAACATGCCGCCGTCCTCGATATGGTGACCGTAGACGATGCTGTAGGGCGCGGTGAAGTCAGCCGGGCAGCGCGAGTCCAAAAATATCGCGCCAGAAAGCGAAAAATTGCCGTACACGTCGGTGTTGACGTAGACCATGTTGTCCGCCCCCTGCACGACGGGAAAGTCGATGCGGGTGCCGTCCAGCGTGAGCCAGCCGCAGACGTCCGGGTTGAGGGCGCGCAGCTCGGCAAAGCCGGGGCTGTCTGCGGGCGCGGCGGCCAGCGGCTTGAACCGCAGCGTCTGCTCCGGCAGGGCCGCGCGGCGTGTGGCGGCGATGTCCCACAGCGACCACGCCCCAAACAGCGCCAGCGCCCCCAGCAGCAGCGCCGCCGCCAGCGTAAGCAGCCGGTCACCCCACCGCGCCAGTTTTGCCGCCAGCAGCATTATTCGTCGCTGTTACGACGTTTACGCCGCAGCAACACGCTGCCCGTGCCCGCCGCCAGCAGCATGGCGCCGTAGGGCGCAGCGTCCAGCAGCAGGCCCGTGGGCGTGGGTGCGGTGCGGCTGTTGGTGACCGTGATGGTCTTGTCCGCGGCGGCCATCGTCTGGGCGTCCGAGGTTTTGTCGTCGCTGCCGGTTTTGGTGATGCCGTCCCAGGTGGTGGTGTAACTTGACGCTGTATCGCCGGATTCCGTGATGGTGTAGCCCGTGTTAGCGGGCAGGCCGGTGACCTCGATCTTTTCGCCGCCGGTGATGCCGGCTTTGACTTCAGCGGTACCGTCTGCGTTGAAGGTGACGGTGTCGCCGGTGATGGTGGAGAAATCTGCCGATTCGCCGCCGGTTTTTACCGTGACCGAGCTGGCGTGGGGCGTTTCGTCCGGGTCGTCCAGCGCGATGGTAAAGGTGAACTCGTCGCCGGCATTGGCAAAGTTGCCGCTGAGGTGCTTGACCACCGAGAGGCCGTAAGCGGCGTAGGTGTTGGCGATCTCGCCCGCCTTGGCCGTGCCGTCCGCGTTGACGATGTTGACCTCGCTGATCTCCAGGCTGCCGTCCGGCGCGGTGGGATCGGTGTTGACCACCCGCACCACGATGTAGCGGGCGGCGGTGTCCTGCGTCAGGCCGGTGATGCCGGCAGCGGTCTCCGTGAGGGAGAAGATGTAGTCGCCCGGGGCGGTGAAGTCGTCGCTGTCAAAGGTGAAAGGGACCGTGACGGTGTTGGCCGTGCCGCCCGTAAAGGCGGCGGTGAGCTCGGTGGATTTGATCTGCGCGGCCGTGCCTTTGACGGCAGTGCCGGCCGCCCAGGAGGGCAGGTTCGCGACCGTGCCGACCGTGAAGGTGATGCTGCCGTGGGGCACGCCTGCGCCGGGGGCGGCGGTCATGTCGATGGTTTTGGTCAGCTGGGCGGTGTAGTCCGCGGCCAGCACGCCGGGCGCTGCGGTACCTGCCAGCAGGGCAGCCGCAGCGATGGCAGCGGTAAATTTGCCGAATTTGGCGCGGGAAATGTAGGTGGTCTTCATAGGTGGTTCCTCTCTTCAAGCATGGATTTATGTTGCTTTCGTTGGGGTTGCAGCAGGGTTTACAGCCCGCTGCGGCGCAGGGCGGCCAGGGCCGTGCCCAGCACTTGCCGCTGTGGGATGGGGCCGTAGAGGCGGCTGTCCGCCCCCGTGGTGCGGGCATCGCACAGCAGGAAAAGCTCGCCCTCCGCGAGGGTGACGGGGTAGTCCGGGCCGCCCTCGACCGGCTGGGTGGGGGTGGTGATATCCGGCTCGGCCACCGTACTGCCGTTGATGATGAGCGCGCCGGTGTCGGTCACAGTGACGGTATCGCCGCCACGCGCCGCGATGCGCCCAAGGCGGAGCGTGCCGTCCTGCCGGTAGAGCACGACCTGCCCGGCCGCGGTGCCGCGCTCGAACCGGCTGAACAGGACGAGGTCGCCGCCGCACAGGCGGGGCGCCATAGCGCTGCCCGGCACCACCGCCAGCCCGAACACGACCCCGAACAGCACTCCGCACAGCGCGGCGAACACCGCCAGGCGGGTGAGGAAGCGTCGAATTTCCGCTTTGGCACGTGCTTTTTCTTTGTCAGTGGTCAGAAAGTCCTCCCGCGGCATGGGTCACACCTCCCTGCGGCGCAGCAGCCGCCAGCCCAGCCAGCACAGGCCGACCAGTGCCAGGTAGGGCGCCGCGCCGGTGTGCAGGCCGGTGGGGATGCCCACGTTGCGGGTGTTGATGCAGGTGATCTCGGCAGGCTGGGCCCGGGGCACTTGCATCGTGCAGGTTGCGCCGGTGGGGCCGTCGTCGCCGTTGAGCTGCCAGCTGACCGTGTGGTCGCCGGGGTCGTTCTCAGTCAGGGTGAGGGTCTGGTCCGCGCGCAGGTGGGTGAGGGTGACGCTGCCGCCGCTGCGCAGGGTGAAGCCAGTGTCGGTCAGCGCCGCGCCGTCACCCGCCGTGGTGTAGGCGCTGCCCTGGCGGATCTGGGTGGTGTCCAGCGTGGCGGTGAAGGAGAAGTTTTTCGTAGTATCGCCCATATCGCCCACCACTTTTTTGGTGATCGTGACGGACAGGTAGGGTTCGTAGGTGTTGGTAAAGTGCGCCTCGGCCGTGCCGCCTGCTGTGACATCCAGCGATTGGGTTCGGTCGGCGGTGGGAGTGGTCAGGTAGTAGTTGGTCAGGTTCGGCGCGGCGGATTCGGTCACGGTGTAGCCGGCGGGGGCCAGGCCCGGCAGGGTCACGCTGCCCGCGCCTTTGATGGAGAGCGTCAGGCGGCCGCTCGCGTCCGGGCTGACGGCAGCCGGGGCATCCGCCGGGCGGGCGCCCGCGCTATACTGCGGCGTGTAGCTGCCTGCGGCAACGGATGCGATCGTAAAGGTGTTGACTGTTTCGGCGAAGTCGGCTTGCAGGGCATCGTCGGCATCGTCGGGCAATTGCTTGGTGATGGTCAGGCTGCCGGTGGCGCGGGCGTAGGTGTTTTCAAACCGGATATTTGTTGCCGCCTGGGCGGTCAGTGCAATGCCGCTGTGTATCGGTGTACCAGTCACGTCTGTCCACACGCCGCCGTCTTTTACGGTGCGTACCAGCGTGCAATCGTAACCGCTGGGTTCACCGCGGGCAGTCTCGGTCACAGCGTAGTTGTAGGTGTTGCCGCTGCTGTCCGTCAGGGGCAGCTCCAGCGTGTATTGCAGCACGTTGGGGTTGATGCTATCCGCCTGCATCGTGCTGCCGCTGAAGTCCCCCACGATCTGGCGGTCCGAGTTGACCACGGTAAAGTGCAGATTTTCTTTAGCCTGTATCAGCTCGGCATCGGTCAGGGCGGTACCGTCGGTTTTCAGCAGCGTTTTGGTAACGCGCAGGATGCCGCTGCCCGCAGCCGGGGGCACAGGGTCGGTGCTGAACCAGACGCGGTCGATGAGGTTGCCGCGCTTGAGGCCCTCCTCGCTGTCGCCGCTGGCGCTGGCCACCGCCACAAAGAAGAACCGGCTGACGTACTGCCCCGTCGGGACCTTGTAGGTACCGTTGTGTACGCCCCATGCGGTGCAGCCATCCGAGATATTGCCGTCCACAATGTAGTTGCGGATGGGCACGTTCACGCCGTTCACCGTGATGCTGCCGTTCAGAGCTTCCTGGATGGCGGCGCGGGTGGTCTTATTTTTCAGCGCGTCGGTGATGTCCTGGGCCACATCCACCGGAGCGATCATCAGGGCCATCGTGTCAGTGCCGTCGCGACCCGCGTGGGCCAGACTCCAGTTTAAGGTTGCGCCGGGCACGGTCAGCACGTCCTGGTACAGGGCGCCGTAAGCCTGGCAGTTCAGTTCGGCAAACTGGCCGCCATCGTAGGCCTTGCCGATGGCGTAGGCCTGGGTCACGTCGTTGGGGTCTGTGTAAGTTTCTTTTATCGCATTACCCTTGCGGTCCCATCCTGTAATAACAGTGTCCGTATAAACGGTCGTGGTCGCGTCGGCAATCTCGATAAATTTTCCCTTGACACCATCACCCCAGCGATTGCACTCGGTAGTTGTATACCAGTAAATGCTGCTGGTCGTTTCCGCATCCCGCGTCTGCAAAAAGTGGGCGCGCTGATGGTCGTTCGGGTAACAAAAACGGTCACTTGCAAAATTGCCGTCGCTGACCACCGGGTACTCAAAGCTGCCGTTTTGCAGCTGCACATAATAGTTTACCTGAGCCTCGGCCTGCAGGGTGCTGCTGCCGGAGGCGACATCCACCTTATAATGGTAGCGGTCGGTGTCGGCGGCGCTGGGGTCGCTTTGGCGGGCCAGCAGCGTATCCAGCACGGCGTTCAGCGCGTGGGGGTGTTCGGCGGTCAGGTTCTTGTCTGAACCATTGACGGCCTGGCCCGTGACCTGCTGCCAGCTGCCATCCGCGCCGGTCTTGCTGCGATACCAGGTGTAGGTCACGCCGTCCACCGGGTCACTTTGTCCGTTGACGACCGCTACCAGCTCGCCCGTAGATTTGATGTTATCCTGTATCTTCACGCTGCGCAGCGTCACCGCCTGCACTGCCGGTTCATCCTCGTCATCCGGCGGGTCGGCGCTTTCAGGCGTGGCGGTGGTGGCCGGTGTCGTGCTTGGCGTGGGTGTGTACAGCTCGTCCCCGGTCGTGTTCTCCCCTGCCGGGTCCTCCTCGGCCGGGCCGGGCGGCGCAGGTGTCGGCTCTGCCGGGGCGGCGGTCTCGCTGGTGGCGATCTCGGTATGTAGCGTTCCCGATAATGGCGGGTCCTCAGCAAAAGCGGCATTGGCGGCCCCAGCCGCAAGGCAAAAGGCCATAAGCCCTGCCAACAGACGTTTGTTCATGGCGGTTCCTCCCCCGTTTGATCCGGGCGGCCTGTGGGACAAGCCGTCCGCTGATTTCAAGGCTGAGTATACCCCCGCCAACGGGGAAAAAACGTCGCACGCAGGTTCACACAAAAAAAGACAGCCCGCACTGTTTTCTGCAGTACGGGCTGTCCCTAAATTGCTTAAATCTATTCCGTTATACGGTCGTCACCAGCGTCTGGCAGGTGCCGGTCACGGCGTAGGGGCCGCTGGCTGCGGGCAGGAAGTAGCTCTCGCCCTTCTTCACAGCCACGGTCTCGCCGCCGCTGGTCAGGGTGCCTTCTCCATCGGTGATGAGCAGCGAAACAAAGCTTTTCTCGTCCGCCACACCCTCAAAGGCGCCGTTTCTGGCATCCACAGTGAAATACTCACACTGGGCCAGATGTTCGCCAAAATCATGCTTTACCGGCGGGGTGCACAGGGTCACATCCAGTGCCTTTTCCACATGCAGGGCTCGGGGCTTGCCGTCGGCGCCGACGCGGCCGTAGTCGTAAACGCGGTAGGTCACGTTGGAGTTCTGCTGTACCTCGGCCACCACGATGCCCTTGCAGATGGCATGCAGCGTGCCCGACGAGATAAAAAAGCAATCCCCCTTGTGCACAGGCACGGCGTTCAAAACCTCCGTCAGGGTGTTGTTTTTGATGCGCTCGGCAAATTCCTTTTTGCTGATCTCATGGTCAAAGCCATAGTACAGAAAGGCGTTCGGCTCACAATCCAGCACGTACCACATCTCAGTCTTGCCGTACTGGTGCTCATTTTTCAGTGCGTACTCATTGAAGGGGTGTACCTGGATGGACAAATCGTTCCTTGCATCGATAAATTTTATCAAAACCGGGAACTGTTCAAATTTTGCGCAATCGGTGCCCAGGGCTTCCGGGTGAGCGGCCGCATAATCAGCCAGGGTGGTACCGTCGGGCAGGTAGCTGGGGCCGTCCGGGTGGCAGGAGAGCACCCAGGCTTCGGCCAGCGGGTCCAGATCGCTCTGCACGCCAAAATCGGTGCGCAGACGGCTGCCGCCCCACAGGTAGTCTTTGCAGCTGGGGGTCAGTTTGATGATTGCCATAAACAGGTTGCTCCTTTTTTAAATAGAAGGTCTTTTGCAGGCACCTCGCCGTAGTCCCCTCCACAGGGGCAAGCCCAGGGTGTGCAGCACAAAGCCGGTGCTGCTATAAAGGCGGCTTCCGGCGCGGTGAAGCTTTCGCCGGGAGCCAGCGTCCAGGCAAAATGGTAGGGGTGGATACCCTACGGTTTGCATGTACCTGTATTATACTCCCCCGGTCTCGGGCAGGTCAACCCGAATTTAGCTAATGTTTAAGCGGCCATTTTAGTTAATTGGCAAAAAAAGACGTCCCCGTCGGCTGCTTGGGGCAACGACGGGGACGTCAGCATGCAGAAAAAGCTGATTCAGCTTTATGGGAAATTGCGGTTCGGGTTACTGGTGGTTACGCTTTTTCAGGGCAAAGGCCACGCCAAAGGCACCCAAAGCACCCAGGCAGGCAACCGCCAGCGGGACGATAGGCATATCATCCGAAGTCTGCGGGATGGTAGCCGTAGTCTTAACCACCGGTGCGGTGGTCTCGGCCGCGGTAGCGGTCACGGTAGTGGGCTTCTGAGTAGCGGCAGGGGCCGTCGGCTGCGGCTTGGTCTCGGTTTTGCGCTGGATCCACAGCTGCGTGCCATAGAACGGGTTGGCCGTACCCATGCAAAGGCCCTGATTAGTAACGGCAAACACGCGCAGACCATGGTTATAGGGATCACCAAAGCCGCTGGTGGTCAGCGTTTCAAAGTTCACACCGTCAGAAGTAACATACATGTCAAAGCCGCGGCTTGCGGTGCGCATGTAATGCAGGCAGACAAGGACGCTCTTGATCTTGTCCCAGGTCTCCTGGTTCAGCAGCTTTTCAAAAGCAGCTTTCAGGTCATCACCCAGATCATACTCAGCGGCCAGCTGTTCATACTGGTCCAGCATGGTCTCGTAGTAGTCAGAGAAATCCTTCAGACTGGTAATACGATCCTCCACAGAATTTTCCGAGGACAGTACTCCCATCTCCGTATCATTGCCCAACACATCGGGGGCTATCTCCATCATATCAGTCAGGTCAGCTGCCTCACTGGCGAAGGAATCTTCAACTTCCACTGCCATGTCATCCATATACATAGCCGTTTCCGGGGTCGCAGTCTCCGGCGTAGCCTGCATTTCATAGGTATCCACCGGGTTGGTGTTGTTCTTTTCGTACAGCAGTTCCAGCAACTCCTTGATGTACTGCAGCTGGGTCGCCCACTGTTCAGGCGTCATGCCGATAATATCGCCGTTGGAGAACTGGCCGATGGGCTCCAGCAGGCTGCTGGTATCAAAGGTGCCGATGTACAGCTTGCCATCGTATACTTCCATACGCCAGATGTACTGGTTCTCGTTATGGCCGAAACCGGAACCAATGCCAGAAATACCGCCGTTGGGGAACATGGTGGTGGCATCACCGACCAGCAGCTCAATGTTTTCGTCCTTGTCCATGCGGTACAGGTTTACCGACTGTTCCAGGTTGGCGTTGACGAAGCTGCAATCCACACCGCCCAGGGAGCCATCGCTGCCCTCGCCGGTCTTGTTGAAAAGGATGCGCTCCATGGCGATCTGCTCGTCGTTGTACTCGCCGATATAGAGGTGGTCTTTGTAAACGATCAGGTTGGCTGCACCGGAACGGGTACGCTCCGGGTCGATGCCGAAGGTGTAGCGGGCGCTGTCCTTCTCCTGGTCGCCGATCAGCGGGGTCCAGGTAAAGGTGCCGTCGGCGTTTTCGTCGCCGCGCACGATGGCGAAGGACTGCATCGTGTTGTCATCGGGGGCATTCTCCTCGGTGCCGGTGCAGATGGAAACATACAGGTGGCCGTTGTACTCGACCATATCCCACACGGAACCGCCGTAGATGCTGTCGCGGTAGGTGTAGGCCGGGTAGTCAAACAGGTCGCCCTGGCTGGCAATCACGGTAAAGCCCTCAGAGGGGTTCGACGAAGCCAGGATGGTAGCGCCGCTCTTGCCGGTGGTGGCATCGGCGAAAACATTGCTGATCACGAGCTTGCCGTTATACACGCACATGCCGCGGATACCGGTAGAAATGCCCTTTTTGTAAGCGGCGCCATAGTCCTGCATGGAGGACAGGCCCACGTAAACAGCCTTGTAGCTGTCGTCCTTGGGGTCGATCTCATACACGCTGGGCAGGCCGCTTTTCCCGTCTACATGGACACTGCCGCAGAAGTACAGCTTGCCGTTATAGGCGATCGCGTTGCGGAACAGCGGTGCATAGCCGTTGAGGGAGTTGGACATCAGCAGCTTGATCTCGCCGGTCTTGGTGTTTACCTTGACCAGGATGCCGCCGCTGTCAGCGCCGTCCTCGTGGCCATAATAGAAGGTGCCGTTGAACATGGCCTTCAGGCCGGCTTCCATAACGTCCTTATCGAACTTGTCGCCCAGGATATTCTGCATCAGGGTCAGCGTGTTGCCCATAGCCGAGTAGCAGGTACCCACATACATCCAGTCACCGTAAGCAACAGCGGACCAGCTGTAGTTCTGGCCGCGGTCGCCCGCGTTGTAGTTCGGGTCGCTGGGGTCGGTAATCACGTTCACTGCACCGTCCCCGATATAGTCCACGATGCCGTCTGCCGACATAGTGCCCTTGGTGGGGTGTGAAATCTTTTCAAACGTGTAATTTCCTGCATTATACGTTATTTTCTGTGTGCCCTCGGCAAACGCAGGCAGGGCAGTGGCTGTAAGCAGTGCCGCGCCCAGGGCCAGCGCTGTAATGCGCTTTGCAATTCCATTCAAGTGCATGCTTGGTTACCTCATCTCTGATTCTTTATTTCCTTCTTCTTTTGGCATTTATACAATAAACCTATAAAATACCAGATATAAGTATATATACCCCTCCCCGCTAAATTTTGTCAATCTTTATCGGCCAATATTTTTAATGATTAAGATGACTTTTCTGTACTGCACAAAAAACAGCGCCTTTCTGTTATACAGAAAAGGCGCTGTGCCGGTTTGCTTTGTTACAAATTAACTTTTCCCAGAATTGAAACCACCTCGGCCTCCGTCAGCCGGTAGCGTACCGGCTCCGGCGGGGCCTCTCCGGTGCGCAGCGGGTACTGCCAGTACACCACATCCAGCCAGCGGCCAAACTTGTAGCCGCTGTGCTTTTCCACAAAACTTTTGGTAAAGCCCATCCGTTTGTGGAATTCGTGGCTCGCCTTGTTCTCGCCGGTCACAATGGCAAAGGCGTTATAGTAGCCCTGCATCCGCAGCAGCTCCAGCAGGGCGGTGTACAGGCGCTTGCCCAACCCCTGGCCGATGCAATCCGGCGCGCAATAAATGGTAGCCTCCACATTCCAGGCATAGGCCTCGCGGCTGTGCCAGGGGTGGGCGCAGGCAAAACCCTGCAAGCGGCCGTCCGGGGTGATGGCCACCAGAAACGGTGCTTTTTCCAGTACACCCGCAATGTTGGCGGCGTACTCCTCGGCCGTGGAAAGCCGGTACTGGAAAGTCTGGGTGCCATGCAGCACGTACCAGTTGTACAGCTCGGCCACCGCCGCGCCGTCCGCCGGGGTAGCCATGCGGATGGTGATACGGTTGTCCGCCGCCCACTTTGCCGCCAGGGCTTCTTTTTCAGCCTTGGGCAGTTTTTTGATGGCGGCTTCGCGCTTTAAGGCCGCGCTTTTGTCAGCGCAGCGCTCGGCATAGGCAAGGCGCACAGCCGGGCCGCCGTGGCTTTTGGTGTACTTGGCCCCGCCCTTGCCGGTGCGGTGGGCCTTTAAGCGGCGGGCCAAGTCGTTGGTCCAGCCGCCGTACAGGCTGCCGTCCGGGCAGCGCAGCAGATAGACCCAGGCGGTTTCGGGGGCAGGCTGGCAGGCATCTGCCAGGCTGGGGGCCGGGCCCCGCAGGCTTTTCCCGCTCATTCGCTCACCTTGCGGCCCGCGGCGCGCAGGGTGCGGCGGCAGGCCTCGATGGCCGTCTCTTTATCGTCCGCCGTAATCAAGAACCGGCTGGGGTGGCAGAACCGCAGCCCCAGGCCGCTGATCTGGCGCAGCTGGGCTTCCGGTTTACCGGCCCACGCGGGCGGGAACGGCTGTTTGCTGCGTTTTGTGCGGTGGTCGGTCACACACTGGGCACTGTAGCCGCCGCGCTGGCTGGGGTAGACCACAAACAGCGCATCGGTCTTGTACAGGCCGTTTTTCCAGGGCATGTAGGCGGGCAGCACCACGATGCCGTCCTTCATGTTGGCATAGGCGCGGCGCACGGTGTCGTCGGCGCGGTTGACAGCGTTGGCGGCGGCGATCTCGTTTTCCAAAATCTTTTTGGCCACCGGCACGGCGCGCCAGAAGCACTCGTCCGGGTCGTCCTTCGAGTCCCACAGCGGATTGAAGCTGCCGATGGCGTCAGCCAGAGAGTTCTGCTCGCCGGTGTTATCGTTCAGATCCAACGGCTGGATGAAGTTTTCGTCCAGCAGGCGGGCCTGATGCTCGCCCACCAGCTGGGCGCCCAGCACCTGCCACAGCAGGCCGAACGCCGCGTAGGGCACGCCGTTGGGGCGAGTCTCGCGGGGCTCCTGGTGGTGGTCGAACATGCCGCCGCCGACATCATAGACGATGCCGTCGAAATCATCGGGCACCACAAAGCCGCGCGTGACCTGGATGTCCGGCCGCACAATTTGCAGCAGTGCGGTGGAGAACACGTCATCCGCGTGGAATTTGCCCCCGTGGGTAAAGCCTTTTGCAGGTATTTTCATGGTTTGCTCCTACGTTTAATTTATCGCCAATTTGTAGGGGCAGATGCTCGCCATCCGCCCGCGGGTCGATGCAGGCATCGACCCCTACAGAAGTATTTGCTTTGTTTACTTACCAACCACATCCCAATGCTTATCGTTGTGGTTCAGCACTTCGCAGCCGGTCTCGGTGACAAGGACCAGGTCCTCCACACGCACGCCGAACTCTCCCGGCAGGTAAACGCCCGGCTCGATGGAGAAGATCATACCCGGGCGCACCTCGGTCCGGTTGGCACTGCTGACATCGCCCTTCTCGTGGTCGGTCTGGCCGATGAAGTGGCCCAGACGATGGTTGAAATACTCGCCGTAACCGGCCTCGGTGATGAGGTCACGGGCGGCGGCGTCCAGGTCGCACAGCTTTACGCCCGGCTTGATAAGGGCCTCGGCGGCCTCGTTGGCGCGGCGCACCAGATCGTGCACAGCGGCCTGCTTCTCGGTGGGCTGGCCGCAGAACCAGGTGCGGGTCATGTCGCTGCAATAGCGGTCCTTCACACAGCCCATATCAAACAGCACGCAGTCGCCCTCTTTCAGCACGGTGTCATCCGGCTCGTGGTGGGGGTCGGCGGCGTTGGCGCCAAAGGATACGATGGTGGTAAAGCTGGGGCCTTCGCAGCCATGGGCGCGGAACCGGGCGTCGATGAACTCGGCCACCTGGCGCTCGGTCATGCCGGCCTTGACGTAGTGCTTGGCTTCCTCGTTGACCAGGTCGTTGATGTGGGAGGCCGTGCGCATAAGCTCCTGCTCGGCCTCATCCTTGCAGGCGCGGCAGTTATCCACGCAATCGCTGGCCAGTTTTACCGGCATAGCGGGGTGGGCTTCCATCAGCGGGATCAGGAACCTGGCGGGCCATTCCTTATCGATGCCCAGCGGCTTGCCGGCATCCACCACGACGGCAATTTGCTCAACAGGCGCTTCGGTGTCGGTATGCCAGATAGTCTGGCACGGCGGGTTGGGCACGTTGAACAGCTTATTCAAAAAAAGCGTGGGTTCGCCTGCTACCGGCAGGTAGAGGACCAGCAGGCGCTCGTAGGGTTCCACGGCTACGCCGGTCAGGTACCACACGCTCTTGGGGTCACATACGATCATCTGGGTCAGGCCGCAGCTTTCCAGCGCGGTGCGCACCCGGGCGATACGTTCAGCATGAATCTTTTCCACTAAAATCATCATCCTTTCCTTGGCATTATAACATGGTTAGCCACGGCTTGCAATTCTTATAAAGAGCCTGTACAATAAAATTACGAGGTGATGTTTATGAAACTGATGATTGCATCGGACCTGCACGGGTCCGCTTACTATACCCATCAGCTGTTGGACGCCTGGGACCGCGAGGGTGCCCCGCGCTTATTTTTGCTGGGTGATATTTTGTACCACGGCCCCCGCAACGACCTGCCCGAAGGCTACGCCCCCAAAGAGGTGCTGGCGATGCTGAACAAGCGCAGGGACCGCATCTTCTGCGTGCGCGGCAACTGCGACGGCGAGGTAGACCAGATGGTGCTGGACTTTCCCATCATGGCAGATTATGCGGTGCTGACCGAGGGCGAGCGGCTGATTTACGCCACCCACGGCCATGTGTACAACACTGCCCACCTGCCGCCGCTGCAGCCCGGCGACATTTTGCTGCATGGCCACACCCACGTGCCCGCCTGGCAGGCGTTTGGCGAGGGAAACCTCTACCTCAACCCCGGCTCGGTCTCCCTCCCCAAAGAAAACAGCCCCCACAGCTACCTGACGCTGGAGGGCGGAAAATTTTTGTGGAAAGAACTGGATGGAACGGTGTACCATGAACTGAATATTTAATTGCAACATAAAAAGGCTCCCTCTCAGAGGGGGCCTTTTTGCCTTTTTATTCCTGTATTGTCCGCTCAAAGCGGTCGATCTTTTCCACCTTGCCTACTACCGATACGGTATCCCCTTCTTCAAAGCGATAATCCGCAGCAAACTCCACATCGGTGCGGTGGTCGCGCTCAACGGCGATGATGTTGATGCCGTAAACCTTGCGCACGTCCAGTTCGCGGATGGTGCGGCCCAGCAGCTTGCCGCCCACGGCGATGCGGCGCACCTCGACGCCGTCATCCAGAGCGATGTAATCCAAAAGATTGCCCGAGATCAGCCGCTTGCCGATGCGCACGGCCATGTCGGCCTCCGGGTAAACCACCGTGGCACCCAGGCGCTTGAGCACCTCGCCGTGCACCTCGCTGGCGGCTTTGGCAATGACCTGGGGCACGCCCAGTTTGATGACCAGCATCGTGGTCAGGATGCTGATGTCCACCTGCTCGCCGATGCACACCGTAACCGTGCCGCAGTTCTGCATGCCGGTCTCCTTTAAGGCGTCCTCGCTCAGGTTATCCACCACAAAAACGTAGTCGGTATAGCGGCGCACCGCCTTGACCTTCTCCTCGTTTTTATCAATGGCGATGACCTCTTTGCCCGCTTCGGCCAGCGTCTGCACCAGTGCCGTGCCGAACCGTCCCAGGCCGATCACACCGTAAAGGTCGGTTTTCAGTTGTTTTTTCATCTAATCATTCCTTTCTGCCTCCCTCTGCGAGGGAGGTGTCTGCGCGACAACGCAGACGGAGGGAGAGACATCACCATAGTTGCACCTTGGGTAAAGTCTCTCCCCACCCGCTTCGCGGGAGCTCCCTCGCCGAGGGGGCCTCTCGGGGTATATCACCCTATCGTAATGGCTTCTTCGGTATATTTGGCGCTGGGCTCCGGGCGGGAGACCCAGAGGGACAGCAGCGTGAACGCACCCACGCGGCCAATGAACATCGTGGCGATCAGCACCACCTTGCTGGCGGCATGCAGGCTGGGGGTGATGCCCATCGTCAGGCCCGCCGTGCTGTAGGCCGAGATCTGCTCAAACAGCAGCTGCACAAAGCTGTGCTGCGGCTCCAGCACACAGAGCACGAAGGTGCCCACAAACACCACGATGGTGCCCAGCAGCGTGATGGTAGCGGCTTTGGTCAGGCTTTCCTCCGGCAGGCGGCGCCTGAACGCACCCAATCTGCGCTTGGAGAAGATGCTGCGCACCTCCTGCATCAGCACAAAAAAGGTGGTGGTCTTGATGCCGCCGCCCGTAGACCCAGGCGACGCGCCGATGAACATTAAGATCATTATCACCAGCAGCCCGGCATTGGTCATGGCACCAATATCGATGGTGGAAAAGCCCGCCGTGCGGGGGGTGATGCTTTGGAACAGCGCCGCCAAAAAGCTAATCGGCTCTGTCAGCCAAAGCAGCATCGCACCGCCCAAAATCAGCACGGCCGTGGTGGAAAGCACCACCTTGCTGTGCAGCGTCAGCTTGCGGAACCGCCCGCGGCAGCGCAGTACATCCAGCATCACCATAAAGCCGATGCCGCCCAAGACGATCATCCCATCGGTGACAAGGTTCAGCCAAAGGTTATTGCAGTAGGGGATCAGGCTGTGGCCGCCGCCCAGCACATCGAACCCTGCATTGTTAAAGGAAGCGATCGCGTGGAACACGCTGATCCAGGCGGCATGCAGCGGCGAATAGTCCCGGGCAAACACCGGGTAGCTGGCCACCGCGCCGATGCCCTCTACCAGCAGAGTCATAGCCATAATGGCCCGCACCAGCTTGACCATGCCCTCGAAACTTTCCACGTTGAGGGCCTCCCGCACCAGGCTGCGGCCGCGAAAGCTGATACGCCGCCCCGCCGCAATGGCCAGCCCCATGCTGACCGAGGATATACCCAGGCCCCCCAGCTGCATTAGCACTGCCAGCACGGCCTGGCCGAACAGCGTAAAGGTATCGCCGGGGTCCACCGTGACCAGCCCGGTCACGCAGACAGCGCTGGTGGCGGTAAACAGGGCGTCCAGCCCCGGCAGCTGCCCGGCCCCGCGCACCGCGATGGGCAGCGAGAGCAGCGCCGCGCCGATGAAGATGAGCACCGCAAAGCCAAAGGCGATGGTGCGCGCAGGGGACTGCTGTTTTGTGATTTTTTTGAAGTTTTCCACATTTTCACCTGTGATTCGTAAATTATTCCTACTTTACCACGAAAGGGCGGATGCGTCAAGCAGTACTTGACGAAGCACACCAGGCGTGGTATAGTTACCCTATACTTTACCGGGAAGGAGGGCACACCCATGCGCTGGCGCTTTGGTGTTCTTTTTCAGAAAAAAGGAAACCCTTAAGCAATCAGAGCTAGAAGTGTGCCCATTTTTAAAGCTGACCCGGCAAAGCAAGGTTGAAGTGTACACTATCGACCCTGCAGCTTTGCTGTGGGGTCGTTTATTTTTGGGCACCTATTTCTTGTATGTCTAAAGAAAGGGTGTTCCCGATGAATTTACCAAAGCAATTGCGCGCGGTGCGCGTGTACTCGTTTACCTCCTGCCTGCGGCTGACCGATGCCGTCTGGGTGGCGCTGCTGGCCGCCCGGGGCTTTACGCTGGCGCAGATCGGTCTGGCCGAAGCTGTTTTCCACCTCACCAGTCTGCTGTGCGAGGTACCCAGCGGCGTGGCCGCTGACCTGCTGGGGCGGCGGCTGAATCTGGCCGTCAGCGCTGTGTTTGAAATTTTCTCCGATGTAACGATGGCGTTTTCTCCCAATCTGGCCGCTGTATGCGCCGCCATGGCACTGAAAGCGCTGGCCTGCACGATGATCTCCGGCACGCTGGAGGCCCTGACCTATGACAGCCTGAAAACTGCCGGGCGGGAAAACGAATATTTGCAGGCTGACGCAAAAATCTCGGTTTTGCAAAAGCTGGCCACAGCGCTGGGGTCGCTGGCAAGTTTACTCTCCGACGCGCTGCAATTTGCCGGGTTTTACCTGGCCAATGCAGCGATCTGCTTTTGCTCGCTGCTGGCGGCGCTGACTTTGCAGGAGCCTCTGGTGACCGAGGCCCAAGCTGCGCGGCAGCAGAATCCCTTTGCGGATATAGCCGCCCGGCTGCGCGTCCATATCACAGATAGTGCTGCCGTGCTGCGCACTACGCCGCTGGCGGTGCGGCTGATCACTGCGGATGCCATCATCTCGCTGCCCAGCTACCTGACCACGATGTTTGTACAGCAGCGGCTGGTCACACTGGGGTGGGATGCCTCCTGGCTGTTCGTCTCTCCCCTGCTGGCCTCGGCTGCCGCCATGGTATGCACAGCGCTGGCACGGCGGCTGCATCCCGGGAAATTGCGCCCGCTGTACCGACTGTGTGCCCTGGTCTGCGGCGGTGGTGTGCTGTTGGCCGGGGCCGGGCCTGCCTGGGGTTGCCTGGTGGGGCCAATGCTGGTGCAGGCATCGTTGAGCGTGTGGTTCCTGCACGCGATGCAGCGGTTCAATGATGCCATCCCCAGCGACCGCCGGGCCACGCTGATCAGCGTTGACAACACGGCTTACAGCGTGCTGATGATCCCCGCCAGCCCGCTGATCGGGCTGATCGCCGATGTGACCGGCCTGGCCGGGGCGGGACTTTGCGCTTTGGGCGGGTTGGTGCTGCTTTCGGCCCTGGCGCTGCCGCGCAGAAAATAATTTACGATACATCGCAGTTGCAACTGCCCGTTGACAAACTTCCAGTTCCACTTTCTTGCCCCGCAACCGGGAAAAATGGTAGAGTGCAGACAGTAAAACAACCACGAACAACCAAGAGGAGGTTTTCCCCATGATCTTTGCTGACAAACTCATTACCTTACGCAAGAAAGCGGGCTGGTCCCAGGAGGAATTGGCTGAAAAGCTGGGCGTGACCCGGCAATCGGTCTCCAAGTGGGAGGGTGCCCAATCGGTACCCGACATCGACAAAATTTTGCAGTTAGCCCGTCTGTTCGGTGTGACCACCGACTACTTATTAAAAGAGGAACAGGGCGAGCCGGAATATACCGCCGAGGATGACACCCCTGCCCTGCGCAAGGTCACACTGGCCCAGGCCAACGACTGCCTGGCCAAAGCGCAAGCCAACGCGCCCAAAATGGCGCTGGCCACGGCGCTGTGTATTGTAAGCCCTGTCCCGCTGATCTTCCTCGGCGCGCTATCAACCCACAGCCTGTTCCCCCTCAGCGAGGGAGCTTCCGCCGGCCTTGGGCTGACCATCCTGCTGGTGCTTATTGCTGTAGCTGTCGTTCTTTTCATGCAGTGCGGCGCGGCCGTTAAGCCTTACGAATTTCTGGAAAAAGAGCCCATCGACACCGAGTACGGCGTGACCGGTCTGGTGCAGGAACGGCGGGATGCTTTTGCCGCCCGGTACAACAGCGCCAACACCCTGGGCACTGTACTGTGCATCCTGGCCGCTGTGCCGCTGTTCGCCGCCATGATGCTGACGGACACCGAAGTCCTGTCGGCATCCGCCGTCTGCCTGCTGCTGGTTTTGGTGGCCTGCGGCGTCTACGCCTTTGTGCGGGTGGGTACCATCCAGGATGCCATGGATCAGCTGTTGGAAACAGGCGACTTTACCCGCGACGCCAAAGCCCGCAAGGGGGTCATCCGCGCGGTATCGGCGGCGTACTGGCTGGTGGTCGTGGCCATCTTCCTGTTCTACACCTTCGGCCCCTATGGCAACGGCCAGCCGCAGTACAGCTGGTTCATCTGGGCCATTGCCGGCGTGGTATTTGCCGCCGTGATGGTGGTGATGAAAGCCGTCCAGCGCAAAAAGCAATAAATCTCTTTACATTTTCCAAAAACGCGCGTACAATAAGGCCATCTTATAAAGTAATGCTGCAGGCTTCCCGCCCGCCGGGCGGGAAGTGCGCAGTGCTGCTTTACCAATTAAGAGGGAGTTGTTTTGTATGAAGCGTATCGTATCCGATAAAGCCCCCGCCGCTCTCGGCCCTTATGTGCAGGCCGTGGACACCGGCAGCACCGTTTACTGCAGCGGCCAGCTGGGTATTGACCCCGCCACCGGCACTCTGGCTGAGGGCGTAGTGGCACAGGCCCACCAGTCCCTGAAGAACCTGCAGGCCGTGCTGGCCGAAGCCGGTCTGACCCTGGACAATGTTGTCAAAACCACGGTCTTTGTGCAGGACCTGGGCGACTTTGGTACCGTGAACGAGATCTATGCCCAGTATTTCCACGAGTATCCCGCCCGCAGCTGCGTGCAGATCGCCGCCCTGCCCAAGAATGCCCTGGTGGAGATCGAGTGCATCGCCGCGCGCGGTTAACATCACAAACAACAAGGCCCTGCCTTTCGGCAGGGCCTTGTTCCCTTTTATAAGGGGCTTAAATCACATTATACTCCTTCAGCAGCTTCTCCACCTCGGTGCCCTCGATCTTTTTCAGGGCCTCTTTCAGCGCCAGCTTGCCTACCAGCGGCATCTCCATGTCGGTGATCTTTTTGCCGTCGCGCAGTTTCACGGTGGCATCCAGCAGGCAGCGGATGTCATACACGCTGCCCCAGACCTCGGGCACGCCGCGGTCGACGTTCAGCAGGGTGTAAACAGCCTCCATACCAGTGCGAATGGAATACTCAGTGGTAAAGATGGTGTCGCGCTCGGTCTCTGCGAACTGGCCCAGGAAGGCAAAGTTCACGGCACCCTCGGGCACGACATCGGGGCGGTCGCCCGCAGCGCGCGGCATAAAGAAGGCATCAATATACGGCATCATGCAGGGCACGGTGTTGGCGCTGTTGGCCGCCAGCTCCTCGATCTGGTCGGCGGGCACACCGATGTGGTACAGCCACTCCATGCAGATTTCCTTACCGGTGCATTCCCGCATCGGCTTCTTAACGAAGTCGCCCGGCTTATCGCTGAACAAGCCGTAGACCCAGACGCAAAGCTGATCCTTGGGCTGGTCGCGGAACTGCTGCTGGCGGTTCAGCGTCCAGCTGAGCAGCCAGCTGGAATCCTTGACGGTAACAATGCCGCCGGTAACCACCTTGCCGCTGAACGGGTCACGCTTGCAGATCTTTTTGATATAGGGCACGATCTTCTGGTCCAGGGTGGTGATGGTGGCGCTCATCCAGTTGGAGAGTTCCGGGTCATAGCAGAACTTATCCGGATGGCCGAAGCTGGGGTCCTGGGCTGCGATCTTACGCCACAGGTCCCAGCCGCCGCCCTCCTTGATTTCGGGGAGATAGGGGGCGGCGGTGTTCTGGCTGCCGATGGTGGAATTTTCAACACAGCCGCCGTTGGTGATAAAGACCAGGTCATTCTCGGTCAGGTCGATGCAATCCTCCTGGCCATCGCGCAGGATGTCGATGCGGGTAGCCTGCTTTTTGCCGCCGGCGCAGTCAAAGGCCACGTTGACGACCTTGGTGTTGTAGTGGAACTGCACGCCGAAGCTTTCCAGGTACTTGACCATGGGCAGGATCATCGACTCGTACTGGTTGTAGCGGGTAAAGCGCAGGGCTGTGAAATCAGGCAGACCGCCGATATGGTGGATATAACGCTGCAGGTAGCGCTTCATCTCCAGGGCGCTGTGCCAGTTCTCGAAGGCGAACATCGTGCGCCAGTACATCCAGAAATTGGTGTTCAGCACCTCATCGTCGAAGAAGTCGGTGATCTTTTTATCGTACAGCTTCTCATCCGGGGTCATGAACAGCTGCAGGATCTCCATAGCGCCCTTGTCAGACAGGCCGAACTTGCCGTCGGTGTGGGCATCCTGGCCGCGGTTGACGGTGGCACGGCAGAGGCTGTAGTTGGGGTCGTCCTTATTTAGCCAGTAGTACTCGTCCAGCACGGTGTGGTTCTCGTCCTCGATGGAGGGGACGGAGCGGAACAGGTCCCACATGCACTCAAAATGGTTGTCCATTTCACGGCCGCCGCGCATGACGTAGCCGATGTCCTGATACTTATAGCCATCGCAGGCGCCGCCGGGGATGGGGTCTTTTTCCAGAATGTGGACATGCTCACCCTTCATCTGGCCGTCACGCACTAGGAAGCAGGCGGCAGACAGTGCAGCCAGGCCGCTGCCAATCAGATAGGCGGACTTGGCGTCGACGCCTTCGGGCTTTTTGGGGATAGCAAAAGCTTCATAATTACCGCTGGAATAATACATACAAAAACCTCCTTAGGTTTCATGCTTACGTTGTTTTTGGGGTGTTGTTGCTTGGGATGCTTATAGTATAGCCCGCGGGTGCCCTGCTTACAATCAGCAAAAAATCCCCGGTGATAAGTTTTTTATCACCGGGGATGAATTGTATAGATTATGAATGATTTATGACAGTGACGAGCAAAAGGCTCCCTCTGTGAGGGAGCTGTCAGCGAGGCTGACTGAGGGACCATCGTCCCGTCTGCGTTGTAAATCGGTCTACACCGTAAGGCTGCAATCCCTCCGACACGATTGCGCCATGCCACCAGCTTACGCGTCTGGCCCCTCTGTCGCTTTGCGGCATGCAGGGCATCAGGTCCTCGGTGCCGGGGATGATTCACGCTTTGGTGCGGCCCCCCCAGTACCAATCAATATACAGGCGGTCAAACACGCCCATGATCAGCAAAATGGCGCCTAAAATGCCCTCTTTGACCAGTACATTCACACGAACCCTCCTCAAGATTGCCATGTCAAGGTTAGTATGGCATAACTTGACGCAAAACACCAGCCCCGCAACAATTTATAATACAACAAAAAGCCCCCTGCCGGACGCGTTTCTATGCAGGCAGGGGGAGGTAAAACTTATTATAACGTAAAGGTAATCAGCTGAACATGACCACGTCCTGGGCGGGCTTTTCGGCAGGCTCCACAGACAGGGCGGTCAGCACCGGACCGGTGGAATCGGGGGTCTGGCCCTTGTAGATGGGGTGGTACTTCACGTTGATTTTAGCGGTAATGGTGATCCAGCTGCGCTGCTCCAGCGACTTATAGTCGTCGTACTTGCAGGGCATGCCGACGAACTGGATGTCCTGCACGCAGCAGGTCATGGCAAAGCGGCCGGGCACAAAGGCACCCTTGCCGGCCTGCGGGGTCTGGCAGACCTGGGCCAGGTATTTCACCGTCTTGCCGTCATATTTCTTCGGGTCATCCATGCAATCCATGTACCACACGCCAAAGAACTCCTCCGGGATCTCGATGACCGGGGCATTGATGTCGAAGGGCAGCGGGTCGGGGATGTCATCGTAGGCTACGCTGCCATCCTTGAACTCATAAGCGATGTCGCAGCGACGGCTGGCCTGGCGCACCAGCTTGTGGATGAGCTGACGGCTCTCGTCGTCGTTCACGGCCTCGGCACGGTTGACCACCAGCAGCTCGCTGCCGCGCAGCTTGTCCAGCAGCAAGCCGCGCATGGCGTTGTCGCCGGCGTAGGTCTTGATGGTGGTGCCGTCGGCGGTGGCCAGGCACTGGTACACCAGCCAGTTATCCGGCATGGCGTCGTACAGTTCCTGCACCAGCCACATGCCGTTGTACTCGATGATGACACGGCCGCAGCCGGACTTTTTCTCCAGCGCGGTCAGGTTTTCGGGGGTCAGCTCGCTCTTGTCCTCGATCTGGGCGACATGCACGCCGCCGAAAGCGAAGCGCGAGGGATCATATTCCAACTCGCCCTCCTCGCAGACAAGCAGCAGTGTCTTGTCGCCGGAGTCGAAGTTGGGGTCTTCCATCGTTTCCTGGATGAACTTGGTCTTGCCGCTTTCCAGCTGACCGACAAACAGGTAAACCGGGATCTGTTTTGCCATGGTGGAAATCCTTTCGGTAAATCGTGAATCATGCGGTCAAAGCAGGTCTGCCCGCACGGAGATAAATTGCGTTTGAATATCAGACGTGAAACAACGCGGCGATCTCGTGCTCCTTCAGGTCAGAGCCGATGACGCACAGCTTGCCGGTGACATCGGGGCCGCAGGCGCGGATCTCATGCTCGCCGGGAACCATGTCGAATTCATACCAGGTGTCGCCGCCATCGACGATGCCCTTGGCGCGCAGGATCATGCCGTAAGCGCAGCTGTCCAGCTTTTCCAGGGCGCTGTCCAGATCCTCGCGGCTGTACTTGTGGGCGGTCTCTTTGCCCCAGCTGGTGAAGATCTCGTCGGCGTCGTGGTCATGATGATGGTGATGATGGCCGCAGCAGCAATGCTCGCCATGTTCGTGATGATGCTCATCATGCTCATCATGGTCATCATCGTCGTCATGGTCGTGATCGTGTTCGTCGTGGTCATGGTGGCAGCAATGCTCGCCATGCTCATGATGGTGCTCGTGCTCATCTTTATCATCATCGTCATCATCATCGTCGTCATGATGATGGTGGCAGCACTCATGCTCGTCGCCATCCTCGTCATGGTGGTGATGATGGTGGTGTTCGTGTTCGTCCTCATCGGCGTGGGCCTCGTTGGAAGCTTTGGCCTCGGCCAGCAGCTCAGCCACCAGATCGCGCTTGCCGTCCATGACGGAAACGATCTGGGCGCCGGTCAGGGCGGTCCAATCGGTGGTCACGATGGTAGCGGTGGGGTTCTTCTCGGCCAGCATGGCGACAGCGGCGGCGATCTTCTCCTCGCTGGCGTTGCCGGTGCGGCTCAGGATAATGCAGGAGGCATGGCTGACCTGGTCATCATAGAACTCGCCGAAGTTCTTCATATACATCTTGACCTTGTTCACATCGGCCACGGTGACAAAGCTGTTCAGCACGACAGGCAGGGTCTCGGCCACGCCCTCAACGGCGCGGGTCACATCAGACAGCTTGCCAACGCCGGAGGGCTCGATGAGGATACGGTCGGGATGGTAGGTCTCGACGACCTTCTTCAGGGCCTCGCGGAAGTCTCCCACCAGGCTGCAGCAGATGCAGCCGGAATTCAGCTCATTGACCTGGATGCCGGCCTCACGCATGAAGCCGCCGTCGATGCCGATCTCGCCGAACTCGTTCTCGATCAGGACGATCTTCTCACCCTTGAAAGCTTCCTGGATCAGCTTTTTGATCAGCGTGGTTTTACCGGCACCCAAAAAGCCGGAGAAAATGTCGATCTTGGTCTTGCTTTCTGCCATGATTGTTACCTCTATTCAAATGTTCACAGATGTTAGCAATATATGTGTTTAACTGCTAATATCATTATAACAAACGCGTCAAGGGGTTTCGGGCCTTTTTGCGCGGAAATTTTTGAATTTTTTGAAAATTTATCGCGAAAAAGTCTACCCTCTTTATTATTTCCTAAGAAAGTGGTATGATATTCCTAGTCTACATTAATAAAAAGGAGCGATCCGTTTTGACTACCAACGAAAAAATCGCCGCACTGCGCGCCGCTGCAAAAGCAGCCGGGGCCGACGGTGTGCTGCTGATGACCAGTGATCCCCATTGCAGTGAGTACCTGCCTGACTATTACAACGCCCTGCCCTGGTTCTCCGGCTTTACCGGCGAAAACTCCACCCTGGTGGTGAACCAGCACACCAGCGCCCTGTGGTGCGATGGCCGTTTCTATGTCCAGGCGGACAAGCAGCTGGCCGGCACCGAGATCCAGTGCATGCACGCTGGTTCTGCCGGCGTGCCTACTGTGGCCGAGTACCTGACCGCCAACTTCACGGCCGGCGAGACCCTGCTGCTGGACGGCAGCTGCGTGCCCGCCACTTTGGCCGAGGAGTACGCCGCCGCCCTGGCCAAAAGCGGCGCTGCCCTCAAGAGTCAGGACGTAGCCAGCTCCATCTGGGATGCTACCGGCGAGCGCAAGCCCTTGCCTGACACCGCCTGCGAGCTGCTGACCCCGGCCCAGACCGGTGCCACCGCTGCGGACCGCATCGCCCTGGTGCGCGCCGAACTGGAAAAGGCCGGTGCTACCTCCCTGGCCGTCACCGGCCTGGACTGCGTAGGCTGGCTACTGAACCTGCGCGCCCGCGACCTGCCCTGCACCCCGCTGGCCGTGGCTTACGCCCTGGTCACCCGTGAGGCCTGCACTCTGTTTTTGGCCGACGGCCGTCTAAACGCCGAGGATGCTGCCACCCTGGCTGCCAGCGGTGTGACCGTGCGCGGCTACAACGAGCTGGTGAATGCTGTTCACGCCCTGCCTGCCGACGAGGTGTTCCTGGTGGACGAGAAGGCCACCAACTACGACCTGTACACCGCCCTGACTGCCCATAAGACCGTGGCCGGTGCCGACCCTATCTTTGCGCTGAAGGGCATCAAGAATCCCACCGAGCTGGAGAACATCCGCGAGTGCCATGTCCGTGACGGCGTGGCCGTCGTCCGCTTCCAGATGGACCTGGAAAAGGCCATCGCCAACGGCGAGACCCTCTACGAGACCGACATCGAGACCATGCTGCAGAAGCGCCGCGCCGAGATGCCCGGTTACTTCGAGGACAGCTTCTCCACCATCGCCGCTTATGGCACCAACGCTGCCATGATGCACTACCATGCTGAGGGCGACGTCAACAGCAAGATCGAGCCGAAGGGCTTTTTGCTGGTAGACAACGGCGGCCAGTATGACTGCGGCACTACCGACATCACCCGTACTTACACCGTCGGCCCGCTGACCGACAATGAGCGCCGCTACTACACCTACGTGCTGCAGAGCCATATCGACATGGCCCGCGCGGTGTTCCTGGATTACTGCACCGGCTTTGCGCTGGATACCTTTGCCCGCGGCCCTGTTTGGGCACACCAGATCAACTATCGCTGCGGCACCGGCCACGGCGTCGGCTTTATCTCCGGCGTGCATGAAGGCCCCCAGAGCCTGCGTCCCAACAACCCCATCATCTTCAAGCCGGGCATGACCATCACCGACGAGCCGGGTATCTACGAGACCGACGAGGTAGGCATCCGCATCGAGAATGAGCTGGAGTGCATCGACCTGGGCGACAACCAGTACGGCCATTGGCTGGGCTTTGCTCCGCTGACCTTGGTGCCCATCGACACTACCCCCGTACTGGTGGACGAGCTGAGCCGCGACCAGATCACCTGGCTGAACAACTACCACGCCCACGTGTACGAAATGCTCAGCCCCCGCCTGACCGAGGACGAAAAGGTGTGGCTGAAGAATAAGTGCGCACCCATCGGCCGGTAATATAAAAACCATTTGGTGAACCCAAAAATCTTTGTGCAAAACCACCTTTGCATTTCCCGGGTGAAATTGGTACAATAAAAACAATAACGAGTGGCGTAACTGCGTAAATCCGGTTATCGCGCCACTCGTTATTTTTTTGTGCTTTTTTACAGGAGGAACGTATATGCAGCAAAACCAATCCCAAAACCCGATGGCGGTCGAGCCGGTACCCAAACTGATGGCCCGCATCGGCCTGCCCATCGTTTTATCCATGATCCTGCAGGCCGCTTACAACGTAGTGGACAGCGCCTACCTGGCCCGCATGGCAACCGGCGGCGAAACCGCCCTGACCGCCTTGAGCCTGGCTTTCCCGGTGCAGTTGTTTATGGTGGCGGTGTCCATCGGCACCGGCGTGGGCACCAACGCCCTGCTGGCCCGTCTGTTGGGCCTGGGCGACAAGGACCGTGCCGATGCCGCCGTGGGCAATGCGCAGTTTTTGGCGCTGGTCATCTCGGCGGTGTTTATGTTGTTCTCTGCGGTGGGGGTGGTGCCTTACGTCAACTCCCAAAGCGCGGGCGGCAGCATCAGCGGCGAGGTGCTAAGCGAGGCTATCGACTACCTGCACATCTGCTGCGGCATCCCCTTCGGCATCGTGTTCTTCTCGGTGTACGAGAAAACACTGCAGGCTACCGGGCGGTCTCTCTGGTCTACCGTGGCGCAGATCAGCGGTGCCTTGGTGAACATTATGCTGGACCCGTTTTTGATCTACGGCTGGTGCGGCCTGCCGCAGATGGGCGTGCGGGGTGCCGCTGTGGCCACGGTCGTGGGGCAACTGGTCTCGATGGCGCTGGGGCTTGCGTTCCACCTGAAGCTGAACGTGGAACTAGACAGCAGCCTGCGCTATTGGAAACCGCGCTGGGACGTTATCCGCTCTATTTATGCCATCGGCCTGCCTGCCATTATTTCGCAAGCGCTGCTCACCGTTATGACCTACTCCCTCAACCTGATTTTGGCCGTCATGCCCGATGTGGGGCAGAATGCCGTGACAGTCTACGGGCTGTACTATAAAATTCAGCAGTTGATTATTTTTGCGGCCTTTGGCGTGCGGGATGCCATCACGCCGGTGGTGGCGTTCAACTATGGCCTGCGCAGCCGGGTGCGGGTGCAGCAGGGCATCCGCTGGGGTCTGGGTTACACGGCCGGGCTGATGCTGCTGGGCTGTGTCGGAGTGGAATTATTCGCCCAGCCGTTGGCAGGGCTGTTCTCGCTGTCCGCTACCACCCACGCCATGTGTGTGGACTGCATGCGCATCGTCTCGTTGGGCTTCTTGTTTGCGGGGCTGTGCATCGCATTCCAGGGGGTGTTCCAGGCATTGGAGTGCGGCGTAGAGTCGCTGGTCATCTCGCTGTGCCGCCAGGTGTTGTTTGTGCTGCCGCCGGTCTGGGCGCTGACCTGGCTGGTGACCGGTCCGGAGAATGTCTCCCTCGTCTGGTGGCCGCTGGCCGTGGGCGAAGCCGCCACACTGGTAGTGGCGCTGGTGCTGTACCAGAAGCGGGCGAAAAAACGGATAGATTTTTAAAGAAAGCCGCCGGAGGCACAACCTCCGACGGCTTTTGTATAGGATGACTTTTAGACGACAAACGGGAAGTTATCTTTTTCCTAATGGCAATGCTATTAAATTTCCCAATAATGCAATAACAGCATATCCAACTACATAAACCCATGCACTTGAGTTATAAAATATAAATATAGATGGCGCAAACATTATTGCTACAATCAAAATATACCAGAAGTTAAAACCATTCCTAATCCCATAAAAAACAGAGGTTATTAAACATATTAGAGGAATAATTACTAACATAACAATCATTGCACTTCCTGTGTTTTTTATAAACCAAGGAACGATATAAAAATCTATCAGCAACAGTAGGTAGAAAACCATGTTCTTTTTTAATTTATCCATCATATCATCATCCTTTCAAATTCCGATTTGGCAAATTCCTTACACCGTCACATCCCCCACCAGCATGCAGCCGGAGGTATCGATAAGGTAGACGGTGTACTTGCAGGGCGTTTTGCCGGATTCCAGCCGGATACCGCCTGCCTCCGGCTCCACAAAGTGGAAGCTGCGGTGGGCCGTGGTGGCGTGGGGGTGGTCGTCCAGGGTGGTCCAGGCCAGCAGGCCGCCCAGGGCGCAGAAGTCATCAGGAATCGGGTGCTCCTCGCCGTTCACATACAAGCGGTAGATGCCGGGGGCGTCGGTGCCCACGGGGCGGATCCATGCGCTGCCGTGGGTGGGGGCCCAGGCGGGCTGCTCCTCAAGGCGGCGGCGCATCAGCAGGGCTACGTTGTCCCAAGCAACCAAAAAGTCATCCAGCGGCATGGCGGTCTCGGCGTCAAAATCGGTGCCGTCGGCCCAGGGGTCGCACAGCAGCACCTGCGGGGCGGAGGCCCCTGCCACAAAGCCGCGCACGGCGGCAAAGCGGCGGTCGGGCAGACCGTGCTCTTTCTCGGCAGGGGTGGCCTGTAGGGCTACCACCGCGCCGTAGCCTTTGCGCATTTCGTCCCGCAAAATGTTCAGCCCACCCCAGCACAGCCAGGCGGGGAAGCCCCAGCTTCCGGCGGCAGCGGCGGCAAAGCCTAAATTGCGGCAATCGCAGCCGTCGGGTTTGCGCCAGTCCCGCAAGGCCTGGGCAAATTCTTCAGGCAGGATATCGGCGCCCCAGCGATTGGTCAGGCTGGCCAGGCTGATGGCCAGGTCCATCCAGGGGGCCAGGACCGGGGCGCGGCGCTTTTGCAGGTAGGGCATCAGGTGCAGGGTTCGGTTCACCGGCCGCCCGCCGGAGGGGATGACATCCACCATCCGCACGGTAGCGCCCAGCAGGTGTACGGCGGGGGTGGCCTTTTCGTTTTTGCTGTACAGGTAGATGCGCAGCTGCACCTGGGTGGCACACTTGCTGTCCAGCAGCAGGCAATCCGGCATCAGCTGCAGCGGGCCGCGCTCCCGGGGGGCAGCCCCCTCCCGCTTCAGGTAGAGGCTCCACTTGCCAAAGGCCATCCAGGCCGTCCAGTTGCCGTCCACCAGAACCCGCACCTGGGTCTCCACGGCGGTGCCCGGCGGAGTGGCGGCGTTCCAGCTGGGCCACAGGGCGTCAAACAGCGGCATCGGGATGGGCGCGCTGGTGTAGCAGCCGTAGGGCACATAGCTGCCCTGTACCAGATCCAGCACGATGCTGCCCCCCGCCACGGTTACGTTGTCCAGTTCGCCGCGCATAAAAGCCTCGGTGTCCTGCAATAAAAAGGTGTTTTTATCCATACAAATGCAGCCTTTCTGCGGCTGTTTTGGGCCGCTCTTATTTGTATGATACCCGCTTTAACCCGGTTTTGCAAGGCGTTATCAGGGCGGCGTCAAAATAAGTTTACAATTTCCCCTTGCTTTATGTGTTATAATAAATAGAAATTTGGCTTTCAAGCCCCGAAGGAGCGTGCACCCCATGGCATGGGTCACCAAAGACAGCGTAGAACAGTACGATCATACTCCCGAACCGCCGAGGGAATACACCAAAAAGGAAAAGGCCCAGAACTGGTGGCACTATCATAAGTTCATCGTATTGGGCGTGGTGGTGGCCATTCTGGTGGTGGCGTGGTTCATCAAGGATACCGTCTTCCAGACCCGGCCGGACGTGCAGATCGGCTACATCGGCCAGTACGACCTGCCCGCTGACACCGTGACTGCCCTGCAGGATGCGCTGACGCCCTACTGCACCGACCTGAACGGTGATGGCAAGGTTGTGGTGCAGGTCAACAGTTACACCGTAGATTTTAACGCCGAGAACGACAACACCGATGCCTACAACCAAATGGCGGGTGTCACCCGGCTGAGCGCCGACCTGAGCGATAGCGGCACGCTGTATGTGATGCTCATCGCGGACCCGGCGGGCTTCCAGAAATCCACCGGCGCACTGGCCTACCTGGACGGCACCCCGCCCGAGGATGACGCTGACGATTGGCAGAATATGGTCTACCGCTGGACCGATTGCCCGGTGCTGGCCGGGATGGATCTGGGCGATTATGACGGCTACACGCTGCTGGACGATGCCACCGACAGCAACCAGAGCGTGCTGTCCACCCTGTATGTGGGCCGCCGCGCTGTGCTGGATGAGGAACAGGCCGCCCACTACGCCGACGGCGAGGAACTGTGGCAGACGCTGACCGCGGGGGCTGTATTGACAGCCGCGGCCGAATGAGCCGCCGCAAGCTGCGGGCCGCCCCGGCACTGCGGGCGTATATCAAGCGTTTTGCCCCCAAGCCTGCCGCCCCCAAGGCACCGCCGGTGGATAACCCGTACCACCGATTTTTTACGCAGAATCGAAGTTTGGAAGAGCTGGCGAGACCGAATATAAATGAGAAGCAGTGAAAGGCTCCCTTTGTGAGGGCGCTGGCCGCGAAGCGGACTGAGGGAGAGAGCATATAAAATCGCTGTCTCTCCCCCACCACCTGCCGGCGGAGCCCCCTCGCAGAGGGGGCCTTTTCTATTTCTGTGGAGCAAAATAAACTGGTAAAATTTTCCATTTCCTCGCCGGCTTTCGGCAGGTTCGGCGGCGGGGGACACATACAATAGTTCCGTAAAGAATTTTAAATCCACGGAGGGAACTGTTTTATGCTGCAAACACTCGAACGCAATGTCCACACTTTTGATGCCCAGGTGCTTACGCCCGCGGGGGCCGCGGCGCTGGCAGAACTTACCGGCCCGGCAGGGCTGCCATTTCTGCCGCCGGACCGTCAGCGCACCGCGCTGGAAAACGGCCAGATCATCGCGGATTATGCTGGCCAGCCGGAGCTGCAGGCGGCCGCCGCCCTGATGCCCCTGTACGACGACGCACCGCTGCCCACCAGCCTGCGGGCCGCGGGCTACGGGGCCGACGGCCAGGGCGCGGTGCTGACCCCGCCGGTGCTGAACGAAAACTACACCCAGCTGCGCCATTTTTTGCGCATGGCGCTGCGCTGGGCCACCGAACGCTACGCCAGCTACCACATCTGGGCCGTGCAGCCTCTTACCATCGACGACCTGCCCTCTTGCGAGGATCTCTGCGCCCAGTACCTCTCGGCCGGGCTGACTCTGCGGGGGCTGCGGCCGATGGTGGGCACCGAGGGCATGCTCATCTTCTCGGCCCGGGGGCTGCCCCACTGGCAGGAGCCGTTCCGCCGCCTGCATCTGGACGACCCGGCGCTCTCCCGCGTGCTGGAACGCGGGTACGCGGCGGCGGATTTCGGCTGGGGTAAGCAGGGGATGGAACTGCTGCTGCGGGCCAGCGATTGAGTGGAAATTTTCACAAATACCTATTATAATAAGGGCAGTACTGCAAGGAGGTTTGCCCTTATGTCCCAGATGACCAAGCGTGCGCTGGTAGCCTCGCTGAAAGAACTGATGGCCGAAAAGCCGCTGGATAAAATTACCGTCACCGACCTGACCGAGCATTGCGGCGTCAACCGCATGACCTTTTACTACCATTTCAAAGACATCTACGACCTGGTGGAATGGGCGTGCGTGGAGGAAGCTACCCGCGCCCTGGCGGGCAAAAAGACCTACGATACCTGGCAGCAGGGCTTTTTGCAGATTTTGCAAAGCCTGCAAAAGGATAAGGTTTTTTACATCAATGTCTATCACTCCATCAGCCGCGAGTACATCGAGCAGTACCTGTATAAGCTGACCTATGATCTGATGATCGGCGTGGTGGAGGAGCGGGCCGCCGGTATGTCTGTGCGGGCCGAGGATAAGGAGTTTATCGCCCACTTTTATAAGTACGCCTTTGTGGGGCTTACGCTGGAATGGATACGCGGCGGCATGAAAGAGGCCCCTGCCGCCATCGTGGAGCGCGTCTCCACTGTGACCCACGGCGGCATTACCAACGCGCTGGAAGCATGTAGGATCGGAGACTGAGAAAGGCTCCCTCTGGGGGCAATGTCACTTAGTTAGTGCCAAAAATAAATAGAAACCAGCCCGCAGAATTGCCCATCAAAGATTCTGCGGGCTGGTTTGTTTGTGTTTTCAAGCAAAATGACACGACGAAAAAGCGGATTGAAAAATCCACATAAAAAGGCTGTTCCAAAGAGAAAAATCATGCTCTCCTGTAAGTGAAGCTGACCGAAGGTTTCGGTGAGCGCTTACTAAAGTAAGCAAAGGGGCCGCACATTCTGCGTCTATTGTCAAGTATTTTGGTTTTCAATCACGACCGCTTCGCCGGAATCCTGGTCACGCGCCAATATGTCAAGCGAGAACGCCCCAACCGACGACTCCCGCTCTTCCAGTTCTATTGTAATGCCCAACGCATCCCCCAGCACGTCCAAATGCTCGGCCAGTCACGGGGTAAGACCATACGGTCCGCAAATCGTGTTCCCGCGTAATTTTCCCAAGCTGTACAGCCATGGCTATTCCCTCTTTTCCTTTCAGCTCTCCGCCACAGCAACCAGGTATTTATAAATCTGCGGCTTATACTCCTCGTACAGCCCCAAATTCTCGTACAATTCCTTGTAATACGCAAACAACGTTGCACGGGTAGAAACGATATTGACAGGATTCAGCACCGTATGCACTGCACTGCCCGGCGTATTGTAGTAATTGTAAATCGGCGTAGACAATGCGTAGAACTTTTCAGCATAGCGGATATAGCTCAGGTTAAAATACAGATCCTCCGACCAATCCATGTCCTCGGCGCAGATAATGTCATCGTGGGCGTGTACGATGTCGGCACGGTAGAGCTTATTCCACATAACACCGTAGTAAAAGCTGGCCGGTTCCTGCATCAGGCCGGCGGCAAACTCCTCTTTCGTCATGGCACCCTCCAGCAAAAAGCCGAAGGTCTGCACTTTGGTCGGGCGCTCGGGGCGGGCGCTGGCCTCGCTGCGCGGGCGCGGCGGCGTGATGCGGTTGTAGTGGGCGATCACCAGGTCTGCCCCGCTCTCCTCGGCACGAGCCACCAGCATTTCGGTGGCGTAGGGCTGAATGGTATCGTCCGCATCCACAAACTGCAGATACTTGCCCTTGGCCTGGCGCAGCCCCAGGTTGCGGGTGGCCGCCACGCCGCTGTTGGCCTTATCGATCAGCACAATGCGGTCGTCCACCCGGGCGTACATCTCGCACACCTGCAGGCTAACGTCCTGGCTGCCGTCATTCAGCAGCAAAATCTCAATGTTTTTGTAAGTCTGGCGGCGGATACTCTCTACGCAGCGGGCAATGTGATCCTGTGCGTTGTATATGGGGACAATAATACTGACAAGCGGCTGTTCCGGCATGGCGGCGGCCCTCCTTCATTTTATAATATACCCACCATACCATAAATTTGCCCGGTTTTCAATGGAAAAAACCGCCGCTTTGTGGTATGATGAGAAAAAGTATTTGCAAGAAATGAGGTTTTGCTATGAAAGAAAGCATTGTCCGCCTTCGTGCGCTGGAGAAGCAGCGCTTTGCCTACCGCTACGCCCTGAACGTGGTGGATTTTGACGCTGAAACCGTCGCCCCCGAGGGCAGCGCCGATGGCCGCGCCGAAGCCTGCGAGGTGCTGAGCCGCGCCGACTTCGACCTGCTGGTCAACGACAACACCGCCGCTTTGCTGCGCCAGGCAGCCCAGGATGCCGAGACCGAGCAGGAGCGCGCCGAGGTACGGGAATTGCAGCGTGCCTACGACCAGATCTCCAAGATCCCGGCTGACGAGTACGCCGCCTTTACCAAGCTGACCCAGCAGAGCATCCCCGCCTGGGTCAAGGCCAAGCGCACCAACGATTTCAGCGTATTTGCACCGTATCTGGAGAAGATCGTGGCTGCCCGCCGCGCCCAGGCCCACTACTTTGCCCCCGACCGCGACCCTTACGAGGTGCTGCTGGATCAGTACGAGCACGGCTTGACCATCGCCCAGTGCGATGAATTCTTCGCCACCTTGCGGGAGACCATCGTGCCGCTGCTGGCCGACATCCGCGACCACGGCACCCCCATCCGCACCGACTTCCTGGACCAGGATTGGCCCATCGACGCCCAGCGCAAGGTCAGCGAGAAGATCATGCAGCTGTGGGGCCTGGACCCGGCCCACTGCTACCTGGCCGAGAGCGAACATCCCTTTACCACCGAGTTCTGGCGCGGCGATGTGCGCATCACCACCCATTACATGTCCCGCGATATGTTCAGTAACCTGTACAGCGTGGCCCACGAGGGCGGCCATGCCCTGTACGAGCTGAACATTGATCCCGCCTACGACTACACTGCCGTCACCGGCGGCGCCACCATGGGCATCCACGAGAGTCAGAGCCGCCTGTTTGAGAACTACGTCGGCCGCAGCCGCGCCTTTGTACACTGCCTGTACCCCACCCTGCGGGAGCTGTTCCCCACCCAGCTGGCCGATGTGACCGAGGAGGAGATCTGGCGCGCCGTCAACCGTGCCGAGCCGGGCCTGATCCGTACCGAGGCCGACGAGCTGACCTACGCGCTGCACATCATGGTGCGTTACGAGATCGAGAAAGCGCTGATCCAGGGCACGCTGGCCGTGGCCGACCTGCCCGCCGCCTGGAACGCCAAGTACAAGGAGTACCTGGGCGTGGACGTGCCTGACAACGCCCACGGCTGCCTGCAGGACATCCATTGGTCGATGGGCGACATTGGCTACTTCCCCAGCTATGCGCTGGGCAGCGCCTACGGTGCCCAGGCCATCGCCGACCTGCGCAAGACCATGGATCTGGACGCTCAGTGGGCTGCCGGCGACATGGAGCCGCTGAAGGCCGCGCTGAAAGAGCGTGTATGGCAGTGGGGCAGCATGAAGGAGTCCCAGTGGCTGGTGCAAAGCCTGTGCGGCGGCAAGTTTGACCCGCACTATTTCACCCGCTACCTGAAAGAGAAATACACGGCCCTGTACCAGCTGTAAAAAAGAATTTTCCCACCACAAAAAAGGTTCCCACTGCTTTCGCAGTGGGAACCTTTTTTAGGGCAATACCGCATAATTCTAAGTGCCGATACGGCGAGCGAGGTGCGGC